>Ga0172369_10001893_pt1 | contig 29554 bp, 22 predicted proteins | sample LakKiv25m_FD_114539 | JGI IMG/M metagenome (GOLD analysis project Ga0172369, IMG submission 114539) | Freshwater microbial communities from Kabuno Bay, South-Kivu, Congo - kab_022012_11.25m | ecosystem: Environmental > Aquatic > Freshwater > Lake | place: Democratic Republic of the Congo...
AGCGCCGACCGCCGGACCACGATGTTACCCGCCGCTCCTCTCGCTCGTATTGGCAAGGAGTGCAAGAGGCCGACGCCGTGGTCATCGCGTCCGGCGGACCCATCGCCGCTACACCACCATCAGAGACTCAACTACGAGTGCCGGCGTCGTGTGTGGAACGAGACGATGGGGCACAGGGGCCGCAAGGACGACGCTCTCTACCGGGCGAGACGACTGTTCGCCAAGGCCCACGAACGTCTCGACGAGACCGGTGACGCGAAGCTCGCCGGTCTGCTCGAAGCCGGCGACCCTCACGGCGAGGTGCGCATGGCATGGCACGCAAACTAACCGGCCCTCGGGAGTGGGGTCACGTCTCTGGTCGGTTGGGGTGCTGAAGTTCAAGTTGGCGGAGGTGGTGTTGAAGGCTGTCGATGACACGGTCGTGTCGGGCGATCTCCGATGGCCAGTCGCGTCCTTCCGCGTCGTCGCACAGGGTCTTGACGTCATCGAGTTGCGCGGTGAGCGCTGGGAGGAACTCAGGTGAGCATCCCTCCGTTGGGCGGACACCTCGTATAGGAGGATGTCCATGTCCAACAAGAGGAAGTCCAGGGTTGGGCGGCCCTCGAAGTTCCCGCGCGAGTTCCGTCGAGATGCGGTCGCGATGGTGCTCGACGAGTCCCGTCCGATCGCCGATGTAGCCCGTGCGATCGGGGTGAACGCGGGGACGCTGGGGAACTGGGTCGGCCAGGAGCGAATCGAGCGGGGCGAGCGTGAGGGGCTCACGGTCGATGAGCGCTCCGCCCTCGTCGAGCTGCGTGCGGAGAACGCCCAGCTGAGGTTGGAACGAGATCTGCTCAAACGATCTCTGGCCTTCTGGGTGAAGGGGACATCGACGCCGTGACCCGCTACGTGTGTCGATGGCCAGAAGGCGGCCGGGTTCCCCGCGGCGATGGCGTGGCGGGCGGCTGGCGTGTCCACGTCGGGCTACTACGACTGGCGCGAACGCGAAGCTGCCGGGCCGACCGAGCGGCAGCTCGCCGAGGCTGAGCTCGTGGCCCTGATGCGTGAGCTGTTCGGCGACGCTGACGGCAACTACGGGGTGCCACGCATGTACAGGTCGCTGCGCCAAGGCGGGCTCGTCGTGAACCGCAAGCGCGTCGCCCGGTTGATGCGCTGTAACGGGATCGCAGGCCGGTTCCGGCGTCACAAGTGCCGCACCACGTTCCCCGGCCCCGACGGCTACAAGATCCCCGACCTCGTCGGCCGCCGCTTCGAACCCGCACGCGAAGGAGACCACGCGTTCCACATATGACATCGACGACGCGCAGGTCGCCAGCGAGTTCGTGACCGAGCTCGCTGCCGATATCCAAGACGAGTCCTGCCCGCCCGAGGTCCACTCGCTCGGCCGCACGCTGAAGCGATGGCTCGACCACATCGTCGCCTGGCACGAAGCGAAGGTCACGAACGAACGAACGAACGGACCGACCGAAACGATCAACAACCTGATCAAGCGGATCAAGCGCATCGGGTTCGGCCTGCGGTGCTTCCGCCACTACCGGATCCGCGTGCTGCTCTACGCCGGAAGACCGAACTGGGACCTACTCGCTACCGTCGCGCCCCGCTAATTTCCGAAGAGCCCCCATTCCGACGGGATGGAGCGCCACTGCTCGCGAAGAACCCGCGATCGTTGGATCCGGGCGAGGCGCGCCGACGGGCTCGACACGGTGACGCATGGGCCTCTAGAACTCCGGCTCATGTTCTGGTTCCGGCCAGATGTCGTCTTGTTGTGTGTTGACCGGGCGCTCGGAGCGGGTCGTGAAGTAGACAACAATCCAACCGATCGGACCGAGCAATGCACCCCACGCGCCCCCCAGCACCGAGGACCCGCCCCGCTGCTTCGCGAGGACCGCTCCGAGCCCTCCAAAGATCAGGACCCACCCCAGAACGACCACGACGAGGATCTTCGTGATGACATCGATCACTGTGTCCATCGTTATCCTCCAAGCTCATCGGGGCGAATAGGGTTCGCTGTCGGTCGAACTCCAACGGCGCAGCTAGACCTTCCGACGGATCCCAACTGAGTACCGATGTGGAAAGCACTGAGACCGCTGAGTAGCCACGGACGTTCTCTCACTCGATACTCATAGGGCGAGTCGTGCTGAGCACACAGAAGGGGGCAATGAGTAATAGTAGCGATTGAAGCGTCGGATCAACGGGAGCGGATGCTTGGTGAACGCAGCGGTGCCACCCTAGAAGACCGACGGCACCACAGTCTTGTCGCCATATCCCCATGCGCGTCTTCACGGTCCGACAACTAAGCATTTCGGGCGCAGTCCGAACCCCGCCTTGCACACGAGCACATCTGTCAACGCAATGCGCCGCCCGTCTAGAAAGTCCACGGCGTCGGCGGTGCCGAGCCGGACTCATCCTCGTTCGTCGAATCGCCTCGAGAGAACACGGTAATTCCCTCGAACCTCTGGGGTGCAGCGAGCTCCAGCGTACTGGTCTGTACCCTGAGAGGGCATGCCAGATCGATCCCTGCACCGGCGGGAGCCCTAGCTCGCCAGTCCAGGTGAACCTCAACGCAACCCGCGTCGTCTTCGGCATTGTCGGTGAAGTGAGCCCTCTGGAACCTGGCTGTCCCCTCCGCGAAGATCGCTTCCATGAAGTCATCGAACCCAATACCGCGAACCTCGTTGACGACGTCGCTCGAACTCGCTTCGGCCCCGCCAATAGTGGGTGACGCGACTTCGCCGCCCCCTTCGCTTCGTTGCCGCCCTACCAACGTCCGGATGTCGCCGGCCGGTACTGCGAACCCCATGTAGGAATCGGCCTCGGTGCCCGCGCAGTCCACTCCGACAACGCTCCCCTCGAGGTCGAATACGCCCGACCCCGAGCTTCCCGGCGAATGTGCCGCATCGTGCTGGAACACCACGACATCGCTTGTCGCTCCCTTGGTGCGGATGACCTGCTTTCCCGAAGTGACGAGCCCCCAAGAGAAGGTGGGCTCCCCTTCGATCATGCGCGGATATCCGTAGAGCACGATCTGCGTTGCCACCTTCGGCGTATCGGCTTCATCGTAGACGGGCGCGCACGCGTATTCTCCTTGCGGCAGCGGTATCAGTGCGAGGTCGGTCGTCGAGGACGTAAATGGTTCTCCAGCGTCCAGCTCCCGCCCATCGTGCAGAGTCACCGCGATCGACTCCGCGTCGTTCGTCACGTGGGCGTTGGTCACTACGAGGCCGTCGGTCGAGATGATCACCCCGCTGCCTCCGCTAACGGTCTGACCGCCGTCACGCGCCGACCTGATGCGCACGACAGCGGGACGAATCTGTTCCGCGATCGCATCCAGCGTTGCCGGTTGTTGACGCCATACTCCCAGCGCTGGTTGGGGCCGGACGACGGCACCATCGCTCGGCCCATCATCCTCCTGTTGGATGACGGAGACGAAGAGCCCGTCTTCTCCATCCCACGCGAGCTTCTCGAGGCGCTTGACGAGCGTTCCGACCGCATCCTGGTCCGCGATGCGGCGGCCAACACCCTGCTTGACGAGCTCCAAGAAGTTCTTGCGCGGACAGCCTGCGACCACACCGTCGTCTTCGAACGGGCTCGGGGCCACCTCCCCGGGCTCGATGAAACCTTCCCTCCGCGCAGCCTCTTGATAGGCGGTGCCGACCCTGCCCAGCACTCTCGTAAGCCAGCCGGGCTTGAAGACGCTACTACGCACGCGGTTGGCGAGCTTCTTGATTCGCTCGTCATGCTCGCCGAGGTACGCGACACCAATAGTGAAGGCGGCCGGTAGATTCGCGTTTGTCAGTGCGCCCGAAACGCTCGGTGTGCTCGGTAGCGATCGTTCAAACGGATGGTGCACGAGGTATCCGCACACCTCGGCCCAGTCCAAGAATTCCTGATAACGCTGCTCAAGATTCGCAAGCTGTGCCGGATACTCGACACGGCGGCGAGCTCGGCACTCGGCTTCGCGAGTGTCCTTTATTGCGCCCAACTCGATTCGCAGCATGTGCATCGAAGCGCGGAGCCCTGAGATCACCAAACCCAGGATCCACACGATCGCACCACCCAAGATGACTAGTGCAGTGAAGGCGGCTGCCAGTGCGCAGGTTGCCAACACCGCCACTACCACGAAGATGGTGAGTATCGCCACGAATCTACGGAAGAGCCGCCGGGGACGCGCCCTACGGCCCAAGTCGGCCTTGTCTCCCAGTCTCTTCGCTGCCTCCAACGACTTGCCGCTGTCGGCAGCACCTTCCGCGGGCAACGCATGAATCGCCCGTTCCAGTCGGTCTATCTCCGCGCCGATCTCCACCCCGATCTCCCAGGCCAACGACCCGCGCTGTAGATCCGCCCACGCACTCACCTCAGCGACCCGCACTCGGCGAGTGGCAGCGCGATCGGCTGATGGTGCCTCATCGCCCTCGGCCGCCGTTAGCTCCACGCTCTCAGAGACGGTCGGACTCGCGTCGGCGAGCACTGCGGCGACCCCCCGAGAATCACAGATCCGAACCGTCCGCCCGTCGATCTCGATCGCTCCCAGCGCCGGGTCCGGGACCAAGCTCCGGGGATCGCGCACGACCATCCTCTCGGGATCCTCCGGAGCCACCTTGACTGTCTGCGCCGGCGGCTCTTCCGCGTCAGCCAAAGCGATGATGAGGCGCACCATGTCATGCCAGGTAACGCCGATCGGATTATGAGGAGGAGCCAGCCCCGGCAGCGCCTCAGGTTCTGGATCCGGGATCGGTAGGCGATCTATCTCGTTCGATCGCCGCACTCGCTGCCCGGAAACGCGTTCGACGAGTCGCGCGGCGTAGTCGTGCATCCGGTCCAGGGTGCGCTTGGCCAAGCGCGGGAGGAAGCTCGCTATCTCGACCAAGAGGTAGTTCCACAACCGCCGTAGTGCTTCGAGCAGGCCGTAACGCTGCTCATTGACCGGTTCCGGCTCGATCGGATCGAACCGGAGCGTGGCGCGGTGCTTCCTGGTGAATCTACTAGCAAGGCTCTTGCGCTGCGACTCGGACAGAGTCGGATACACGTCGGCCAGCGCCTTTTCACTGGGCCCTAGGGCAGGCAAGCCCGTCCGCATCTCGAAGGCCTCTGCCGCGACGTGGTCAACCAGATACCCCGCGTCTACAAGACGAGAATAGCAGCGAATCGGCTGCACCTGCCGATCGCCCTGTCCCAAGGAAGTCCGATTCGAGATCGTCTGGAGCGGGGCCTCCCCCAGGCGGTCCGTGCAGACGAACGACTCCGTCAGGCACGAAAGCGCAAGGGCGGCGAGCGCGGGCACGGTGCCGGGCTCCACTGCCGCCCTATTCGTGTCGTCCGGCTTCGATCGGTCTTCCGGCACCACCAAGATCACCGGCCAGTTGAAACCCCCAAAGAGCTCGGGATCGACGCGCTCAGCTTCACTACTCGGGGCTGCGACCACTCCTGTTCTGCCCGCAGGGACCCAGTCCGTTACGACTCTGCCAACAATGTCATGGCACTGCTGGAACTGCTCGGGGAACTCACGCGGCATCTCATGCCCGCTGTCGAGCATCATCAGTGCAATCAGGTCGAAGTCCTGACCGTGTCCTTTGAGCACTTCCGCGAGGTCCGCCGCGCGGCAGTCGTCGCCGTTCACCAGGTCGATCTTGTCCGCGGCGGTCGGGTCACCCTCTATGGCCCACCAACCGAACGAAGACAAGACCCCCGCGGCAGCCCACGCGTCGAGCGTGGACCGCACAGTCCGGCACGGCTCCGTCTCAGGAGCAACTACCAGCAGGAACGGCATTTACGACCTCCATCTGCAAGCAGGGTTCAGAACGTACGGACGTCACCCACGTCAACGAGGGTCACGGCTTCAGCCAGCTCCGCGCACGCGGTGATCAACAAGGCACCGATGCCCCAGCGCCTGGTGACCTCGAATCCTGGCTCCAGGCGAGCGTCACGAAGGTCGGACACCACCGTGTGCGCCTCCGCGAACAACCGGCGCAACGCCTCTTTACGCTCCGGCGGGTTGGCCGCGCCGGCGCACTCAGGCGGAACAACACCCGGAGCTTCGCCGGCCGGGCCATTGATGATCCAGTCCCTGAGCTCGGCGCCGACGCGCAAGTCACGAGCATCGCCCGATTCTGGCATCCCGAGCTCGATGAGGCGACGATATGCCATCAGCTCATTGTCACTTCCAGTCGAGAGCGCTACCAGTGCAATAGGAAACGACTCCAACAAAGCCGGAAACCGATCCTCGAAGCCATTCACGAGTTCTTTACCCAGCAAGAACTCCGGAAAGCCGAGCATTCCCTCTTCGCTCCAGACTTGGATTCTCTCCCCTGCCGGTCGTCGTCCACTTGGTTCTGAGATATAGCCCAGGGCATGGGCGATCATCCAGCCGCGCACCATGAGTTCCTGATAGCGAGGCGACATAGGGATGAATGACTCCATCGGCCGCGCGCGCCTATTGAGCCAGAACTCCCGCCGCTCACTGCTGCTACTCGAGGCCTGGCCCCACCTACTCGCGATCGGCGACATCAACGAGCTGAAGACGACCGGGTGCAGCAGCTGTTCGAACATCGAGGTGATCTCGACCGCTTGCGCCGATGAAGTCGCGTCGAAACAATCAACTGCCTCCTCCGGGTCACACTTGAGGGTGCCGACGAGCGAGTTCTTGATACTGTCGAATGCCAAGTGATCTTGCGCAATTGGAATATCCGAAATCGTATAGACGATCTCTGCTTTCCCACCATGCACACGCGAAATCAAGTTGGCGTCGATCCCAGTCAGCGGTGCACTCGCCCTGAGCGCGGCTGCAATTGCGCCAGCAAAGGCCTGCGCTCTCTGTTCCGGATTGGGAGCACCAGAACTCAGATACTCGCGCAGGTTCTCCCTCACGTAGTCACTCATCCTGCCGGGCCGCGCAGCAACCCAATCACGGGAGCGCTCCAGCATTGAGCTCAGGCTCAAGGAGAACTGGAACGACGGCATCTTTGCAGCACCGCTACGTACACCCTCCAGATCCGGCACCCAGTTCGTCACTTCGACGAGTCGACCTCGCGACTCACCGCCAGGCCCCCATGAACCTGTCATCGCCTCAACAACGGCCATCTCCTCAGCCTGCTGGATCCTCTCGACTTCGAACTCGAAGACTGCAGTGAGCAGGTGTCTGAACTGCTCGGGAAAGTCACCAATCGGATCGAGCACAATCTCATTCTTCGTGGGCTCGAGCCTCTTCGGGACCGGCCCCAGTGACCACGACTCATACTCCTTCGACGAGAGCCCGGCCGGCGAGATGGTGCTCTGCAGGTTGTTACGTGCCTTCTCCAATGCTTCGCGCAGTGAGGGAATCACGCTCTTGCGGAAGTCAGCTATCAGACGTGAAGTGAAGTCATACACCTCCGCTCGACTTTCGAAACCGAGATTGTCCTTCGCCTGAGCGAGCAACGCGTCGACGTTCTTGTTTCCAAACGCCGCCTTTACCTTCGCCCCTAGATTCACAACCTTGTCCAGAAGTGAGAATAGCCTCGTTCTATCCTTTCCTGCGTCGAGCCTGAGCTGCGTCTCCGCTGACTCGAGTTGCTCGTCGAGCTCTACAAGCAGCTGATTCGCAACGAGAATCCCCTCAGCGAATGCGACTTCAGTCGTCGCAGCGACCAGCGCGGTAATCGTCGAATCACACCATGTCCTGGCCTTGCGGTTTCTCTCGTCGCGCTGCTCAATCAGGAATCGCTCACGCCGCACTGCTATCTGGCCGTCGATGCCGGATGCCCAACTGGCGAGCTCGAGTGTCCCTGAACGGGCGCCGAGGTCCGCCTTGACTTCATCGATGATCTGTCGCAGAGCGCCTCTGACAGCCTCCTTGTCGCGAAGCGAATCAACAATCTGGTTGTGAGCTACTGGTGTGTTGCCTGTTACGTCGTCGGCTTCCCGGAGTCCGCACCGCTCGAAGAACGCGGGCGCGAGGGACCCAGCTATGCTCTCCACGCCAGTTGGTGACCTGAGGAGGCGATCGACTGCGGCGCGGGCCAAACGCTCCGACGCGTACGTCGCGAACAGGCCGCGCCCGAGGCTGACGCTAGCGTAGCCCAACGACGAGCAAGCGCCCGCGCCCCCTTCTTCACCGCAGATACGAAGTCTGTCGGGGGCTGCTTGCAAGGCGCCCAGATAGCTGTTGAACTGCTCTTGAACCCCCTCGTTGGTGAGGAAAGATCCCAGTGACTTGCCAAGAACCGAGTACACGTCCCTGCCATCGAACGCCACCACTCCATTGGAGCGGCCTATGAGCATGCAGTAGGCGGGCGACCGCTTGGCTTCAAGAACCGTGTTGGCACCACTCATCGTGAGCAGCGACTCCTCGGCCGCGCTCATCCTACGATCCCAAAACCACGCGGCCAGAAGCTCACTTATCGAAGCCAGAGCATTGGGATTGGTGCCCTTCCGCAAACCTGCCGGAAGATCATCGAAGACATCAGGTGTATATAGAAAGGCAAGCGCCTGCCCAAGCCAGGAATCGAGGCCGCTAGAACGACCGCGAAGCATCTCGGCGACATCGAGGAACATCCCCGCGCCCGAGCCACCTGCCAACGACCCGACCATGATCACCTTCGGTTGTGGCGCATTGGGATTCGCCGCGCTTCCGAGTGCCCTAGATATCCGTTCCATCTCGGTATCGGCAGCGGCGTTATTTATCGCAGTCACTAAGGCATCTATTCGGTCCCCGATCTCGTCGAGACTCGCAAGTGCATAGAGTCGTCCGACAGCACGCATCTGGCCTGCGCCTTGCCACGGGTCAAGCTTGACCGTGCGACGCTCCGGCAGCCAGTCGACTACCGCGCTCAGCGCAGCGGGGTTGGCAGTGACTTCCGCTGCATATGTGCCGAACTTGACAGGGAAGTCGCAGAATCCGAGGTAGCTGGTAGCCAGCTCCTCTACGCGGGGTATCGCGTCGTCGTCGTAGCCATCCGGGGTGCTTCGAGGATCCAAATGAAGGAACTGCCATCCCGCGGGCATACGTCCTTCCCAGGCCCCACACGCCTCCAAGCGGCGCTGTAGTTCGCGCCACGTATAGCGGAGCGTCTTGCCACCTGAGCCGCCGATACCGATCAAGATGAACTTCTGCAGCACAACTTCCTCCTTGGATCGCTCTGGTACGGTGTCTCCTGAGGTTGCTCAGCCTGCAACTACCAGTCGCCTTCGGTCGGGTCGTGGTGAGGCGGGGGCAGCACCGGCAGCGGGGGCGGATCATCGCGCCCGTTTCCATCGACTGCCACCTGTGGTGGCATCTCCGCAACGGCCTTCGGCAAGTGTTGGCGAATCTGGCTCGAAACAACTTCGTACTGATCCCGGCTACCACGGTCGCTCATCAGCACGAAGAGCACCCCATCGGTCGCGCCGCCGGCACTGCCTTGAGCGTCACGCGTTTCCGACACGGCGGCATCGGCGCTTCTGACGAACACCCATGTTCCGGCGACCGAGAGCGGAACCTCACACGCCGTGTGCTCGTCCCAGGCTCTGACGTTACCCTCCCCGGTGCCGGCAGTAAGGGCGGCACCCTCAGCCGACACCTCGCCCGTCGGTCCGACCCAGAACTGCCTGACGACCCCTGCCAAACCACGACGCATTGGCTGCGTGGCACGCGCCTTGAACTGAAGTGTTAGTCCGTCTTCGACCTGTGGGCGCGCCGACAGCGGGAACTGACGACAGGGAACCGAGAACTCCTCCATCCCGGCCCCCACCAAGGGCGCAGCGTGCTCTTCGAATGTCAGTGCCAACGGCTGGGGTGGTTCCTTGCGGCAGTCGAGCACGATATTCCCCTGCACGCGCGCCGACAGAACGATGGCCCTGAAATCCTGTGGCGCTGCGAATCTTGCGCTGCTCCAGTTCAACAACCAGATGACAAGCAAGGGCACAAATGCGCCCAAGAGCATCAATACCACGAAGATCCAGATCGATCCGCTCACGGTGCGGTCGTCCATCCGGAATGAAACCGCCACTCGCGCGCTTCGATCACCGCCGATTGCGTCTGTCCGCAGACCGACGATGAGATCGCCCAGAGCACGACCCTCGGTTACTTCGTCTCTCTTGAACTCGACCCGGAACTCCTGGCTCGAGTGAGCCGGGATCTCAACGCACTCGCCGCTGCTGTACGGCAGGTCGCCGTGAATCGCCACACCGAGCGGGCCATCGGGCCCTGTGAAGCTCGCATCTTCCACCCACACGCAACCCAAACCTGATTCGCCACCCTTAATTGTGAGCTTCCCCGTTACAGACCCACGAGTGTGGATCGTGCCGAGATCGAGCCTCGACGGCGTGACGACGGGGAAGGGAAGTGGCTGCCGCGTTGTGAGCTTGAAGGTTCTGTTCACTTCGGGTATGGATCCATCGGTGGGTTGTGCAAAGTGCAGCGAAGCTGTGACTTCGATCTCGCCGGAGCTCGACGAGGACGGAATGCCGAGTTTAGCTCGGAATGTCCCTTCTTCATCCGGCCCCTGCACGCTCAACTGCTGGGGTTCGGCCGTCCGTGTCGTGGTCAATCCCACCACCACGGCGGCACCGTCTCGCAGCGGCCCCGCGTACGCACCGCCATCTGAACCAACAATGTCGAAGGCGAGAGTCTGCTCGTCTCCGATGACAATGTCGTCATGCTCTCGCAACACGGGACGCATATCAGGGAGCAGACGAAGGCGATGCTTCAACTGGGCCACATCACTGCCGGGAGCGGCCTCGAAACTGACCTCCCACCGGCCATCGCCGGGAGCCTCTGATCCGCGACGGCCCACTATCTCGACCGACCGGTCGCTCAACCACATCGTCTCGACGTCGACCCCGCCAACTGTCGTCGACGAGCGCGAACCCTGCTCGATCTCGATCGTGTCGCCTCCGGGTGCAGCAACTCGCATGCTGACCTCGCGAAACGATGTCGTGACAAGGAGATCGAATCCCCGCAGGCCGTCCACCAACTCGAAACGGATCTTGCATTGCGTTTCGGCGACCTCACACACTGTGGGTCGAGGATTGTCGCCGAGGCCGCCGAAGTCGAATACCAGGTCGTCAGCTTCTGGGGCGGGGAGATAGCGGCCAGTGGCGCTGCTACCGAGATGTCCGCACGACACGCTCGCATTCCTGCTGGCCTCAGTGTCGCCCGCGATCGCTCTGAGCAGGGGCTCCCATGTCGTCTCTGGATCGAGACCAACAACCAAGGTTACGACGCCATCGCTGCGAAGCTCGTCGGCAAGGCTGTGTGCTCCGCACAGACGTTCTCTTCCGGTGGCCGTGGCTTCCACCGTCCCATTGACTGTCGTTAGGTCGGCTCCTGGCGCGTAATCGACCGATCCCGGAAGATCAGCACGATTACCGTTGCGAGGCATGAAGGAGTAGGCGCCGTCGGTCAGGAACACGAGCACCTGGCACGGTGCAGGCGATCGGGGAGTGCCGTCTTCCCAAACCGCGCGACTAAGGAGCTCTGCTCGCGCCCTAAGAAGGGCGGTTACGTAGTCGGAGTCGCGTCCCCTGTTGCGGGTGGCGAAACTCCCGGCGAGCGCCGACAGCTCGGGCAATGACTCGGCATCGAGGCGTAGCCAGTTGCTATCGTTCGCTGCCTCGTAGTCGACGGCGAACCCGGCAAAGAGAACGTATATCTCGGGCGGAACCGTCTCACCGCCGCCGTCACCGTCCCCCGAGGGGGCCAGGAAGGCCTCTTCGAGCCCGACGAGCGCGGCGCGCACGGCCGCCACCCGCTGAGCCTCGGGGTCAGACGTCGCCATGCTTGCGGACTCATCGAGAAGGAACAAGACGTCGAGCCGCCCGGTGGTCTGTACGCATCGCTCGACAGTGTCGCTAGCGGTAATCGAGCCGTGAGCGACGACGTCAAGCGGGGCAGGTTCAGCAACGGCGCTGCCAAGCAGGCATGCTGACGTAAAGCCGGCGGCGAAGCATGCGGCTATCTGGGAGCGCTTCATGACAGAATCCAGGCGAGATAGCCGGCGTGAACGCATGCGGAGCCGACGCCGGCAACAAGGATGACCGGCCCGAGGCGCACGATCACGGGCTTCTCGGTCCCTGTCACAGCAATCGCTCGCGTGCACTGACGGCGGCCCAGTGCGACGAGACTCGCAACCGTCGGTCCGGCCACGATCCAACCAAGGGCGTGGGCAGCGCCACTCGTCGAGGCGAACAGCACCAGAGACGCGATCGTGAGCGCCGCTGCAACCGCGAAACTTGCGACTCCGCCCGAAGGAGCAGGTTCCGACTCACCGAAAGCGAGATCAACGGGAACTACGGCACCGAGATCGAAGTCCCCTTCGCCCGAATTCACTCGCCCACTCCCATCATTCGACCTCTCCCATCAACGAGGGACTTTATCGAATCGTCTTGGCTACGTCGACCCGGTTCGCAGCGACTGCCTGTCGGGAGGCCACCGCGATTCGATCGGCCTCGCGTTCGGGGTCAGCGTGCCACGCTGGTGTCCACGCCCGCACCACTTTCCATCCGAGGCGTTCGAGCTGTTCGGGGCGCAGACGGTCCCGGTCGATCGCGCATGGCAGACCCGCGGCACTAGGTCCATCGAGCTCGACAGCTATCGTCGGTCGGTCGGAACCGTCGAGGGCAAGCGCCAGGGGCACGGCGGTTACGAAACGGCCGTAACTGGGATAGGTTCGAAAGCCTCGCTCGCGCATGAGTGCCGCGAGGCCGGCGATTGTCGCTCCGCCTTCTACTACGGCTTCATGGACCTCTTCCTGCCGTTCGCAGTATAAGACGAACTGCTTGAGTAGCCTAAGGCCTTCCGACTTCAGGCGATCGTCCGCCAGGTCTCGCGAGACAAACGAGCTGACCAACGTGAGCCTGCACCGCGCACGCGTAATCGCGACGTTCAGACGTCGGTACCCTCCGGACTGGTTCAACGGACCGAAGCGGAGGTCAAGATCGCCGGATTCTCCAGTCCGGTGACCGAGCGCGATGATGATCGCGTCTCGTTCGTCACCCTGCACCCGCTCGAGGTTCTTGACGAAGAAGTGCCCGACCCGATCCCGGGAGAGCCAGTCGGCGAAGAGCTCGTCACTTGCCGCTTCTGCATCTATGGCCTGTTGAAGGTCCTCGGCGAACCTCAGGCTCATGGTCACGACACCAAGGCTCTCCTCGGGTCTTTGTGTGAAGTGCTCGCGAACGCACTGGACGACTGCACCGACCTCATCGGCCGCTGCGTTGACGTGCCTGACACGAGATGGTCCACCAGGCCCGGGAAACGTCACCAGGCGTCCTGCGTATAGGGAAGGAGCGGCGTTGGAGAACGCAATCAGCGACTCGTCCAGGCTTCGGTAGTGCCAGTTGATCGGCTTCTGGTGATCGTCTGACGGGAGCAGTGTCGCCATTGCGTCGAGAATCGACTCGAGATCATCGGTAAGAGCAGATTCGGCTTCGTTACTCGGGCCAGTGGCTGCTTCACGCAGGAAGAACGAAGTCGGGGGAAGCTGGAGACGATCACCTGCGATGACGGCAGTTCGCGCGCGCGCCAGGGCCCCTATCGCAGCTGCGGGCGGAACCTGACTCGCTTCATCGACTATGACGACGTCGAACGCGTTGACTTCGCGCGGCAGCAAGGCCGCCACGGACTCAGGACTCATAGCCCAGCACGGTCGCGCAATGACGCCGAAAGACCGCGCTGAGGCGACGAGGCTGCGCACGGCGCCTGGTCGGCCCCGACGACGCCTAGCACGCTCGAACTCCGCCACCTCGTCGGGCAGCCTACGGCGAGCATCCCGGATGCGCTCGCGCCACGCTGCGTCAACTGTTATCCGATTCGCCTCCAGCAATGCCCGGTCTGTGTCGACGAACTCGCGGATCAGTGCCTCATGTACCGCCGGATCGAACGCTCTCAACTCCGGAACCGCGGACTCAATCGCGTCGATTGCGGCTACGATCCAAGCATGGTCGAATGCGTCGAGCGGGTTGCAGTCCGTGATGGCGGCTACCGTCGCCATGCCAAGATCGGTGAGACTCTCGTGAAGGTCGGTGAGTTTCTGCCATTGCCGCGCCCACTCTGCGTTGGATCCAAGCCGCGCGAGGGCGGCATCTAGATCCGTCAGTTGGGTCTCCTGAATTCCAAACAATACAACAACGCGCTGCAACTTTCCGACGACGTCGTGGAGCCGGTCCAGGAGTGAATCGCTTGTCCCGCTCTCGATTGTCTCGGCGCATCGCACCGGGTCGGCGCCAACCGACCTAAGTGAGTCGACCGCGTTGGCGACTAGCCGGATCTGCTGACGTAGCCGCAACGGCGTGGGTTCCTCCGGTGCCCGCCAAAGGAAGCGTAGACGCTCAAGGGTCTGCTTGTAACTCTTGAACTCGGCAGCACTGACTCGAAGCGCCGCCGAATCGCCGAAGCGTGCCGGTTCGATACTCGCTACCAATCGGGAGGCGTCTTCACTGAAAACGTCCTTATTGAATCGATCTCGCACACCGGACAGGGACTGAATCGCGCGGTCAATCGCGACAAGCATATCGAGCGATACGGGAACCTCGAGTAGGCCGAGAACTCCTCTCAGCCCTCCTGCCATCTCCTGCAGCCCGTCGATTTCCGAAATGCAATCGAGCACCTCCGTCGCCACGGTCTCGGTCATTCCGGTGCGAAACGCCGATCCCCAACCGCCCGTGTCCGTAACGAGACCGGGACCGCCGAGGCCACACCAGGTCGCCAAAAAATCACGCACCGCGTCGCGAGTCCGGGCATTGAACTCGGTGGACAGTTCCGAGGGCAGCTTCCATCGGCCGTGTGCCTCATGCGGACACCGCTCTGCCATCTCGACGAGCTGGAAATAGGACAAACCCCATGGCAAGCGAACCTCGTTCACATCTGCGACGTGCCGATCCAGGCTCTGCAACGTCCGAGCGCGAGCCACAACGGTTGCCTCGGCCGTCACGCTCCCCCTCGCCGTCGGTAGATCGCGGAGCACCCCCTCCGCGGCCGTGCGGGGCGTACAGGCAGGATCGAAGAGATCCAATATCAAGTCGCCCAAACCGATCGATACGAGTCGCGCCGCGACAGAGTCGATCGCTGCTCGCTTCTCGGTGACGAACAGAGCCGACTTGCCGGCGTGCGCAAGCGCTGCTATCAGGTTCGCGATGGTCTGGCTCTTGCCGGTACCCGGTGGACCCTCCATGACAACGTTGCGTCCGGCCATGCACGCGGAGATCGCCGCTCGTTGACCGACATCGGCATCGAGCACTAGGGAACAGCTCACGTCCGGTGCCGGCGGCGCCAATCGAACGACCTCCTTCGCTGCCGCTACGCCAGCCAACGCTCCGACGAGGGCACTATCAGCAAGGTTGGATTCGAAGGCGCGCAGATCCTCTACGAGCGCCAGGCTCCCGTGATTGAATCGACCTATGACCATCCACTCGGGAGCGCAGTCGCTCCCCGGGATCTTCGCTGCAATAGCCGAGAGATCCTCTGGTGTGGTCGTCCGACTAAGGGCAATCCCGAACTCGTCGGCAAGGACCAGACCGAGGCTTGCGTTTACCTCTACTTGGCCGGCAGAGAGAACGGCGTCTAGTGCTTGGCGACCGTGCAGCGCGATTGTCAGTGGAGCGAGCGAAAGCGGGGCGACCACCGCGGAGCCGCCGCGTGGGAACTTGAGCCGTCCTATGGCAATGAAGAGCGTTCGAGTGCCGCGCTCGTCAAAGGCGTCACGCGCAGCGCCATCGAGCGCGGCAAGTTGGCGAAGAGCAGCCTCTCGAGCGACTTCGTCTTGCCACAGCAAGGAACAGGGCGTGGACTGGCCATCGAGCAAGCCCGCTCGCGCTGTGCTGTCAGTATCGCCCAGGTCCAGAACTTGGACGCGGTCTGCGGCAAGGAACGTGTTGCGTGCACTCATGGAATCGAGTTCCACGATCCAGCGTTCAACCGCCTCGGCGAGCAAGTTCCCGGCGTTCGCGGGATCATCCACCGTCATTCCCCTCTCTCGTACTGGCGCTCTTGATGAGAAGTGCGAATCCCACGACAAGGACGGCGGCCGCAATCGAGGCCAACAGCGGTCCCCGACCGGCGTTGAACTTGGGCCCCAACCGCCGAAGTTCGAGCGGCACTCGTTCCAAGACCGTCGGCCCGACCGAGTCGGCGGTGACCGCCATCACGAGCGAGGCAGACAACAACGCCCAACACAGCACTCCACCGAGCAGGGCTGCGAAAGGGTTCTGGCGCACCACCGCTACGCACGATACGGCTATCAAGCACCAGACCAGCGCAAGCGAACCCGGTCCGACGTAGGGTATCGCCCAGCCTGCTACTGATGCCGAGTGACCGTTGACTGCACTGTCGATCCAAGGCTGGTAGCGCGCAGCCACCGCACCTGGGAGACCGAGCAGGATCGCGCAGATCCCGGCCAACCTCGCACGGTCGGACGGCTCGTGGCTGTTGTACAGCGAACGCAGAACGCGCATACCTTGTGACATCAGGCCCGACGCAGCCGAGGCGCCAATGGCTCCTCCAACAAGCGCTACCCAGATCCCACCTGCCGCTCCCACATCCAAGGTCAGCCGTCTGATCGTTGTCGGAAGGAGCGTCCTCGGCACCCACGACGAGACATTCTCGATGACTGCGATAAGAACCACCATCAGCCCGATCGTGGACAGTGACACCGCCAACGCGATCTGGCAGCTCCGGCGCAGGATGATGCATTCGATCACTGCCGACAGCACCCCGGAGACAGCACCCGCGATCAGCAGCCACGCGATCCATGACAGATCGACCGCCGCGAGGTAGCGCACCTCATCGCCCGTAGTTATGCGTACCCACGGCAGGGCGATCGACAACCCCAGCACTCCGGCACCGAATACGACGCCACTGATCTGTATTCGATCAGGCAGTTCGTCGGCGCGCCCGTCTTCCCGTCCGCCGGGTGAACTGCACACGCTACCGAGTCTCGCAGACTCCCAGACCTCTGCGCCAGGTCTCCCTGTATGAAGGCTTCAGACGGTCTGGATCGCCGACCTACATGTGAGATGCCGGTCGCGGAGAGACTGTCGGGATCACAGCCTAGCCGACGGTGGCAAGGGGCGATCGATCGGGTCCGCTGTCGGTTTGGTTGACATCTCTCATGTGGGGCAGTGCCCTGCGCAGGAGGATGGATGCCATGCTGAAGAAGCTCCCGCCTGAGTTCAAGCGTGACGTGGTCACCGCGTCGCGTCGAGGTGACCTGACAGTGCCCGATGGCGCTGTCGACTTCGACGTGTCGGTTGCGTCGGTGGGGCACTGGATGAAGCAGGCCGACGTCGATCCCGGAGTCACCAACGGAGTTACACCGCGACTGGGCTCGGGCCCAGCTCCGTCATGCCGACACGTTCCGGGTCGCCGCACCCGCGCCAGGCGCGAAGCCCGACGTATTCGGGCCGGGTCGTGTCGGGGCTCGAGCAGTGCTGGCGTGTGGCGCGCTGCCTGGCGGGCAAGCGCATCGCCCCGATGTTGGCGGTGCTCGTACGGATGCTGCGCCGTCACGAGGGCCGCAGCAGCTTCCGCGAGTTCCGTCTTGCACTCACGACCACAGACGTGGCCAGCGGTTGTACCGTCAACCAGTCAGCAGAGGCGAACAAGGCCGCGATCGACGTCGTCGAGGACATCCTACACGCCACAGCGCAGTTCCCGTTCCCGATCCTGGGCATCGGCTCCGACTACGGCTCGGAGTTCATCGACACCCACCTGTACGACTACTGCGTCGCTGAGAGGCTCGCGTTCTCCCTAGGCCAGCCCGGCAACAAGAATGACGGCTCAAACGCGAAGCAGTACAACTGGGCCCATGGCCAAGACTCGTCGGCTACCTCCGCTAAGGCACTCCAGCAGAGACCAATATCCTCAAACGGCTCTGGGACCTGGACTGGTAGTTTACGAACCTGCTCTGAACCCAGCAGAAGTTGATCTCACGCGAGCGAGTCGGCACCAAGATCATCAAACGCCATGACCCCGCCCGCACTCCGCACCAGCGGGCCCTCGACGCCGACATACTCACCCCAGCGACGAAGGCGTCGTTGACCCGGCCGCACAACACCATCCAGCCCGGCAAGCTTCCACGACGCATCTACACCCGCGCCGCACACCTCGAACGCCTCGCCCTGGCCAAGGCCACAAGCCCACCTCGGCCCATCAAACGGGCCTTCAACCAGCGCCACCGTCCGAAGGCCCTAGGCGAGGCAACGAATCACCGCTCCCGGGAGTCTTCGCACGAGGCAGCAGGCTCGCATGCCAGCGGCAGCCTCCGGGCGCATGGCGAACCGACGCGCACGTCCATTCTCCGCGGGCGACGGCCGGTCAGCGCGTAGGTGGGCAGAGTTGGCGGGCATCGGCAATGCGCGGTGCTACGACGCTTCTCCTGCAGGAGCGATACCCATCGGTGCCGCCGCGGCGCTACGACGGGCGGCTCTACCACGGGGCCCTCGACGAACGATCCGCGTCGCAGTGGTGAGCGTCCGCCCACTCGGCTGACGAGCGGGTCGCCGCGGCCCTTGCCGTGTCGGATGCCGCTAGTCAGGCGCGGCTAGGGGTGCCAGCGCGATTCCCCGGTCGGTGTCTGCCAAGGCGAACAGCTCGAGGTCGTTGGCGCCGGTCCGAAACAGTGACGCCGGCATCAGCATGGTGAACGCCGCGTGTTCGCTGGCGTCGCCGAAGACGGGTGACACGCCTGCGATGATCCCGTTGAGCGCCACGACGACCGTTTCGCCCTCACGGCCGCCCTCGAGCGTCCCGCGCACGAATGCCGGCAATGGCCCGCCGGTATCGACTGATCTGAACGCGTCGCGAGCATCGACGCGCGCGACACGACGGTCGGGCGCCGCTCTCGCGAAAGCGGTGAGCGACCGCCCGATCATGTCTCCGTGTGGGCCCGAGCGCAGAACTCCCATGTCCACATCGCCGGAGCCGGCAGTCGTCAGCCAACCCTCGAGCATTGCGTCGAATCCTGCTCGTGCGTCCAGATCGATGCGGGCCGCTCCCTGGGGTTGCAGCAAGCTGGGCAAGCGCACAAACGTCTTCGTGCGGGGGTCACGTCTTCGGGTACCCGCCGCCGAGATGCCGTCGGTCGGCCACGGGAGCTCAAGGCCTATCAGGTCGGCGACCGTAGCGAGGACGTCGACCTCCTCGACGTTGCGGTCGTCGACCAGTCCCTGCGTCTGGTTCTGCGCCTTCACCAAGAGCGGCACCCACGCGATCTGCGACGCGTTCGTGTCGCTGATGCCTCGGAACAGATCGCCTGCCGTGAAGGCGACGCCATGGTCTGCGGTGACGATCACGACCGCGTCGTCGTAGAGGCCGGCGGCGCGAAGACCGTCGAGGATCTCACCCACGGCGCGATCGGTGTACCGCGTCTGCAACAGCTGCCGCTGGCGCGCCGACAGTGCCGCCCAGCGCGACTCTCCCCACCGAGCCATCGACAACCCCGGGATCTGCTCGGTGACCGCGGGGAGCGCGTACTCGGTGCCGTCCGGGAACAGGTGATACGGGTGGTGCGGTAGCACCAGGTGGAGAAACCAGAAGCCGGGTCGCCCGTCGGCTGACACGTCGTCGAACGATGCTATGAAGTCGTTGACGCGTCGCGGTTCACGCAGCTGGGTGACGTCATCGGACATCTCGGGCACCGACGGGTCGGCCGGCGCTCCTGAAGGCACGGGCACGGGCTCCGTCCCGGGGGTATCGAGCTCCTCGAGCAGCGCCGTCAGGGGTGCCTTGTCGGGATCCCGCAGCGCCACGAGCTGTCGGTAGAGGTCGGCCGCCTCGTTCAACATCGACGGCACGCCGCGCGGCCCCGTTGGGCTGCTCGCGCCGCCTTCACAGGCGGTGGGCGGGCACAGTGCCGTAACCGTCTCGAAGACGTGCATGTCGTACGCGGCACCCGTGAGCCTGAACAGGTTGTCGGGGAAGACCTCCCAGGTCGGTGCTCGATTCGAGAGGCCCGGATACCGTCCGTCCAGGGCAGCGACGATTGCCGTCGACGTGTTCTCCCCGACCGCCGTGTAATTGCGGTACCAGGTCGCGTCTCGGGCGAGCGCAGCCAAGTTGGGGAAGCGCGCTGCATCGATCCCTCCACGCCCGTCAAGCAGCGACATCGTCGGTAGCTCGTCGAGCATGACGAAGACCACGGGCGAGTTCGCCTGCCCGGCAACGGAAAGCGCCTTCGACGCGTCGGCTGTCGCTAGCGGGGCTACCGGCGACGCTAAGAGGAACTCCGCGACGAACACCACCGGAGCAACCGCTGCTACGCGGATCCACAGCCGTGCTGCCGCTGCACGATTGATAACAACCGCGGCCGCGCCGCCCAGTGTCGCCGAGAGGACGACGAGCACCGGGCCCGCAAGTGGAGAGGCGCGACGTGTGACCTGGAGTACGAAGAGCGACATCAGGCCGGCGACCACCAGAGCGTGAGCGCCGCGGCGCACACGGACACCCCCGAGCACGCCGGCAAGTAGGCCCGCCCCCGACAGGGCGACAGGAGGTATGAAGGCAACCGCACACGCGAAGAGGACCACACCCGCTCCGTGTAGCCGGTGAAGGACGAACACCTCCGGTGCCCTTCCGAAGACGTAGAGAACTGGCTGGGAGACCGTGAACCCGCTCAGCGCGACGGTCTCGAGCAACGCCCACCCTTCGAAGCTCGGGTCGAGACGACGGGCGCCACTGCGACCGCCACCGGCCTGTCGGGTCTGTCGCAAGCATTCGCTCCGTGCCGACGCGGAAGATGTCAAATGGATGACTCCCTGTGCCGCGTGCGGGTCCGGCCCGCCCTGCCCGAGTCGCGACGCGACGACGCTAACGCACTTGCGGTAACTGCCAATCGTGTACGCTCCGAATCTCCAGCGGTGCGCTGGCGGTGACGAGCGCAGCGTATCTTCCTCCATACGTCGTCCACGCGCGCGATTTCAGCCGACGCCGCCGCTGGAGCCGAGGAGATCGTCCGCTGCCGACACACCGGCGGTGCCGAGACGACGACCCGGTCGACGGCTGAACCGGCCAAGAGGCCCACTGGCGCTGATCGCTGCGACAACGACACCGTCCCGCCCGCGCACCGGGGGGGCGCTCGCGACCACGCGCTCACACTCCGCGATGCTGTCTGCCCACCCGCGTTCCCGGGCGGTCCGCAACTCGGATGCGTCTACGGAGGGAAGGAGATCGGCATCGGCCGCCTAGGCGAGGAGCAGCTTTCCCCCGGAGCCCCGGTCGAGCGGGAGCACCGCGCGCAGCAGCACGGTGTCGCGCGGCCCGCTCGACCCCCCCGTGCGTGGCAATGCAGATCTGTCGGTCTCCCTCGCGCACAACGAACTGCGCTGACCCACCCGCCTTCTCGAAGCGCGCGGGGTGCCGACGGAGAGCCCGACCTGCTCTACATCGATCTTCACCTGGTCCATGAGGTGCCTCTTCCACCGGCATTCGACGGCATGCCTCTCGCTGGCCGGGGGCTGCGGCGGCCCGACCTCACGATCGCGACCATTGACCACAACGTGCTTACCGGCGGCCTCGATCGTCCGATCGCTGACCCGGTAGCCACGCAGCGGATGGAGTATCACCCGCTATTGCGCGGAGACCGGGTCAGCTGCGAAGGGGCGGGCGACCCGCGTCAGTGCATTGTCTACGTGATCGACCCAGCGCAGGGGATGACGCAGTCTGGCATGACGATCGTCTTCGGCGGCAGTCCCACGTACACGCACGGAGCGTTCGGTATCGGCACCAGCGAAGTCGAGCACGTTCTCGCGACGCGGACGCTCCGGCGGGTACGTCCGGGCATGATGGCGCTTACCGTCGACGGTGCGCAGTTTACGGTTGTCACCGCGAATGACGTCACCCTATCGATCATTGCCTGCAGTGGCACTGGGGCGGAATCGGCAAGGTCCTCGAGCACCGCGGATCGGCGAGTTGATCGCTCGCTGCAGGAGGTCGCGTGATCCTCTGCAACGGGTCAATCGAGTGTGGGGCGCACGATTGTTACCGACGACGACGCGACCTCCGACGAGGAAGTCGTGCCTGACCCAGACTCGTTCACTGACCCGGTCCAACGCGTGTCTGCCAGACGCGCCATCGCGTACTTGGGCATCAAGGCAGGGACACCAACACGTCACATCGCGGTCGACACCGTCTTCATCGGGTCGTGCATGAACTCGCGCATCGAAGAACTGCGCGTTGCCGCGTATGTCGCACGCGGACGACGCGTGAAGCCGCGTGTGCGCACGCTCGTCTTCCCGGGATCGGCTTCCGTGAAGCATCAGGGCGAGACCGAGGGGCTGGACCGGCGGTTGCGCGACGTGGGCTTCGACTGGAGGGAGCCTGGGTGATCTATTCGTCTTGCCATCAATCCCGACAAGGTCGCACCGGATAAGCGCAGCGCATCTACTTCCAACCACAATTTCGAGGGTCACGAGGAAAAAGCATGCGGTGGTCATCGCGTCTGGCGGACCCACCGCCGCTACACCACTACCTGGGACCCAACTCGCACCATCGCGTGGCTCGTCAAAGACAACCATCGGCGGTTGCGATACCGCGGCACCGAAGCCAACCGGCTCGGATGGTCTCACCGTTGCGCCGCAGTGAACCTCGAGTGGCTACTCGCTCTCGGCCTCACGCACGCAGACGGATTGGCCATCCCGCCAACCTGACACCGGCCGGGGAACCCCACCCACAGGAACGAACCCGACAAGGGTGGCTAGTCGCGCAGCTCCGGATACGCACTCCTCGCTCTGACCATCTCCGTGCCCACACCCGGCCGACGAGGCCAGTTGCTCAGCAGTCTCTTAGCCTGGATCCACCGATTTGGTGCTGTGATCGTGGGTTGGGGCCGCTGTGAGGGTGACGGGGTTCTTGATCGGGTGGTGATCGTCGTGTCGATGGCGATGTCGCTGGGTCGAGGGGTGTGCGACACGTGTCGCGTCGTTTTCGGGCATGGCTGCGCCCCTGCAGTGGCGGAGATCTGATCGCGTGGCGTTCGATGTTCAGGCGAGCTGTGGGATCGCGCGGAGTCGTGTGAGCGCGTGGAGGAAAGCGTCTGCCCATGGCCATCGGGCGGGGAGGCGGAGCGTGTGTTGTCCGCTGCGGTTCACGATGCGACCGGGGAGCGCGATGAGGCGGGTGCGCATGGTGCGCGCGACGGTCAGTTCACCGTCGGGGGTGAGTTCACCGAGGCTGGCGGCCCAGCGGATCAGGTTGTGTGCGAGCACAGCGCAGGAGAGCCACGCGGCGTTGGCGAAGAACTGTCCGGAGGGGACGTGTTCGAGCCCGGCGCCTTCCTTCAGGTCGCGGATAGCGAGTTCGATCACGGCATGCTGGCGGTGGAACGCATCGAGGGTGACCGCGTCGCCGTCGAGATCGGTCAAGAACGCGTGGTGTCGCCAGTCGGGCCAGAGCGCGGCTTGGGTGGTGTCGGTGAGACGGGTGCGGCGCACAACGAGGCGCCGGCCCTTGTAACGACATTCGGCGACTTGGGCCTCACCGTCGGGTGTGTAGTCGATGTCGACCCACACGTTCTCGTCGATCGTGGTGATCGCCTTTGCAATAGCAGTGTTTCCGGTACGGACCGCCATCGTGTAGCGCACCCCTAGCCGCCCGAGGGTGGCGATCGTGTCGCCCGACCAGAACCCCGAGTCGAACCGGCACACGATCTCGCCCGTGGCGCCGGCGCGCCGGACCCGGGCGATGGGTTCCTCCACGAAGCGTTTCGCGCCGCGCTGGGTGTTGGCGGCACCTCTGCGCATCCGGGCGTGGAGCACCTCGCCAGTGTCGGCCCGGGTCGCGAGGATCGGGTGATACCCGAGCCGCTTCGTGTAGCCGTAGCCGGCACCCTGCTTCTGCTTGCCTGCGACCTCGGTGATCGTCGAGTCGACATCAACCACTAGCCGGCCGGTGCCGGGCCCGGCACCGTGACCCCACGCGCGGCGGATCGTCTCGCCGATCACCGCGTCGAGCTGGCGGACATGACCGAACGTGAACGCTCGCAGGAACGTCCCCAACGTCGAGGGTGCCATCACCCGGAACGGCAGAACCCGCTGCGTCGCACCCGCCCGCAACATGTCCGCGTGGTCGATGTGCGAGCCGCCCGCGATGATCGCATGCACCAGCGTCAAGACCTTCCGGCCCGGGCGTGAACCACCCACCCGGCCCGTCAGCCTGACCGTACGGTTGATCAAGGCCTCCAACCCGAGCCGCACCACGAGTGTCGCGACCACCACCAGCCCAGCGTTGGCGACCAAGTTCAGATCGTCGAAGGTCACCTCGGTGCAGTCGATCGTGTGCGATACTCCACTCACTGGAAGTGCCTCCTCGGTTGTCGACCACGGCGACTTCGAACACCGTCATCGTCCCAGCCCAGGGGGCACTTTCCGCAGATACGCGACTCGGCTCAGCAACTACTCATCGGTGGATCCAGGCTTAGAACGTCGTCGTAGTGGACGCTGGCGGCGCCCCACGCTTCGGGGTATCGCTCGGCTACCCTCTACGAACTGTGAGCAGGCGCCCCGGGGACATCTCGCCAGCCGGTGCGGCCGCGTCCCGCGCGTCGCACGCCGCCGTCGACTTGCTCAGCATCGTGATGAAGAAGCTCCGCCGGGACCGCAGTCCGGTCGACACGTGTCAGCCGTACTACGTCCGCGTCGATCGTGCCATGGAAGGCGTCTTCGCTCAGCTCTGGTTCCTCACCAGAGGGTGCACATGGGATCGTGCCGGCTCGTGCACCATGTGCAACTACGGAACGGCGTCCGCCATATCCGCGGAGGAGATGGTCGCCTTTGTGCGGCGCGGTCTGGAGTCGATCGACGTACCGCTCGACGAGCTGTACGTCTCACCATCGGGAAGCCTTCTCGATCCCGTCGAGGTACCGGAAGCGGCGCGACGCGGGATCTACGACCTCGTCAACCGCTATCCGGTGCCGAGGTTCTCATTCGAAACGCGTGCCGAGACACTCACTCCTGTCGCTCTGGCCGAGATCGCGCGCATGTTGCCAACTAAGACGGTTGCAGTGGGCCTCGGAGTCGAGTCCGTCGACCCCTGGATCCGTCGGTTCTGCGTGAACAAGGTCGGCGACGAGGCAACCATGGGGCAGGCGGCCATGCGCCTCAGGCGACATGGACTGGAGATGTACGCGAATGTCTCCCTGGGTACCGCATTCCTCTCGCCCGGGGAGGCCATTGCGGACGCAGCCAGATCTGTCCGCTGGGCGCTGAAAGTAGGCGCAGATCTCGTCCTGGTCTTTCCTCTGCACGTGAAGTCGAACACGCTGCTCGCGTGGCTATTCGACCGCGACGAGTACCGGCCTCCGTCGCTGTGGTCATTGGTGGAGGTACTGCAGACGGTCGATCGGAGTCTCCTGCCGAAGGTCAACATCTCCTGGTACCGATCCGACTACAGCACCGACCCGGGTGTGATCGCGTCACCGACTACCTGCCCGAGGTGCGCGCCGACAGCGATGCGTGCCCTCGATACGTACCGCGCACACCCCTGCGCCGACACCCTCGACGAGATTGCTACGCTCCGCTGCGACTGCCGCGAGCGGTGGGAGGAGTCCACCCGAGCTCATCCCACGACAAGCCTTCCCGAGAGAGTGCTCGACCACTACGAGAGGCTGGCTAGTCACTTCGACCTAGACGAATGGTGGACCGAGAACGCTGATCAGCTCCGACGGGAGATCAGCGTGCAAACTCAGGATCGCCCGTGAGCGACGACTCTCGGTTCGATCGCATTCTCCGGAGTCGAGCTGCACGGCGTCGGCGCGCAGAGTGCACGGTTCGCCCGGTTCTGGTCGACTGTCGAGCGCCTGCGCAGGCGAACATTCACCTCAGTACCATGCCGCCCGAACCGAATCATGCATGTCGATCTCTCTGCGCGGCCCACCCTCGACGACATTGCTGTAACCGAGCGCCAGCACCCCGAGCAAGTCGCACTCGATGGCGATCTCAGAGCGAATCGCCGACTCCGCGATCACGACATCTCCCATGAACACACCCTGGACACCGAGCGCACTCGCTGCTATCCACATGTTCTGTATCGCCGCGCCGACGCCGAGGATCTCGAACGCGTAGCCGGCCAGAGCGGCTCGTCGGCGTTCACTGGATGCGACCGCGAGCGCCTCGATTCCACGACTGAACACTCCCCGATTCTCGATGAAGATCCCCGCCCCACACGACCGCAGTACCTGCGCCGACTCCCTGACAGACGAACTCAGATTCTCGTGCGGCGCACCCGTCTCGGGGTCGTGAGGCACAAACTGCTCTGCGCGTTCGGAACCCTCCACCAACGCCGCAATCCTATGCAAGGCCTCGGGATCGCACACTACGTGCAGCCTCCATGGCTGAGCGTTCTTCGAGGAAGGCGCTGCCAGCCCGCACATGACTATCTCCTCCAACACCCCCACCGGAACCGACTTGTTGCTGTATCCCTCCCGGACGCTGCGCCGGGCAAGGATCGCTTCGGTGACTGCGTGGTCATGCAGTCGCTCGCGAGTCTCCCCGTATGTCGCACCGAACTCGCCCACTGTGGACCTCACGTCACTGGCCGGCCATCTGACGCCTTCGACTGAAGAGGGTAGCTCTCCTAGGACCCCGAGGTACCGCCACGCCTATCGCAGCCAACGCCCTGGATCGTGCTCGCGGTAATCTGCTGGAGATGCGACATGCGGGACGCTCGCTACTGTCCACAGACGACCTCGATGACCGCGAGGTCTGTCGCTTGCTAGACCGTGCACGCGAGCTGAATCAAGCGCAGCCCGCCGGACTTGATCCATTCTCCGCAGGACTTCTCTTCCAGTCATCTTCGACGCGTACACGCGTAGGCTTCGCCTCGGCAGCGGTCCGCCTTGGTGGTGTGCCGATAGACATCGCGGAGCTCCGGGGTGGGTCCGAGATGAGCGCGTACGAGTCCCTTGCTGACACACTTCGCACGATCTCCGGAATGGTCGATGTGATTGTCGCGCGCACGACCGAACCGCTTGACCGCCAGATGGTCTTCTCTTGCTGCGGGCGCCCACTCGTTAATGCCGGCGACGCCCGCAACGAACACCCGTCACAGGCGCTGCTCGACCTCCTGGCCATCGAGGATCTCCGGGGACCGGTCGACACTCTCTCCGTGGCGCTCTGCGGCGACCTCTCGATGCGCGCCGCGCGCTCGCTGCTGAAGCTCCTCTCACGGTTCAGGCCTCGTTCTCTCCGGCTGATCGCTCCTGAAGGCCGCGACGATCCGCGCGTCGATCTCTCTAGCCTCTCGGATCGGACAGAGCGCTCGCCGAGTCTCGCCTCGGCCAATCTCGGAGCGATCGACGTCCTGTACATGGTCGGCCTTCCTCCCCGTTCTGGCACCCACGAGCTCGACTACGAAGACCGTCGCCAATACATGCTCGACGCCCGGACAGTTTCCGGCATGCCCGACAACGCAGTCGTTCTCTCGCCACTACCGCTCTTAGACGAGATCGATGCCGAAGCGCGAGCCGACGACCGGGTGAAGATGTTCGCTCAGAGCGACCTCGGGATGGGCGTCCGCATGGCCGTGCTCGAGCGGTGCCTGGCCGAATCCGTCTGACCGCAGCGTCCTTTCAGACGGTGTGGGGAATGCCGTAGTAGTGGGTGGCATCGCCATTGCGGGCGAGGGTCAGCGTGTTGTGGCTACAGGGGATGCAACTCGGCCCCAGCGGTACTCCACGCTCCGCCGCGATGTCCCGGGCGCGGAGATAGGTCTCCTCCAGCACCGCTGCATCGATCGGCACGACGTGCGCGAGCGGAGTCGCTGCATCCGGACGGAAGGGGCTGAGAACCGGGACCGCCCCGCGCTCAGCTATCGCCCTCACGCCTCTCAGGGTGTCGTTCATCGGCTCCAGACCGACCATGAGCATCGAGCGCACGCGTCCGGCGCCGAACACCTCCGTCGCACCTTCCAGATAGGTGAGATAGGCATCGAGACCCTGGGCCGCCTTCTGCCTCATCACCGTGCGGGCGAGCTCCTCGTTGAAGACCTCGATGTTCACGGAGAGCTCGTTGATCCCGAGGCCCTTCAACCACACCGGGTCTATCACGTCGTCCCTCGGAACCATCATCACGTCGACTGCGACCTCGGGGAAGGCTGCCGTCACTGCTTCGTAGACCGAACGCACGTAGGGGACGTCGCCATGGTGAGGAGTCCCTCCCGAGATCAGAACATGATGGGCAGGCTGGATCCTGTCCGAGAGGGCTCGTTCCACCGAGTCGACGAGCCCCTCCACCCTCTTCGTCCGATACTTGAGCTCGTAGGGGATGTTGCAGAACTTGCACGTCATGGCGCAACCCTCGATGGGCGCTATCCGCACCCGGTCCGCATGGGTGAACGCATACGAGTTGAGGGGCTCTCCGAGCTCATTGGACTCCCCGTGGTAGGCAGGAGGAAGCCAGAACTTCGCCGCGGCCTCCATTCCGCAACCGCGCACCACCAGCCCGCCTGAATCGAGAACAAGCTCGATCGGGGCATCTCGCACGAAGTTCGGGTTGTAGAGCGCGATCGGGGCGTTCACCCACACGTCGTCGTCCAACGCGAGTATCACTCCGGAGGTCGATGCGTAGTCCGCCGGGGTCATCGGACGCCCCTCGTTCGAGACATCGATGTACGCCTGCGCTTCCGACGTGATCGAGAGGCCATCGCTCAGAAGGCGGAACTTCAGTCGCTCGGCCCGAGTGAGATCCGACACCCCTGGATCTTACCTCCCACCCGCCAGGACATCGTTCCGCTGTGTGGGAGGTATGGTTGCCGTCGGCGCGTCCAACGAAGGGGGCGGCGCTATCCAGGCGGTTGGTACGCCGGGTCTGACGGATGACGGCGATAGTCCGTGGCTACTGCCGAGCGTACGAGAGTACCGTCCGGGTCCGCATCTGACACCCGAAGGACTCTCTCGCCAGGAACGGCAGCCTCGTGCTCTCCCTCGAGCTCGAATCCGACAAGAGCGTGATACGTGCATCCGCCCCCATCCTCTTCCTGTACGAGCTTCGCCTTCATCGAGGGCGATCCGTTCCAGGCGCTCACGATCACCGAGTCGGTGACCGTGAAGCTTCCTTGGAGATCGCCGCCGAACCACACGTCGTAAAGCCTCGAATCGTCGGCAGTAGCCGTCAGGATGTCTCCGCCGCCTTCCTTGTCGTGAGGAGACGTGAAGGAGAGGTGTCGGAGCTGAGATCCGATGATTTCATAGTTCCCCCTCTCGTTGTGCTCGACGACATCGAGCCCGGATCCCGCCGTATCGCGGATGCTGAAGACGCCGCTGCCGTCACAGCCGGATGTCTTCCAGTCGGCCTTGAACGCGCAGTTCCGTATCACCAGAGACGCGATGCGCCCTCCCTGGATGACCAACCCACCGGCCTGACCTTCAATGGTCCGTACATCTGGATCTTCGGTAGCCACTATCGCCGGTAGTTCCGGCTCGCTCGAAAGCACGACCCCCCCTGCTATGGGACCGCTCCGGTACTTGCCGAGCAGATCCGCCGTGCGCTCACTTCTCGGGATGACGAACTTGGTCGCCGCATTCGCGGTTCCCCGGGGCGGCGCCGGCGTACCGATCACGACGCAGTCCGAGAACATGAGGCCCTCGAGGAGACAGTTCACGAAGACCACGCCCTC
>Ga0172369_10001894_pt1 | contig 29531 bp, 20 predicted proteins | sample LakKiv25m_FD_114539 | JGI IMG/M metagenome (GOLD analysis project Ga0172369, IMG submission 114539) | Freshwater microbial communities from Kabuno Bay, South-Kivu, Congo - kab_022012_11.25m | ecosystem: Environmental > Aquatic > Freshwater > Lake | place: Democratic Republic of the Congo...
TTAACCGGGCGCTGCCAGAGTATCTGAAGCGATACAACGAGACGCGCCATCACTTTGGCTTGAATCTCGAAACGCCGCTGTCAGTATTAACAAAGTGCGTCCAAGCTATTGATTAGAAAACGGCGTTCATAGCGGTTCGCTGGACTGAAATCGACCCCAGAAATAGCAAGAAAATCAGCTCATTTTGTGCTATACTGAAGGCACCGGAAACGGGCTATTTTTTATGGCTAAAACGACCAAATCAGAGCCTAAACCGAAGGCCTACGACGCCTCGTCTATCACCGTCCTCGAGGGCCTCGAGCCGGTCAGGAAGCGCCCGGGTATGTACATCGGGACGACTGGTCCCGAGGGGCTCCATCACCTGATTTGGGAAATCTTCGACAACGCTCGCGACGAGGCGATGGCGAACCGCTGCGACGATATCGAGGTAGCGCTCCTACCAGACGGCTACGTGCGCGTCGCCGACAACGGCAACGGTATCCCGGTCGGTATCCACCCTAAGACCAAGGTCTCGGCGCTCGAGACGATTATGACCACGCTCCACGCGGGTGGCAAGTTCGACAACGAGGCTTACAAGGTCTCGGGCGGTCTCCACGGCGTGGGCGCCTCGGTGGTGAACGCGCTCTCCGAACACACCAAGGTGGTGGTGCACCAGGACGGCGGCGTGCATCAGCAGGAATACAAGATTGGTAAGCCAGTCGCCAAGGTGAAGAAGGTCGGCACGGCGAAGGACCACGGCACCATCGTCTACTTCAAGCCCGACGCCACTATCTTCAAAGAGGGAATCGAGTGGAACTTCGACAAGATTGTCGCGCACCTGCGTCAGCAGGCCTATCTGGTGAAGGGTGTGCGAGTCTCGCTGGTCGACGCGCGTGCCGCCACCGACCGCGCGGCCTTCGAGGCCGAGAGCATCATGCTGCGCGAGGCGGGGCTCGGCTATCCCTCAGTCACCTTCTACTTCGAAGGAGGGCTACGTTCCCTCGTCGCCTTTCATAATAAGCACTTGGAGCCCGTGCACAAAAATATTTTCTATGTTGATCGCGAGCTCGACAAAGTGATGGTCGAGGTCGCCCTCCAATACGTCGACGACATCACCTCGCGCATCACCGCCTTCGCCAACAACACCTACAATAGCGAGGGCGGCACACACATCACCGGCTTTAAGACGGCACTCACGCGCTCGTTGAATACCTATGGTCGTTCGGCGAACCTGATTAAGGAGAAGGACGAGAACTTCACGGGCGACGATGTGCTCGAGGGCATCACCGCGGTTATCTCGGTGAAGCTCCCTGAAATTCAATTTGAAGGGCAGACCAAGGCGAAGCTCGGCTCGGTCGAGGCACAGGGTGCGGTCTCAACCGTCTTCGGCGAGGCGCTCTCGGCCTTCCTCGAAGAGAATCCAGACGACGCGCGCGCCATCATCAACAAGGTCCTCCTCGCGCTTAAGGCGCGCAAGGCCGCCAAGGCCGCCAAGGACTCGGTGCTCCGTAAGGGGGCGCTCGAAGGGATGACACTCCCCGGCAAGCTCGCTGACTGTCAGACCAAGAGCGCCGAGGAGGCCGAACTCTTCATCGTTGAGGGCGACTCGGCCGGCGGCTCCTCGAAACAAGGTCGTGACCGTCGCACCCAGGCAATCCTCCCTTTGAAAGGAAAGATACTGAATGTTGAACGCGCGCGCATCGACCGCATGCTCGCATCCCTCGAGATCCGCGCACTTGTGGTCGCGATGGGCACTGCCATCGGCGGTGTTTTCGATATTTCTAAACTGCGGTATCACAAGATCATCCTCGCCACCGATGCTGATGTCGACGGCGCACACATTCGCACGCTTTTGCTCACACTCCTGTACCGTCATTTCCGTCCGGTCATAGAAAATGGGCATGTCTATATCGCACAACCTCCCCTCTATAAGATTTCAAGGGGAAAGTCGATTGCTTATGCGTATTCGGACAAAGAGAAAGAGGAAGTGTTGAAGGAGCTCGGTGTCGTCGCGAGCGAGATCAAAGAAGTGAGCGATGCAACTGAAGAGCTGGCCGTCGAGACGGAGGGAGAGGAGGTCGTAGCCAAGACCGCTAAGCCCGCGAAGGTGAATATCCAGCGCTACAAGGGCCTCGGCGAGATGAATCCCTCCGAGCTCTGGGAGACGACGATGGATCCGGCCCGTCGCGTGTTGAAGCAGGTCTCGATCGACGACGCCGAGGCGGCTGACCGCATCTTCGATATCCTGATGGGTACCGACGTCGCGAGTCGCAAGTCGTTTATCCAGTCGAACGCCAAGATGGCGAATCTGGATGTGTAGATGAACGACCTCGTAGGTCGTTCATTTTTAGTTACCGAGAATTGTGAGCTTGGCCGAGGCGCTATTGTTGTCCGGATTGCTCTCTGCGACCGCGTGGTCGAAGTTGGCGGTGATAGAAATCGTCTGGTCTGCGCCACGATTGGCCTGGTCGAAGCCGAGTGTGTACTCGATCGAGTCACCCGGGTTGAGCGACTGCTGCGGGGGCGACTGGAAGAGATACGACGTCTGCGTCGGGATAGAAGCACTGAAGCGCCACGCACCGGTCGCATTCGTGCCGACATTCTCGATAAGGAAGTTCACGGCCGGGCGGCTGCCTGACTGGACCGTCGTCGTGGCGACGAAGGAGTCAGCCGAGGAGGTCGCGAGATAACCGACACCCTTGATGACGACAATAAAGTCCGGGAGACCGGTGAGCGGCGAGGTCGGCGTCGCGGCACCACCCATCGGGTAGGTCGCTGACGTCTTCTCGCCCGGAGTCGTCGCGGGCTGGGTAACGGGCTTGGGCTTCTCTACCGCCGGAGTCGGGAGGGTCGAGCTCGCGGTCGAGGAGAGCGTCGAAGAGGCAGTAGGCGAGGGGACAACCGAAACAGACGCGTCGCCGCGATGGAAGACGGAGCCCAGATAGACGGCCGCCGCGCCTGCGCCGTTGACGACGGTGGGGACAAAGCGCGTCGAATAGACGGCGAGCCAGAGCCCGAGCGCCACGAGGGCGACAAAGCCGATAACCGCGAGGCCGGTGCCGGTCGCGGTGTTCTTCGTATTGGTCTCCATGAAGGTATTCATAGGTGATTTATACATACCATACCCTCCTTTTTATGTCAAGCAGTGGGCTTGACATTCTGCTTTCGATGCGGTATTAGTATGTAAGACGATATGAATGGTGTCATCGCGGCAACCGCGCGGCTTGTTTTCGCCGTGAAGCGGTCGTACGAGCAGAAATGGCTCTTCTGCGTCGTTTTCGTATTGGTGTTCGCGACCTGTGTCGCCATTCTCAACTTCTTTGACCTTCTGCCGGAGTCGCCCTCGTCGGCTGTCGCGGCCGCCCCGCTCGCCGAGAGCGCCGCGCCGGCGGCCGTAGTGCTCGCTACGCTGGAGCTGCCGGTGCGTGTCTCGATCCCATCTATTGGTGTTGACGCACCCGTGGCGAATCCGGAGTCGATCAGCATCGACGTGCTTGACAAACTCTTGCTCGCTGGTGCAGTTCGTTACCCGACCTCGGCGGAGCTGAATGAGGCGGGCAATGTGGTGCTCTTCGGCCACTCGAGCTACCTGCCGATTGTGCTCAACAAGGCGTACAAGTCCTTCAACGGGATTCAGAAGCTCGCGAAGGGCGACACGATTACCGTCTACTCGGCCGACACCGCCTACACCTATACGGTGCAGACGATGGAACGCGAGAACACAGCGAGTGCGAGTGTCCCGCTCGAGGTCACCGGCCGTGTGCTCACACTCACGACCTGCGACTCTTTCGGTGCGAAGTCGGATCGCTTCGTCGTGACGGCAGACTTTGTTGAAAGCCACTCGATCTCCAGCTAGTCTGGAGGTCGGATGGCTCTCTGCAATTGAAGAGAGAGTTCTTTAACACAACCGAATCAATCACGCACGAGGGCGACCTCGTGTACAACTCACTGGGGGAAGCGCAATGAACGAACAGAAACGCTGGTGGCTGTTTGTGCTGAAGACACTACTCGCGTCCGCAGTCGCCGCAGTCATCATCATGCTCCTTCTTAAGACGGAGGGTGCACATGCCGCCGAGGGCACCTGGCACTATCGCACGATAGTGCCCTTCGCCGCCTCGCGAGAGGCAGCGATGCAGGCTCGTATCTCAGTCTTCAAAGACCTGGAGATGCCAGAGGAAGTCCAAAAGGCATTTTTGGAGAAGACCAAGGAGCCGGGGGAGAAGGCACAAGCCCGTATGGGCGAATCCTTCACCTCTTATGTGGTCAAGGGCGTTGTCTATCACGATGTGGTAATCGATGTCACGACTGCTGGAGATGCCGAAGTTTGGCGGGTGGCGGTGCTGGGTGACCTGTTCACTCTCTATCTCATCCGCCTTGTCGGAACGCACTACAACTGGGGTATCAAGCGTGTGACCCGTAACACGGTCACCGCCTATGCCCCGCCCACCAACGCCGCGCGAGCGGCAATCTGAAAGGAGGGTCTATGAAGACCTTTGTGGTAGCAGCACTCGCTGCGCTCGCGTTCCTTAGTGGGTGCGCGACAACGCAGCCGACGCAATACGGCCAGAAACAGAGGCCGCCGGCCCTCAAGTCGGCAGCAGCTGGGACGCAGTCGGCGGTATCGCAACCTGCTCAGCAGGTGATGGTGTCGAAGGCGCTCGACCCAAGCACGCTCTCTTCGCTCCAGCCGTTCAAGAAGTTCGGCAAGGGCGAGGGGCACGGCGTTGCGCGGGTTTATAAGTCGCGCAGCAAAGAGCAGTTCGTCGCAATCCTGCGCAATCCGGCACTCGCGAAGAAGAAGATGAAAGTCTCCTGCGAGGTTCTCGTACGCCAGATGGCGGAAATCTACAGACTTCCGTTTGAAGGTTGCGAGGGCGCCGCCGCGGAAATCGCCAGCAATAGCGACTACCAGGTGGTGGCCTGCACGAACGCAATGTTCGCGCGGGACTCGCTCGCGGTGATGGGTGACGGCGGAAAGTCGTGGGGCGCATGGCACCGTACGTGCCTCGCGGGTGAACTGGTACTGACCTACAAGGGCCGGCCGATTCTATCGACGATGTGCCTCAACGTGGTCATTCCCCGGATGGTCGTGGTCGCAGTTCCTGTGGCTGCACCGCGAGCAGTGGGTACGTGTCCGCGCACGCTCATTGCGGATATCTGGGACTACTGGAAGTTGCCCCCGTGGCTGCAGAAAGAGGTCGACCGGCTGGTGAAGCTCGCCGGTGGTCGTGACAGCAAGAACAAAAAGCATCTGCCGGCATACACCGGCGAGGCTGTCTCGCGAACGCTCGACCAGGACCTGCGTGCCTATGGTACGCACGCCGCGATTGTTCCCAACCTGACGGTCCGTTACTTGGATCAGGGATCGGGAGCGGTCGTGCGCGACTTCGGCACGCCGATGCATACGGAACCGGGGGTTGGGAAGTTCACCCTTCCCGACGATCCGACCAAGTACATCGTCGAAGCCGATGAGTGGCCACAAAATCTCGAGTCGCCTGTGCAGTCGCGTGTTCTGCTGTTCCCCAAAGAATGGAAGGACAAACAGGGGAGGGACATCTGTAGGATGCACCTGCACGGTATCGCGAAGTAAGATTCGGAAGTTCTTTGGAACCCATGGGGAGCGCTTCGGCGTCCCTCATGGATCCCTTTTCCGGCACGTCTCGCAAGAGGCGTCTCGGAAATAGGATATACATATGCCGCTTCGGTATTCCATCACGCTTATAGGGCTTTTTATAATTATCGCGTTCACGCGCGGCTTCGTGCTGCAGCAGTATCACGAATTCTCTCACGCAGGAGCGCAGCACGCGCTGGCTGACGGCGGCGGTGATGGTGGAGGTGGCGGTGACGGTGGTGGAGGCGGCGACGGCGGCGGTGGTGCCGGTGATGGAGGTGCAGGAGGCGGAGGCGGCGACGCTGGCGGTGCGAGCGGTGACGGTGGTGGAGGCGGCGACGCTGGTGCAGACGCGAGCGGTGACGCAGGCGCTGCCGCAGGTGGCGGCGGTGACGCTGGTGCGGCAGCTGCGGACGCGGGTGGCGGCGGCGATGCTGGCGCAGCCGGTGACGCGGGTGGTGGCGGTGACGCTGGTGACGCCGCTGCGGGTGACGGTGGCGGTGGCTCGATTACGCCTCCTCCTCCGACCCCGATTCCTGGTTGTACCAACGCAACTGCCACCAACTTCAATCCGGCAGCGACGGTTGATGATGGTTCGTGCACGTTCCCCGTTGTCCCACCCGCTCCGATCCCCGGCTGTACTAACGTAGCCGCTACCAACTACAACCCTGCCGCAACGGTTGATAATGGCTCGTGTACATTCCCCATTGTCCCACCCGCTCCGATCCCCGGCTGTACACTCTCGGCGAGTCCGACCTCGACGACGTCGGGTGGCACCTCGACGCTCTCGTGGACGACGACGAGCGCTACGGGTTTTTCAATTGACCAGAGTATCGGCATCGTTACACCCACGGCTGCGGGGAGTACGACGGTCTCTCCTGTCGTTTCGACGACCTATACCGGCACGGCTACCAGCACGGCGGGCTCTACGACCTGTGTCGTGACTATCACTATCAGCACCGGTGGCGGTGCCGGCGGTGGTGGCGGGGGCGGTGGCGGGGGCGGCTCGGGCGGCGGTGTAGTCGCGCCCACGATTGTACTCGCGGCGCTCCTCCACGCTGGCTCGGCGCCACTCGCCTCGCTCTATCTCTCGCAGATCCCGTACACCGGCCTCGACTTGGGGCCCACCGGTACGATGCTCTATTGGATTATCCTTATCGGCTTCGCGTTCGTCGCGACCTATTTCATCCTCTTCGTCGCCGCTCCCCAGGCGAATACGATGGCGCGCGATTTCGCGGCAGAGGTACTCGACTTCAGTCGGGAGCGTCTCGCCGCGGTACAGGCAGCGCCTGCTGCTACGATGCCAGCTGCGCCGCAGCCGGTCGTGCGCGCCGCGACCCTCGAGGCACCGCGTAGCAATTATTCGACCTACCACGGCTTCAAGTCCTATGCGAAGGATGGTGCACTCTCGATTGACGATATTGTGAAGAGTCTCTCGCACACTCCGGTCGCGTCCGCGCCGCTCGCGCCGCAGACCGAGCCGATTGTGCAGGTAGAGCCAATCTACGAGCATGTCGAGCCCATCGCTCCTGTCCTCAAGAAGGCGCCGGTCGCCGAGTCCGCTACGCCCGACACGCTTACCGCACTTCTCGTGGGTGACCGCGCGGCGGTCTTCGCGGGTCTGCGCCAATCGTTCCAGAGCGGTGGTACGCCCGAGTCTTTTGTGACCGGTATGCTCCGCGCCCTCGACGACGCGTATCGCGCTCGTGTCGACGGCGTCGCCTGCGACGAGCGCGTCTCGCGCCTCACGGCCCGCTTCGCTACGCCGACTCTCGAACAGCTCGTCGCCGCGCTCGCGACGGCGGTGGACGCGAGCTACTCTGACAGTGTCACGGGCGCCAAGCTCGCGCTCATCCGCGCGCTCGCCATCGTTGGCGCATAAAAGGGTTCACGGCGGGACTCACTGCAGGGGCTCCGCAGACTGACGAGGCGAGGACTGAGCAATTTTCTAGCAAGAAAATTGCGTACCCGAAAGGGAGTTCCGCCGCGAACCCTATTTCGCTCCCTATGCGCCTTTACGCGTTTTTATTTCTTCTTGTGCACGAGCGATGAAATTGGCAACGCTGGTTGTGTCCTGTTTACCGTTATCGCGGCTCTCGATAGAGATCGTCTTGGACTCTACTTCCTTGTCGCCGACGACGAGCAGGAAGGGAATCTTTTCTCCCTTCGCCTCGCGAATCTTCTTACCGAGCGTCTCGTTTGATTTATCAAGTTCTGCGCGTTTGATTCCTCCCTCGGCGAGGTCTCGCAGAATTTGTCGTGCGTAGTCGAGATGCTTTTCTGAAACAGGTAGTACGCGAACCTGCACCGGCGCGAGCCAGAGCGGGAAGGCACCCTGGAGGTGTTCGATGAGCACAGCGAGAAAGCGTTCGATAGAACCCATAATCGCTGCGTGAATCATCACAATCCGCTCTTTTTCACCCTTTTCATTTACGCAGGTGAGGTCGAAGCGCTCGGGCATATTCATATCGAGCTGAATCGTCGCGACCTGCCAGAGGCGACCGTGCGCGTCCTCGGCCATAAAGTCGAGCTTGGGTCCGTAGAAGGCGGCCTCGCCGATGCCATCAATTGTCTCGGCGTGCTTCTCGGCCGCTATCTCGCGCAGGATATTTTCCGCCTTCTCCCAGCGGTTCTTGTCGCCCAGATATTTCTCCGGCTGTTTCGGGTCGTGGAAGGAGAGGCGGATCTTCTTGGGTGCGAAGCCGAAGGCACCATAAAATTCCTCGATAATGTCCCAAATCTTCGAGAATTCCTCCTTGACCTGTCCCTCGCGACAGAAGGTGTGTGCATCGTCTTGGGTAAAGGCGCGGACGCGTGAGAGACCGTTCAACTCGCCCGACTGCTCGTCGCGGTAGCACATCGTCGTGTTGGCGTAGCGCTGGGGGAGGTCGCGATAGCTCCACGGGCGGCGCGCATAAATCTGTGTGTGGTGCGGGCAGTTCATCGGCTTCAGCGCGAACTCGTCGCCCTCGCGGGTAGTGACGTGGAAGAGGTCGTCTTTAAATTTGTCCCAGTGGCCGCTGGTGATATAGAGGTCCTTCTTGGTGATATGCGGAATCTCGACGCGCTCGAAGCCGCGTGCGCGTCGGAGCTCCCAGACGAAGTCGTCGAGGAGGTCACGCAGTATCGTGCCCTTCGGCGTCCAGAGCGGAAGGCCCGAGCCGACGAGGTCAGAGAAGGTAAACAAATCGAGCTCCTTGCCGAGCCTCTTGTGGTCGTGTTCTCCAGCCCCAGTGTCCATTGGTGTAGAGGATACCATATCGCGCTTAGAGCAGCTTCAGGTCGTCGATGGCGATAGAGATTCCGCCGTTCCTGGCCGAGACCTTACCCTTCACCAGGAGGCAGGCGCCGGGGGTGACGGCCGCCGCGTGCTCCTTGTAGAGCTTAGGGAAGATGACAGACTCGATGGCGTCGCTCTTGTCCTCGAGCGTGACGAAGGCCATCTTCTCGCCGCTCTTGGTGAGCACCGCGCGTACCGCGCGTACCAGCACGGGGAGGATAACCAGCATCCCCGCCTGCGGCTCGGCCTTAATCTTGGCGAGCGAGAGACTCGCCTTCTTTGCGACGCTTGTGTGCGCGTCGAGCGGGTGACCCGAGACGTAGATACCGAGGAGCTCCTTCTCCCATGCGAGCTTGTCGGCGAGCGAGACCGGCGCCTTGGCCGGTGGGAGTGCGAGCGCGGGCGGAGCCGAGAAGGCGCCGAAGAGTGAGTCTTGTGGCGCCTCGGCGGTCGCGTCTTTATGGAAGGCGAGCATCTCTTCGATATTCTCGAGGAGCGCCGCGCGCTCGCCTAAGGAGTCGAGCGCGCCGCATTTAATCAGCGACTCGAGTGACTTACGATTGAGATTCTTCGACCCTACGCGGGAGAGGAAATCGGCGATGGAGATGTACGGCCCGTGCGCTTTACGCTCGGCGATAATCGCCGCAGAGATACCGTCACCGAAATTTTTGATGGATGAGAGACCGAAGCGTATCGAGTCTTTTTTCTCACCGACGACAGTGAAGTCCGTACCGCTCTCGTTCACGTCTGGCGGCAAGACCGGAATCTTCATCCGCTTCGCCTCGGCGACGAAGATAGCGATGGCCTCGGTGTCGCCACTGTCGGCGGTGAGCACCGCGGCCAGGTAGTCGACCGGATAATTCGCCTTCATATACGCGGTCTGGTAGGCGACCTTCCCATAGCTCGCCGCGTGCGCCTTGTTGAAGCCGTAGGCGGCGAAGGGCTCGATGAGCTCCCAGAGCTGTTCGGCGAGTTGCTTCGAGAGCTTCCCGTATTCGACAAAACCCTTAAGGAGCTTGTCCTTCTCGGCCTGCATCACGGCGGGGATCTTCTTGCCCATCGCCTTGCGGAGCGCGTCCGCCTCGAGCCAGGAGTAGCCCGCGAGCTTGATCGCGGTCAAGAGTACGTCGTCTTGGTAGACGAGGATACCGTAGGAGAAATCCAAGTACTCCTGCATTCGTGGGTCGAGATAGCAGATGAGCTTCGGATTGTGCTTGCGTTCGATGTAACTCGGAATCGTTTCCATCGGCCCCGGGCGGTAGAGCGCGACCATCGCGTTGATATCGTGAATCGTCGTCGGCCGGAGCTCCTTCAGCCACCGTGTCATCCCCGAGCCATTTAGCTGGAAGGTGCCCTCCGTCTCGCCGCGCGCGAGCATCTCGTAGGTCTTCGTGTCGTCAATCGGCACATTCTCGATATCGACCGTGACACCGCGCGTCTCCTTCACACGCCTGACCGCGTCGGCGAGGATAGCGAGGTTCTTGATACCGAGGAAGTCGAACTTGAGGAGTCCGACGCCGCCGTACTCGTCGGTGATTGAGTACATATCGTACTGGGTGATGAGCTTGCCGGTGCCCTTCGGGTCGGGCTGAATCGGCGTCCACTCGATAAGCGGCGTCGGGGCGACCACGACGCCCGCGGCGTGGACGCCGACGTGCCGGACGCAGCCCTCGATGCGCTTCGCGAGGTCGATAATCTCGCGCGACTCGTCGTCTTCGCGGTAGAGCGATTTAAGATCCGGCTCGAGCTCGAGCGCGCGGTCAATCGTCATCGGGAAGCCCTGTGAGCCCATCGGGATAAGCTTCGCGATGCGGTCGCCAGTGGTGTAGGAGTGGCCGAGCGCGCGCGCGACGTCGCGCACGGCCGCCCTCGCCATCATCGTGCCGAAGGTGCCGATTTGGGCCACGTGGTCCTCGCCATATTTCTTTTTCGCATACGCAATCATATCGTCGCGACGGTTGTCGGCCATATCCATATCGATATCTGGCGCCTTGGGGCGCTCCGGGTTCAAGAAGCGTTCGAAGGGCAGCTTATAGAAAAGCGGGTTCACATTCGTAATGCCGACCAGGTAGGCGACGAGGGAGCCAGCTGCCGAGCCGCGCGTGGTGGTGAGGATGCCCGCATTCTTCGCATAATTGAGGAGGTCGGCGACGATAAGGTAGTAGACCGCGAAGCCCTTGGAGATGATAATCTTGAGCTCGTATTCGATACGTTCCTCGACTGCGAGCGTCTTCTCGATACCGCGTGTGGCGAGACCGGCATAGGCCTTGGCGCGGAGCTCGTCGTCGTGATTGGCGAAGCCCGGCGAGACGGGGACAGCAGGGAAGGTCCACTTACCGAGTTCGAAGGAGAGTTCGCATCGGTCCGCTATTTTTCGCGCGTTCTCAATCGCGTCTGGTGTATCTTTGAAGAGCTTCACCGCCTGCTTCTCGCTGATAAACGAGAAGTCCTCCTGCTCGTTCCTACCACGACCGCCCTGCTGGATGCGGCGCATAATCTCGGTTGCCTCGCGGTCATTGGGCTCGAGATAGTAGACGTCGTGTTGGCCGACGATTGGGGTGTTCGTCTCGCGGGCGAGCGCGACAATCTGCTCCATCAGCGCCTCGTGCCCAGCGACCTGGGGATGGTGAGTAATCTCAAGGTACACATCGTTGTCCCCGAGGATGGCCTTGAATTCTGCGAGTGACGCGGCGGCGCCATCGTGGTCTCCGGCACGAAGGAGTTGTGCGACTTCGCCCGCGAATGAGGGAATGAGAGCGATGATACCTTCTGCGTGAGCGCGCAAGAGCTCGCGGTCGATGCGCGGCCGCTCAAGGAAGCCCTCGGTCCACGACTTGGTCACGAGCGCGAGGAGGTTGGTGTAGCCGCGGTTATTCTTCGCGAGGAGCACGAGGCGCGAGCGCTTCGCGTCGAGCACCGGGTCCTTGTCGTGACGCGAACGGGGCGCGAGGTAGATGTCGACGCCGAGAATAGGTTTGATTCCCGCCTTGGTCGCGGCCTTGTAGAACTCAATGGCGCCGTGCATATTGCCCGCATCGGTGAGCGCGAGGGCGTCCATACCCTCCTTCTTCGCCTTCTTGACCAGCTCGTCAATCTTGGGCAGCGCCTGGAGGAAGGAGTAGTGCGAGTGGGTATGGAGATGGATAAACTTCGCCGCCATTGACCCCAGTATATACTCTCGGTATGCGATACGTGATTGGGGTAGACGAGGCGGGGCGCGGGCCCCTCGCGGGGCCGGTCGCGGTCGGGCTCGTGCGTGCGAGCGAGAGCTTCGATGTGGCGCGGGAGTTCCCGGGCGTGAAGGACTCCAAGCAGCTCTCGCCGAAGAAGCGCGAAGTAGTCTATGCGCTCCTCGAGGAGCGCGCGAAGAAGGGCGATGTGCGCTTCGTGGTCGAGTTCGAGAGCGCCGAGGCAATCGACACTGACGGCATCGCGAGCGTGATTCGGCGTGCTATCGCGCGTGGCGTCGACAAACTCGCGTCTGAGATTTACGGAGGTCAGACCTCCGTACGGAGGTCTGACCTCCGCGTTCTGCTCGACGGCGCGCTCCGCGCGCCAAGGGAATATTCACAAGAGACTATTATCGGCGGCGACGAGAGCGTGCCGATTATCTCGCTCGCCTCAGTCGCGGCCAAGGTCGAGCGTGACCGGCTAATGGTCGAGTTCGCACACACCTATCCGCTCTACGGCTTCGAGCAACACAAGGGCTATGGCACCAAGGCGCACTACGCGGCGCTCCGGGAGCACGGGCTCTCGGCTATCCACCGCCGCTCCTTCATCCATCTTGATTTTCCGCGAGAATAGGACTACAGTACCAGCTTGTGTCCAGTCATGGGGCGGTAAAAGGCACCGTGGGGGATGGGCACAAGTTCTTTAAGCGAGGAAAACAGATGGCGACAAAAAAAGCTGATCGTAACCCCTGGGCAGTCGAGAAACACGAGAAGACCCTAGCGGGAACCAAATTTGCGAAGAAGTGCGCCGGGTGCGCCGGGACAACCGGAAAGCTCGACAAGGAAGGCAAGATGGGTTGTTCCCGTGCAAACGGGAAAGTCACCCAAATTACCGAAGCTCAGGCCACCGCCTGCGACGGCACCAAGCCGCCGCCATTCAAGAAAAAGGAGGGGCTTCACAAGCCGCACCCCATTTTCCGCGAGCATCGCCAGATGCTCACAAACGCCAAGTAATCGCTGACGACCGCGCCTCACAAGGGCAGGGAGTTGGCATCACCCGCGCCGCCTTACCCAAGGCGGCGCTTCACTTTTCCTCCCGCGCGTGCTAAGGTAGCCCCTATGTCAATTCGGATGCGCCATACGAGCGGCCACACGCGTAATCGTCGCTCCCATCACGCCCTCAAGGGCACCAACATCGTCACCGACAAGGAGTCGGGTGCGCTCCGCCTCCCGCATCGCCTCGACGAGACGACGGGGATGTATCGCGGCAAGAAGATTGTTGAGCCGCGCGCCAAGCCCGCCAAGGGCGGGTCCGCCTCCGGCGGAAAGGGCGTCTCGACACCGGCAGCACCCGCACATGAACATGACCACAGCCATAAGCACGAGAACGCGGAGGTGAAGGGCTCGAAGGGCTTCCTCGGCAAGATTGTTGGTGGCGCGCGCCCGAAGGCTCGGAGCGGGATGGGCGGCGTCGCCGGGAGCTAACGCACAATTTTTGCACACATAACGCGGCCCCGCACTTGCGGGGCCGCGTCGTTTGCTATACTGCAGAGACAGATCTTTCAATGGCGAACAGACACCTAGCGCGTTCCGTCGTTTTGCAGACGCTATTCGAGTGGGACACCACCCACGCGTCGGTCACGGACGCACCCGCCATTCTCACTCGCAATGTGACCGAGTTCGGTGGCGACGATGTCGACCGCCCGTTTATGGAGACGCTCCTCTCGGGCGTGCTCGCCAAGCGCGAGGACATCGACCTGGTTATCGAGAAGGCCGCCCCCGAATGGCCGCTTGAGCGCATCGCGCCGGTCGACCGCAATATTCTCCGCCTCGGGCTCTATGAGCTCCTCTTCGCCGACCGCTCGCAGGTGCCCGCGAAAGTGGCTATCAACGAGGCCATCGAGCTCGCCAAGACCTTTGGCGGCGACTCCTCGGGCCGATTCGTGAACGGCGTCCTCGGCGCCGTCTACAAGGAGCTCGGCGAGCCAGGTAAGGACGAGCAGGGGAGCCGTAAGGTGAAGCGCGAAGAGCTCCCGCTCGAGAAGATGGGCGGCGCTATCGTCTACAGCAAGCATGACGGTCAGTACTACCTCGCACTCGTGCACGACGTCTTCGGCCACTGGACGCTCTCGAAGGGACACATCGAGACCGATGCCTCGCCCGAGGTGGGCGTCACGCGCATTATTAAGGAGGAGCTCGGGTTGACCACAAAGGTCGAGAGCCAGGTGGGTGAGAATGAATACGTCGCCTCGCATCCGGAGAAGGGCAAGGTCAGGAAGCACGTATGGTTCTTCCTTGCGGCGTCAGACTTCGAGCCCTTAGTGCTGAAGAAGAGCGGGGGCCTCGACGACGCGAAGTGGTTCCGCCTCCAGGACATCATTGACCTCAACTTCTACGATGATATGCTCCCGATTGTCACTGCGGCTGTCCAACGGCTCCTCGACAGTCACAGCAAATAGCAGACGGCAAATGGCAAATAGCAGGAGCTCGGAATTTGCTATACACTATCGGCCATCAGCTATGCGCTGCTTTTATGCCTGATTTCCCCACTTTCGCCGCTACGCTTGATGTCCCGTTTAAAGACTACCGCCTCCTCGCCGAGGCGGTGACGCATCGCTCCTATTTGAATGAACATCGCGACTATCCGGGTGCGCACAACGAGCGGCTCGAGTTCTTGGGCGACGCGGTCCTCGAGCTCGCCACCACCGACTTCCTCTTTAAGAAGTATCCGGCCAAGCCGGAGGGCGAGCTGACCGCGTATCGCGCCGCGCTCGTGAACACCGTCTCGCTCGCCGAGAGCGCCCGCGCGCTCGGGGTCAACGACTATCTCCTCCTCTCCAAGGGCGAGGCCAAGGACACTGGCCGCGCGCGCGATGTGATCCTCGCCGACGCCTTCGAGGCGATTATCGGCGCGGTCTATCTCGACTCGGGCTACGCCGCCGCCGAGGCCTTTATCGCGAAGAATCTCTACGCGAAGATTGAGGGCGTCATCGAGAAGCGCACCTACCAAGACGCCAAGAGCCGCTTCCAAGAGCTCGCACAGGAGAAGCGTGGCGCGACGCCCCGCTACGAGACACTGGGCGAGATTGGTCCCGACCACGACAAGCGCTTCACGGTGGGCGTGTTTGTGGGCAACGAAGAAGTCGCTCGCGGGGAGGGGAAGAGTAAGCAGGAAGCGGAGCAGGACGCCGCGCAGGCCGCACTAGAGAAGACGGGCTGGTAGTTTGGTACAATACCAAGGATGCTGAAGCGGCTTGAAATAGTCGGGTTTAAGTCATTCGCCAAGAAGACGATTTTGGATTTCTCGAGCGCGACCACGGCTATCGTGGGGCCAAACGGCTCGGGTAAGTCGAATGTCGCCGAGGCCTTCCGCTTCGCGCTCGGCGAACAGTCGATGAAGAGTATGCGCGGTAAGCGTGCCGAAGACCTCATCTTCAACGGCTCACACACGGCGCCGCGCGCGAACCGCGCGGCGGTCGCTATTGTCTTCGACAATTCCCGCCGCGTCTTTAAGGTCGACTTCGACGAGGTGGTGGTCGAGCGCGTCGTGATGCGCGACGGTACGAGCGAATACTCGATTAACGGCTCGCGCGTGCGGCTCCGCGACGTGGCCGAGCTCCTCGCAGGCGCGAACATCGGCGAGACGGGGCACCACATCATCTCGCAGGGCGAGGCCGACCGGATTCTTCTCGCCTCCGCACGGGAGCGTCGCTCGATGCTCGAGGATGCACTCGGCTTGAAGCTCTACGAGTTTAAGAAGCAGGAGGCCGAACGGAAGCTCGAGAAGACAGAAGAGAACATTGGGCAGGTCAATTCGCTCCGGCGCGAGCTCGCGCCGCATCTGCGCTTCCTCGAGAGTCAGGTAAAGAAGCTCGAGCGCGCCGATGCATTGAAGAGCGACCTCGTCGGTCTCGCCCAGACCTACTTCGCGATTGAGGACACGTATCTCGCCTCAGAGAAGACGCGTGCCGCGAGCGAGAAGGCGCACGCGGCCGAGCGGCTCGCGGTCGTCTCGGCCGAGCTCGACCGCATTGCCGACCCCGCGCACGCCGACCGCGAGACGGTTGAGCGCACCGAGACACTGCGTAAGGCAGAGAAGGACGTCTCGGAGCTCTCGGGAGAGCGCGCCGCGCTCTCGCGCGAGACAGGTCGCGTCGAAGGTGCCCTAAGCGAGGTGAAGCGTCGCGCGACCGCGATAGCGCGCGAGCCCTATGCGAAGGTCCCACGCGACGAGATTGAGGCCTTGCATCGCGAGGTCGAGAAGCAGGCGGGCCTCGCGGGCACCGAACTCGGAGGGCTGCGCGCTGCGCTCGACGCGATTCGCGCGTCAGTGAAAATCTTTTTCACCCGCCACGGCGCCTCGCGCGACGACACCTTCTCTGACGAAGAGGAGTCAGCGCTCACGCTCGAGCGCGAGCAGAAGACGCTCGCCGAGAAGTATGCGACTGTCGCCTCCGCACTCGAGAAGGCCGAGGCCACGCGCGCCCGCGCCCGCGAGGCGATGGTCGCGCTCGAAGAGACCGGGCGCGAGGTGCGGCGGCGTATCCTCGCCGCCGCCGAGGAGAAGGCGCACGAAGAGGGCGAGGTCGCGCGCGCTGACGCGCGCGGCTATGAGCTCACCCTCCTCGCCGAGCAGCTCGACCGTGACAAGGCCGAGGTGCTCGCTATCGCTGGCGCTGTCGCCGTCTCGTACTCCCCACTCGCCGCGCTTCCGCCCGAGGAGCGTAAGGTGCAGGAGGAGCGCAAGCGCACGCTCGAGCGCACCAAGATTCGTCTCGAAGAAGCGGGAGGGACGGGTGAGGAGATCCGCGCTGAGCATAAGGAGGTTGCGGAGCGCGAGTCCTTCCTCGGTCGGGAGCTCGACGACCTCGCCCAGTCGGCCGCGGGGCTGAAGGTGCTTATCGGCGAGCTCGACACCGAGCTCGCGAAGCACTTCTCCGAGGGGCTCGCCAAGGTGAATGCCTCGTTTGGCGAATATTTCGGGATGATGTTCGGCGGCGGCGGCGCGCGCCTCTCGCTCGAGGAGCCAGACGAGCCGGATGAAGATGAAGAGGAGGGAGAGATGATGGACGAACCGAAGGAGAAGGAGCGGCCGGGTATAGAAATCTCGGTGAATCTCCCGCGTAAGAAGGTGCGCTCGCTGATGCAGCTCTCGGGCGGCGAGCGTGCGTTGACCAGTATCGCGCTCATCTTCGCGATGAGCCAGGTCAATCCGCCGCCATTTTTGATACTGGACGAGACCGATGCCGCGCTCGACGAGGCGAACAGCCGTCGCTACGGCGATATGATCGAGAATCTCGCGCGCCGCTCCCAGCTCATCGTCATTACCCACAACCGCGAGACGATGACCCACGCGGGCATCCTCTACGGCGTCACGATGGGTGCCGACGGAGTAAGCAAACTACTATCGGTTAAGTTTGAGGACGCGGTAAGTGTGGCAAAGTAGGCCTGCCCCGTAGCCAACGCGAAGCGTTGCGGTACCGGGGTCAAGTTCGACGAAGCCGTCGCCGTCGCGAAATAGGGGACAAGCTCTTGATTTTTCCGTAGATATGCGATAATGAAAGCGTATCAAATATAAAAAAGATACAACAAGTGCATACTTTGCTGCACAAGAAAACGTTCATTAGGTAAGAGACCAAAAAGGAGGTGGTGCGGGTTCCGCAGTCTATTCTAGGCACCGGTGCCGAGAGGACAGGTCTCTTCCGCCTGTGGTCCCCGAACTAGGGGACGTTTTCTTTTTTACGGTACGGGGACGAAATCTAATTCTTTTTCGGGGATACGGGCGAATATGATATACTTTCAATATGTATACAGCCGTCTACAAGAAAGTACGTTCTGGTTATGTCGCTTGGCTTGAAGAAATCCCGGGTGTTTTGACGCAGGGTGTAACACGAACAGAAGCGCGTGCAAATCTTGAAGATGCACTCCATGAATTCACGCTCGCCCGTCGCAATGCAACGAGACGCGCTTCGGCGCGTGGGGCTTCGCTTACTCGTGAACGCCTAGTCCCCGCTTAGTTTTTATGAAGCGTCGTGCGCTCGAACAACATCTGCGGGATTGCGGCTGTCGTCTTGTGCGTGAGGGAGCGAAGCATAGTGTGTGGGGGAATTCGAAAAATGGCGCGATGACGACAGTACCACGACACATCGATATTGATTCATATCTTGCGCGGAAGATTTGCAAAGAACTCGGGATTCCATACCCGAGCGGACGGTGATTACACAGGAACAAAGTCGAGTTCTTTTTCGGGGATGCGGGCCCCGTTAGAAATGCATTTCTAACGGGGCGGGCGGCGGTTAGGCTGGGACAAAATCTAACTCTTTCTCCGGCACACGAGCTGCGGTTAATTTAACTTTGATAGGGTCGCCGAGCTGGTAGACCTTGTTCGTACGCTTGCCGACCAGGCGGTAGTGCTTTTCATCGTATTCGAAATAGTCGCCCGCGCCGCCGCGAGAGGCGTCGCCGAGCTCGGTAACGCGAATCATCCCATCGGCGTGGGTCGTCTGCTCCTCGACATAAAGACCGCGTTCGGTGACGCCCGAGATGACCGCGTCGAACTCCTCGCCGACTCGTCCGGAGAGGAACTCTACCTGCTTCATCTTGATCGAGTCGCGCTCGGCCTCGGCCGCCCCAACCTCACGCTCCGAGGCGTGGAGTGCGAGCTTGTCGAAGTCGGCCATCTCCTCTCCCGTAATCGACGCGCCGCCCGCGTGCGCCTTGACCAGACGGTGAATCACGAGGTCGGGGTAGCGGCGAATCGGCGAAGTGAAGTGGGTGTAATAGTCGAAGGCGAGGCCGAAGTGACCGATATTGCGCGTCGCGTAGACAGCCTTACTCATCGAGCGGAGGGTCGCGGTCTTGACTAGGTACTCCTCGGGCTTACCTTTGACTGCCTCGAGGAGCCGATTTAATTCGGCGCCCGTGACCTTACCGTTACCAGCGACCTGTAGGTGATAGCCCATGATGCGCAGGAGGTGCGCGAGACTCTCGATACGATCGGCGTCAGGTTCGTCGTGGATACGATAGAGCGACTGGAAGTGGGGACCGCCGTTGTTGGTGAGCTTGGCGAGGTGTTTGGCGACCGCCTCGTTCGCGAGGAGCATAAAGTCTTCAATCAGCAGATTGGTCGCCTTACGCTCCTTAAGGTGAATCGCGATGGGCGTACCTGCGGCGTCGAGCTCGACCTTGACCTCGGCGGTGTCGAACTCAATCGCGCCCTTCGCTTGGCGACGGGCGCGAATCTTTTTAGATAAAGCGAGCAGGGTCGCGAGCTCGGCGTGGAGGTCGCCGGTACCCTGGTCGAGCGTCGCTTGAGCGTCTTCGTAGGTGTAGCGACGGTCAGAGTGAATCACCGTCTCGCCGAACCATTGGTCAAGAATGTTCGCATCCTTGTCGAGTTTGAAAACGGCCGAGACGGCGAGACGGTCTTCGTTTTGATTCAGTGAACAGAGATTTGTCGAGAGGACATGCGGGAGCATCGGGATAGTCCGATCGACGAGGTAGACCGATGTCGCGCGTTCGCGGGCCTCTTTATCAAGCGCGTTGCCCGGCTTCACAAAGTAGGAGACATCAGCGATGTGGACGCCCACCTCGACATTCCCGTCAGGGAACTCGCGAAGCGAGAGTGCGTCGTCGAAATCTTTTGCATCAAACGGGTCGATGGTGCAGGTGGGGACAGTACGGAAGTCAGCACGCGGATTGCGAGCAATCCGCGCCGTAGCTTCAGCTGCGAGCTCAGCCGCGCCCTCGCTCTCGAGCCGCTTCGCCTCGGCGACGACGCCAGGAGGGAAGTCGCTCGAGAAGCCCTGGCCGAGCGCGAGGGCGCGCATCTCGACGTCGTGCTCGCCAGCGGTGCCGATGACCTCCTCAATCGTCCCGAGCGGGTACTGCTTATCATCAGCCCAGTCGTCAAGGCGCGCGAGCACTTTGGCCCCAAGTGGTGCTCCGCCGCGGTCGAGGATAACGAGCGGGACGTACATCTTCTTGTAGTCGGGGGCGAGGAGGGTGAGGCCGTCCTCTTCGATAAGGGTGCCGACGAAGGTCTCGCGGGAGCGCGAGACGATCCGGACCACCTTGCCCGCCGCGCGTGGGGGCATCCGGCCCGAGGGGTCGTGGTAGCTCCCGGCCGAGGCTACCTCGACGACATCGCCGTGGAGCGCGTGGTTCGTCCATTCGCTTGGGATGATGAGGTCCTCCTCTTGCTTGCCCTTCGTAGCCTTGGCGGAGGAGGGACCCTCAACACTAAAGAAGCCGATACCCTTGCGGGTCATCGTGATAGGCCCCTCGTATGTCTCGCCTACCTGCTTCGCGCTCATTTCGCCCACTCTAGCGCAAATGCCACCCTTCTGCTATAGTCGCGACTATGTTGATGATCCGTTTCCAGCGCATCGGCCGGACCAATGATCCGGCATTTCGCATTGTCGTCCTCGAGAAGGAGCGCGCCGCGAAGAGCGGTAACATCGTCGAGCTCCTCGGCACCTACAACCCGAAGAGCAAGGCCTTGACCCTCAACGACGAGAGCGTCAAGGAGTGGATCGCCAAGGGCGCCCAGCCGACCGACTCGATTCATAACCTCCTCGTGAACAAGGGCGTTATTACCGGCAAGAAGGTAAATGTGCTCCCGCGCAAGAGCCCGATAAAAAAGGAAGAGGCAGCAGCCGCAGCAGCTCCGGTTGTAGCAGCTGCTCCGGTGACAGAAGCCGTAGAGGCACCGACCGAGGCCGAGGTAGCTGCAGAGGCCGAGCCTGCCGCCCCGGTAGAGCCGGCCGAAGTAGCCGCTCCGGCAGAAGAGACTCCCGCCGCGTAAGGGCCGCGCCCGCAGGGCGTACTAACTTAATATCCCGCTATGGAACCAGATCAGTCATTCCTCGAATATGTCGTCAAAGCACTCGTCGACCATCCTGAATCAGTAGAAACTTCGCGGAGCGTCGACCCGCTCGGAGTGCTGATTCAATTTACCGTTCATCCTGACGATATGGGTAAGATTATCGGGAAAAAGGGTAAGACGATGGAAGTGCTACGGATTCTCCTGCATGTCATTGGGATGAAGGGAAACGCTCGAGTCAATCTAAAGCTGAACGAGCCCGTGGGCGGCAAGAAGGAGCAAGAATATAAGAGCGTAGACCAAGCTGTCGATGCGCTTTAGTCTCGTCACTCTCTTTCCGGACGCGTGCGACGCATACTTGAGCGCGTCGATAGTCGGCCGCGCGCGTAAGGAGAAGAAGATTAAGGTGGACTACCAGACCCCGCGCGACTATGTCGACAATAAGTGGGGTAAGGTCGACGAGCGCCCCTACGGCGGCGGGCCGGGGATGGTGATGACCGCGCTCCCGGTCGTCAAAGCCGCCGCGAAAGCCCTCGGCAAAATGAACGACCTACGAGGTCGTTCATCTAGAAAAGTCGTGATTTGGCTCAGCCCGGCGGGGAAGCAGTTTGATAATAAAGAGGCCGACAAGCTCGCCAAGCTCGACCATGTAGTGCTCGTCTGCGGCCGCTACGAGGGCATCGACGAGCGCGCGAAGAAAATCTTGAAGACTCTCGGAATGAACGACCTCGTAAGTCGTTCATCAGATGAACGACTTACGAGGTCGAAACATGGGCGGATAATGTTCAAGGAGTATGCCATCGGTGAGGCGGTCTATACCGGCGGGGAAGTACCGGCCCTCGCAATAGTCGACGCGGTGACGCGTCGCCTGCCGGGCGTCCTCGGCAAGGACGCCTCAGTCGAGGAGCGCCGCATCGCCTCCCGCGTCGTCTACACCCGCCCCGAGACCATTTCGTATAAAGGCAAGAAGTATAAGGTCCCTAAGGTCCTCCAAACCGGCCATCACGCTAATATTGACAAATGGAGAGAAAAGAGGTAGTATGGAAAGATAAACGTCGCATTGTTCCTTTCTTGGCAAGCGGTTTGGCGACGTTCCGCAGGCCCAAGGAGAAAACATGAAAGTTGTTAACCCGTTTGTGATTCCGACACCAGACGTGAATGAATATCGCGAGCGTCTTGCAGAAGGACTGAAAAAAGCAAAGGCGCGAAGGTTGCATATCTATCGAACCTACATGGTGGTAGGCAATCGGCGTGAAGAGTTCGTATTCACTACGACCGCAAAGGGAATCCACCTGGAGCTGGGCCGAATGGATATACTTGACCAACAGAACTTGGCTATGTTCCTGAAGCACGAATTCAATTTCAATGGGACTAGCCAGATATTGGTCAGATTCAGGGAGGAGAACCAAGACCACGGTTCCGGTGTGTTGGTGACCATGACCAAAGAACAGGGGGCAACCAACTTCACACTGTCTTCCGCGCGCTGATCGAACATCCAGAAGCGTAACCATGACCGCCTCAGAACATCGGGGCGGTTTTATTTTGTCCGTCACTATCCAAACTAATATCCGGTCGGACAGTATCGTGGATACCTTGTCGCTATCCCCATGCCCACTTGCGGTCTCGCAGACGGAGTGGTAGTTTTGGAGTACAAGATACGAGTGAGTCCTGGAGGGCGGGGATAGGGAGATTCATACGGGCGACAGAATGAACGCGATAGCGATAGCGGAATTAGTTCCGTGTGTTCTCATTTATATATTGTGCGAATTCATTACCAGCATTACTACCACCCACATGCGTAAGAATATCGTCCAGAAGACATTCGGTGCCTTCCGAGCCCCCAAGGTCGCTTTTCCCGACCTGGTTGGCCACCAGCACAAGGACTTCGCCTGGCTCCTCACCGACGGCCTTAAGGAGCTCTTCAAGGAGTTTTCGCCGATTAGCGACTACTCGGGTAAGAAGTTCGAGCTCCAGTTCGAGGGCTTCGAGCTCGGCGAGCCCAAGTACGACGAGGAGTTCGCGCGTGAGAATATGCGCACCTACGAGGCGCCGCTTAAGGCGACGGTCAAGCTCTTGAACAAGACACTCGGCTCCGAGAAACGACAAGATATTTTTCTCACCGACCTGCCGATTATGACGCCGCACGGCTCCTTCATCGTCTCGGGCGTCGAGCGCGCTATCGTTCCCCAGCTCGCCCGCTCCTACGGCGCATTCTTTGTGTCTGAACTCAACCGCGGTAAGCAGTACTTCGGCGCCAAGATTATTCCGCTTCGCGGCGTGTGGATCGAGATTGATTCCGAGGCAGACGGTGCCATCTTCGTGAAGATTGACCGGAAGCGTAAGTTCCCGCTCACCCAGCTCCTCACCGTCTTCGGCGGGGGCCTCGGAGAAGCACTCACCAAGCACTTCGCTAAGGACGCGAACGCCCTCGCCGCTATCAAGGCGACGCTCGCCCACGACGAAGCAACGTCGATTGAAGAGGCCTACATCGAGATTCACCGCCGCATGCGCGACGGCGACCTCGCCACGCCCGAGAATGCCAAGAACTTCATTCAGTCGCTCTTCTCAGTGGAGCGCTACGATGTGGGTAAGGTTGGCCGCCACCGTTTGAACGCCCGCTTCGGCCAGCCTCTCAGCGAGAAGGCGCTCGAGAAGCGCACACTCTCGCTCACCGACTTCGTCCGCATCGCGACGGAGATCGTCCGCTTGAACGCTGACCCCGCCGCGCGTCCCGACGATATCGACCACCTCGGTTTCCGCCGCGTGCGCTTCGTCGGTGAACTCCTCCAAGCACGTATGCGCGTCGGTATGAGCCGGATGAAGCGCAATATCCAGGATCGTATGTCCACGGTCGAGAGCGAGACTACGCTCCCGATGGCGCTCGTCAATCCGCGTCCTTTCCACGCGTCGGTGCATGAATTCTTTACTGCCAATCAGCTCTCGCAGTTTATGGACCAGCATAATATTCTCGCAGAGCTTGAGCACATGCGTCTCTTTTCGGCGCTTGGTCCCGGCGGCCTCACTCGCGAGCGCGCAGGTTTCGAGGTACGCGATGTTCATCCTTCGCACTATGGACGTCTGTGTCCCATCCACACTCCGGAAGGACAAAACATTGGTCTTATTCTCCATATGGCTACGCATTCCCGTACGAACAATTTCGGCGTCATCGAAACCCCGTACATGAAAGTATCTCGCGGCAAGGTGACCGATGAGGTCGTCTATTTAAATGCACTCGACGAAGAGCTCGAGACCATCGCTCACGGTGCGACCGTGCTCGACGAGAGCGACCGCATCGTCGCGGAGTATGTCGAGGCCCGCTACAATGGCAACCCGATTATCGTTCCGCGCAACACCATTACCCTGATGGACGCCTCGACTTATCAGATGTTCTCCATCGCGACCTGCATGATCCCGTTCGTTGACCACGACGACGCCAACCGCGCCTTGATGGGTTCGAACATGCAGAAGCAAGCGACCCCAGTACTTATCCCCGAGGCGCCCCTGGTTGCAACCGGCATCGAGACGCATGCCGCCCGTTCAACCGGCCGCCTTGTCATCGCTCTTGAAGCGGGCGAGGTGACCTACGTCGACGCGCGAAAGATTGTCGTCACGTCTTCCGGCAAGTCCGCCGGAGGCGGATCCGCCTCTGGCGGAAAGCGCGAATACCGTCTCCAGGGCCTCACCCAGACCAACCAGAACTCGGCCTTTATGCAGCGGCCGTCGGTGCGAGCGGGCGACAAGGTCAAGAAGGGCGACGTCCTCGCGGACAACTCTTCGACCGATCAGGGCCAGCTCGCGCTCGGCCAGAATGTGCGCGTCGGCTTTATGAGCTGGAACGGCGCCAACTACGAGGACGCCATTATCATCAGCGAGCGCCTCGTCGAGGAGGCCAAGTTCACGACCGTGCACATCGAGGACTTCGAGTGTGTGGTGCGCGACACCAAGCTCGGTGCCGAGACCACGACGCACGACATCCCGAATGTCGGTGAGCTCCGTTTGAAGAACCTCGACGAAGAGGGAGTGATTCGCATCGGCGCCGAAGTGCGCCCGGGCGACATCCTCGTCGGTAAGGTGACGCCGAAGGGCGAGACCCAGCTCACGCCTGAAGAGCGGCTCCTCCGCTCCATCTTCGGCGACAAGGCCAAGGACGTGAAGGATACGTCGCTCCGGATGGAGGGCGGTAAGCGCGGCCGCGTGATCGGCGTGCGTGTCTTCTCCCGCGAGAAGGGCGACGAGCTCGAGACCGGCATCATTAAGAAGATTGTCGTCACGGTCGCGCAGGTGCGTAACGTCTCGGTGGGCGACAAGCTCGCCGGCCGCCACGGCAACAAGGGTGTTATCTCTCGCGTGCTCCCGGTCGCGGATATGCCCTACGACAAGGACGGCAACCCGATCGACATTATCCTCACCCCGCTTGGAGTGCCTTCTCGTATGAACCTCGGTCAGATTCTCGAGATGCACCTCGGTCTCGCGGCCAACTCGCTCGGCTATCAGGCTGTGGTACCACCCTTTGCGGGCGCGACTGCGGACGAGATTAAGGTCGAGCTCGAGGCCGCCGGCTTTAACAAGAGCGGCAAGATGCGTCTCTACGACGGCCGCACCGGCGAGGCCTTCGCTCAGGAGATTGCCGTCGGCTATATGTATGTGCTGAAGCTCCATCACATGGTAGAGGACAAGATCCATATGCGCTCGATCGGTCCCTACTCGCTTATCACCCAGCAGCCGCTTGGCGGCAAGGCGCAGAACGGCGGCCAGCGCTTCGGCGAAATGGAAGTGTGGGCGCTCCTTGGCTATGGCGCGGCGTATATGCTCCGCGAGATGCTCACGATTAAGTCCGACGATATCCAGGGCCGCTCGGCCGCCTTCGACGCGATTGTGAAGGGCGAGCCGATTAGTCACGCGGGCACGCCAGCGTCCTTCGCGGTGCTGACCAATCAGATTCGCGGCCTCGCGCTCGATGTCGAGCCTATGAATCTCCCGCCCGTGGTAGAGGATTGAATGCTTTTTACTAACCCCTGACACCTGAAACCTAACACTTACTTCTATGGCATTCACTCCCCGCAAACTCCCTCCGCGCGACACCTGGAATGGGCTGCGCCTCGCGCTCGCCTCGCCAGAGCGTATCCTCGCCTGGTCCTCGGGCGAAGTCACCAAGCCGGAGACCATCAACTACCGCACCCAGCGCTCCGAGAAGCACGGGCTCTTCGACGAGAAGATCTTTGGTCCTGAGAAGGACTACGAGTGTTACTGCGGTAAGTACAAGAGCATCCGCTACAAGGGCATCGTCTGCGACAAGTGCGGCGTCGAGATCACTCGTTCGATTGTTCGCCGCGAGCGCATGGGCCACATCGAGCTCTGCACCCCGGTCGCGCACATCTGGTTCCTCCGCTCCGTGCCGTCGCGTATGGCGCTTCTGCTTGGCGCTTCTGCCGCCGAGATTGAGAAGGTCGTCTACTTCGCTGGTTACATCGTGACCAAGATTGCTGAGGAGGAGAAGAAGCGTCTCCTCGCTGAGCTCGAGAGTGAGTATAAGTCGAAGTACAAGTCGCTTAATTCTGACAAGGATCGCGACGCGCTCAAGGAGAAGATGACGCTCGCCAAAAACGAGATCGAGGGTATCGCGGTGGGTAGTGTGCTCGACGAGCTCGAGTATCACCGCTTCTCGGTCAAGTACGGCGGCCTCTTCGAGGCGCGTATCGGCGCCGAGGCCATCTACGACATCTTCCGCGCGCTCGACCTCAAGGCGCTCGAGAAGACGCTCTCGGCGCGCTACGAGCACGCCGGTGCCGCCGAGCGCGAGAAGCTCGCGAAGCGTCTCTCGCTCATCGCGGGGATGCTCGCCGCCGGGGTCCGCCCCGAATGGCTCTTCCTCACGCGCATCCCGGTGATTCCGCCCGCACTCCGCCCTATGGTTGCGCTCGAAGGCGGCCGCCACGCGACTTCCGACGTGAACGACCTCTATCGCCGCGTGATTAACCGCAATAACCGTTTGAAGAAGCTCCTCGATATCCACGCGCCGGAGGTGATTCTGCGTAACGAGAAGCGCATTCTCCAGGAAGCGGTCGACGCCTTGCTCGACAACTCGATTCGTAAGAGTGGTGGCGCCGCAGGCGCGATGACGCTCGCCCAGCGCCGGCCCTTGAAGTCGCTCGCCGACTACCTGAAGGGTAAGCAGGGCTACTTCCGCCAGAACCTGCTCGGTAAGCGCGTCGACTACTCTGGCCGCTCGGTGATCGTCGTCGGCCCGGACCTCGAGCTCGACGAGTGCGGATTGCCCAAGCACATGGCGCTCGAGCTCTTCCGCCCGTTTGTTATCGCCGGACTCCTCGAACGCGAACTGGCCTTCAACATCCGCGGCGCTGGCCGCTTGATTGAGGACGGTGTCGCTGAAGTGTGGGAGCTCCTCGAAGAGGCAATTAAGGGTAAGTATGTGCTCCTCAACCGCGCCCCGACGCTCCACCGCCAGGGCATCCAGGCCTTCCGTCCGCGACTCATCGAAGGTGACGCTATCCAGCTCCACCCGCTCGTGTGTAACGCCTTCAACGCAGACTTCGACGGCGACCAGATGGCTGTCCACGTCCCGCTCTCGGAGGAGGCACAGTGGGAGGCGAAGAACATTATGTCCGCCAATAAGAACATCCTTAAGCCGGGCTCGGGCGAGATGATTGTGCTCACCGGTAAGCCGCTCGACATTATCCTCGGCGTCTACTGGCTCACGAAGGCCGTCGACAAGGCCCTAGGCGAGGGCGAACACTTCGCCTCGCCGAACGCCGCGATTCTCGCGTCGGAGTACGGCGCTATCGACCGTCGCGCGAAGGTGAAGGTCCTCCCGGTCGAAGGGAAGAAGAAGTACGAGCAGTTTGAGAACCATCCGTTCGAGACGACGGTGGGTCGCCTCCTCTTCAACACGGTGCTTCCCTCGGACTATCCGTATGTGAACGAGACGATTACTAAGAAGGTGCTCGCGCGCATCGTCACCGACTGTATCAGCCGTTACGGTATCGATGCAGTACCGAATATCGTGAACAAAGTGAAGCGCTTCGGCTTCGACTACGCGACGCGCTCGGGTATCTCGTGGGCGATCGACGATGTCTCGGTGCCCAAGGAGAAGCAGCAGATTGTCGCCGACGCTGCGGCTAAGGTCACCAAGATTACAGAGGACTACCGGAATGGTCTCCTCTCCGAAGAGGAGAAACGCCGAATGGCGATTGAAATCTGGCAGGGCACCAAGCAGGAAGTCGAAGAGAAGATTGCCGCCCAGCTCGATCCGATGGGCTCGGTCTCGGACATGGTGAAGTCGGGTGCTCGCGGTACGCTCGGTAATCTGACCCAGATGGCCGGTATGAAGGGGCTTATCCAGGACACGTCGGGTATGACGATTGAAGTGCCGATTACTTCCTCGATGATCGAGGGGCTGAATCCGATCGAATACTTTATGTCGACGCACGGCGCACGCAAGGGGCTCACCGACACGGCGCTCGGCACCGCGAAGGCCGGCTACCTCACGCGCCGTCTCTTCGACGTGGCGCAGGACTCGATTGTGACCGAAGCGAACTGCGGCACCAAGCGCGGGGTCAAGATCAATCGCGTGAGCGCCTCGGGCATCCAGATTAACTACGCAGATGCACTGCGCGGTCGCGTGCTCGCAGAAGAGGTCAAGGATGCGTCGGGTGCCACGCTCTTTAAGAAGGGGCACTATCTCACCACGGCCGATGCCGTGGCACTCGCCGCCTCAGGTGTCGCCTCGGTGGTCGCGCGCTCGCCGATGTCCTGCGAGACGCGCTACGGCGTCTGCCAGACCTGTTACGGTATGGACCTCACGTCGCAGGAGCTCGTTGACCTCGGCGAGGCGGTGGGCACCGTCGCCGCACAGGCGATCGGCGAGCCGGGCACTCAGCTCACGATGCGTACCTTCCACGCTGGCGGCGTCGCGAGCGTCGGTGGCGACATCACGAGCGGTCTCCCGCGCGTGGAGGAAGTCTTCGAGAAGCGCTCGCCCAAGAACCCGGCCGTCATCTCCAAGAGCGACGGGCTCGTGGTCGAGATTAAGGACGAGGGCCGCGAGAAGATGCTCGTGGTCGCGCCCGAGGCCGGCCAGGGTAAGAAGGATGGCTCGGCCTACGAATATCTCGCACCGTATCCGCGCGTCCCGCTCGTGAAGGCTGGCGACAAGGTGGCGAGGGGCCAGATTCTCACCGATGGCTCGGCCGATCTCGACGATCTCTTCGAGTACGCTGGTCGCGCTATGGTGCAGGAGTACATCATCGCTGAGGCTTCGAAGATTTACGAGCTCCAGGGCTCGCCGGTCTCGCGCAAGCACCTCGAGGTGATTGTGAAGCAGATGTTCTCACGGATGAAGATAACGGAGGCGGGCGATACCGACTACTCGGTAGGCGACGTAGTCGAGGATTGGGAATTCGTGAAGGCGGTCAAGGAGGCCGAGGTGGGAGATAAGATTGCGCCGAAGGCCGCCGAGATTGTGCTCGGGATCAAGGAGTCTGCGCTCTCGCGCCGCTCCTTCCTCTCCGCAGCGTCCTTCGAGCAGACGACCAAGATTCTCATCAATGCCGCGCTGCGCGGTTCGGTAGACCGGCTCCGCGGGCTTAAGGAGAACGTGATTCTCGGCCGCCTGATTCCGGCCGGTACCGGCTTCTCGGGCTCGAAGAA
>Ga0172369_10001896_pt1 | contig 29498 bp, 20 predicted proteins | sample LakKiv25m_FD_114539 | JGI IMG/M metagenome (GOLD analysis project Ga0172369, IMG submission 114539) | Freshwater microbial communities from Kabuno Bay, South-Kivu, Congo - kab_022012_11.25m | ecosystem: Environmental > Aquatic > Freshwater > Lake | place: Democratic Republic of the Congo...
CCTGGTAGCCAAGCTTCCCGAGCAGCTCCACCAGCTCGTCGTAGCACCCGTGCACGTCGCCGATGATGTCGAACGGCCCCGTCTCGCCCTTGCGGTTGTTCCACAGCGGCTCGCGCGTAATGACCGCCGCCTCCACCTCTTCCGGTGAGGAGAGGATGAAGACGTGGCGGAACCCCTCGCGCTTTAGCCCCTTCAGCGACCGGCGCAAGTCCTGCCGCTGCCGGCGGATAACGTGCGGGCCGAAGTCGCGGTCGGGCCGCTGGCGATTCCGCTCCTGGCACAGCTTCTCCGGCAGGTCGAAGACGATGGCCACCGGCAGGCAGTGATACTGCCGCGCCAGCGCCACCAGCGGCTTGCGCGCCTCCGGCTGCACATTGGTGGCGTCCACCACCGTCAGCCGCCCCGCCGCCAGCCGCTTGCCGGCGATGAAGTGCAGGATGTCGAACGCATCGTTCGTCGCCGCCTGTGCGTTCTCATCATCCGCCGCCAGTCCGCGGCAGAAGTCCGACGACAGCACCTCGGTCGCCAGGAAGTGCCGCTTCGCAAACGTCGATTTCCCCAACCCCGACGTGCCGATGAGCACGACGAGGGAGAGCTCCGGGATGTTGATGTTCATCGTCCTGAATCCTTCCTGCATTTGCATAACGCGATGGCTTAACCTTTCTTCACGGAATAGCGGCTCACCCCATCCGAGTTGTCCCAGAACAGCCGCTCCAAGGTCGCGCTCCTCTTCCGATTCACTCGCGCATAATGCCTGCGCCACACATAATACTTCAGGAGTAGCGCGAGCTTGCAGGATGGCGATCTCCAGGCATCCGAACAGGTCGTCTTCATCCCACTCATATGCCAGCGCCTCCCGAATCAATTCATCCGTCGAACGCGGATCAGAAGCCACCTCTTGCCGGCGTGCTTTCTCTTCATCCATCGGATCATTCATGTTTCTGTTCCTCTCACGCACCCTTCGGCAGACTGAACACCCCCATCTGCGTCGCCGCCCCCACCTTGGCATCTTCTTCGCCGATCGGCTGGAACGCCACCGCATACCCGTACCGCTCCGCTACGCGGGTAGCCCAGGCCTGGAATTCGGCGCGGGTCCACTCGAAGCGGTGGTCGCGGTGGCGCAGGTGGCCGGCGGGCAGCTTCTCCCACTTCACGTTGTATTCGCGGTTCGGGGTGGTGAGCACCACCGTTGCCGGGCGGGCGAACTCGAACAGGGCGCGCTCGAAGGCAGCCAGGCGGGGTGGGTCGAGGTGCTCGATCACCTCCACCACCGCCGCTGCTTGGAAGCCGGCCAGCCGCTTGTCGCGGTAGGTCAGCGAGCCCTGGACCAGCGTGATGCGCTCCCGCTGCTTCGGCGGCAGGCGGTCGAGGCGCAGGCGGTCTGCCGCCCGCTCCAGCGCGCGGCAGGAGACATCCATGCCCACGATCTCGGTGAACTGCTTCTCCGCCCGCAGCGCCCGCAGCAACTGCCCCTCGCCGCAGCCCAGGTCGAGCACGCGGCCGGCGCCCGCTTCTTTCAGCGCCGCCGTCACCGCCGCCAGTCGCTGCTCGTTCAGGCTGAGCGGCCGCTCAAGCACCGCCTCCTCCCCGGCATGCGCCTCGGCGACTTCCTCTTCCGGCGACTCCTCCTCTACCAGCCGGCTCAGCGCCTCGCGCACCAGGCTTTTCCGCCGCCGCAGGTAGCGGTTCGCGATCATCTCCCGCGCCGGATGCGTCGCCAGCCACCCCTCGCCATGCCGCAGCAGCTTCTCCACCTCCGCCTCGCCGACCCAGTAGTGTTTCTCATCGTCAAGCACCGGGATGAGCACGTAGAGGTGGGCCAGCAGGTCGCACAGCCGCACCGTGCCGTGCAGCTCCACGGAGAAATACGCGCTCTCACCCCACTCCGGGAACCGCTCGTCCAGCGGGTGCCGCGTCGCGCTGACCGCATATCCAAGCGGCTCGAACAGCCGGCGCAATATCTCCTCGCCGCCCCGGCACGGCAGCGCCGCCAGCCCCACCTCCAGCGGCAGCGCCGTTTCCGCCAGCTCTGGGCGCTCCTTGCTGCGCCCGGTCATCGCGGTGCCGAACAGCTCGCGCAGCGCCACGCTCATGAAGGAGGAGGCAACGTAAGGCCGGTCGTTGACATACTGCGCCAGCGGCCCGCCTTCTTTCGTCCCCGCCTTCCCGCGCACCAGCGCCACCGGGTCCACGTCCAGCAGCAGCGCCGCCGTGCAGCGCTCCGCCTCCGCCTCCGGGTAAAACACGTGCGCCTGCCCGAAGGACAGCTCCTTGCTCTGCACCTGCGCCGGGTTCTTATGCAGCAGGTACCCCAGGTCCGTCGCCGGCGCCCGCGTATTGGTGATGGTAAGCAACATGGCGTTCTCCTGAAAACAAAAACGGCCCCGGGAATGCACCCGTGGCCGTCAAAATCCCTGTCTCTCGTGGGCTTTTACCGCCGTTCAGGTGCGTTCGGACGATGTCCGGGCATTGCCGGACAGTCGGATACATACAATAAGGGTAAAGTTATCATCCGAGCGCTCCTTTCCGATAGATGTTTTAACTATAGTATGCGAAAATCGGTAAGTCAATTTACCTGTTGACCTTTTCAATGCTGGCTCTCACGCCAGCAGGGCGTCGATTAACTGCACTGCCTTCGCCAACCGTTCCTCTAGCGAGCCGGCCAGCAATTCCCATCGCCGTCCCGTCGCCGTTAATTCCTCTACGAAGCGCTCGTGCATCCAGTGGCAGATATGCTCGCCATCGCGCAGGCCATCCTGCACGAAGGGGATTTCGTCGCCGGTCAGTAAATACAGGTCGTAATGCCGCGCGTTGGCAATTTCCTCCACCTCCGGACAGCGGCTCCCCACGTAGCGTAAATGCCAGATGGCGGTAGCGAAGGCGTCGGTATCGCAGATCAGCACTTTATTGGCAATCCGCGCCGCTTCGTCCTCGCGGCGGCATTGCTCTTCGGCGATGTGAATGAATTCGTCGGTAGTCCACTCGGAAATAGGGGACGAAATAGGGAACGACGAAATAGGGGACAGACACCTTAACACTCCTATAGTGGGACCGCCATATCACAATAAAGGGACAGGTTATCTATTTCACGAAGGTTATCTATTTCACGAAGGTTATCTATTTCATGAATGGTTATATAGTCATACAATGATTCTTACTACCTCTATTGTCACGTTCAACCGTCATACAAGGTCACCCTCCTCCTCTACTTTATAACCGTTATCATCTTGTAGCCTTTCTAATTGTTTCACGTGAAACATTTTCCTTCATACCCATACTATCATTCATATCCATACTCGTGCTCGTGCCCTATAAAATAGGCGCCTGCGAACTATGAACTTGGAACCTGGAACCTCGAACTTTCCCAAAAACCGGGGATCTGCGGGGATCTGCGCTCGGTTGCGGGAGGGATTGACTTACTGAAGCGGAAATACTTTTTAGGGAGTTATCGATGACCGATATTGAAAGCGCCGTCCAGGCGTATCTCGACCGCCGGACCGAGCGGATTGCCGACACCCTGGCGCAACTGGTGCGCATTCCCACCGTCAATCCCTATTCCGGCGATCCCCATCCGGCCGGCGAAGCGGAGGGCCAGCGGTTTTTCCGCGAGTTGATGCGTGACGCCGGCGGCGAGACCGAGTTCCTGTCCGTTCCCGCCGATGTTTACCGGCAATCCGGCATCCTGGGTCCGCGCGAGCGGGTTTGGAACGGGCGCGAGAACCTGCTGGGGCGCTTCGCATTCGGCGACGAAGGCCGTCCCGCCATCCTGCTGAACGGGCACATGGATACTATCGGCGTCAGCGATTTCGACGGCGAGCCGTTCACAGGACTCCGCGATGGCGATATCATCCATGGACGGGGCGCCAGCGATTGCAAAGGCGGCCTCGTCGCGGGCCTGTTCGCCCTCGAGGCGCTGCGGGCGGCGGAAGCGCCGCTGAACTGTACCGTGCTCTTCGAGTCCGTGGTCGATGAGGAGTGCAACGGCGGCGGCGCCGGCACGCTGGCCTGCTGCCTGGCCGGCATATTGGGCCGCTATTGCATCGTGCTCGATGGGATGTATGGGGAGTTATACACCGGCTGCCAGGGAGTCGCGACGGTGGAAATTACCGTGCGGGGCCGCGCCGGGCACGGCTCGCTGGGCGGGGTGAGCGCCGTCGAAAAGCTGCTTGTGGTGAAGCGGGCGCTGGATCAGTTGTCCGCCGAACGGGCGCGGGAGTATCCAGGCTATCATGTCAATGTGGGAGTGCTGCGCGCCGGCCTCGCCCCCTGGGTCGTGCCCAGCCATGGCTGGCTGACCGCCAACATCAACTACCCGCTGGAAGAGCGGCGAGACGATCTGGGCCGCCACGGCGCGGTGGTGCGCGAGCGGCTGGAAACGTTGATCGCCGAGGCATGTCACGAGGACGACTGGCTGCGCGCCCATCCCGCGGAGGTCGTCTGGGTGAAGGATCTGCCCCCCTTCGGCATCGACGACACACCGTGCCGCGCCGACTCCGACCGGCTGGTTGCCGCCGCGCAAGGGGCATTTGCCGCTGTCACCGGCCAGGCGCGGCCCGCCATCGGCGACCTTCATGCCTGGGGTGACGCCGCCCACCTCGCCCGTACCGGCAACATGCCGGTCCTCGGCATGGGCGCCGGCGAGCCGGGAACCGCTCACTCGGCGACCGAATACAACCTGATAAGCAATGTTCGGAACATAGCCGCCGCCGTGGCGCTCACCATCCTGCGCCTTAACGAACCGTAGTCGCACCCTTCACGGGTGCGGACTGTAGTAGCATCTTATGGGTGCGGCGTGAATGGTGAATGACCGATAACCGAAAAGCTGATCTAACGGTAGGCAGGCTTGGTTGCAGCTCCGCTGGGTTAGGAGTAAGAGCAAGTGATGAGGGGTAGCGGGCTTACTTGCGGATCCGGGCAAGGCGTGATAAGATATGTTTGGCTTACCAGCCAACGATGACATCAGTCGTCAACGTCATTGCCGTCATCGGAGGGGGCATGGGTCTGCCGGCCGCGCGCCGGGCGAGGGCGAAATCCGCCGCACAGTCCGTCGCGCGTCGCAAAATGAAGGTGAAGGCGATATCCTCACGGAAGCCGCTCGGTTACGAGCTGTCCGGCCTGGGGCTGGTTATGCTCGGCGTCATGCTATTGCTGGCGACGCGCCTGCAGGGCAAATTATCCTCGATTCTCCTGTTCGGATTCCAGTGGACGTTCGGCGAGTTCGGCGCATGGGGGATTGCTGTCGCGCTGATGTTGCTCGGGATGGCGCTGATGGCGCTGCGGGAGCGGATGTCGCTCGCGCGGGCGGCGCTGGGGACGGCATCGATACTCGTCGCCGCGCTGGGCATGCTGCAGCTAACCTACCCTACCCCGGCCAACCCGTACCCCTGGCATGTCGCGTATTTTCCGCATACCCCGGGCGGCCTGGTGGGTGGCGCGGCGGCGGGGGGTCTGCTGGCGCTGCAGTTCGGCCAGCTCGCATGGGTGGCGCTGATCTTCGTGCTGCTGTGCGGGTTGGCGCTGGTGACGGAGATTCCGTTGTGGGCGCTGATCTTGTGGCCGGTCAAAGCAGTGTTTCTGGCGCTGCGCTGGTGGGCGCGGAGGTTGCGGCAGCGGATGATGGCACGGCGGGAACGGCGGCGCGCCGCGCTGGTAGCGGCGCTGCAGGAGGCGGAGCGCAACAGCCGCTTCCGCCCGGAGCCGGATAAGCCGCAGACCGCTCCGCTAAAGGCTCCGCCGCTCAAGCCGGCCACCGCGCCGCTGGTGGATGAGGAAGAAGAGGAAACAGCGCCGGTGATGGGCGTGCCCAGCCGGAAGAAGCCGCAGCAGCTCGAATTCGGCGCGATGGCGGCGACGGACGGCAATCATCCCTACATGCTGCCGTCACTCGACCTGCTGGAGGTTCCGCCGCGCACGGCGGCTTCCGCCCGCGACGATACGGCGGATAAAATTCCGGTGCTGGAGGAGAAGCTGCGCAGCTTCGGCATCGAGGCAAAGGTGGTGGGCGTCGAACGCGGGCCGCGCGTGACCCGCTTCGAAATCTTGCCGCCGCCGGGAGTGCGGATTAGCAAGATCACCAACCTGGCGGACGATATAGCGCTGTCGCTGGCGGCGCTGGACGTGCGGGTGGAGGCGCCGGTGCCGGGCAAGGGCGTGGTGGGCATCGAGGTGCCGAACAACGAGCTGACGCTGGTGAGCCTGCGCGAGATCATCGAATCGGATCCGCTTCGTAAGAGCAAGTCGCCGCTGGCCTTCGCGCTGGGGCGAGACATCGCCGGTCACCCACGGATGGCCGATCTGACGAAGATGCCGCACCTGCTGATCGCGGGGGCAACGAATTCGGGCAAGTCGGTGTGCATCAACAGCCTGCTGTGCAGCATCCTCATGCGCGCCACGCCGCCGCAGGTGAAGCTGCTGCTGGTGGACCCGAAACGGGTGGAGCTGAGCCTGTTCCAGCATATGCCGCACCTGATCGCGCCGGTGGCCTACGATGCCAAGCACGCGGCGGGGCTGCTGCGCTGGGCCATCCGCGAGATGGAGGAGCGCTACCAGATGTTCGCCGACAAAGGCGTGCGGAACATCATCGGTTTCAACGAGCAATCGCAGATGGAGAGGCTGGAGGAGCTGCCGTATATCGTCATCATCATCGACGAGCTGGCGGACCTGATGATGCAGGCGGCGGCGGAGTTCGAGGCGTCGATCTGCCGCATCGCGCAGCTCGCGCGGGCCACCGGCATTCACCTGGTGGTGGCCACGCAGCGGCCCTCGGTGAACGTCATCACCGGCACCATCAAGGCCAACATCCCTTCGCGCATCGCCTTCGCGGTGGCCTCGCAGGTGGATTCGCGCACCATCCTGGACATGAACGGCGCCGAGCGACTGGTGGGGCAGGGCGACATGCTGTACCTGCCGGTGGACGCGAGCAAGCCGGCGCGCATCCAGGGCGCCTTCGTCTCCGAGAAGGAGATTCACCGCATCGTGGAGCACGTCAAGGCGCAAGGCAAACCCTTCTTCTCCGACGAGATCGTGTCGATTGAGGAAGAGGCGCTGCGCGGCGATGACAAGGATGGCGGCTACAGCGACGAGCCGGAGGACGAGCTGTTCGACCGCGCCATCGACTATATTCGTACCACGAAATACGCCTCCACCTCGATGTTGCAGCGCAAATTCCGCATCGGCTATACCCGCGCCGCGCGGCTGATGGATATCTTCGAGGAGCGGGGGTTCGTCGGGCCCGGGCAGGGAAGCAAGCCGCGGGAAGTGATCTTCGCGCCGGCGGGGTCGGTGGTGGGCAGGCCAAGCATGCCGGATAGTACCGCGGAGGAAGAAGATGAATAGTGAATGAAGAATGGAGAATGGTGAATGGAGAATGGTGAATTCGAATTCTCAATTCACCATTCTTCATTTCTTCATTTCTTCATTTCTTCATTCTTCATTCTTCATTCTTCATTCTTCATTCTTCATTCTTCATTCTTCATTCTTCATTCTTCATTCTTCATTCACCATTCACCATTCACTCTCTTCGCTCTCCCGGCAATCTCTCCTCTATCATCGCGCTCCATTCTTTATTCGCGTATAATGGCGGGTGATGGATTACGCGCGGCAAGAGTTTCACAATCCGGCGGAGGCGCTGACGGCGACGATGGAGCGGGTGCAGCGGGGGCTGCTGGCGCGGGGGTATCGTTATCTCGATGGCAACGCAGAGAGCTGGCCGCTTTCCGCGGTGTTGATGATCAAGGATGACGCCTGCCTGTTGATCTTCCCGTGGCCGGCCGACCGGGTGCGCGAGGTGTGGGAGCACTTGCGGCGCCAGGTGAAAACGGCGGGGCTGCTGCTGGTGGGGACGGCGGGATCGGACGATCCGGCGCTAGACCAGTTCTGGCAGGAGGCAAGCGGCGCTATCGCCTATTTGGATGCCGGCAGCGGGCGGCAGCGGGTAAGGCATGAAGCGGGCGCGCCGGAGGAGCTGCGCGAAGAGACGCTGGGCGCGCTGTTTTCCGGGTCCGCTGACATAGCGCGGATCGACGCGGCGGCGATGCTGCGGGCCCACCTGGAACACCGGAATTCCGGGCAATCGGCCGGCGGCATGGCGGGCGGTCCCCGGCCCTACGTCACGTTGGGCATCATCGCGGTTTGCGTTGCCGTCTTCCTGCTCTCGACGCTGGGCGGCGGGAATTTCCTCGCGCTGACCAATGAGAGCGCGGTCCGCTGGGGCGCGCTGTATCCGCCGCTCGTGCGCGCGGGGGAGTGGTGGCGGCTCATCACCGCCGGCTTCCTGCACGGCGGATTGATGCACATCGCCTTCAACATGTTCGCCTTGTACAGCCTGGGGGCCGTGCTGGAGCACTGGCAGGGGCGGGCGCGCATTGCCGCGCTGTTCCTGTTCAGCGTGCTGACCAGCGCGCTGGCGGCGCAGTGGTTCAACCCGAAGAATATCACGCTGGGCGCGTCGGGGGGCGTATTCGGGCTGTTGGGCGGCTTCATTGTGATCGCGCTGCTCTATTGGAAAGACTATCCGGAGCAGACGCGCAAGCAGCTTTTCGGGTGGATTCCGCGCATGCTGCTCATCAACGGCGTGATTTCGCTGTTGCCCGGCATCAGCCTGGCAGGACACGCCGGTGGACTGGTGGGCGGCATGCTCATCGGGTTGATTATCCTGCGCTCTCCCGTGCGGCGCAACCCGCTGCCGGGGTGGGCGTGGCCGGCGCTGGCGGCGCTCCTGGCGGGAACGGTGATGGTGGCGGGGTATGTCATTGGAAGGCCCTTTTGAAATTTTGGATTATTGGGCGAGGATAGCCACGGATCAGTTTTTGCCGCATGGGACCAGACAGTTATAAAAATGCCCAAAAAACCGGGGATCTGCGGGGATCTGCGGGGATCTGCTCTCTTCACTCCGGGGTACACGGGCGGACTCGGAGGTCCGCGCTCCCAGTCAGGCGGCCATTTGCTGCCAGTTGGCGAAGCGGTTGAGGACGCGGTCGAGAGGGTGCTGGAGGTCGTCGGGAAGGTGGGGGCGCAGGCGGGAGAGAATGGAGTAATCCTCATCGAGGATAGACTGCGGTACCGTACCGGTGAGGCAGACATTCCAGAAAAGGGAGCGGAGGTTGGGGCGCTCGCGCCAGCAGCCGCGGGAAACGCCGAGCAGCAGCGCCGCGCGCAGGGCCAACACTTCGATGATTTCCGCCGGTGACGGCTGATTGCAGGCAACGCGGAATTCCACCGTGCCACGCCAGGAGGGGGCGATGAAGGTGTAATCGCGGATGAACCCTCGCGAGGCGGCAATGAAGTCGCGGTAGGCCGCGGCGGTGGTGGGGATGGGGTCGGGGATGGCCGACGCGCGATAGGCCAGGCAGAAGCCGTCGCGGTACATCAGCGGTCTGGCGCAGTGGGCGCGGCAGCCATTAAAGGCGGGGCTTTCCGAATAGAGGAGCGGCGTCAGGTACTCGACCGAATACATGGCCGGCAGGCGGGAGTAAAAAACGTCGTCCAGCACGTTCAGGTGAAGGTGGATCGAGCACATGCCGGCGAAGAAATAGCGGTGGCTGAAGGGACGCCCGGGCAGCGGCCGGCCATCGAAGCGGTCCATGCGTTTCTGCACGTCGTCGCTGTCGCTGGCGCGCTGCACAATCTCCCGCGGCATGGCGGCCAGCGACCCGCCGTGATGAACGCTGATGCCGAATTGAGACAGCACCTCGCGTGACAGCGCCTCCGCTTCTCGATAAATCGCCGTGAACTCCTCCACCCCGCGGACGGGCGGGAAGGCCGTCTCGAAGATGTGCGAGCAGAAGTCGTTTTTCATCACCAGCGGGCCCGCCGGCGTATCCCTTTTCACCGCGATCAGCGTGCCATCCTTATCATACGCCTTCGGCGCCATCCCCCGCGCGGCCAGCATTTCGAACACCGCGATGATCTCCTCCCGCGCCGGCGGCGCGCCGTCCGCGCGGAAGATGAACTGCTCCTGCTCGATGCCGTAATTCAACAGCCGCATGTCGTCCTGCCAGCTTACGATCATAGGTTAATGTCTCCCGTATTCAATATGCCGCGGAGAATCGGCTCTCAAGCATGAAGAATGGTGAATGATGAATGTTTCACGCACGGACTGGCAGTCCGCGCTCCGGCATGGATGAATATTTCCTGTAGTGCAACCGATAACATCACTAAGGCGTATAATGTTAGAGAATAACCACATTGCCATGGCGAATGCTGCCAGGAAGGAAACGCAATGATGTGCCGTCATCTCCTTCGTTTGCTGCTCTGCTGCCTGATCGCGGTGTCGAGCGTGCTGCCGCAGCGCGGTTCGGCGCAGCCGGAAATCCTTCCTGATCGAGTCACCGAGCTGATCGAGCAGACGCGCGCCCCGGACCCCGCACGGCGCCTGTCCGCCGCGGAACGGTTGGGCTATAGCCGGGATGGTCGCGCCGCGGCGCCGCTCATCAAGCTGCTGGACGACATCGATCCGCGGGTTCGCGCGCAGGCGGCCACGTCGCTGGGGAGAATTGGCGACCGCGACGGGGTCAATGCCCTGGTAAAACTGCTCGACGATCCCGAGCCGGCCGCGCGCCTGGCGGCGCTGGAAGGGATGCAGCAGGCGGCGGTATATTGTAATGAAGATACCATTACCACCGTCCTCGCCATGCTGGCCGACCCGGCGCCGGCCATGCGCGCGGCAGCCGCTAAGACAATCGAGCGCGCCATCAGCATGATGACTATTCCGGGGCAGCCGAAGCCCTGGCTGGCGAAACCCGCCCTTCCCGACGCGCTGCATGCGGCGCTGGGCGACGCGGACCCGGCCTGCCGCATGGCGGTAATGCGGGCAGTGCGGGCGCTGCTTGGTCAACAGCAAGCCAGAGTGGATCGCCTGCTGCCCGCGGTTCGCAATGTGCTGAACGACCCGGATTTGAATATTCGCGCGCTGGCGGCGCTGGCGATGTGCCGGCGCAAGGTCGATGTGGAAATAGAATCGCTGGTCGCCTGCCTGCGGGCGCCCGATGCGGGCCTCCGCCGGGAGCTGATCGGCCAGCTCGGGATTCGCCCAGATCGGGCAGCCATCGAGGCGGTGCTGGCCATGCTCGACGATCCCGAGCCCGCTGTCCGGCAGCAGGCGGCCGGCAGTCTGCAGAGCAATACGGACCCGTTGATTGTCGAGCGTGCAATAATATTGCTTACCGATCTACAGATGGAGAAGCGGCAACTGGCGGCGCGGATCTTGACTCGGAAGAAGGACCCGCGCCTGGCGGAGGCCGCCGTGCGGGCGATCACCGATCCGGATGCCGAGGTACGCAGATGGGCGGCGGAAGCGCTCCAGATCAATCAATCGCCCGAGGCGGTCGAACCGTTGCTGGCGGCCTTGCGGGATGCCGATGCCGGAGTGCGAAACGCCGCGGCAGCTACCCTTCCCTATTACAATGATCCCCGGATCGCCGATGCCCTACTCCCGCTGTTAACGGATGCCGGCATGCGCGCCGTAGTATTGCGAATTCTCCGTTCCTCTGGCGATCCGCGAATTATCACCCCGCTGATCGCCGACCTGCGCAACCCGGAGCCGGACACGCGCGTAAATGCCGCCTTTGGACTGGCGAATTGGGGAATGAAAGCTTCAGACGGCGAGTGGTTTTTCGGTCTCCAGGATAAGCAGGCGACAGAGGAGGCGAAGGCGGAATCTGCGCTGGAGCTTATCCGCTCGATTGCGGAACGCGTGAAAGCTAAGCCGGTCAATCCATTGAAAATCACGGAGCCGAACGACTTGGCAGCATTGCTTGATGCGCTGGATGACGAGAATGAGCAGGTTCGTTTTAACCTGGTGAAGGCGCTCGGGCAAATCGACAATCCCCCCGTTACCGCCGCGCTCATGAAGATGCTTGGCGATGCGGGCGATATAGTGCGCTGCCAGGCCGCCGGCATACTGCGCGCAAAAGGTCTGGTGATCGATCCCGAGGTGCTGCGAGACGGCCTGGCGGACGAGAAGCCGGCGGCGCGCGTGGCCGCGGTGATGTCGCTGAACACGCGCGCCAACCCGGCAACGGCGGAGACAGCGATAAAAATGCTGCGGGATACCAGCCCGGCCGTATTCCGCGCCTGCCTGTATACCCTTGATGGAATCCGCGATCAACGCATCGCCGATGCCGTCACCGAGCGGTTCATCCGCACACCGCTGGCGGAACGACGGCAATTGATAAATATAGCCGGGAGAGCCTTCAATGATTCGGGACCCGATGCGCGTTTGCTCGATCCGTTGATGGAGCTGCTGTCAACCGACCGGTGGGCCGTGATGGAACACCTGCTGCTTTTCGGAAAGGCGGGACGCGCGCGCCTTCATGCGGCGCTTAATTCGACAGTCCCGGACGTTCGCCGCCACGCCATCCAGGTAACCGCGGATTGGCAGGATCGGAGCGCTGTCGATAAGCTCATCGACCTGCTGCGCGATCCGGATCTCTCTGTGCGCCGGGAGGCGGTGAACGCCCTGGGGAGTTTGGGAGATCAGCGTGCGGCCGATGCCCTCGTGCTGTTGCAGCAGGATGCGGATGATAATATCAGCCGCGCGGCGGCGATCAGCCTGGCGCGGCGGGGAGATGATCGGAGATTGGCATTGGTGCTCGATACCATCACGGGAGATGATCGGACATTGTGCACGTCCGCTGTCTCCAGTCTGGGTAGTTTGCGCGATCCGCGCGCGGTCGAACCGCTGCTGGAGCTGTTGCCGAAGGCGGACAAAGACCTGCAGACGGTCATCGTCCGTACGCTGGGCGAAATCGGCGATGCGCGGGCCGCGAAGCCGCTGATCGAATTGCTGAATGGCAGGATCGCACAAGAAGCAACGGCGGAGGCGCTGGGCAAGCTGGGAGACCGCCAGGCGGTTGAGCCGCTGTGCGCACTGTTAATACTACCGACACCATTCACCCGAGATATAGCCGCGCGGGCGCTGGGCAAGCTGGGCGATCCCCGCGCCGTGGTTCCGCTGGCGCTGGCTTACCTCGAGTCCCGGGAAAGGCCGGAGACCGACAGCCTTCGCGCCCAAAACGCCGAGCTGTCCAGCAGCCATCTGGTAGCGGCCATCTGCCGGATCGGCACGTCGGCGGTCGATATACTTCTCGACATGCTGGAATCACCCGAAGTGAAGCAACGCGGGGCCGCGGCCTGCGTGCTGGCGGCAATACCGGAGGCGCGCGCGGCGCCGGCGCTGATTCATCTGCTCGCGGATGAACGGGCATCGGTCCGCCGGTCCGCGGCGCAGGCGCTGGGCGCCGCGCGGGACGCCCGCGCGCTGTCTCCGCTGCTGGCGGCGTTGGCCGACCCGGATGCGCCTGTCCGCGCAGGCGCGGCCGAAGCGCTGGGCCGCCTGGGTGACAACCGAGCCGGAGACGCGCTGGCGGCGATGCTGGCGGACCCGGACGAGGATTGCCGCACCCGCGCCGCCTTTGCGCTGGCCGAGTTGGGTGACGCGCGGGCGGCTCCCTACCTCACCCAACTGCTGCTCCTTCGCCCGGAATACGCTGAGTGTATAACCATACTTCGCTCGCTCGGCAAGGTAAAAGAGGCTTGCGATACACCGCAACTGATCACCGAGTATTATGCCGGTCCCGACCCGCTGATGCGGCCAGAATTGTCCGAGATAATCCGCCTGCTCGGAGACGAGCGCGCGGTTGAGCCGCTGATCGAGCTGCTGACCGCGCAAGATACCCCCGCCCAAATTCGCCGGGCAGCGATCGATGGGCTTGCCGTCTTGAAAGCGAAGGAGGCCGGCGGAGCGCTGTTGAAGGCGCTCGACGGCGACGATCTTAGCCTGCGTGCCGCGGCATTGAGCGGGCTGGCTGTTATCGGCGCTCCACTCGGTGCGATCGTTCCGCACCTTGCTTCGACTTCCCTCGATGTGCGGCGGGCTGCCGTATTTGCGCTGGGCCGCTGTGAAGACCCGCGGGCGATGGACTTGCTGCTGACGGCGGCAAAGACGATGCGCGATCAAGCGTCGCATATGCAGGCAATCTATTCGCTTGGCGACCGCAAGGATATTCTTGCCGTTGAGCCGCTGCTGCACATGTACCGGGAGAGCGATGGCATGCTGCGCGAAGCGATCGCCGCCGCGCTCGGTTTGCTCGGCGATCTGCGGGGAGGCGAGGCAATAGTGGCGGAGATGCGCGAGGTAGATCCACGCGGTTGGGGCGGGAACACCTTCCGCGCGCTGGGCCGGCTCAAGGAGCACCGGGCGGCAGAGGCAATTGCGGAGATGGTGAAGGAGGAGCCCGGTCACTCCTCCGCCGCGATCGTTGCGCTGGGGGAGATCGACGGGCCGCGGGCGGCGGAGGCGCTGCTGCGGGTGCTCGCATGTGACGACGACGGCGCGCGGGAAATGCTGCCTTACGCGATCAAGGCGCTGGAGCAGCTCAAGGAGCCGCGAGCCGTTCCGCCGCTCATCGCGCTATTGCCGAACTTGAGCACGACGAAACAGACTTCGCTCGACCCATGGCAGGGGAGCCTGCGCGCGCTGGCGGCCCACGCCCTGGGCGAGATCGGCGACACACGCGCCGTCGAGCCGCTGCTGGCCTTGCTCAAGCAGGGATCGATGTTCGACCGGCATACCGCCGCCGAAGCACTCGGCAAGCTTGGCGATCGCCGCGCCGTGCCGGCACTGACCGCGGTGCTCGACCAGCTCAGCCCCGATGCGCGGGCGGCGGCGACGGCAGCGTTGGAGGCATTGGAGAATGGTGAATAGTGAATGGAGAATGGTTCTCATCTATTGGTAACATTCTCCATTCACCATTCACCACTCACCATTCACCATTCCTCCTGCGTATGGATTTTCCGCTGGCTGTGTCTTTTGGGTAAGTTTCTCCTGCTCATACACGGCAGGATAACCGCTCTGCCGTGCTGAATAGGTGGGCAGGGAGCCGGGAGAGCGCATGGCCAATCGGCAGAAATCGTACCTTTACCATGGGCAGACGACGAGCTTGTGCTCGCGGTGTGCCACAGTCATTCCCGCGAAAATCATCATCGAAGACGGCGCCGTTTACCTGCTGAAGCGCTGCGCGGAGCACGGGGAGCACCGGGAGCTGCTGGAGGAGGATGCCGAGTGGTACCTGAACCGCGGCCAATATGAGAAGCCGGGCACGCGGTCGGAAACGCAGACGAAAATTAGCCGGGGCTGCCCGCACGACTGCGGCCTGTGCCCCGACCACGAGCAGCACACCTGCATCGGGCTGGTGGAGGTGACGGACCGCTGCGATCTGGGGTGCCCGGTGTGCTATGCGAATGCCGGCACGGGGGAATTCCTCGACCTGCCGACCATCGAGCGCATGCTGGATGTCTACCTGCAGTCCGAGTCCGGCGAGGCAGAGATCCTGCAAATCAGCGGCGGCGAGCCGACATTGCACCCGCAAATCCTCGACATCATCCGGCTGGCGAAGGGGAAGGGCTTCCGCTTCGTCATGCTCAACACCAATGGCCTGCGCATCGCGGAGGACCCGGCCTTCGCGGAGGCGCTGCGCGAATTTTACGGCGGCTTCGAGGTGTACCTGCAGTTCGACGGCTTTACCTCGAAAGCGTATGAGCGGCTGCGGGGCCGCGACTTGAGCGCGGTGAAGGGGCAGGCGGTGAGGAACCTGGCGGAGGCCGGGGTGCCGATGACGCTGGTGACCACCGTGCACCCGACGGCGAATGGGGGCGAGTTGGGGCTGATCATCCAGTTCGGCCTCGACACACCGTTCGTGCGCGGCATCAATTTCCAGCCGGTGGCGCGGTTCGGGCGCTGCCCGGACGACGCGGGCGGCATCACGCTGACCGGCATCCTGCACCGCATCGAGCGGCAGACGAAGGGGATGATCCGCGTCTCCGACTTCATCCCGCTGCCGTGCAACACGGACCGGGTGGCGATTTCCTACCTGTACCGCGAGAAGGACACCTTCGTGCCGGTAATGCGCAACGCGAAGGTGCGGGACTACCTGCCGCTGATCAAGAACACGCTACTCTTCGACGCCCGCGACATCCTCTCGCAGACGGCGGCGGGGCTACTGAAGGGGCAGTATGTCTGCGAGTGCCTGGGCTTTCTGAAAGATTTCCTGCCGCTGGCGCCGCTGGGGAAAAATATCCGGCTGGAAGGCGGCAAGGTGAAGTATAATATCGAAAACACCTTCCGCCTGAGCGTCACGTCGTTCATCGACCGCTACAACTTCGAGCTGCGGGCGCTGAAGAAGGAGTGCGTGCATATCCTGACGCCGGACCTGCGGAAGATCCCTTTCTCGGCGTATAACCTCTTCTACCGGAGGTCGCGCGATGCCTGAATTGCCGAACTCGCCGCTGGACTGGTTCTACTTCATCGCCGTGAAGATCGTGGTGCTCTGCACGGCGGCGGTGCTGGCGGCGGTGGGGTGGAACTTCCTGCGCGCGCGGCTGTCCGGGCAGGTGGCGGAGCGGCAGCGCAGCCCGGTGGCCACCGGCACCATGCTGCTCTTCACCTTCGGGGTGTACTGGCTGATCAGCCGGCGGATCGGCGCGCTGCCGCGGCCCGAGCCGGCGGTGGACGTGCCGCTGGTCTGCCTCGGTCTGGCGCTGATGGTGACGGGCTGTGCAGTCAACCTGCTGGGGCGGCTGCGGCTGGGGCGGAACTGGGCGAACCAGGTCACGGTCTACGAAGACCAGACGCTGGTGACCGGTGGCGTGTTCGGCGTGGTACGCCACCCGCTGTATGCCTCGCTGATGTGGATGTTCTACGGCGCCGGGTTGATCTACCTGAATTATGCCGCGGTGCTGGGGACGACCTTCATCTTCGTGCCGGCAATGTATTACCGGGCGAGGCAGGAGGAGAAGCTGCTTGAAGTGCAGTTTCCGAAATATGATGAGTATCGAAGACGGGTGGGGATGTTTTTACCGAAGTTAATGAAAAATGAAAATTGCAAAATGAAAAATGAAAAATGAATTTCTGCCGAGAGGATACCGATATGATGCCTTATAAACCGGTCTCCGTGCCCAGAGGCGGGTTCGCGTTTTGCCGTTATGGGGTGGCGGCGCTGCTGTGGGTGGGGTATATCTGGCGGCTGGAATGGGTCATCATGCTGGCGACGGGGATCCTGGCGGCGAGCGCGGCGCTTGGGGTCGGGCGAGCGCCGATGATCCTGCTGTATAAGTGGACGGTGGAGAAGATCCGCCCCGGGCGCCAGGAGGTGCTGGACGAATACGGCATGCGCTTCGCCCACGCGCTGGGCACCGTGCTGCTGGGGATCGGGTTGCTGCTGCTTCATTATGGACCACCGCAAATGGGCTGGACCTTCCTCTTCTGGATCGCTGCATTCAAAACGATCGGCGCGCTGGGCTTCTGCGCGGCATCGTGCATGTATAACACGCTGTTTCACGGCAGCAGTTGCTGCTCGTTCCTCAATCGCAAGCAGTGCGAGATTCCGGCGGAAACGGAGCCGAAGACGACAGATCAGGCCTCATGAATACCCTCACGCCAGAGCACTGGGGCGTGTGCCCGGCGCTGCACGTGGGCGGGATGATGGTCCCGGCTTACGGCACGTTCATGTTGCTGGCGCTGATCGCCGGGATCACGGTGTATGCGCTGCTGGCGCAGAAACACCCGGTGCAGGGGCAACAGGGGCTGCTGCTGTTGCTGGCGGCGGTGATCGGCGGGGTGCTGGGGGCGAAGATTCCGGTGTGGGTGATGAACTGGCGGCAGATCGTCGATGCACTGCCCGATATCGGGCCCCTGCTTTCCGGGCGAACGGTAGTGGGCGGACTGATCGGTGGGGTATTGAGCGTCATGCTGATGCGCCGGTGGCTGGGGATCGTCACGCCGTCTGGCAACCTGTTCGCGCCAGCCATCGCGCTGGCGATCGCGGTGGGGCGGTTGGGGTGCTTTCTGGGCGGCTGCTGCTTCGGGGTAGCCGCCGGCGTGCCGTGGGCGGTGGACTTCGGCGACGGCGCGCCGCGCCACCCGACGCAGCTTTATGAGTCGGCCTTCGCGCTGGCGCTGTTCATCTTCCTGCTCGCGGCCCGGCGGAAATTTTCCGCGCCGGGTCGATTATTCGGCATCTTCATGATCGCCTATTTCGCCTTCCGCTTCGGCGTGGAATTCCTGCGCGCGGGAGACGTGACGGCTCTCGGGCTCACCGCCGCGCAACTGGTCTCGCTCGGGGTGGTGGCCTATTACCTGCGGAGCGAGCTGGGAAGGATTTTCGCGCCGAATAAGGAGACCGCATTATGACCCACGATCCGAACGAAGAGAAGAACGATGGGGAGCAATCCTCCTCATCTCCCCTGCCCCCGCCGCCGCAGCCGCCGCAGGATCGCCGGACTGCCCCGGCAACGCGCACGGGCATGCATCCCTGCCTGATCATCTTCCTGGTGGTGCTCGGATTGTTCGTAGTCGGGGTGCTGCTGCTGTTCGGGTTGTGCCTGGTTTCGTTGCGGGGGGTTGGCGGGTGATAGCTTCCCGTTGTTTGGGTGCCGACGTCCTGTCGGCGGGGAGGATCAGGAGGCTTACCTACCTGGGCAGGCGCGGGACGCCTGCGATCCCAGGTTATGTTATAATCCCCCTCGTGAATTTATCCAATTGGCGAGACGAATGGCGGGAGCGGGTGCGGGACGAGGAGGGGATGGTTCGGTTCGTGGACGCGGTGGGGTTTTGCGCGATCAACGAGCTTGAGCGGTTTCCCGCGTTTCCCAATCTCGCGCTGGCGCTGGGGCGGCGGGAGGCGCTGTGGCAGGCGTGGTGGTGGAAGGACGACCTGCACGTGCAGCAGCGGGTGTATTACACGCGGCTATTCGCGGGGCGGCCCGGGTTCATCTCGCTGGGGTGGCTGCCGGCGTTCATCGCGGCGAACGGGGCGGCGGCGGACGAGGTGTTTCTGGTGGGGGCGCTGCCGGCGGCGGCGAAGGAGATATACCGCATCATCGAGGAGCGCGGACCGATATCCAGCCGGCCTTTGAAGAAGCTGCTGCCGCCGGAGGCGCGGCGGGCGGCGACGGGGCTGCTCTGGGAGCTGGAGCGGCGGTTCATCATCACGAAGACCGACATCACCGGACGGGAATTGGCCACCTACAGCTACGTGTGGGACCTGGCGGAGCGCTGGCTGCCGGAGGCGTTTGTGGAAGCGGACAGGCTGCGGCGGAAGGCGGCGGAGGCGCTGATCAGCGAGCGGCTGGATGCGCTGGGCGTGCCGCGGGAGGAGAAGCTGGTGAAGAGGGTGCTTAGGTGGGAATGAAAAATGGAAAATGGTCGATTATCTCCGAACGGTGGGTGGGGGCGAGCCCTGGGAAGCTGACGTTAAGTTATGTGTTTTCATGCTCTTAATCTTGCTCTTGCTTTAAACGTTTTAGAGCAAGAGCAAGATTAAGAGCATGAAAACGGGGGCGAGGGGACAGTTCCTTTGCTGGGGAGCGCCGGAAAGATGCCGGCGCTCCCAGGGAAACACTCACAGCTTCTTCAGGTAATCGATCAGATCCTTAAGGTCGCGGTCGGACATCTGCCAGCGTGGCATGGTAGAACTGAGCGGCTCGCCGTCTTCGTCGAGTCCTTTAGTGATGGCCCGCTCGATGAGCGCGGTGGTGTAGGTTTTTTGTCCCGGAGTGACCGCGGTGAGCGCGCTGTAGCGGATATCGGGCGCCGTCTCGTTCGTCATGGCAATCGCGAAACCGCCGCGGCCATCGGCTCCGTGGCAACTTACGCAGCTTCCACCGCTCGTTGATAGCCACCGCGGGCCGCCGGTGAAGGTGATCGCATCGCCGTTTTTACTGGTGGCGGTGTGATAAATTTGCTCACCGTTGGCGGCATATTGCGACGGATCCACCTGCTGCCGTCCCATCATCGGCTCCTGTTGCGGAGCAGGGGTCGGCGCGGGCGCGCTTCGATTACGGCAACCGACCAGCAGCGACAGCGTTAGCAACGCGAATATCCCAGGAATGAACCAGCGTGATGACATAAGTGCTCTCCCGCTACCCAGTTTACTCCACACCGCATTCACTTATCGCCTGTGTTTGTCTGCCGGCGGTTACAATGTAATGCCGAATTATTTTGCCGTTAGCGTGATGGTGGCCGTTTCCACCACGGCGTCTTTGTCGTCGAGCAACTCCGCTTTGACGGTGTAGGTGTCGGGGTTACCGAGCGGTACGGAGATGTCGAGGGGCTGGGTTTGCCAGACACCATCGTCGCCGGCGGTGACGATAACTTGTGCCACTTCGCCTCTTAGCTCCACGATAAGCACTGCTCTGGCATAGTTAACGGTAACGCGCACGCGAGATTTGGCGGCGGCGGTGCCTTTCACCGTCAGCAAGGCGGGCGCCTTCGTCTTATCGGCGGGCGCTGTAACGGCGAACTTCGCCGCTGGCGCGGCAATGACGACGGGCTTCTCGGCGAAGACCACCTGGTTGCGTGTGTCGTCGATGAAGCAGCGCAGGCTGGCGCGCTGTTCGCCGGCGGCGTCCTCCGGCTTGATCGTGTAGGTGACGTTATAGGTCTGGGTGGTCGTGTCCGCCGTCACCGCGGTGCCGACGAGCTGCTGCCCGAGATACCACTCGAGACGGGCGGGGATGACGGCCAGCTTGGCAGTAAGCTTTACCGCCTGTCCGGGGAGCAGCGGGGCCGCCGCGTCGTGGGTGAGCGAGGTAATATAGGCCGGCTGCGTCGGCGCGGCGATATTCACGCTCCACGCGGCGGCCGCCGGATTGCCCGCATTATCCGCAATCGCGAGGCGCATTTGCGCGAGGCCGAGCGGCAGGTTCTGCGCTTTATAACTGATCCCCTGCGCGGTGACGGTCGCATCTCGGGTAACGTCGGCGCCGTTGAGGGTAAGCTTTACCGCCGCGGGATCGACGCCGCTGCCGCCGGGATCGCTGAAGGCAGCGGAGATGACAGGATTGCGGTCGATCAACTGGGCGTCCTGTCCGGGAATGAGCACATCGAAGCGCGGCGGGGTGGTATCGATGGTGATCCCCTGCGCGCTGCGCACCTCGGTAGTTTGAAAGGCGCCGACGCGCAGAATGGCAAAGATGGATTCGTCAAGGGCATTGGTGTTTGGTCCGATCGCCACCTGGCCCTGATAGCGTCCCGGCTCCTGCTCGGTGAGCGGCAGGTTGGCGAGGATATTGCCCACGCGCGCGGTTGCCGCGGCGGCGCCCGGCGTGCCGGACACCTGAATCGTCAAGATATCTCCCGCCTTGAGCGGCTTGCCGTAGTTGACGGGGCCGACGCTGAGGATTGTCGGGGGCGTAAAGGCGGGCGCCGGGGCGGCGGGCACGGTAATGAGCCAGACCTGGGTGGTGCCGGGGGTATACTGTAGCGTGATGTCCTTCCCGGCGGTTGCCTCGGTCAACGCTACCTCTTTTCCGTTGGTGTCCACCGCCCGCGCCTGTGGTTGAAGCTGATAGAGGCCGCCGTCCTCCAGCAGCAGCTTATTGTTGGCGATGCCGGCGACTTTTCCGGCCGCGGAGGCATAACTGGCGAGGACATGGGTCAGCTTGCCGGCGGCGTCTCGCTTGATTACCAGGCGGTCGCCGGGCTGCAGGTCGGCAAAGGCGACAAACTGCGGGTCCGCATTGGCCTTGCCGCGCTGGAGCACAGTCTCCGCTGTTAACTGCGCCAGCGCCAGGTCGCCGGTCTTGCTGTCCTGGTAGAGGATAGCGTGGCCCACCTCGGTATTTTTCCCGAAGAGCACGCCGGTCGTGTCTACCGGTTGCGGGGCCGGCGCGGGCGCAGGCGCGGGCGCGGGAATGACCGCCTCCAACGGCGTGATGGTGATGACGGCGGTCTGCAGCGCGTTGATCCACTTCACCTCGCCGCCGAAGGCCTCCGCGGGAAAGCGCAACGGAACGTAGGTGCTGCCGCCGTAGAGAGTGGGCGGCACCGCCAGCGGAATCTCTTTATCGTTGACGATGGCCGCTCCCCGGTTGATCCACAATTGAACGGTGACATCACCGCGGGTGGCGGTGATCCGCTGGGAGGCGGGGAACCAGAGAACTTCAGCCTGCAGCGCCTCGAATACCGCGCGCATGGGCAGCAAAAGCGATCCTTTCAGTTGTTTCACCGGCGCCTTCAACAGCTTGCCGTTGACGACGACATGCGGGCCAGGGGTCGAGTATACCTCGGGCGGCAGCGCCGCAATGTCCTGGGCGCAAGCGGAAAGCAAGGCAAGGAAGGCGACGAAGAAGATCAGGAGCATTCGGATAGCGAGGGCACGCATAAGATACCTCCTTGACGGTCGGCAGGCGAGGGCGCTGCCACCGTGTTGCTACTAATTTACTCCCATATCAGGTGAAAATCAACCGAAGGAAGGTCAGGCGAACGGTACAATATTTGCTTTGACTCTGATATACTACCGGACCCGGTTCTCGAGAAGTAAGAAGGTATGCCGGCGCTCGCGTGGTATGATTCTTCATCGGACGGCTGCCTGCGGGCGGCCGAAGGCCTGACAGCGGACTTGCCGGCGGAACGGCTGCGGATACTACGGGAAAATCGCCGGCGCATACCGGAACTGCAGAATTATCAGACCCGCGATGCCGCGTATTGGCCGACGCTGGCCCCGGGATACTTTCATTGGGACGTGGAGGGGATAATTGGGGAGTTAAGTAAGGAAAATGAAAAATAAGGGATTATGCTCTTACAGAGCGCCTGGATATCGAATCATACCGGCTCCAGGCATATCGGCCCTATTAATCCAGGCTTACCTATGCGTGCCCGTAAAGGGTGCGGCTACAAGCTGTATTATGCATCAAACTGTTGTAGCCGCACCCTTTACGGGTGCGCTAGGTAAGCCTGGATTAATAGGCTAGACACGTGTATAAGAGTGAGCAAACCCCCGGGGTACAGTCACGCATTTTCCTCATTTTCTCGGAAGGCCTATCTCTTCAGCCTTATACTGACCTTCTTCACCGCGTTGCCGTTGGCGTCGAGGAGTTCGGCGGTGACGGTGAAGAGCTGGAGGGCGCGGTCTTTGGGGAGGGCGATGGGCCGGGTGGTCCAGAGGCCGTCGGCATCGGACTTGATAACCACCTGCGCGACCTGCGTTTCGCGGGGGCGGAGCGGGACGTTCGAGGAGCCTGCCACGGTTATCCGCACGCCGGCGTTGGGGGCGGCGACGCCGGTGATGGTGATGGAATCCGGCGCCTTCGCTTTGTCCGCGGGTGAGGTGATGGCCAGGTCCTTCGCCTTCAGCTCCGCGATGGACAACAGCGCGGCAGCGTAGACCGTTTCAGTCTGCCCGTTATTGTCGGTGCAGCGCAGGCCGATTTTGTGCTTGCCGGCCGCATCAGCCGGCTTGATGGTGTAGAGGAAGGTATAGACACCGGCGGCGTCGCCGGTTATCGACTCGCCGAGCACCCGATCGTCGAACAGCCACTCCAGCTTTGCCGGCTTGACCGACAGCCGGGCAACGATCTTCAGCGCTTCGCCGGGATTGCGGGTTTTGTCCGCGTTATGGGTTATCTCCAGGATCGCCGGCGGTATCTGGAAGTTGAATGGCCACTCGACGCGGGTCACGTTGCCGATGCGATCTTCCAGCGCAAGCTCGATCTTGACGGCGCCAATCGGAAGCCCGCGCGCCTCATACCTGACCTTGCTGTTCGACACGGTCGCCTGCGCGGTGACGTCCAGGCCGTTGACCAACAACTTGACCCTGCCGGGCACGATACCCGTGCCGCCGTCGCGGTAGGTCGCTTCGATGACAGTATCCGGCGCATAGACGATGGAATCGCGTTTAGGAGTTACCGTCAGGCAATCCGGCGGCTCGGAGTCGAGGGTGACCCGTCGCTCGGCGCGCACCTCCTCGCTATCGAGGCCGTTCCGGCGGAGCACGGCGTAAACATAGATATCGGCGGCGTAAACTTTCTCGTTTATGGTGACGCGCTGGGAATAGCGCCCGGGCTCGCGTTCAATCAGCCGGATGTCGGTGACGGCATTGCCGATGCGCGCCCACGCCCGGTCAGCGCCGGGGGTGCCGATCACGCGGATATTCAGCTCATCGCCGAGCTTGAGCATGTCAGCCGCGTCGTGGTTGACGGCGAGGATGAGCGGCGGCTTATCAAGGACAACGACCTGCCACTCCCTGGCCGTGACGTTGCCGGCGCGGTCGGTCAGCTCGAGGCGGAAGGTGGAGACGCCGATGGGAAGATCGACGGCGTTATAGCGGAGGTCGCGATCCGAAATTGCCGCCCAAACAGTAACATCGCGCCCGTTGAGCAGCAGGCGAACCGCGCGGGGGTCGATGCCGCTGTCATCGTCGCCGAAGGAGGCGCCTAGCGCGTATTCGCGGCTGTACGTTTCTTCCGCCTCGGGGATATACAGGGTGTATTGCGGCGGGCGCGTGTCGATGGTGACACGCTGGACGCTCTGCGCTTCGCGAACCGTATTCCCTTCGCGCAGCGAAGCATAGACAGGCGCATCGTTAACCACGATATCCGGTCCGATGGTTACTTCGCCGACATAACGTCCCGGTTCGCGCTCGTTCAGCCTGACGCCGGTGATGGCGTTGCCTACGGCGGCGGTCACCAGGTCGGCGCCCGGAGTGGCGTTTACGCGGATAGTCAGGATGTCGCCCTGGCGGAGGAGCCGGGCGGCGTCGTGGGCAACGGCGTATATTTCCGTCTCGCGCGCCTCAGCCGGCGCTTGAACGGTAACCTGCCAGTCGAAGGACGCCGTGTTGCCGGCGCGATCGGCGAATTCCAACCGCAGTTTAGTGACGCCGGCTTGCAATCCCCTGGCGAGATAACGGATGCCCTGCTCGTTCACCTCGGCGCCCGCGGTGACATCCCGGCCGTTCACCAGCAGCCGCACCGTTGCGGGATCGATGCCGCTGCCGTCATCGCTCAACGCCGCGGTGATGACCGGATTGGGGTCGAAAAGCGTTGCCGCCGGGGTGGGATCGAGGGTTTCGCAGACGGGCTTCCGCTGATCGATGACGATTTCCCGCTCGCTCCGCGCCTCACCGGTCTGCTCGCCCCGTTTCATGACGGCGGTGATAGATGCGATGGTGGGCGGAAGATCGGGACCAAGGTTTATTTTTCGCGTATAGATTCCCGGCTCGCGCTCGGTCAGCTCGATATCGGTAACGGCATTGCCGACGCTCGCGGTAACGCGATCGGCGCCGGGGGTGCCGATGACCTGCAGGTTCAGCGTGTCGCCCTGCTTGAGTGGTCCGGTATAGTCGAGGGCGCTGATGGCGGCGATCCGCATAGGATCGGGGGGAGGGGTGGGCGCCGGGAGGGTGATCGCCCAGACCATGGCGGTGCCGGGGGTGAGACGCAGGGTAACTTCCCGGCCATATTGCAGATCGGCCAGCGCCACCTCGTTGCCGCGGTCGTCCAGCGCGCGGGCCTGGGGAGTTACCTGATACACGGCGCCGTTCTGTAGCAGCAGCTTGCTTTCGGCGAATCCGGCTACTTTTCCGCTGACCAGCAGATAGGCGGCATCCACTCGGAGAACTATACCGGCGGCGTCGCGGGTGACTTCGACCAGGTCGCCGGGCCGCAAGTCGGCAAAGGTCGCCGTTTCGCCGTTGCGTGCGAACGGCGTTCCCGCCGGGACGGTCATGGTACTCAGCTCCCCGGTTTGCCGATCGCGGAGCACCAGGCTGTTGCCGGCGTCGTCTTCCAGATTGACGATCAGCACTCCGGCCAGCGCGAGCGGTATTTCGGGTAAAGGATTGTTCTTTATGGTTTCTACGGCAACTTCGATCAGCGGATCGATGGTGACGACGGCCAGGCGTTGCGGACCCAGCCATTCTACCTTGCCGCCGAAGGCCTCCGCAGGGAAGCGCAGTGGGATGTAGGTGCTGCCGCCGATGAGGGTGGGCGGCACGGCCAGCTCGATCTCGCGATCGTTGATGATGGCCGCACGCCGATCGATCCAGAGCTGGACGGTGACGTCGCCGCGGACGGCGGTGATGCGGCGCTCGGCCTGGAACCAGCGCACCTCCGCCCGCAGCGCTTCGAATACCGCGCGCATGGGCAGCAACAGCGAGCCATTCACGTTCTTGATCGGCGCATTCAGCAGTTCGCCGTTGACCATGGCGCGCGGCGAGCTCTGCCGCGCGCCGGCGATAGCCAGGGCAAGGCAAAGGGCGGTTGCCAGTATCATCAGTCTATATAAAGCGCGTCTCATCGGCTTGCCTCCTGAAAAGCCCCTTTCCGGCGCGGGCGTGTATTGTTTTTGCGCGCGGATGTTTATTATATCATACGCGGGAGGGAGGGGAACGGTTGCAGCCGGTTCCAGGGGCGATGCTGGCTATGGGATTGGAGATAACGATAAATAGGATTGAGATCAGGAGTCTAGGTTTTCTTTTTACGCGTGGACGGGACGCTTGCGCTTTGGCAGGTTACAGAGTACAACCGGCCTTCCCGCGTGTAAACGAACACGCCGTTGCGGACTTCGGTGAGATGATTGCCGGAGGCTTCACAGAGGCGCTCGATGCAGCCATTGATGGGATCGAAGTGGAAGAGCCAGCCATCAGCGAGGCCGTAAAGCTCGCCCTGCTGGGTGGCGACCAGCGAGGTGATGGCGCCGAGGGGGAAGGCGCCGGTCTCCAGCACCCGGCCCGCGGTGGTATCGATGACGGCAATACGCTCGCCGCCGTCGGTGACGAAAGCGCGGCCTCCTTCCACCGCCCACGCACAGGCAACCTGCGCATCGGAGAAGGGAACAGCGAGCTGAATGGTGTCCTCCGCCTCGAGAGACCAGCAGGCAATGCGGGCCGCTTCCTCGCCTTCGCTCCGGCCGCCGATGATGAGGAGATTGTTCATCCGGTCCGCCACCACGCCGGTAAGGTTCTGTCCCGGCACCACGCCGCGGAAGGTGGTCAGGCGGTTGACGGAGGGTTCGATGCGGATCAGCGCGCCTTCGGAGCGGGCGGCGCACGAGGCGAAATACAACTGTCCCCTCACCTGGGCCATCATGCCGACGGGGTAGAGCTGCCCTTTGCCGGCATGGCCGACCAGCTTCGGATTCTCCAGCAGTCGATAAGGCAACTCGGGGTAATACGACATCACACCGCACGGCTCGCCGCAGCCCAGATAAAGCCGCTCGCCGGCCATGCCGAAGACACCCACTTCGCCGGGATAAGGAGTGGTAACGAACAGCTCGGTCGGCTCACCTTCCTCCGGGTCCCAGCGTCCAATGCGCATGCCGGCGCACGGGGCGAAATAGAGCCGCCGGTCGGGTCCCATGCCGAGGGCGGCCAGGTGCATGCCGCTCCGCTCGCGGTTGGGCAGCGACGCCATCGCATACATACACCAATCGACCGTGCTCTGCACCAGCCGTCCCTGGTAGGTGACGCCGGCAATGCGCCCGTCGGGGAGGGCGACGAAGTGGAGCGGATCGTTGGGCATCGGCGTGCCGTGGTATTCCCATCCGGCAGGGGTCCAGCGATACACGGCGCCGGTGAAGCGCCCGCAGGCGAGCACTTCATCACCCGCGCGCCCGAGTGAGAAAAACGCATCATCGCCGGGCAGCGGCTGCAGCTCATCGACATATTTGCCGGAGAGACGAAAACAGCGGCCATCCGTCCGGGAGCCGAGCAGCATGGCGCCGTTCGGCAAGATCACCGCGCACACCTCGGGAGGCAGATCAGGCAGCGCGCGATGCTGCACGGCGCCGGTATCAGGGGAGATCAACAGCAGGGTCACCCGCTCGCCGGCGGCAACGGCGATAACGCGGCCCGCCGGAGTTTCGAGCAGCGCGCGGATGTCCGTCACTCCCTGCTGGCTGAAGGTCCAGAGAACTTCGCCGGAGTCGGGGTCCAACTCATAGACGGCGCCGTCCGCGGCGCCGAAATAACAGCGGTTTCCGCTCCAGACGGCGGCGGTGAACTGGCTGTCCAGGCGTCCTATCTCCTCCAGCGCTCGAGTGGCCAGCTCGAAGCGCAGCAGCCGTCCGGTGAGGGTGCCCAGACAGGCGCGTCCATCCGGCCCGGCGGCGATTGCGCAGGCGCCTTCATCGTGGAGCGGGATCTTTTCCACCGCGCCGTCCGGCAGCGAGATGAGGAACAGCGAGGCGCGGCCCGTCGAGGAGAAAGGCGCGGCAAGCAGCCGCTGCCGCGCGCCGTCGCGCAACAACGCCACCCCGCCCCGCAGTGGAAAGGGCAGCGAGACGGCGAACTCGGGCAGCGGGGCGCAGGTCACTCGCGCGCTGGTATGTTTTTCGGTGAACATCAACGACTACTATTCGGCGCTTTCGTTCGATATCCTCGTGATTTCGGGGGAAGGAGTGCGATTGGGGGGTAGAAGGATACTTTTTTATGGTCGGAGGTGCGGACCAGGTAAATCCAGCCGGAAAAGCGGCGGCCACCGGAGATATCCGGTGGCCGCGGTGATACGATCCGCCATATCCGATTATTTCATACGGATGCTGATCATCTTATCCTTCGGCTGGATCTTCTTGGCCACATCCAGACCTTTGGTAACTTTACCGAAAACGGCGTATTCTTTGTCCAGTTTCGGAATAGCCTCGCGGCAGATGTAGAACTGGCTGCCGGCGGAATCCGGGTCTGTCGAACGGGCCATGGCCAGCGCGCCGGCCACGTGCTTGAGATTCGGGGAGATCTCGCGCTTGATCTGGTATCCCGGTCCGCCATTGCCGGTTCCGTCCGGATCGCCGCCCTGGGCAATCGAGAAGCCCGGATCGGTGAGCACGCGATGGAAGATCAAACCGTCGTAGAACTTGACCTTTATCAGCTTGACGAAGTTGGCCACCGTCAGCGGCGTCTCTTTGCCGTATAACTCCACTTCGATGTCGCCGTGAGCAGTTTTAATCACGGCATGCTGCGTGCCCGCCTTGCGGGCGGCGTCGATCTCGGCCTCGGTGGGCGGTTTCAAGCTGCCTTTCTTCGGCGTTATCTTCGGCGTCTCTTGCACCGGGGGCTTTTCCGGTCCCACGGGCGGCTTGGGCGGGGCGGGCGGCGGCTCGGGAGCCTTCAGCGTCGGATCGTCGGCCGCCACCGACTGGCTTCCATTCGGGAAGACCGGTTCCGGCTGGACGGCAGTCTGCTGGCGGCAACCGGCCGCGATAAATACCAGCGCGAGAAGCAGCAACAGGCCGATAATAGTGCGAGTCAGCATGGACATAGGTAATCACTCCGTCTGATTGAGATATTGATATTTGACGAGCAGCGCCCGCATTTCCCTGACGTCGCTCGCGTTCGGGCACAGGGCGGCCGCCTGTTCCAGATATCCGGCGGCGGCCAGATAATCCCGTCGCACCTGCTCCGCGGGCCTTTTCGCCTCGCTGCCGGAATGGGCTTTATTCAGGCACGCGCGCGACGACTGCACCAATGCGATCATACGCTGCAGATCGGTTTTGGCGACTGCCAGGTAGTTTTGCCAGAGCTTGAGTGCGGCGTCGAAGTCCTTGCGGAACTCCATCAGCGCATCACCGTAATATCTTACACAATCCTCGCCGGCGGGATCATACTCATACGCCTTGCGGAAGGCGTCGATGCCTTCGTTGACAAAGGCTTCTGTGAGCAGCGGCTTACCCTGGGGCGTCTTTTTCTCATATTGCAATTGCCGGGTATAGGCGATGCCGAGCCAGA
>Ga0172369_10001897_pt1 | contig 29494 bp, 29 predicted proteins | sample LakKiv25m_FD_114539 | JGI IMG/M metagenome (GOLD analysis project Ga0172369, IMG submission 114539) | Freshwater microbial communities from Kabuno Bay, South-Kivu, Congo - kab_022012_11.25m | ecosystem: Environmental > Aquatic > Freshwater > Lake | place: Democratic Republic of the Congo...
GAAACGCTTTCTGGCTACTGCACTCAATCACTTACCTGTTTTCAACGCCAGATTGTCTAATCTCAGGCTCAAGCCTGTTATTATTCCGCTCTCCCAAAACTCAAATCTGTAAGGCAATCAGGGGGCGTTTCATGATTTGACTTCCTTTCATTGTAAGTGTAGGGGACTCATTCGATTTTGGGAATTGGAAGTCGTCACACAAATGGGGTGTAATTTGTATGAAAAATTCCCCACCTTTTCTCTCTACTTTTTAGTGGTAAGATTCGCCTCGATGAAACTCAACCTTGCCCTTGCGCAAATTTCAACCAAACTGGGGGATGTGCAGTCCAATCTCGAAAAGCATTTGGCCTATATCAAACAGGCTAAATCCCAAAAAGCGGATTTGCTGGTATTCCCCGAACTTTCTTTAACTGGATATGTGTTACAGGATTTGGTTGCCACGGTCGCGCATAAGCCTACGGAGGACGATCCCGTATTCAAGCATCTCCTCGAAGCGAGTCACGACCTGGACCTCGTGGTTGGCTTCGTGAACGAGGACAGCCGCCATCGCTTCTACATCGCCTCCGCCTATCTCTCCGGTGGACGATTGTTCCACGTTCATCACAAAGTCTACCTGCCCACCTATGGCCTCTTTGACGAAGGCCGCTTCTTCGCTTGGGGAGATTCGGTCCGCGCATTCGACACGCGCTTTGGCCGCGTAGGGATGCTCATCTGCGAAGATTTCTGGCATGCCTCGCCGCCGTACCTGCTCTGGCTCGATGGGGCGGACATCATGCTGTTTTCATCCGCTTCGCCTGGACGCGGGTTGAACGACCAGGAAAAACTGGATTCAGCGCGCTGGGTTGAAAGAGTCACCAAGGCCTATGCGAGCATGTTCACATCCTTTGTGGCCCACAGCAACCGCGTCGGTTACGAGGATGGGCTATTGTTCTGGGGCGGGGCGGTTGCCTATGACCCGAACGGCGACTTGCTTGCACAGGGGCCCTATTTCGAGGAGGCATTGACCCTCACCCAACTGGACCTGAATCAACTCCGCCGCACGCGGGCGCGGCTTCCGCTTTTGCGTGATGAGCGGACAAACCTCGTGCAAAAGGAACTGGAACGAATCCTCTCGAAGTAATTCTTATGAATATTGACCTCACCATCAATACCGGCCTTGCCCGAACCATCCTCACCGGATTTGTCAAAAGCGAAATAACCCGTGTGGGATATTCGCGCGCGGTCGTTGGGCTTTCGGGCGGAATCGATTCGGCGCTCTCCCTTGCCTTGGCAGTCGAAGCCCTGGGCTCGGAAAATGTACTTGCGGTGCGCATGCCGTACAGGTCGTCGTCTGCCGATTCGCTGGAACATGCCCGGTTGTTGATCGAGCAGTTCGAGGTCCCGAGCGAGACGATCGAGATCACCCCGATGGTCGAGCCGTTGTTCGAGCGCGACCCGCAGATGTCGAAACTTCGCAAGGGCAACATCATGGCGCGCGAACGCATGATCGTGTTGTTCGACCAAAGCGAAGTATTCAAGGGGCTTGTGGTTGGCACGGGCAACAAGACGGAAATCCTGCTCGGGTACAGCACGATGTATGGCGATTCCGCCAGCGCGCTGAATCCGATTGGCGACCTCTACAAAACGCAGGTGCGGCAGCTCTCGCAGGCGTTGGGCATTCCCGCGCCCATCATTGACAAGCCTCCCTCCGCCGACCTGTGGTCAGGCCAGACTGACGAAGGCGAACTCGGTTTTACCTACGCGGAAGCGGATCAATTGCTCTATCTTCTTGTTGACGAACGCTATAGCCCGCAGGAATGTGTGGATGCGGGATTCAGCGAAAAATTTGTGAACGCGGTTGTGGCGCGTGTGCGCAGGTATCAATTTAAACGCATGTCCCCGCCGATAGCCAAACTCAGCAATCGAACCGTCGGGTACGACTTCCTGTATCTTCGCGACTGGGGAACTTAATCTTAACTCGGACAAGCCGAAAGAGTTTTACCGCTAAATACGCCAAGATCGCCAGGAAAAACCTTTAAAAACTTTGCGCTCTTTGCGGTCTTCGCGGTGCAAAAGTCCCTGTTTTTTGTGCAGGGATTTAACTTCTAAGCTCACCTTACGCAGAACGTCCCGAAGGTTCCCGTAATTTAGGCTTGCTTTCTGCCCAAACCTTCGGGACGGTGCGTAACATCAGTTCTAAGTTCTTAATCGTTATGTGTCGAGTGCCGCGTTGACGAATCTGCCGCCTGACACTGGAGCCCTTGACCGTCACCATGCATATTCCTCCTGCGTTAAAACATCGCCGCTTCTTTTTCCTCTGGCTGGGACTGCTGATCTCGATCGCCGGAACCCAGATGCAAATCTGGGCTTTATTTTGGCACATCCGCGACCTGACTGACCAGCCGATTGCCCTCGGCGGCATTGGGCTGGCGCGCATCCTGCCCGTCGTCGTCTTCTCGCTGATTGGCGGCGCGCTGGCGGATTCCGCCAACCGCCGCCGAATCATCTTTGTGACCCAGTCTGCCGCGGCGCTCCTTGCCCTGTCCCTCGGCCTGTTCACAGAGTTTGGGCACATCACCATCTGGCATATCTATGTGATTACCGGCCTCTCGGCGATTGCCTTCGCGTTCGACGGCCCCGCCCGTCAGTCGCTGGTGCCGAACCTTGTCCCTGCAAAAGACCTGCCCAACGCTTTCAGCCTGACTTCCATCGCGTTCCAGGCTGGATCGGTGATCGGTCCCGCGTTGAGCGGGATTGTCATCGCGGCTTGGGGACAGGAATCGGTCTATTACATCAACGCCGTCTCGTTCCTTGCAGTCATCTTTGCCTTGATCTTAATGGGGGATATCCCGCAGAAAATCGACCCGAAGACGAATGGGGTTAGTTTGTCTTCCATTCGCGATGGCATCAATTTCATCCTGGGCAAACCCATCATCTTTTCGACGATGATATTGGATTTCATTGCCACGTTCTTCGCTTCAGCGAATACGCTGATGCCCTTTGTGGCGCGCGATGTGCTGGGCGTCGGCGTGGTGGAATATGGCTGGCTCTCGGCGGCGCAGTCGGTGGGCGCGGTTTTGGTGGCGGTGATCGTCTCGCAGGTGCGCGAACTCCGCAGGCAGGGGCCGCTCTTCCTCGGGTCCGTCGTTGTCTTCGGGGCGGCGACGATCCTTTTTGGCATGAGCCGCCTCTTCGTCGCGGCATGGATCGCCCTCGCGTTGACGGGCGCCGCGGATGGGTTGAGCACCATCATTCGCAACACCATCCGCCAGTTGCAGACCCCCGATCATATCCGCGGACGCATGACCAGCGTGAATCAGATATTTTTCCAGGGAGGCCCGCAACTTGGCGAGATCGAGGCAGGCGCGGTGGCGCAGATTTTCGGCGCGCCGTTTGCCATTGTCAGCGGCGGGATCGGGTGTATTGTCGGCCTGTTGCTGGTCATTTGGAAGTGGCCGCAACTGACCACGTACAACGGCGACGAGCCGTCGCTCGCCGGCGCGCCCGCCGATTAAGTCGCTGCATCTCAGGCCTTTGCCAAAAAATCCATCTGGTGCGCGATGTACACCAACTGGCCGCGCTCGATTTGGGCGCGGCGTTCCTTCATCCAGTTCGCAAACGCAACTGCATCCAATTCGGCGCGTCCCGCGAGCGACTCTTCGAAGAAATGTAAAATGAAATGCAGGAAGTACTTCTCGTCCGCGGGATACTTTCCATTCACGCCATGCACCACCCAATCCGACGCGCCCGCGGCCAGCACGTGGGCGCCCGCCGCCTGCAGATGGTTGAACAGATGCCGTCCCGCGCGGCTGTCGCCTCCCGATGCGCGCGCGTCCATCGTCGCGTGATACAGCCGCTCGATCTTTTCATCCAGCGCCGGGTCGATTGTCGGTTCGAGTATCGTCATGCCGTCGAAGTTGATCGTCAGCCATGCCAACTCCCTGGTGAGCGAAAGTAACTTCGGCATACTTTCAGGCATTGGCAGCAAATCGAGGACGGCATGCGCGATCAACAGGTCTGCGGGCGGGGGATTTTTTTGGATGAAATCGAAGACGTCTGCGCGCTCAAAGCGGACGCGGACATCCCGCGCATGATCGGACACCCGAAGTTCATCCTGCCCGATTCTTTCCACGCTCAAGCCCGCTTCCGTTGCCCAAAGCGGAATCCACTCCCGGGCTGATTCGATGTTCTCCGCCATCTCGTCCACGAGGACATACTCCGCTTTTGTCACCACGTTCCAGCGCAACAGGCGCGCGAGCATTGTCCCGATTCCTGCGCCGATTTCGATGATCCGAATCGGCGCGCTGGGCAGGTTGGCTTTCAGGGCGTCAAGGACGTCCCGATTTAAGGCGCGGTCGTCCACGCTTTGTTTTGAGAGCAGATAATGGGGAAAGGAATATTCCATAACTTTTGTGGTTCCCTGCTGGGATGCGCGTTTTTACCTTTTGCCGGTGCGGCCTGCAATGAGCAAACCGATCCCGCCGATCAACAGGTCGCGCGCCCGGATCAACAATGCCACGCCAATGGCCGAAGCCGCCGGGATGCCAAACGTGCCAAGCGCGAAGACCTGGCTGGCCTCGAGCGCGCCCAATCCGCCGGGCAGCGGCACCAGAAAGGCAAGCCAGCCTGCCGTCCATGCCGCGATGGTTTGCCAGGCGGATAATTGGATTCCAAGAAATGCCGTGATCAGGAAAAATTCAACCACCATCCCCGCCGCGGCAGACACGGAAACAAGAATGGCAGAGACCAGCGAGGAAAAATGACGGCGGCAAAATGTCCCTGCCATGCGTTCGGATGCCGCGATAAATCGCACAGGCTTGCGGTTTGAGAATTTTCGCAGGAAGGCGGATACCGGGTATTTTCCGTGATAGAGGAGAAGGATGTGAATGGGCGGCCACAACAGCAGGATGGCCAGCCCGCTCAAGCTGAAAAGAGAACTGCTCCCATTGGTTGAGAGAATCCCTGCTTGAAAGACCGCCGTTAAACCGATGCCGAGCAAAATGAAATTTGCCAGGAATTCGAGCAGTTTATCCATCACAACAGTGGACGTGGCGCGCGTATATGTCAATCCATAATTGCGCTGCAGGTACAAGACCTGCAACGGTTCCCCGCCGACCTGTGGCCCAAGCGTGAAATAACTGACTCCGAAAACAGCCACACGCGTTGCCAATAAAGGGAAAAATTGAATGCCCTTCTTTTCGGCGCGAACGATCAGCCACCAGCGCAGGGTGATGAGAATATAAATAAGGGTATTTAATCCAGCCAGGACAAGAATTTGCCGGAACTGCAACTTCTGGAGCATTGCCCATATATCGGTCAACGGGGCATTGCGGAGGGCGAAGTACAACAGTCCCGCAAGGATTAAGAACCACAGAACGCGAAGAAGCCTGTTTTTATTTTTGGTCACAACGCGCTGACCCCATTGCCTTCGGGTGGGTTTTCAAGGAGGTGTTTCATCTCGGCCAACACGGCTCGATGGATGACCTGCGTATCGGTTTTGCCGGATTCCCTGAAACGGACCGGTTTGCCGATTTGCACAGTGACAGTCACAGGTTTGACGTTCCACATGACCATTGCCAGCAGTTGCAGCGCGGCGGTCAGTTTCTCCCGTTCGACCCCTGTCTTCTTGATTTTAAGCAGGGGATGTTTTGCGGCTTTATCCCAAATCACACTCCTCACCAACATTGGCAGGATGGTTGTTTCGGGAGCCATGCGGATAAAAACGCCCACGCTGTCCGTCCATGTTTGCAGGGCATCCACTGCGCCCGGATACACATCCGGTCCGGTTCGATTTCGCCTGCGGGGAAGGTGAGCGCCGAGCCGCCGGAGCGCAAATGCCCGCTGACCTGCCGTACAAGACTCATGCGTGAGGCAGGATCGTCCCTGACGAGAAAGAGTTGCCTGCTCGTGTTGGGAAGCGCCAAAAGGAAGGGACGGTCGAGCGCGATGATCTTTAAGTCCGGGCGGTTGAGGGCGGCGAACAATGACAGCGTGTCGGTCATGCCCGGGTGGTTGGATAACGCCAGAAAAGCGGAATCAGGCACACGGTCCAGGCCAAAGACGCGCACATCACGGACGTATCGCCTCTGCGTCAGGCGCGCGGCTTCGGCCAATCCGCGTTCACCGACAGCCGCGTCGAACTCCAGCATTTGCCCGGCAAAGCGCCGCGCGGGCCGAAAAAAGAGTCGACGCAGAAGGCGCGCAAAGAACGGACGGTTTTGCGATCCGAATGAAGAGACAAGATCGTCAAGATTGATCTGGGTGAGAGTCTCGATGGGATTCAAGTTATTTTTGCGCGGTTGCCCACATGTTGAGCATGAACTCGAAATAGCCGAAGCGGGTTTTGGTCATCTCGAATCCAGCCTGCCCAAAATACCAGCCCAGGAGCGGCAGGGTATAGGCATAGGCATGTTCGTGAATCTCTTCGGCGCTGACGAGACTGATGCGCGCCATGAATTTGAGCAAGCCATCGGACCAGGCCGCGGGTGTGGTTAGAATGACCATGCCGCCGGGTTTGAGAACGCGGTAGATTTCCTTGAACAGCGCGGCCATGTCCGCGGGATCCAGGTGTTCGACGACGGCCAGGAGCGTAACGGCTTCGAAGAAACTGTCTTCGAACGGCAGGCGCGGCTTGACTTCAAGGTCGAGCGTGAAACTCTCGATTTTTAGTTCGGTCGCCGTGTTGGCGGGAAGGGGGATCTGGTCGATGGCGAATTTTTCCGCAAAGGAAGTATGCGCCAGAAAATAGGGAAAGGAACCGCATCCGATATCCAGGATGCGGCCCGCACGCAATGAATGAGGGGTAAGTTTGTTTGCCCTTTGCGCGCGCAAATCTGCGAGCATGGGTTCGAGCAACCCTTTACCGCGAGTCATGCCTGCCATGATAAATGTTTTTTGCTCCCAGTTTTTGAATTTGAATTTTGCTACTATATCTTACTTTCCCCATCTTCGCAACGGACGGGGAAATCATTCGGGTTCCATCGAAAAATGAAGCGGATATCCCTCCAGCCCGGCGGCGAAATGCGCCTTGTTGATGCGTTTTTCCGCCTCGCTTTTTGGCAGTGTTTGAACGTGGGCCGCTCCTTTGTAGTGGGCGGTGAGCATGACCTCGACTGCATCAGGCTGGTTGAGAAGGAAAATGCTTTTCAGCACATTCACCACAAAATCCATCGGCGTGACATCGTCGTTGTGGATGATGATGCGGTACAGCGGTTCGAGTTCAGTCCTGGTCTCTTCGATAATCCTGGTTTTGGGGATGGCTTGCAGTTTCATTCATCCCTCCTCCACGCATTGCCAAGTTGTGACATTTCCCTGCCGCTCAATTCGATGCCTGCCGCGTCGAAGTTCTCCCGGATGTGCCGCGGGTCGAACGACATCGGGATTGTGATGACGCGCGGCTGCATCGCGAGCCATGCCAGCGCTATCTGGAACGGGGTGGCGGAATGTGCATTTGCAATTGTCCCCAGGGTTTTATTGACGCGGATGCCCCTGAATTTCACGGGCGAATAAGCCGTGATCAAAATGTCGTTTTGCCGGCAGTATTCGATTACGCCATTTTCCACATAGGCGCGATCGGGCAGGCGGTAGGGGATTTGGTTTGTGATGAGCGGCGTTTCGGAGAATTGCCGGGATTGCTTGACCTGCGTCAATTTGAAATTGCTGACGCCCAGGTGCCTGACTTTGCCGTCGCGCACGAGTTTGTTCAGGGCGCGGAATGTCTCTTCAAGTTTCATCCCCACGCGCGGCCAGTGGAGGAGATACAGGTCAACGTAATCCATTTTGAGACGGCGCAGGCTGTTCCCGCAGGATTTGAGAATATTGTCGTAGTCAAAATGCTCAGGCGAGACTTTGGTTGTGATGAAGACATCTTCACGCCGGATGCCTGTCTCACGGACTGCACGCCCAACCAGTTCCTCGGCGCGGCCTGCTGCATAGTATTCTGCCGTATCGAAATGCGTATAGCCAATTTCGAGCGCGGCGTGGAGGGCGGTCATCGAAGCGGAATCAAGTTTCAGGTCGGGGGTCGATTCGCCGCCGATGCTCCACGTCCCAAAACCGATTTTTGGAAGAGTCACGTGATGGACAGTTTCGTATTTCATTTTCCTGTTTCACTTTCGCTGCATTATGCCGTGACCAGGTGGTCTGGCAGGTGGTCGACGCGGTTCAGGTAGGAGATCAGCACCTCGTCGGTAAAAATATCGAAGCGGCTGATGGAACAGTTGTTGAGCAGGAACCAGGATTTCAACCCGTGCGCGGCCTGCCGCCAGGGAAGTTTGAGCAGGGCGCACATCAGGTGCATGAAAAAATTGCCGTGGCTGAACAGGGCCACCCGATGGGCGGGTTGTCCTTCGCGGTCAGCATGGCGGGCGATCAATTCAGCAAGTACCCGGTCGGCGCGCTGCTGCACCTCATCCTCGTTTTCTTTTGGGCGATTCCACCAGCCGGATTCGTCCAAATGATCGGGCAGCGCCAGATTCGGGAAATTTATCTCGAAGAATGAGCGCGGCTTGCCGGGCAGTCCAAGCGGGTTGGATTTATCTTCGCGGCTGAAAATACCGCCGCCCTCGTGTATCTCCATCCACGCGGCGAAAGGGATGCCGATGGCTTGCGCGGTGGGAGCGGCCGTGCGAACTGCGCGCTCCATCAGGCTGGTGTAAACATGCGTGAAACCGAAGCCATGACGGTTCTGGATGTTCCAATTTTTATCGTCTGTGATGCGCTGGTTCTTCCCGAGATAATCTGCCAGGTGGCGGCTCTGTTCGCGGCCCAGGTCTGTTAGAACAGGGTCGGGGCTTTCCATGTAACCGGGATTATTCCAATTGACGTTATTTTGTGATTGTCCGTGACGGATGAAATAGAGTTCCATGAAATGACGATGCCTCGATGTTTCCGAAATATGGCTCTCGCGTTTCTGGCGGGAAAGAGCCTAAACACGAAGGACACCAAGTACACAAAGGGGGGAAAAGGGCTGACTTTACAGGCGTTTTCCCTTCGTAGCCTTTGTGTACTTTGTGTTTAAAAACAGTTTTCCCGTTAAAAACGGTAGAGCCCGAAATATTAAAGCCGCTTTTTGGGCGGCTGTAATATTACTCGAAATCGCGAGGGGCGCAAGGTGTTTTTATTTGTCGCTGGGCTCGTCTTGAACATGGTAGGGCACGTTGATGATGACTATGCCGTGCCGGCGTTTCAGTTGATTGCGAAGAAGGTCGGCTGTGTTCGTGTGTAATGCGCCGGTCAAACGGCTGTTTGAAACAAATTCAGGCACAATAATGGTGATGGTTTCACCCGGCTGACGGTGCCGCGCAATCTCGGCAATATAACCCAGCAGGGGTTCCAGGAAGAGGCGGTAGGGTGAATCCAGCATGACCATCCGTATCCCCTCGCCCCACATTTCCCATTTCTGGCGCACCTTTTCCGCGTCCTTCGGCTCGATGGTGACATGGACCGCGGTGATGTCGTCGGATAACATGCGCGCATAGTGCAGCGCGGCCAATGTCCCCTGGTGGACGCCGCTGACCGGCATGATGACGCGATGGCGGGTGTTGTGCGGTGGGATGACGCCGAAATTGTCAAGGGAAAGTCTTTTGGCGAGGTTTTTATAGTGATGATGGATGGCGAAAAAAACGGTCACCAAAATGGGAGTCAAAATCAGCACCACCCAGGCGCCCTCGGTAAATTTTGTCGCCGCGAAAACCACCATTACCACGGCGGTGCAAACTGCTCCAAAACCGTTGATCGCCATTCGGATTTGCCAGCCCTTTTCGTATTTCAGCACGGAGCCGGGTTCGACAACTTCCACACCTTCCTCGAGGTGGCCGATCTTCCACCAGCGGCGCGCCATGCCCGCTTGCGAAAGCGTGAACGAAAGGAACACGCCGATGGCGTACAGCGGAATGAGCCGCGTCACACTGGCCTGGAAAATGACAATCAGGATCGAGGCGATGACTGCCAGCGTCATGATTCCGCGCGAGTAAACGAGGCGGCTGCCGCGATACGTCAGTTGGCGCGGCAGGAATCCGTCACCGGCATGGAGCGCGCCGAGGCGCGGAAAATCTGCAAAGGCTGTGTTCGCCGCCATGATGAGGATGACCGTCGTGCCGGAGATCAACAGCAGGTAGGGAATGCCGCGGCCGCCGTAGATCGTGCGTGCCAGTTGGGAAATGACCGTCTCTTCCTCGGAAAATACGGCGTGGACACTGCCGGTCAAAAACGAAAGCCCGAGGAACAGGGAACCCAAAATCACCGACATCCAGATCAGCGTGATGCCTGCGTTTTTGCTGCGCGGTTCCCTGAACGCGGTGATGCCGTTGGAGATGGCCTCGACGCCGGTCAGGGCGGTGGTCCCGTTGGCGAAGGCGTGAAGCAAAATGAAGGGCGTAATCACCGAAATGATGTGTTCCGCCTCGAAGTGCGGAGGATCGGGAACCATGCCGAGCGTGCCTGTAAAGTAGCGGAACATTCCCAGCCCAACCGTGAACACCATTGTGACGACAAAGAAGTAGGTCGGCACTGCGAACGCGGTCCCGGATTCCTTCACGCCTCTCAGGTTGACGACCATGACCAAAAACACGGCGAAGACCGCGATCCACACCCGGTAGGGAAACAACTCCGGGTAGGCCGAGACGATCTGTGCCACGCCCGATGAAATCGAAACGGCCACGGTCAGGATGTAATCGGTCAGGAGCGCGGCGCCCGCGGTCTGCGCGGGGAGTTCGCCGAGGTTGTCGCGCGCCACGATGTACGCGCCGCCTCCGCCGGGATAGGCGTGAATCGTCTGCTCATAGGAAATGGTGACGATTGCCAGCAGTGTAATGATCGCCAGCGAGATGGGAAATAAATATCCATACGCGATGGCACCCGCCGCGGCGATGACCCCCAGAATTTCCTGTGTGGCATACGCAGTGGAGGAAAGCGCATCCGACGCAAAAACCGCCAGCCCTACAACCTTTCCAATTGTTTGGTGGGGTGCATCCGCGGTGGATAAGGGGCGGCCTATGAACCAGGACATTAAGGTGCGCGGTGGTTTGTAATCGGCGGCTCGTTCGATGATTGATGTCGAGTTGTTTTCTTGATTGATCATATATTCCAACTTGATGAATGATTTTTAGGCGCGTTATCCGAACACGCTGACCCACACCCATAGCGACCCTAATTCCGCAAGGATGGAGATGTAAAATAACGCTGAATTTGCCCCGTTTGCGATGAAGCATGATTGCAGCCATGCAAAGGCAAGGATGATTCCAATGGAACCCGCCCATGAAATTGTATTTCCGGCCCAATTGGAACGCTCAGGTTTTTCCTGCTGGAGGCCGGTAAATACATGGATGGTTGCGTTCAATTTTGATTCAAGGATTTGGTTTAGGGATTTGCGCGCGAGGCCTGGCTGATTGTCCCGAAAGCAAACAATTACATCCCCGTCTTGCCAGTTGGATTCGACCAGTTTCAACCAGTTGTTCCCGATTTCGATTTTTGATTCGACGGGGGTGCATCCGTCTCCAACCATGGCCGACAGGGTCGCGATCCCCCTGCGCAGGCCCGGTTCGCGGGCTGCGTCCCTGCTTAGACCGAGAAACTGGACGCCGCTTTCGAGGGCATTGGCCAACTCCCAGATTTTTCGCGCCGCGGCGCCGGTATTCATCTCGAAGTCGGGCACAAGGACAATTAAACGGCGGGCAGGCCGCAGGTCCAAAAAAGAAGCGGTGGATAGATCCAGGGAGGGGGATTTTTTAAGTATGTTCATATCACCTCGCAGATGAATCAATCCTATCCGGCCCCCATAAAATGGCGACAAAGATTTCAGGCAATCACATAAAGAAAAAATAAAAACGCCCTTTGTAAGGGCGCTGAAAGGTGTGGTTTGACGAAGCGCTGACGGGGGTCATTCCTCCGCGATAAAGCGATACCCAATTCCCGGCTCGGTCAGAATGAACTGCGGGCGCTCCGGGTCGGCCTCGAGTTTTTTACGAAGCTGGCGCATATAGACGCGCAGATATTCAGTGTGGTTGGCGTCGGCCGGGTCCCAAACGTGGGTGAGGATGCTTTGATGCGTGAGCACGCGCCCGTGATTGGAGGCGAGATAGGCAAGCAGTTTGTACTCGGTGGCGGTCAGTTTGATTTCCTCGTCGCCGCGTTTGACGCTGTGCCAGGCGAGGTCGATGGTGAGCGCGCCCGCGTGAATGACTTTGTTCTGCGATCCATGCCTGCTTGCGGAATGACGCAAGGCCACACGCACGCGCGCCAGCAGTTCCTCGATGCCAAATGGTTTGGTCAGGTAGTCATCCGCGCCTTTGTCGAGCGCGGCCACTTTGTCGCGTTCGCTGTCACGCACTGACAAAATGATGATCGGGCATTGAGTCCATTCGCGCAGGCGCATGCAGACTTCGACTCCGTCCATGTCGGGCAGCCCCAGGTCGAGGATGACGATGTTGGGTTCGTTCGCCGCCGCGAGCGTGAGGCCCTCCCCGCCGCGGCTGGCTGTCGTCACCTTGAATCCTTTTTCGGTCAAGATGGTGCGGATGGCGCGTTGAATCTGCGGCTCGTCGTCGATGACTAAAATGTGCGGGGCATTGCTCATTCGGTCTCCGGTTCCATCGGCAGGTCGGGAGGGGGAATGCCTTCCCATGCCAGCGGGATTGTGAAATTGAAAGCCAGTCCGTCCGGCACATTTTCCGCCCAAAGCCGCCCGCCGTGCGCTTCGATGATTCCCTTGCAAATCGAAAGACCCAGCCCGGTGCCGGTCACCCGGTCTGCGGCGGTGATGCGAAAAAATTTGTCGAAGATGCGTTCGAGATGTTCGCGCGGAACCTGCGGCCCCTGGTTGCGAACCACTACATGAACGGCATCGTTTTCGAGAAAGGCGCACATCCGAATCACCGATTTTTCCGGCGCGTACTTCACGCTGTTGCTGACCAAATTCGTGAAGACCTGTTCCATCTGCACATAATCCACGGGGATGAGCGGCAGGCTCTCCGGAACATCCACTTCGATGCGGTGCTCGCCCGCCAGGTGCTTCATGCGCGCCATCACGCTCCCGATGATCTCGGATAAAATATTCCACTCGCGTTTCGGTTTGAGCGCCCCCGACTCGATGCGCGACATGTCCAGCAGGTTGCCGACCAGCATATTCAAATGGTCGGCTTCATCGTCGATCGCGGCGATCAACTCCGGGCGCGCGGCAGAATCCCAGCCGACTTCATTGCTCCGTAAACTGGAGGCTGCCGCTTTGATGGTCGAAAGCGGCGTGCGCAGTTCATGCGAAACCGACGATAAGAGAATCGATTTCAAATGGTCGCTTTCCTCCAGAACACGCGCGCGGGACTCCGCCTGCGCAAGACGCGCCCGCTCGAGCGCCAGCGCCCCCTGGCTTGCGAAGGTTTGCAGCAGCCGCTTCTCACTGGACGTGATGGCTGGCGCCGCCCGCCAAAGCCGAATCTCCCCGAGAACGCCCCGCGCCACCTCGATGGGAACGATCCACTCCGGTGGGCGTTTGGGCGAATATTTCCCAGGCAGGCAAAAGGCAAAGGGCCGGGTTCCCGAAATATTCAGTTCAACCGCCTCGCCCTGCGAAACCTCATGCACCTGTTTGGCCACGATCTGCGCGATGGCATGGTCCTCGTGCAGATTGGCCAGCGCGGTACTGAGTTCGTAAAGCCACGTGGCCTCCAGCTCGCGCGCCGTCGCCGCCGCGAGACTGGCCTGCATCCGCCCGACCAACTGGCTGATGACGATGGCCACGACCAGAAATATCACCAGAATCACCACATCGGTCGGGCGGTGAACGGCAAAGGTGTAATAGGGCTTGATAAAAAAATAATTTAAGGTGAGGAAGGTTGCCAGCGCGCTGGTAATGCCGGGGCCAAGTCCCCAATACGCGGTGATCAGGCCCAGCGGAATTAAATACAAAAGCGCGACCAGTGTTGTATCGAGCGCTTCGCGCAGGGCGAACAGGATCGCTGTGGCAAGGGTGATCAATCCAAAGGCGAACAGGTATTGGGACGGGCGTGAAATAAAACTGGAAGGTTTCGTCATCCTGGAATTGATTATACCTTTGTGGCTTGGCTGTCTCCACACCTCTCCAATCCTTTTGCACAATTTCTGCACAATTGATTGTTATCCTCAACCTGAAACAAAAGGCAAAAGGAGAACAAAAATGAAATTCTTGAAATCGAAATGGACGATTGGCGGCCTGGCGGCGCTTTTGGTGGTGGTCGTTGCCGCGCAGGCTTTTGGAAATGCGAATGCCTCTTCGGAAATGCAATATGAAAAGGTGACCCGTGTGGAAATTGCCGAAGTGGTGGAAGCGACCGGCTCGCTGGAAGCGCGTCCGTTTGCAAGCCTGGATTGGAAAACAGGCGGCATTGTCGAAAAGGTCAATGTAAAACCTGGTGATAAAGTCGAGGCGGGCGATTTGCTTTTGACTCTTCAACCGTCCAGCACTTCTGCAAGCATTGCCTCGGCCCGGGCGGACCTGGTAACCGCCCAAAAAAACCTGGAGGATTTACTCGCCTCCGACCTTGACCGCGCCCAGGCCGTGATTGACCTGAAGGAAGCGAATGAGGAATACGATGACGCCGTCCGCTATCGAAGGTACCTGGAAAACGAGGACAGGATTCCGCTGACCGATACCCGCACATATCTCAAAAAAACACCCAATGGCTGGAAATATGATTATCACATCAGGACTTATAAGGGGCCTGCCACCGAGGATATGATCATCGAAGCGGATAACGACCTGGCTTTGAAAAAGGCCGAACTGGTCGAAGCCCAGCGCACGTATGACCGTCTCAAGGACGGCCCGAACTCTGATGACGTGCTCGCCGCGCAAGCCAAGGTGGACGCGGCCCAGGCAACCGTCAATTCATTGAGCATTGTCGCCCCGTTTGGCGGCGAAGTGTTGTGGATCGAACACCGGAAAGGGGACGTTGTCAGCGCGGGCGAGTTTTCGGTCAACCTTGCGGATTCAACTCATCTCTACATCGAGGTGCAGGTGGATGAATCGGATATCGCGAATGTCAAATTGGGGGATCAGGTTCAAGTCGCGATGGATGCGCTGCCGGTTGGCTTGACGGGTGAAGTGGCGGCGATCAATCCGGTTGGCGAGGAAATCTCCGGCCTCGTAAAATATACCGTCCTGATCGGCGTGGATAAAACCGAGGAGCAGATCCTGCTCGGCGCAACCGTGGACGTGACCATCCAGGTCAGTGACGCGGCGCGCGCGCTGGCTGTGCCGTTGAGTGCAATTCAGAATGATGCAGAGGGCGAATATGTGATGGTGGTGGATGCCGATGGTTCGATGCGTCGCGTGGACGTGACGAGCGGCGCAATCGTCGACGAGCGCGTGGTGGTGACAGGCGACTTGCAGGAAGGCGACCAACTTGCGGTTGCGCAACCTGCCGGGATGGATATGCCTGGGCCGTTTGGCAGTGGGAAATAGGTGCGCCATGATCCTTGCGGAAAATCTTTCCAAAGTTTTTGCGATGGGCGAGAACGAAGTGCGCGCATTGGATGGGGCAAGTTTCACCATCGGCGGAGGTGAGATGGTTGCCATCATGGGGCCATCGGGTTCAGGCAAGACCACGTTGATGTCCATTATCGGCTGTCTCGATGCGCCGACTGGCGGCAGGTATGTATTGGACGGCGAGCCGGTCGAAAGCCTGGGTGAAAATGAACTCGCGGCCGTGCGCGGAAAAAAGATCGGCTTTGTGTTTCAGCAGTTCAACCTGCTGGCGCGCACGAGCGCATTGGAAAATGTGATGCTGCCGCAGTTGTATGCGGGCGCGACCATGAAAGAGCGGGCCGAGCGCGCGAGGAAAGCCCTGGAGCGCGTCGGACTCGGCGACCGCATGGATCACAATCCCAATGAACTCTCGGGCGGACAGCAGCAGCGCGTGGCGATTGCGCGCGCGCTGGTCAATGAGCCGTCCATTATTTTGGCGGACGAGCCGACGGGCGCGCTGGACAGCAGGACGGGCGTGGAAATCATGTCCCTGTTCCAGAGTTTGCACCGCGATAACGGGCAGACCGTCATCCTTGTGACTCACGACTCGTACGTGGCGCGCCACACCGACCGCATCATCCGCCTTTCGGATGGCCGTATCGTATCGGATGAGAAAAACCCGAATCCGATCAAGGCGGGTGCGCCGCGGCCGGAGGAAGGAATCCAGTAATCATTGCCGGCCCGCCCGGCCAAAGATGTGCGAAAGGAATTTAAATGTTACTCTCTGAAAACTTTTTACTCGCCCTGCGCGCCTTGAAAGCCAACACCCTGCGCTCGGCGTTGACCATGCTGGGCATTGTGATCGGCGTGGCGACGGTGGTGGCATTGCTTGCCATCGGCAACGGCGCGACGGCCAGCATCACCAGTGACATCGAAGGCATTGGCTCGAACCTGATTACCGTTATGCCCGGCCGCCAGACGATATCCATGCACAATTCAACCCAGACTCAAACGAGTTATCTTTACTTTAGCGACTACGAGACTTTGAGCAAACGCGTTGTCTCGAATGTTTCTGGAATATCGCCCGCCTTCTCGTCCTCGTACAAGATAAAATATGGGAGCGAAAGTTTCCAGGTCAGCGTGACGGGTGTGACGGAGGATTATTTCCCTGTTCGTTCCTATGACATTGAAACCGGGCGCGGAATTACGGAGAGCGACAACGACGCGCGCTCGCGCGTGGCCGTCCTTGGCGCGCAGACGGCAGGGGATTTATTCGGCAATCTCAACCCGCTTGGCAAGGACATTTCCGTCAACGGCGTGAAATTTCAAGTGGTGGGCGTCTTGCAGGCAAAAGGTTCGTCCGGGTTTGATAATCCTGACGACGTGGTGCTTATTCCGCTCGAAACAGGATACGCCAAACTGTTCGGCTCGGCCGCTTTGAAGGATGGCAAACAAACCTTAAGCGTGATTTTACTCTCCGCAGATACATCCGAAGCGGTGGACTCGGTCATCGGGCAATCCGAATACCTCCTGCGCCGCGAGCATGACATTGCCCCCGACGAAGAATCGGATTTCAACATCTCCAGCCAGGCTGACTTTTTATCGGCGATCAACACCGTCACGCAGACATTGACCATCTTCCTCGGCGCGATCGCGGCCATTTCCCTGCTCGTGGGCGGGATCGGCATCATGAATATCATGCTGGTCTCCGTCACCGAGCGGACGAAGGAAATCGGCCTCCGCAAAGCCGTTGGCGCAAGCAAGGATCAAATCCTGTTGCAGTTCCTGATCGAGACGATGACCTTGAGCGTGCTGGGCGGCCTCATCGGTATTTTGTTCGGCGTTAGCATCGCCTGGGGCTTCACGATTTTGGGATTGATTACTTCCATCGTCTCCATTGGCAACATCCTGATGGCCTTCACTTTTGCCCTCGCGATTGGATTGTTCTTCGGCATCTATCCTGCCTATCGCGCCGCCAGCCTGCACCCGATGGAAGCGCTGCGTTACGAGTAAATACAAGACCGGATATGTCTCATCCGCTTTATCAACTCCTCGCGAAAAGAAGTTTCAAGCGCATGTAATTCGCCCGTCTTATTTTTGTTGGGATTGTGGGACGGTTGCCAGACTGTCCCACAATCCCATTTAACCACCGCTTTACCATCTTTGGAACATCATTAATTTTCGGCAATTCCTGCCATGGCTTCGCAGGATTGCCAAATCCTGCGAGCAAGGCGCGGATTTGACAATCCGTGTGCCAGCGAAAGTGATGAAAAAATTCTCATATAGGGAATTGCTGGCCAATTTTGGGCTTGCATGAAAAACGAAGAACGATATAATAGAGTTGTCGAGTTTGTCTATCATCCCACAAGGAGAAATATCCATGACTCATATCATTACCAGTCTGTGCGTTCGCGACCGCGGCTGTATTGAAGTCTGCCCGGTCGAATGCATTGTCCCCGGCCAGCCCGTCGCTGAATGGCCCTGGATGTACATTGACCCCGATACCTGTATTGACTGCGGCGCCTGTGTCCCGGAATGTCCTTTTGCGGCAATTTTCCCGGAGGATGAGGTTCCCTCGGCTTATACAGCCAAAGGCGGCGAATATATCAGCAAAGTCGGCCTTACCGGCCATTATGAAGGCACCAACCATCACGGCAAGCAGGTTGTTCTCGATACCACCAAACAACTGGCGGCAGGCGAAGTGGTGGATTTGACGGCTGATACCAAATCGAACTACGACTTCTTCAAAGCCGGTCCTGGCTACAGCGCCAAGGACAGCGACAGCGGCTCGTAGGTGTAGTTATATTTGAAAAAGCCAGGCTGGCCCGCCTGGCTTTTTTGTTGAACGGATCCAAATTACCCATGTGGCGAGAATCCGACGGAGATTTTGGCTGGTTGCCGGTCCTGGTGATTGCTGTGTTAATGCAGGCGTGCGTTGCGCCGCAAGAACCTGCGATTTCCGGCAAGAAACAGGCGGCATCGGAAACGCCCGCTCCTGTGTCCACCCTGGCAAACGTTCCGCCGCCGGTGTCGATCCTCCCTGCAACGAGTACGCCTATTGCCAGCCCGGTGACCATCATCCTGCCGACCATGGAAAAAGTTGAATTTCGTATTACTGCAACAAATGGAAATCTGGCTATTCTTCGCGGTCCGGGTTTGGCATACAATTCAGTTGGCGCGCTAATGGAAGGTGAGAGCGCAATCGCACTGGCGCGGGATGTGGCCGCGGAATGGGTTGAAATCGCTGTTCCGTCGAAACCAGGCCGGACAGGCTGGATTTCACTTCAGACAGAATATTCCGTGATTCATGGCAATGTGATGGGGCTCCCCGCCAAAGTGATGACCGATAAGGCGGTCCCTGCGTACGTAAGGAATTGTACAAAACATGCAATGGTGATTCAACCGGGGGATATTCTCATCCCTTCCGCTGTGTCAAGTCCGGGTAATGAAGTTGCGCTTAATCCTGGAATATACGTGGCTCACGACCTGGATATGATGATGAATGCATTCACAGCCGTCATGGATATTGACTTGAGCGAGGGGCAGACTGTGGAGATCCGTGTGGACGGAAATGGCCTGTATCGCAAGTGTCCATAAATGCACGCATGTTCGGGGTAAAATTATCGGGAAAGATGTAGTCTGATTTTGGGAAGTAAAAAGGAAACCCATGTCTCGAAAATTTTCAAGATTTTACTCCGGGGTGTTGGCGCTCTTGTTCGTCATCTCGAGCCAGTCCTGCAATGCGCCGCAGGCAAATATCGATACAACTCAACCTCCCGTTCAGGTGGATGTAACGTCAATCCCCTTTACCCCGTCGCCTTCGTTGGGTTCACCCGCCATAAACGCAACGGCAACACTTGCTGCAAGTGAAAATACCCAGACTGTTCCCTCCGCGACAGCCAAAGTCAGGATCACCGTCGCGGGTGGAAACTTGTTCATTCGACGCGGCCCGGACATGGCGTACAATCCCCTGGGTATTTTGGAGGAGGGGAACAGCGTGGACGGCCTGGCGCGCGATGTTCTTTCTGAATGGGTGGAGGTGGCGATTCCCTCCCAGCCCGGCAGGACAGGCTGGATATCCATTCAAACAGAATATTCCGTTATCGATGGCGATGTCGACGATCTCCCGATGAAGACGATCACCGATTGGCCTGTCCCGGCCTATGTCAGGAATTGCACCTATCATTCCATGGTGCTGGAGCCGGGCGATATTGTCATCCCCTCTTATTTGTTCCATCCTGAGCATGAGGTCTGGGTCAACCCCGGCATTTACAAGGCATATGATATGGATATGGATGGCTACCCGGAAATCATGGATATTCGCCTGAGTGAAGGCAGTGAAGTTGAGATTCTTCTGAACGGTGACGGCGAAAGAAGAAAATGCCCGTAATCTACGGCGTCAATGTTCCTGCAAGTATTTCATCGGCTATGAAACGCGCAAGATAAACATTATCTTCCTCAAGCGTGATCACCAGTGTGAGGGGCGTGCCGTGCCAGTCCGGCAGCGTGCCTGCAATGACCCAGGTGACGACCGACTCTTCGAGGCTTGCCTGTCCGAGATGCTCCCAATATGCCTGGCCTTCGGCGATGAAGGATTGCGCCGATTCATCCGCCGCCGTGGCCTGGATCGCGTTTATCGATTGTCCCAGCGCCGGCAGGACAACCCATCCCTGTTCGGGTGTGTTCACGGCCATGGCAATCCGGGGCGCGGGGATGACGCCATGGTTGCTCAATGCAGATGCGGCGAGTCCCATTTGCAGGGGGCTTACGCGTAATCCTTCGACGCTTGCAGTGAATACGCCGCTTGCAACAGGCAGGTTGAGTTCCGGGGATTGTGAAAACCCGAGCGCGCGGTAGTAATTCAGCAGATCAGAATCGGATGGTTTTGTTTCATTGAATTGGGCACGGATGAGAGGCAGCGCGGCCGTGCCAATTGGATAAAGCCCCTGCGCCGCGCGGTTGACCAGGGGCGCGTTGGGGTTTTGCGACAGTAACGCGCCCTCCTCGTCGAGGCGATTCGGATCAAACGCCGGGTGGGAAGCCATGGACAGGATCTCGCCCGTTTGGGAATTCATCAGGATGATGGCGCCCGCATGTTCGCCAAGCAATTGATCCGCCCGACTCTGCAGGTTGAGGTCGATGCTGAGGCGCACGTCCAGGCCGGGCGGGGGCATTCCATAGAGCAGGTGATCCCACCAGATCAGGCTGGCCGGGTTGCCCTGCAGGCCGCGCAGGTATTCATCGAGGCTTGCTTCCAGGCCGGCCTGCCCAAAGATGGGGTGGGTATAACCGCTAATCGGGCCGAGGTCTGCGTAAACATAACTCCTGGTGTAACTTCCGCTCCTGCCTTCCGTGATGTTGATGGGCTGGCTGTTTTGGTCGAGCAGGCTGCCTCGAGGCACATACCGGTCCGCGATGGAGCGGCGCGGGTTATCTGTGCGTGTGAGTAGGTCTGGGCCGCGGATGATTGCCCACCAGGCGGCTGTCAGTGCGGTGACTGCAAGGCCAATTCCCAGAAGCCCTGACAATAGCGCGTAGGGACGATGATCCGGCAATGCGGCGGGTTCGGTTTCGTTGTCGCCTCCGATCAGGATCAGGATGAGGAGCGCGATGTAGGATGTCAGCAGGGATGAGCCGCCATAGGAAACAAAGGGCAGGGTTACCCCGGTCAGTGGCAGGACCCGCAGATTTCCGCCGATGATAAGCAGGCTTTGAACGCCGAGGTATGTCGTTACACCGGCGGCGAGAAAACGGCGGAACCTGTCGGGGGCGCGCAGGGCGGCGATCAAACCTCGGGCGAGGATCAACCAGATGAGCGCAAGCAGGCCTATCGTCCCGGCCAGGCCCGTCTCTTCCGCAATCGCAGAGAAGATAAAATCCGAGATTGCGACCGGCACTAGTCCCGGACTTCCAAGCCCGGGTCCGCGTCCTGTTGTTCCCCCGTTTGCAACAGCGAGCAGGGATTGAATAATTTGATATGAGTTGCCTGCAGGGTCGGCCCATGGATCGAGCCAGGCGCCCACGCGGATCTGAATGATGCCGACGAAGGCGAAACCGATCAACAGGGCTACAGCCAGCCCGGCGGCGGACGCAAGCAAAATGCAGCGGCGCCCTGTTGTCAGAAAAAGCATGATCGTATAGATCAATATAAAAATGGATGCAGTTCCCAGGTCGCGCTGGACCAGGAGGAGCAGGAGCGCCAGCCCGGTTACGATCAATGTCGGCAGCAGGAGGAGAAATACGTTTAAACGAACATCGAGCCGGTCTGCAAAGTATGCTGCCAGATAAACGACCAGTAATAGTTTGAGAGGTTCCGAGGGTTGAAAGTAAACGCCGCAGCATCCAAGCCACAGACGCGGGCCAAAACCGCCGGGGTTTGTTCCAAGGATCAATGTGAGCGCAGTAATCAGCAGGCCCCCGCCCAGCAGGACGTATTTATATCTTCTTAGAATGCCGATCGTTTGTGGCCGCCACAGGCCAAGAACGAAGACAAGCGCGCTGACTGCCAGCCAGACTGCCTGACGCAGGCCAAAGGCTTCATCCAGCCGCCAAATGGTGAGTACCCCCCAGCCGCTTAACAGCGCCGCGGCAGGAAAGAGATAAGGGTCGCGATCTGGCACTTGGCGTGAAATTGCCCTGTTCAATATGAATATGACCGCAAACCAAATCGCGAACCCGGCCCAATGCGAAAGGCGGTAATCCACATCCCACGTGCGCTCACGCGCAGCCGGGGAGAGCGTGAGAATGGTGGAATACAGAAAAAGAAACGCCGCCGCCCAATGCAGGAGGCGATTTTGGGTTGTGTCCGCCATGGACTGAAGGCGCGATGAAAAGACGATGGGTTTATTGATAGTATTTGCCAATGAGCAGGTCTAGTTTTGTACGCGTTTCCGGCCGAATCGCTTTGGGATTTGTAATCAGGGCTGAAGCCAGGGCGTTTTGGCACCCGCAGGTTCTTTCGGTTTGCAGGTTTTTTGCAAGGATGCGGATGGCTTCCTGCGCGAATTGAGTATTTTTGTTTAGTGTTTGGATCACCATTTCCACGGTCACGGGGGCTTCGCTGACGTGCCAGACATCGTAATCCGTCACATGCGCCATGACCGCGTAACAAAGTTCGGCTTCGCGGGCAAGAAAGGCCTCGGGGGAGGCTGTCATACCGATGATGGACATGTTCCACGCGCGATATGTGTTTGACTCGGCTTTGGTCGAGAAGCGCGGACCCTCGATCGTGATGAATGAACCGCCGCGATGGGTGGTCGCGCCGCTTGCGCGCATGGCGGCCTCGAGTTGGTCTGATAGATTTTCGCAAAATGGGTTTGCAACGCTCACGTGCGCCACCAATCCCTTGCCAAAGAAACTTCTGGATCGTTCCCTTGTAAAGTCGAAAAGTTGATCGGGGATTACGATGTGGCCGGGGGCATAATCTTCACGCAGGGAACCGCATGCGCTGACGCTGATCACATGCTGTGCGCCCAGCATTTTCAGGGCGTAGATATTGGCGCGGTAGGGAACCTCGCCTGGGGTTAGGTGATGGCCGATTCCGTGCCGCGCGAGAAAGGCGATCTGCCTGCCTTCCAGCGTTCCAGTGACGATTGGCGCGCTTGGTTTGCCAAAGGGAGTATCGATCTCGTATTCTTTTGCATCCTGCAAGCCGGGCATGCTGTATAAACCCGAACCGCCAATGACGGCAAGTGAAGCGGTCTGTATCATGATTTTTTCTCCAGGCGTTCTGTTGGGGAGACCAGGGCATTGGTTGAGAGGTTTACGGTGAGGGTTGCCTTCCCGCATTGTATTTGATCCCCTGCGGTTAGTACCGTTGGCATGGTCACCGCAGTCTTGTTCAGGAGGGTGCCGTTTGTTGAGGCCAGGTCTTCCAGCCACCATTGGGCATGATGGTATGTGAGTTGCGCGTGGCGTGTTGAGACAGTCTCGTCTGTGAGGGGAACATCGCAGCCAGGGTCGCGGCCCAGTATAATTTCAGGTTGCGAAAAATGCCGCATCATGGGTGCGGCGCGTCCATGGCGGACTGTCAGGCTGATGGCCGGCACCCGCCGGGTTGCAAGCATCTGGCCTTGTTTCTGAACGTCCCGCCAGAGCAGGAACAAAGCCCAGCCCAGGAAGCCATATAAGGTTAGGGCCAGGGCCGCTCGTAACACCAGTACGATCAGACTGCTCATTTTTTTTTGATTCTGGCGGTGTTTCGTTCTTTCAGCGTGGCTGTCGGCCTGTCCGCTGCGGCGCTCAACAGCGGGGCTGTGTCTTTTAGGTCCGGGCGGGGAGGCGGGTTATCCTGGCCGAAAATCAAGGCGACGCCGGCCAGTGAAATAACGTCCCCGGGATACAGTACGCTCTGGCTGGTGCGCTGTCCATTTACAAAGGTTCCCCCGGTGGAGTTCAAATCGAACACCACAAATCGACCTTTAATGGCTCGCAATTGTGCGTGATTGCGGGATACGCGCGGGTCATCGACCACCAGTTGATTATCGAGTCGGCGGCCAATATTTACAACGGATTCGACCAGCGGAAACACTTTTACGCCTTCCACGATCAGGAATGCGTTCTCTGGGATTTTCCCGTTGCCGTCCAGGCTGCCTGTATCAAGCGGCGATGCTTTTGTTTCGGCCATAGGCTCCACTCGATGCGATGCGATTACAGTTGCATCATTTGGGGATATTTTCTCGTCAGTGGTGATTGTGATGTTTGGCGCGGTTATAAATCTAAACCCGGCTTCCTGCCCTGCAATATCGATGCAATGGAGCAGGATTTCGATTAAACGGCGTTCCTGCCATTGCCATGCAGAATCAGGGTGTACGATCAGCGTGTAGACGTTTGGCGCTGTTGTAATGCCGTCTTCCATTTTGATCGAGTTAAGTTGAATTGCCGCCGCCAGTTTCTGAATGACAACATCCTCCACTTTTTTACCGGGCAGCACACTCATCAGGTCGATTTCAACGAGGGTTTGCAGGCGGGCTTCCAGTTCTTTTATGTTCATTTTTATTCTTCTACTTTTGGAAAATCATGTCACCGACATTTATCGTGAATATTATAGAGGGTAGATGTTTTTTGTGCAAGCCGAGCCAGGCCGAATAAATGAAAACCGGCTGTCATCTCCAGCCGGTGAACGATCCATCTACCTACATATTGTACCCGCAATTTGGGCATTTCTTTTCTTTCTGTTTGATTACAAAACCGCATTTGGGGCAGGTGCCGGGATGGACACTTCCCAGGGGGGCCCCACAGGCAACGCAGGCGGGTTCCCCAACCGGATTGGCCGTTCCGCAGTAATCACAGGCCAGACGTTTGAGCCGTTCCGATAATTCCGTGGATGCGCCCGCGGCGCGCGCCGCCTGGCCAATCACCTGCCAGGCGCGCTCGCCGATCTGGATGCTCTCAATATCCTGGGCGATATCGTCAAGGCGGCCCAGCAGGCTGAAGGGATTCCGCAGTGCCGCCAGCGCGCTTGTGCCAAGGCTTGCGGCAACTCCCAGCCAGGCTTGTTGTCCCAACTCCACCATGACGCCATCCTCCACCTTCTGGATGGTCACGGTGATGGCGGTTTGCCCGCCGGACATTGCTCCCGGGTGTGTCCCTATCTGTACCATCATTTTATTGCTTTGCCCGAGAGTTTGGGCGCGCAGGTTCCCTTGATTGAACTCAGCCAGCAAGGCCTGCGCAATATCCACTGGCTTGAGTGACCCGTGAAAAATTCGGCGTTCCATGTTTTCGATTATAATCGCCTTTGCGATTCTCCTTAAGTGTTTTACGAAATGAAGCGATCCTGGTTTCAACCCACTCTCATAACTTTTCTCATTGCGGCTGCTCTTGGGTGGGCGGTCAGCGCGTCTTCAGCGACCGTTGTGCGGGCGCAACAGGAAACGCCTTCTCCCGCCCCGGAGAGCGCCCGGCAAACCGGCCTGTATATTACCGTGATTACCGAGGAACCGCAAATTAACGTACGCATGGGACCGGGTTCTGCAGTCTATCCAGTCGTTGGTACATTGCCTCGGGGCGCCACCGCGCCAGCGCTTGGCAGATCGCCTGGCGGGGATTGGATTCAGATCGAGTTTCCGGGAGCGCCTAACAACAAGGGCTGGGTCTATTCACCGCTGGTGCAGGTTTCGCCGGGAACCCTGCAGATTGTCGAACCTCCACCCACGCCGCTGCCGCCCCCAACTGCCACGATCGATCCGACGCTTGCGGCCCAGTTCAATGTGATTCCAACCCAGACGCGATTGCCGACATTTACCCCGCCTCCGGCTCGCACCTTGGCGGTATATGCCGATATTCCCGCTTCGCAATTCGCCAGCCCGATTCCCCTGGGTACGATCATCCTGTTTTTGGGATTGGCAGGCCTGGCTGGCTTTGTGATTTCATTGCTCTCCCGCCGTTAGAATTCCTGGTCAGGAAGAATTGAATCGAGCGTTCATGGCACGTGGATTAAAAGTTTTCGTGTTTGTATTTCTTGCAGGGTGGACCTTTGCGCTTGCGTTTTTCACCCCGTTACACCTGAATGCTTTTGCCCAACAACCTACAGGCTCCATACCAACGGTCACAGGCACGCCCCAGGGAGTCGTTGTTGCGGTATATCTTGATCTTGCCCAGATTAATGTTTACGCCGGTCCCAGCACATACTTGTATCCTCCCATAGGGATATTGCTGGCAGGACAGGAGGTCCCTGCCTACGGCACATCGGAGGATGGCAATTGGATGCAAATCTACTATCCCGGTGTACGGGATTCGGTGGCATGGGTCTATGCACCTTACGTGACAATCAAGAAAAATGGCGACCTTCCGGTGATTGAGCCTCCTCCAACACCCACGCCCGCCTCCACTCCCACCATCAACCCAACCCTGGCCGCGGCTTTCATAGCCCCGGAGACTCCCACCCGCCTGCCTACATTTACAGCCCCCGCTCCCATGGTTATTGCCACGTTTGTAGACGATGCCTCCTCGGTTGGGCGCGTGCCGATGGGATTGCTGATCGTCGGTTTTGGGTTTATCGGCATGTTGGGAGTGCTGATATCGTTTCTTCGCGGAAGGTAGGATAAAACAAAAATGGCCGTCAGGCCATTTTTGTTTGTCGTTAGCTGTTGCACGAGCAGGAACTGCCGCAGGAGCAGCCGCCTTCATCGTGTTCGTGCTTCGATGCGTTGACGTCTCTCACCGCAAAACCCTGCCCCTGTTGCGGGTCATTGATGAAATCAATTGTCGCGCCTCGCAGATAGTCAACCGACACCTCATCCACGACAACTTTCACGCCGTTGGATTCAAAGGTTTGGTCGGCGTCGCGAAAATTATTATCAAGGGCCATCCCGAAGTTTACGCCGCAGGAGCAACCGCCGCTGGAGACGTACACGCGAAGAGCATAACCCTCCAGGTTCCGTTGGGCAAGAATATCTTTTACAGCCTGGCTTGCCTCGGGAGTTACGGTGAAAATCTGGGTTGTGATTTCTTGAAGCATTTTTTCTCCTTGCATACCTGCTAAATTTCGTGCATATTATCAGGTTTGAGTAGGGTTGTCAAATGATGATTCAGCAAATTTCGATTATTTGCAGTAATTTCCAGCGAGTGATGAACGCCACGTGTATAATTCTTGACACAATCATTGCCCGACAGTACAATGCCAGTTGCATTCCTGGCGGGATGCAATAAGTTTATCCTATATTTCGAGAGAAATAATCTTCAAATGAATGTCATGGGACTCTCTTTGCTTGAAACGGTCGCCATTTGGGCAGTTTTGGGCGCGGGCGCCCAATTTTGTAAGAAGTTTCTCTAGGCAGCAGGCCAAATCGGTATGCATGTGGCTGTAGCATCCATGAAGTATATTGGCCGTGCTTTGCTCATTGCTTACCGGGCAGGTACGATTACCGGCAGTTAACCGATGGTCTTGGTATGCCGGCATATGTTTTGTGCAATAAAAAATCCCAAATTTCTCGGAGGTGGTAGTATGGATATTCTTTGGTTAGGCAGTCGGCATGGCCTGAATGGTTTTGAACAGGTTGCCATTATCATGGTCTTGGTGGCTGCATTTATCAGCCTGGTGTATGCCTGGTGGCTGCGCAGCACGGTGCTTAAGAAGGATAAAGGCACTGAGAAAATGCAGGAAGTTTGGAACGCGATTCGTGTTGGCGCGGATTCTTATCTCGGGCAGCAGCTTAAGACCATTTTGCCGTTGATCGGCGTTTTGACGGTGGTCATGTTCTTGAGCGTTTACGTTGTTCCACCCAGCCTGGAGGCCCGCGAAGAGTTCAAGGCTTTTGGCGATCAAGGCATTACATTTATTATCGCCGTTGGGCGCACCATTGCTTTTATTATGGGTGCGTCTTTTTCATTGATTGTAGGCCAATGGGGTATGCGCATGGCGGTTCAGGCCAATGTGCGCGTTGCCTCTGCTTCCCGCCGCGGATTCAATGAAGCCCTTTCCATTGCCTACTACGCAGGCACTTACACCGGCATGCTTACTGATGGTCTGGGCCTGCTCGGCGGCACCCTGATCTTCATTGTCTTCGGTAAAGCCGCTCCCGATACCCTGCTGGGCTTCGGTTTTGGCGGAACCCTGCTTGCACTCTTCATGCGCGTGGGCGGTGGCATCTACACCAAAGCCGCGGATGTGGGCGCGGACCTGGTTGGTAAGGTTGAAAAAGATATTCCTGAAGACGATCCTCGTAACGCCGCCGTTATCGCTGACCTGGTCGGTGACAACGTTGGTGACTGCGCTGGTATGGCTGCCGACATCTTCGAATCCTACGAAGTGACGATTGTCTCCGGTTTGATCCTCGGTCTTGCCCTGGTTGCCGTTACCGGCGACCTCAAGTGGATCGTATATCCCCTCATTATTCGCGCTGTGGGTGTGATTTCCTCCATCATTGGAACGTTCACCGTGCCAATCTGGGAAAAGGTCAACCTGCCTTTACTTGGCAAAGCCCACGACGCCGAAGAGTCGATGTTCCGCTCCTATGAAGTATCAAGCATTTTTACCGTCACAGTTTCCATCTTCCTGGCCTGGCTGTATGCCAATGACTGGCGCCTCGCAGCCCTGACGGCGATTGGTGTAGGCTTGGCGGTGGCGTTTAACCCGCTCACCTCGTACTTTACTTCCACAAAGAAGTCTCCTGTTAAGGAAATTGTTGGTTCCACTAAAACCGGCCCGGCTACAACCATCCTTTCCGGCCTTTCCGTCGGCATGGAATCGAGTGTGTGGGCTCTGGTGGTAATTGCTGTCAGTTTCATCGCCGGCATCCTGCTCTATAACGGTGACGGCGCCCAGTATGTACTTTATGCCATTGCCATGATCGGTATTGGCATGCTCAGTCACACTGGTAACAACGTCGCCATGGATTCTTATGGCCCCATTTCCGACAATGCGAACGGCATTGGCGAAATGGCCTGGCATGATATGGAAGACGAAAACACTTTGAAAGCCCGCCAGATCATGGCTGACCTGGACGCGGTTGGCAACACAACCAAGGCCATTACCAAGGGTGTTGCGATTGCTTCGGCTGTCATTGCCGCAGTCTCGCTGTTTGCTTCATACATCACTGATGTTGGACGCGTGCAGAGCCAGTTGGGCATGGCGGTGATGGATTCCATCCGCGTTTCTGATACGCGCGTGTTCGTGGGGTTGCTCCTGGGTGGCGCGCTGCCCTGGCTGTTCTCCTCCCTTTCCATCCGTGCCGTGAGCCGCGCTGCGGGACAAATCGTTGAAGAAGTTCGCCGCCAGTTCAAGATTCCGGGCATTATGGAAGGTACCAAGACGCCTGACTATGCCCAGGTTGTGGGCATCTCGACTGCCTCGGCGCAAAAGGAACTGGTCCCGCTGGCAACAATTGCGGTATTGATGCCGCTGGTTGTGGGACTGGTATTGCAAGTGGAGGCGCTGGGCGGCTTCCTTGCGGGTATCATTCTCTCCGGCCAACTACTGGCAGTCTTTTTGTCCAATGCCGGTGGCGCGTGGGACAATGCCAAGAAATCCATTGAAGATGAGCCGCGTGACCTGGTAAACAACACCGGCAAAGGCTCCGAACGTCACAAGGCTGGCGTGGTGGGCGATACCGTCGGCGACCCGATGAAGGATACCGC
>Ga0172369_10001903_pt1 | contig 29451 bp, 27 predicted proteins | sample LakKiv25m_FD_114539 | JGI IMG/M metagenome (GOLD analysis project Ga0172369, IMG submission 114539) | Freshwater microbial communities from Kabuno Bay, South-Kivu, Congo - kab_022012_11.25m | ecosystem: Environmental > Aquatic > Freshwater > Lake | place: Democratic Republic of the Congo...
AAACAGAAACGTCGTCTGCTCAGGCATGGAAGCATGAAGAATGTTTACGGTAAAAATATTGTTTTAGAATATTATCTGAAAAGTAAGCGAAAATTTTCCCAGCTAAATCCTGAAAAGTTTTATACAAATTGAGTACTACCCGATCTTGCTCATAAAACTTTCAATAGCCAGCTTGTAAGAATCAAGACCGAAACCAATAATGCAACCTTTTACATTTGCCGACAGGAAAGAAACATGTCTGTATGATTCCCGTGCAAAAGTATTAGAGATGTGCACCTCAACAACCGGGATCTTTATAGCCTTCACCGCATCCGCAATGGAGATCGATGTATGGGAATATCCACCTGCATTTAAGATAATCCCATCATATAAATGAGCTGACTTGTGGAGTGCATTTATAATCTCTCCTTCAAGATTGCTTTGAAAATATTCCAGGGTAATTTCATGAAATTGTTTACGTAATTTTTTCAGGTAAGCTTCAAAAGTGATCTTGCCATAAATACCGGGTTCTCTGGTCCCGAGTAAGTTCAGATTTGAACCGTTTATAATAATCAATTTCATTGATAAAATATTTGTTTAAAGACCTCACCCCCAGCACCACCTCCCCTTGAACGGGAGGTGGACGCCTGCCTGCCGGTCAGGCAGGGGAGGAGGGATCAATAGATTTTCGACATTTTCAAACAAAATACAAAAATAATAGATTTTTATGTAAATTTGTCGCACTGCTCTTAGGGGGTGCCTTAATATAAGGGCTGAGATTATACCCTTTGAACCTGGTCCGGATAATTCCGGTGTAGGAATAATAGAAAAACCATGAAAAAATTTACTTTGAATCTGTCAACGTGGATAACGCTTGCTATCCCTGCCGTTCTTATGTGTTTTAACGATTCCGTTTTTGCCCAATTGAGCATCAGTGGAACAGTCGTTGAAAAATCCTCGGGTAAACCTCTTACAGGGGCACATATCCGATCCGAAAAAAACAATCTTTCAGTACTCAGTGATGCTACCGGACAATTTAAGATTGGGGGGTTGAAAGATGAAAAATATTCGCTGAAAGTTACATTTGTCGGATTCCAAAGTCAACGTGTTGAATTTGTTCTAAGACAAGACACTGCCATTGGTTTTTCAATGGAATCGGTCGCGATTCTTGGTGAAGAAGTCAACATTGTAGCAACAAGAGCTCAGCCTCAACAACCTGCTACCTATAGTATGGTTTCAGGAAATGAAATCAAGAGCGTGAATCTTGGCAGAGACATGCCCTACCTGTTACAGACCACCCCGTCGCTGGTCACCACATCCGATGCGGGAAATGGGGTCGGATATACTGGTATGAATATCCGGGGGACTGATTTGACAAGAATAAATGTTACCATTAATGGAATTCCGGTAAATGATGCTGAGTCTCAAGGGGTGTGGTTTGTTGACCTTCCTGATCTTGCGTCATCAACGGAAAATATACAGATCCAGCGAGGTGTAGGCACTTCCACAAATGGCGCCGGAGCATTTGGGGCTTCAGTCAATATTAAAACATCCGATCTTAAACAGGAACCATACGGCGAACTTGACCTTGCTGCCGGGTCCTATGGTACATTCAAATCTACACTGCGTTTCGGCACGGGATTAATCAATGAAAAAATAAGTGTTGACGGACGTCTCTCCTTTATCACTTCCAATGGATATATCGACAGGGCATCATCCAATTTAAAGTCCTATTTTCTTTCAGCGGGATATTTTGGAAAGAACACGACACTGAAATTGTTAACTTTTTCAGGTTTTGAAAAGACTTATCAAGCTTGGGAAGGTGTACCTAAAGATTCTCTTTTGACAAACCGTACCTATAATCCGGCAGGAGAATATATTGATAAGTCAGGTCAGATTGCATATTATGACAATCAAACTGACAACTACCAGCAGGATAACTATCAGATGATATTTTCGCAGCGTATTCTGAAGAACTGGAATTTAAACTTAGCTTTACATTATACAAAGGGCCGGGGGTACTACGAAAATTATGATCAGAGTGCTTCTTTCAACGATTACGGATTAAACGATGTTATCGTGGGAAATGATACGATAACAAACACAGATTTGGTAAACAGGAAGATATTGGATAATGATTTTTACGGTTTCACTTTTTCAAGTAATGTTTCAGTTGGAAAGAATTTAAAGATGACCGTCGGAGGTGGATGGAACCAATATTATGGTCGACATTTTGGAAAAATAATCTGGGCGGAATTTGCCTCTGATGGTAACAATGAACAAGATTGGTATTATAATACCGGCCTGAAAAATGACTTTAATGTCTATTCCAAGTTTACTTATTCACCGGTAGATTTGATAAGTTTCTATGCTGATCTTCAGTATCGTTATGTAGGATACAAAATGTCGGGTACCTTGGATGACCTTAGATCTATCGATCAGCAACATCAATTTAATTTTATTAATCCCAAGGGCGGTTTATTCGTTCAAATAAATGAGAAACATCAGGCATATTTTTCATTCGGAATGACTCACCGGGAACCCAGCAGGAATAACTATAAGGATGCCGATCCTGAAAGGATTCCGACCTATGAAACCCTGTTTGATTATGAACTGGGTTACCATTTTGGAATTCCTTCTTTCCACGCGAATATCAACGCCTACTATATGGCATATTCCAACCAACTGGTTCTTACCGGGGAGATCAATAAGGTCGGGGAAGCAATAATGGTGAATGTTCCTCATAGTTATCGTCTGGGAATTGAAGTAACCGCTGGCCTTGAGCTTTTCAAAAAACTTCAATGGAATATCACTGCCACATTGAGTAAAAATAAAATTAAAGATTTTACATCATACATCGATAATTATGATTCAACAGGCTCTTTTACCGGTCAGGTATCAGAGTACCTGGGAGAGACCGATCTTTCCTTTTCCCCGAATATTATTCTCGGCAGTGTACTGACCTATACGCCGTTAACATCTTTATCCTTTGCTTTAATTTCAAGGTATACCGGTCAACAGTATATTGATAATACGAGTGATAAATCAAGATCATTAGGCAGTTACTTTGTAAACAGTTTTTCAGCCAGTTATTCAATAAAATTAAAACCCTTTAAAGAGATAGGGTTCAATATTCTGGTTAATAATTTTTTCAACCAGAAATATGAATCCAACGCCTGGGTGTATCAATATTATTATGATAACGTTCATTATGAGGTCAACGGTTATTTCCCACAAGCCCCGATCAATGTTATGTTTGGAATTACCCTTCGTATTTAGTTGCCTCCTATCCTTTGGTAATTGAGATAAATATCCTAATCTTGCAAAACATTTTTGGCAAGAATGGATGTTTCGTGTCATGGAAAAAACAATTAGTATAAAGAATAAAAGAGCTTCCTATGAGTATTTTCTTATTCAGGAGTTTACTGCAGGTATCCAGCTTACGGGAACGGAGATCAAATCAATCAGGGAAGGAAAGGCATCCATTGCTGATGCATATTGTTCGTTTACAGGACAGGAATTATTTGTCAGAAATATGCACATTTCCGAGTATACACTGGGAACTCATTATAATCATGAACCCAAAAGGGACCGGAAATTACTGCTGACAAAACGAGAATTGAGAAAGCTTAATGTCAAAGTTAATGAACGCGGGTTTACCATTATTCCGACGCTTCTGTTTATAAATGAAAAAGGGCTGGCCAAGTTGACAATCGCACTTGCAAAGGGAAAGCATTCTTACGACAAACGTGAAACCCTTAAACAGAAGGATATCCAGCGTGAAATAGATAATAAGTAATAAAAAAAGGCCGTTTCAACGGCCTTTTTATGGGGTGGAAGATGGGGCTCGAACCCACGACCTTCAGAGCCACAATCTGACGCTCTAACCAACTGAGCTACGACCACCATATAAAGAGCTGCAAAAGTATAAAAAAAATTAATTTTGTCAACTGTACACTATTCCAATCTCTTGTGATTTTCCGTAGACGCATATATATTTCTTCAGGATCATTATCGACATTGGCCTGGAGACGATTTAAAAAAAACAAACCGGGAATGATTTCCATGATATTTATTATCTGCATTACTATTATTGCTATCCTAGGATACATTATAACACCTGATTCAACACCATATGCAAATGACCAGTGTCTTGAACTCGGACTTAAAAAGCCGGGTTTTTCTGTAACTTGTCTCAGAACAGTTAAGGAACATAATATCCCATCGGTTAATTTTCTATCGAAAATGATCTGGGGGGCCAGAAGTACTACTGTAGTTATACCGGTTAAATATTTTTCTATTCACCACGATTCCGTTTATTATTTTGAATATTCAGATGAATCCGTTACAAATGTGTCTGTTAAAAAATTCATTGCTAAAAAATATTTATTGGAGGTTTTTACCCAAAGATTCTGGCTTGGGACTGATCGCTTTGGACGTGATTACCTGAGTCAGCTCATGATCGGTACACGTGTCAGTTTATCGGTCGGTTTCATTTCCGTTTTTATTTCCCTTGTTATCGGGATTTTCATTGGCGCCTTGGGTGGATACTACAGAGGATGGATCGATACTATAATCATTTGGTTTATTAATGTTGTATGGTCAATTCCGACTTTATTACTGGTTATAGCAATTACATTTGCTTTGGGAAAGGGTTTCTGGCAAGTGTTTGCTGCGGTAGGACTAACTATGTGGGTAGAGGTCGCTCGTGTTGTCAGGGGACAAATTCTTAGTATCAGGGAAAAAGAATTTGTTGAAGCAGGCTATGCATTAGGATTTTCCGATTTCAGAATCGTTGTTTATCACATACTGCCCAATGTTATGGCCGCCGTTATAATCATATCGGCTGCTAATTTTGCATCGGCAATTTTAATGGAAGCGGGTTTAAGTTTCCTTGGATTGGGAGTACAGCCACCTGTCCCTTCCTGGGGATCCATGATGAAAGAAAACTATGGGTATATCGTACTCGATTATGCTTATCTGGCGATTCTGCCAGGGATAGCTATACTGTTACTTGTCCTTGCATTTATGCTGATCGGGAATGCCCTTCGTGATTCCCTTGATGTAAAAACATCCGAATTCTAATTATTAGGATTGAACTCCAGATTACCGCATGGAGTACGTCTTTCTTCCCTACAGGAGCCTTTATTAAAGAACAATTTTATTGAAAAATAGAGATCCAGCCCTGTGAAATTACTCAGGTTAAAAAATCCACCTAATTTTTCCGTACCGATGGTAAATCCATAAAAGCGAAAAGCCAGGCCGATACGGGGAAGGTACCAATCATACAGGGAAATCGGAAGACTTGCTTCAAACCATTTGTTTTCATATCGTGGAGTGATGGATAATTCTGAAGGCCGGGATAGTGAAGCGCTGCTTAGACTAAAACCATAAATCAGACTAGCATTGATGTACCAAAACTTCTTCCAATGATAATCAACCTGAATGCTTAACGCCGAAGGAAGCCAAAGCATAAATTTTTTTGCAACAAGGGCGGAGGTATCATTGCCATAAAATTTATAACTGATCGTATCGAGCATCTGATCGACATTTCTGAATTTAATGGTGGTAAGGTTATCCCAGTATGAAGCGCGATTATCGATGTTATATTTTTTTGCATTCGTTTTAAACCGTATTGCACCTATGTCAATTAATGCTATACCGATCCTGTAGATGTAATCTTCGTATCTCTGGGCGCAAAAGGATGTAAAGTTATTTTGTGTATGGTAATTCTTGAGACGTTGATAGGTAAATCCGATATCAAAGCCAAAACCACCACCCTTAAAAAGCTTATCCAGGTTTACATCGTTTGTCTCATAGGAAATGGGAAGTGAAAGCCCAAATTCAATATTCGCGTTTTTAATGCTCAACGTCGAATCATTTATAACGGTATAGTCCACTTGACGGGAATGAGCGTATATTCCACCGAAACCGAATAACCTTCTGATTGAAATACCTGCAGAAAACACATTAAATCCGCGTGAATAAAATCTGTATGCATAACTCAAACCAACTTCTGCCCATCCCATTTCAGCACCTGTAAATGGAAGGTTATCCTGATAATTTATATTTTGCTGGGGCTTGTAATTCAATCCCAGATAAATAAAGTTTGCCACCTCATAAGGGAGTTTATGCCCCGACACGACATTGCGGACAGCAGAAGTAATACCAAATGCATGATCATTCCAAATCAGCATCGCTCCAGGACCGTTAATCCTTATTGAAGAATAGATGTTCTTTAATTTTTTGTTATCGTAAGTGTAAAAAATCCGTTCTTCGGTTCCGTATTCCTCCTGGTGTGACGGCCATTGGTATCCACTTGCAAAGAAATGTGAGAATTTATAATCTGCTTTATCCTGATAAAGAAAATTATTTTCCAGAAAAACATCGGCTCCAAGAAATTGGATATCAAGGTAGGACTTGGAATTATGCATCGCGCTTGGATTAAGCTGAACGCTGTTAATCCCGGCATAATTCCCCAGTGAAGCGCCCAACATTTCCTGTCCAACAACAATAAAGTTACCCTGAAAAATTAACAATGATCCAATCAAAAATACTTTTTTGATCATCCTTAAAAAAAACTGATTTTTATTAAAAATTGGACTCACTATAACCACAAAGGTTGGTCAAGTTTAACGAAAACTTCAGTTAAATATTTCAATTGTGTATCTTTGCACTCCCATTCTGAGGAGCTTTTGCGGATGTGGCGTAATTGGTAGCCGCGCAAGACTTAGGATCTTGTGCCTTAGGGCGTGGGGGTTCGAGTCCCTTCATCCGCACAAATTTTCCACAAATGGCTTAACGATTATCAATAATAATTAAACTAATGAATATAACCAGGGAAAATACCGGAGAACTGACAGCAACTGTAAGAATTGAAATCGAACCTGATGATTATTTTGAACCAATAGATAAAGTAATACATGATTATAAACGGAAAGCAAATATTCCGGGTTTCCGGCCGGGACATGTTCCAACAGGCTTGATCAAAAAAATGTACGGAAAGGCAATACTGGCTGAAGAAGTCAATAAGTTGATCTCGGATAACCTGATGAAATATATCAAGGATGAAAGCCTTGAAATCCTTGGAAATCCTTTACCCAATCTTGAAAAGAATAGTGCTATTAACTTTGATAACCAAACCCGGTTCGATTTCTTTTTTGATCTTGGTTTTGCTCCGTCATTTACTATTCCTTTCACGAATGATCTGGAAATCGAGCGCTTTAGTATTAAGGTAGGCGATGAGATGATCGATAAATATGTGGTGGATGCCCGGAAACGATTTGGAAAACCTGTGACAACAGAAAATTCCGAGTCTGATAACCAGGATGAGAAACAGGAGGAGAAAAAGGAACCGGAAGTGATCCCCGCTGATTTAAATACGGAATTTTTCAACCGTGTTTATCCAGGTCAAAAGATTGAGACTGAGGAGGATTTCAGAGAACAAATAAGGCAAGATGCGATAAATGGGTTTTCAGCAGAAGCCGATAAACTTTTTTATCATACTGTTACAGAAACACTGGTAAAAAAGACAAATATTCAGTTACCCGATACTTTTTTGAAAAGATGGATCCTTGAGAATAATGAAGGAAAGTATACTGAGCAGGATGTTGAAAAAGATTATAATTCATTTGCCGAATCAATGAAATGGCAGTTAATTGAGAACAAACTTATCAAAGACCATAATATTGAAGTTAAAGACGAGGATATCAGGAATTATATACGCACAAACATGTTGAGGCAATTGATTACGGAGAACCTTGATCCGGAGGTTCAAAAAAAATATGAAACCGTTGTCGATGCCTTTATGCAAAATAAAGAGCAAACCCAACGGATAAATGACCAGCTTTATAATGCACAGATTCTTGATTTATTCAAGGCTAACCCAGGCACTATAACAAAAGAGGTAAGTTATGACGAGTTTATTAAGTTAGCCTCTGCAACTAATAAACACGAACATGAACATCACGATGATCATGACCATAATGAAGATCATAAACATTAATATCAATTCAACCTGATTTTATCTTAAATACCAAATTATATGGACGAGTTTTCAAAATTTGCAATTAAACAGAGAGGGATCAGCAGTATGACCCTCGAAAAATATAAGGCTGTCTCTGCCAATTATATTTCTCCAACCATTATCGAGGAAAGGCAGCTAAATATTGCAACGATGGACGTTTTTTCACGTTTGATGATGGACCGGATCATCTTTCTTGGCGTTCCCATAGATGATTACGTTGCCAATATCATACAGGCGCAATTATTATTCCTGGAATCAGTTGATCCGAAAAAGGATATCCAGATTTATTTGAATACACCGGGTGGTTCTGTTTATGCCGGACTCGGTATATACGATACGATGCAATATATTTCATCCGACATAGCAACCATCTGTACAGGTATGGCAGCCTCCATGGGAGCAATTCTACTGTGTGCCGGGGAAAAGGGGAAGCGAACAGCCTTACGTCATTCCAGGATCCTGATCCACCAACCCATGGGAAGCGCTGAAGGTCAGGTTTCGGATATTGAGATCACAACCCGTGAGATCCAAAAACTTAAAAAAGAACTGTACGAAATCATTTCGACTCATTCCGGCCAATCGTACAAAAAAATTCTAAAAGATGCCGACCGGGATTACTGGATGACCTCTGAAGAAGCAAAGAATTATGGTATGATCGATGAAATCCTGGTTAAATCAAAGAAAGAAAACTAATTAACAAAATGGCAAAGTCTGGAGAAAAATGCTCGTTTTGCGGACGTGACAAGCAGGAGACCCGTGTTCTTATTGCAGGTTTGAATGCACATATTTGTGAAAACTGTGTTCGTCAAGCTCAGACCATACTAGAGGAAGAACTTGTTGCAGACAGGCAAAAGGATTTACCCGACTTTAAGCTTCATAAACCTAATGAAATTAAACGGTATCTTGATCAATTTGTCATTGGTCAGGATGAAGCCAAGCGGGTTATCTCTGTTGCCGTTTACAACCATTATAAGCGCATCCTACACAGTAAAGAGACAAAGGATGATGATGTTGAAATTGAAAAGTCAAACATCATTATTGTCGGGGAAACCGGAACCGGTAAAACCTTATTGGCAAGGACTATCGCAAAGATGCTCAATGTTCCTTTCTGCATTGCGGATGCGACAGCGTTGACTGAAGCCGGTTATGTCGGCGAAGATGTGGAAAGCATCCTCTCCAGGCTTCTCCAGGTAGCAGATTATAACCTGCCGGCAGCGGAAAGAGGTATCGTTTTTATAGATGAAATCGATAAAATTGCACGTAAAGGCGATAATCCTTCAATTACCAGGGATGTTTCCGGAGAAGGTGTTCAACAGGCGTTGCTGAAAATGCTTGAAGGGTCGATTGTGAATGTACCTCCTCAGGGGGGCAGGAAACATCCGGAACAGAAGATGATCCAAATCAATACGCAGAACATATTATTCATTACTGGGGGCGCTTTCGATGGAATTGAAAAAAAGATCGCTTCCCGTCTTCAGACTAACCGAATAGGCTATAAGATCGATAAAAAAAGAGAAATGATTGACAAGGAAAATATCTTGCAATATATCTCCCCGGTCGATCTTAAGGCCTATGGCCTTATACCGGAATTAGTCGGCCGGCTTCCGATCGTTACCTTTATGCACACTCTCGACCGTGAGACCCTTCGCCGTATTCTGACAGAACCAAAGAACTCTCTGGTTAAACAATACATCAAACTTTTTGAGTTTGATAAAATCAAACTGGGATTCGATGATGAAGCATTGGATTATGTGGTCGATAAATCAATTGAATTCAGGCTTGGAGCACGAGGTCTGCGGTCAATTTTAGAGGGTATCATGACGGATGCAATGTTTGACCTTCCCTCAAAAGGGAATATCAAGACGCTGCAAGTAACCCTTTCATTTGTCAATGAAAAGTTCCAGAAAAGCAGCATATCGCGTCTGAAGGTGGCTTGATACTATATCCAAGCTGTTTCCGTTATTCTGTGACGTTACTTTCCGGGGAAAAAGATGAAGCCAGGGATTATTATCGTATTTCTTTTTCTATCTCTCACACGATTTACTTTTTCCCAGGATACCATCAAAACCGTTGTTCCAGCTCCTCCCTTAACGAGTGATTCCATTGCCGAGATTGATGTTAAGCCTGTAGTGATCTTCCCTCCTATCCGTCATGAGTCGAAACGTGACATGATCAGGTATGACCGGTTGGTCTATAACATTAAAAAAGTATATCCTTTTGCTAAGATTGCAGGAATGAAATTTGCGGAGTATAAAAAAATCCTAGATACCATTCCTGATGAAAAATCACGTAAGAATTTTATTAAGAAAGCTGAAAAGGAGCTGGAGACACAATTCGGAAATGATGTACGTGAATTAACCTATTCTCAAGGAAAGATCCTTATTAAGTTAATCTACAGGGAGACGGGGAATTCTTCATTTGATATTGTCAAGGAGCTCCGTGGAGGTTTCAGGGCTTTTATTTGGCAAACACTGGCGGTTATTTTTGGATATAATCTCAAAACCTCATATGATCCCGCCGGTGAGGATCAGGCTATTGAACGGATTATTATCATGATTGAAGCAGGAGCAATTTAGTTTTTCTTTTCAACGATAAACTTTAACTTTACTGCCCTAAACCACATGTTGTTAAAATGAAGCTCTCTATTGTAATTGTAAATTACAACGTCAAATATTTTTTAGAGCAATGTTTGCATTCCATTATGAACGCCATCAACGGGCTTGAGTGTGAGGTGTTCGTAGTTGATAATAATTCTGTTGACGGATCAATCAAGATGGTCAAGGAAAAGTTTCCTGATGCCAGGTTAATTGAGAACAAGGACAATATTGGATTTTCCAAGGCGAACAACCAGGCGATTCGAAAAGCCAACGGTGAATATATCCTTTTAATTAATCCTGATACATTAGTTGAAGATGATACATTAAGAAAGGTCGTTGAGTTTATGGAAAGTCATCCTGATGCCGGTGGACTGGGTGTAAAAATGATTGACGGCAAGGGAAAATTTCTACCTGAAAGTAAGCGAAGTTTACCATCGCCTTCGGTGTCGTTTTTCAAAATTTTCGGATTTTCTAATGTCTTTCCAAAATCACATCTTTTCAGCAAATATCATTTAGGATACCTGGACAGGGATAAGATTCATAAGGTTGATGTACTTGCCGGTGCATTTATGTTGTTGAGAAAAAAGGTTCTGGACGAAATTGGTTTATTGGATGAGGCCTTCTTTATGTATGGTGAAGATATTGACCTCAGCTACCGTATCACTCAAGCCGGATATAAGAATTACTATTATCCGGAAACCCGCATCATACATTATAAAGGGGAAAGTACAAAGAAGAGTAGTATAAATTATGTTTTCATGTTTTATAATGCAATGATCATCTTTGCTAAAAAACATTTCTCTAAAGGAAACGCCCGTTCTTTTTCGATGATGATCAATTTTGCAATCTATTTAAGGGCATTCATCTCTATCATTAACCGCTTTGCAATCCGGATACTCCTTCCTCTGACCGATGCAATCTTAATTTTTCTGGGCATTGACCTTATCAGGGGTTATTGGGAGCGCAATTTTATTTTCCAGGATGGCGGGCACTATCCGCCTGCTTTTATGCTGATTGCGGTTCCTGTTTATATTTTTATCTGGCTGTTGTGTGTTTATATCAGCGGCGGGTATGACAAGCCATTACGTCTTCGTAAGCTTGTTCAGGGAATGCTTGCAGGGACATTGATAATTCTTATCCTTTACAGTCTGCTCAGTGAGCACTATAGATTTTCCAGAGCTCTTATCATTTTCGGAGCATTATGGGGAGTTGTTGCCATGCTTACAGTAAGGTTCTTTTTACACCTGTTCAAGCTTAAAGGATTTCGTATAAATTCCGAGAAGAATAAACGATTCATTATAATCGGTGAAAAAGAGGAAGCAGAACGGGTATCAGACTTACTTCAAAAAACAGTTATCAATCCTGCGTTTATCGGTTTGGTAAGTTTTCACAATCATAGAAGTAATTCGAATGGTTTTGTAGGACACCTGGGACAAGTAAAGGAGATCATTACAATTCATAAAATTGATGAGGTTATTTTTTGTGCCAAGGATGTTCCCGCACAGGTAATCATCGATAAAATGTCTGAATTAAAAGAAGAACAGGTCGACTATAAGATTGCCCCTCCCGAAAGTCTTTCGATTATCGGAAGTAATTCCATCAATACTTCCGGAGATCTTTATGTTTTCGACATCAATGCAATAACAAAAAAATCTAACCGAAGAAATAAACGTTTACTTGATCTGGCAGTAGCCGTGGTTCTCCTTATTTTCTATCCTGTTTTTCTCTTCCTTGTAAAAAAGCCATTCGGGTTATTACGGAATGTTTTCTTTGTCTTGTTTTCATTAAGGTCCTGGGTCGGGTATACATCCGGTTCAGAACATGAAACTCAACGGCTCCCGGAGGTAAAAGATGGGATTCTGACACCGCTGGATGCGTTTATCAAGAAAAGTGTTCCCAGCGAAGTCACTTCGCGGCTGAATATTCTCTATGCAAGGGATTACAAACTCACCAACGACCTGAATATTATTTTAAAAGGATTCCGAGAATTGGGTCGAGGGTAACACAATTTATTTTGAATGTTTCAAAATAAGAAAAAACCTTACCTTTGTTCAGTCAAACCGTAAAATTAAAATGGCAACTACCGAGATTATCATTCCGAAATTAGGAGAAAGTGTCATTGAAGCCACCATCACCCGATGGTTAAAAAATGAAGGGGAAACGATCAAGGAGGATGAACCACTTGTTGAGATTGCGACTGACAAAGTTGACTCTGAAATCCCTTCACCGGTATCAGGGACTTTAGTTAAAAAACTTTTTGCTGAAGGTGATATAGTTTCAATAGGGCAGGCGTTTGCCATAATAGAATCGGAACAGGTCACAGCGACTTCGCCGTCTGTAACAAAAGAAGTAATTGCACCCCCTGAAATTTCTGTTCCACAACCTGATTCCTCATTTGTCGCTGAGAACAGATCCGGTCAAATTATTGAATCTGCAGAGAGTCTGAAAGGAACACGTTTTTATTCCCCACTTGTCCGGAGTATTGCAAAGCAGGAGAACATACCAATGAAAGTTCTGGATACTATTACCGGTTCCGGAAAAGATGACCGCCTTACGAAAGAGGATTTGCTGGATTTTCTGCAGAAAAAAACAAAACCAGTATCCGATTCTATTATATCTGAACAAGTTTTATCAATCTCAGGAGAAGATCAGATAATAGAGATGACAAGGATACGTCAATTAACTGCTCAGCATATGGTAAGATCGGTTCAGACATCTCCTCATGTCACTTCATTTCTGGAGGTCGATATGACCGGTGTTGTTCAATGGCGTGAGAAAAACAAAGAGGATTACCAGAAAAAGTATAATCAGAAGCTGACTTTCACACCCATATTTATTTGTGCAATGGCCAGGGCAGTGACTGATTTTCCGATGATAAATGTTTCGGTCGACGGTTCTAAAATTATCCTTCATCCAAAGATTAATGTCGGTATGGCGGTTGCCCTTCCTAATTTCAATCTAATTGTTCCTGTTGTTAAAAACGTTGGTCAGAAAAATTTTCATGAAATTGTCTCCGAAGTAAATGATCTTGCGGAACGATCCCGGAAAAGTAAATTATTACCTGATGAGGTTTTCGGAGGTACGATCTCTATCACGAATCTCGGATCCTTTAACACAACGGCAGGGACCCCCATCATAAATCAACCCCAGGCCGCTATTGTTGCCGTTGGATTGATTAAAAAAAGACCTGTGGTCATTGAAAGTCCCGAAGGAGATATGATCGCTATCCGTTCAATCATGATTATGTCTGTAACCTATGATCATCGTGTCATCGATGGAGCGCTGGGAGGACAATTTTTAAGCCGTTTAAAACATTACCTTGAGAACTTTGATCATCCTTAAATTTCATTATGGAACTTAACCTGAACAAGCCGATTGCCTTCCTCGATCTTGAAACTACGGGAATAAAAGTTGCCACGGATCGTATTGTGGAGATCTGTATCCTGAGACTAAATCCCGATAAAAGCACTAAGCTGAAAACCCAGCGTATCAATCCTGAAATGCCTATTCCCCCGGAAGTAACAGCAATTCATGGCATCACTGATGATGACGTAAAAGATTGTTCGACTTTCCGGATGGTAGCTCATGAATTTTGTCGCCTGCTTGACAATTGTGACCTGGCCGGGTTCAATTCCAACCATTTTGATATTCCATTGCTGGTTGAAGAATTTTTACGAGCAGATATTGATTTCGATTTAAAAGGACGCAGATTCATTGATATTCAGAACATATTCCATAAAATGGAACCCCGAAATTTATCTGCCGCTTATAAATTTTATTGTGAAAAAGAACTATTGAATGCACATAGCGCCGAAGCAGATACCGTCGCCACTTATGAAATTCTGAAAGCTCAGTTGGACAGGTATAAAGGGATCACTTTTAAAGAAAGACACGGAAAAATAATTGAACCCATCGTAAATGATGTTAAAATGCTGAGCGACTTTTCCTATTCAACCAAGGCAGCAGACCTTGTCGGGCACATCATTTTTGACGATAAGAACCAGGAGATTTTCAATTTCGGGAAACATAAGGGTAAATCCGTTGTCAAGGTATTCAAAGATGAACCCTCCTACTATGACTGGATAATGAAAAGCGAATTCCCATTATCTACAAAAAAGGTTGTTACTTCCATAAAATTACGTGGATTTAACAACGAATCAGTAAAACTTGAATTATTCTGATCTAATGAAGATCATCTGTATAGGACGGAATTACCGTGACCACATAACAGAACTAAAAAGCGCCATACCGTCGGCGCCGGTTTTTTTCCTTAAACCAGACACATCCCTGGTTATCCGGAACCGTCCATTTTACTACCCTGATTTCTCGAAGCAAATACACTATGAAGTCGAGTTGGTTTTAAAAATCTGCAAAGTCGGAAAAAATATTCAGAAACGATTTGCACACAGTTATTTCCAAGAAATTGGAATCGGAATCGACTTTACAGCACGTGACATACAGGAGCAGTGCAAGCAGAAGGGACTTCCCTGGACCATTGCCAAAGGATTTGATAATGCAGCGCCAATTGGAAAATTCCTTTTAAAAGATAAATTCCATGATCTGAATGAAATAAAGTTTCATCTTGACCTTAATGGAAATACAGTTCAGGAAGGGAATTCCAATGAGATGATGTTTTCATTTGACGATGTCATCTCCTATATTTCACATTATATTACTCTTCGTAACGGAGATCTGATATTTACAGGTACACCTTCAGGTGTTGGAGCAGTAAAAATTGGCGATAAACTGGAGGCATTCATTGAAAATGAGAAGCTACTTTCGTGCCTGATAAAATAGGCAGGTTATAGCGAGACAGCAGAGATCCGGCATTTTGATCTCAATTAAAAACGATATCTTCGATAACTGAAGTTCCGGCTTCCTGGTTAAGTCCTGAGATTATTTTCTCCCTTGCAAACATTAACTCACTTCTCAAAGCAGCCGAATCCACCTTCACATACAGAATCTTCTTCCTGATCGATAAATTCAGAGTATGCTTTGCCACTATTGTCCCAACAATTTTTTCCCAGGAATGAAGGACTCTGGTTTCATATAATTTATCCTGCAACCTGAAAGTTTTTAAAAATTCTTCGATTGCGGATCTCAATGTTTGTTCGTTGGAACGTTTCAATCTTTTTTTACGAAAATAGGTATTATTATTGATCAGAGATTGATCGGAAGTCTGAAAATTTTATGATCGATGTCCATAGTATCGAAATTTCTGATGATCCTCTCTTCACTGGTATCCGTAATAAAGACTTGCCCAAAGCTGTGTTCGCTGACAAGATTTATTAGTTGCTGAACCCTGGAGTCATCAAGTTTGTCGAATATGTCATCGAGTAACAATATTGGGTTAAAACCTTTAGTCTGCCTTGTAAAATCAAACTGGGCAAGCTTCAGGGAAATTACAAATGATTTTTGTTGTCCCTGGGAACCAAATTTTTTAATAGGAAGGCCGTCCATCTGAAAATCAAGATCGTCTTTATGGGTACCGACAGTGGTGTATTGTACCAGTTTGTCAGTCATCAATGATTCTTCAAGTTTCTCCCGGAATGAAATTTCTTCAAGTTGTGTCCGGTAATCGATGTACACCGATTCTGAACCGCCGCTGATTAGCTGGAAATATTTACCAAATACAGGGATTATCTTTAACAGAAAATCTTTTCTTTTCTTATGAATTGATTCTCCGAGCCTTATGAGCTGTTCATCCCATATTTCAAGGGTAAGCCTGTCGAATGTACGTTTTTCTGCAAATAGTTTCAAAAGACTGTTCCTTTGTACGAGCGCCTTATTGTAATTGATGAGATCGTCAAGATAGATCTTGTCAAATTGAGAAATAACGCTATCCATATACCTTCGCCTTATTTCGCTGCCCTCATTTATCAGATCCCGATCATATGGAGATATCATAACAAGGGGGAAACAACCAATATGGTCTGAAAGACGGTCGTATTCTTTTTTATTTAATAAGAAACGTTTCCGTTGGTTTCTTCCCTGGATACATTGAACCAAATCCTCTCCATCGGGTTTCTTCACATAGGCGCCAAGGATTGCAAAAAACTCCTGGTTATGCCTGATGTTTTGTGTATCAACCGGTGAAAAATAACTCTTACAGAATGAAAGGTAATGAATGGCATCAAGCAGGTTTGTTTTTCCAACACCATTATTACCAATAAAGCAGTTTATGTTGTCGGAAAAAGAAAAATCGGCCTGAATGTAATTTTTGAAATCGTGAACTTTGAGTTTTTGGAGGTACATTTCAGGAGGATATTTGCTGAATTTCATTCCCAATTTCTTCCATAAGCCACATCGGAGTTGAAGTTGCGCCACAAATACCAACTTTATTAAGTCCCTTGAACCACTCCTTCTTAAGCTCAGACCGGCTTGAAACCAAGTAAGTCTTTTGATTGATCTCCTTACAAACCTGGAACAAAATCATTCCATTCGAACTTTTTTTTCCACTTACAAAAATGACAGCATCGAATTTAGAAGCAAATTCGCGAAGTTGTCCCGATCTGTTCGATACCTGCCTGCAAATGCTGTCGTTCCATTCAAAATTTATTATCCCTTCTTCAGCAACCTCTTTCATTTTTTCTTCAATAATCTTAACTATTTTATGGAAACCTTCAACACTTTTTGTTGTCTGGCTGTAAAAGCGAACAGGACGGGAAAAATCAATCTTATAGAGATCATTTTCATCCCCGACGACAATTGCCGTTCCATTGGTCTGTCCTTTCAGGCCATTGACTTCTGCATGACCTTCCTTGCCGTATATAACGATTTGTCCGGATACTGCCTGCATCTCCTGAAAGCCCCGATGGATCACATTTTGAAGGTGAAGTACAATAGGGCAGGATGCATCTATTAATTCTATATTATTTTTCAGCGCGATCTGGTAGGTTTCAGGAGGTTCACCATGCGCCCGGATCAGAACCTTGCAATCATGCAATGTCAAGAGGTCATCGTGATTGATTATGACTAATCCCATCCTTTTCAGGCGATTAACTTCCATATTGTTATGGACAATGTCGCCCAGACAATAAAGTGTTCTGGAGTTTTTCAATTCCCTTTCCGCTACTTCAATGGCATAAACCACACCGAAGCAGAAGCCGGATTGAGGATCGATAATAACATTCATTACTTCTTCTTGGAAAATTCCTGCAAATTTACGGAAAGAGTTATGTAATTTGGATTTGGACTACCGGCTTGAAATGTTGCACGCGTATAACTCAGGTTGAACATTTTAACCCTTATACCTGCGCCCAAGGAGAAACCTGCTAATCCGGCTTTATTGTATAGTTTAAGTTCCTGTCTCCTTTGATAATTGTACCCAATCCGAAGGGACAGTACTTTTGCTATTGTCACTTCAGCCCCAAGGACAATATGTCTCATAAGGTTATCAGCAAATTTGCCAATATCCGATTTTTGTTTAGTTTCTCCGGTGATCGGATCCTTCTGGTTTGCCGGGTCATTTGGGTCGGTATAAGAAAGATTCCACTTTTCGAGGTGGATTAACAATTCAGAGAAACGCACCGGTATATGCCTCAGTTTTTGTGATAAACCTATCTGTAATTCAAAAGGAAGGGATTCGTACTGACCTGGTCTGTATGGAACGATCTGTGCTCCAATATTCCTGCCAATAAGAGAAGCGGTAAAGGTCTGCTCTTTAGTGGTATAAGTGCCGGCTACATCAACCGCAATACCGAACGAATTATAGCTTTCCAGGGCAGAATAGATCAGCTTTCCATTGGCGCCAATCGAAAAATGTTGACTTAATTGACGTCCCCATCCGATATTCAAGGCATATTCAGATGCGCCGAAGGTACCATAAATATTTCCTGCCGGATCCGCTGCAGTGAACTTACCATAATCTATAAACTGGAATGTACCGACAAAGGTGCCTGCTTTACTGAAAGTTCGCGAGTACATCAGATAGCCATAGTTAAGTCCGTTAAAATAGTTGACAAAGCTAAAAGCAAGCTGATTATGCATCTCTGGCGTAATAAGCGACGGATTCGTCAAAGCAAGGGTAACATCATTATCTTTAATTGCAAGGAAATTTCCGCCCATTCCGGCGATCCTCGCAGAATTGGTAAGATTCAAAAATTCATAGGTATGACTTCCTCCTATCTGAGCACTTAAATTGGCCAGGCAAATGAAAAAGATAATGTTTAGGAGTATAATTCTTCTATGTAGGTCGTGCACGATAAGCAATTATTTTTCTCTTAACAAACGTAATGTACTCGGAAATATTATTTCATTAATCCTCTACCCCGCTTTTTAATCTTGTTCTCAGCAAGTAAATCGGCAACTAGTCTATCAAGAATTCCGTTTATGAAGGATTTGCTTTTTTGAGAACTGAATTGTTTTGAAAGCTCTATATACTCATTCAGGGTTACTTTAACCGGGATCTGAGAGAAAAAAATCAATTCAGTTAAGGCCATTTTAATCAGAATAATATCAGTAAGAGCAATTCGTTCCAGTTCCCAGTTGCGGGTTCGCGATTCAATTAATTTTTCATGTCCTTCACTATGTAAAATGGTCTTACGGAACAGTCCCTGGATAAATTTCAGGTCATCTTCAGGATCATCAGCATGTTCTTTATGAAATAAGGTCTCCGGGGAATCTGTTTCACTAAAATTCTTATCCAAAAGTTTAAACATTTTTAGAATAAATACTGATGCGACATCAAAATCATCAGCCCAATATAAAAACCGCTCTTCACAAAACGATCGTAAATCTCCCGATTTTGCGATATATTTCCGAAAAACCCTGATCAATAATTCGCTATCTTCCTCATATGAAGAATTCCCTGAATTGAAGTATTCTAAAAGTTCTTTGCTGTTTTTGATCTTTTGGTAAATCTTCCTGACCATTTGCTGTTCATCATTCCATGAGATTTTATATCGTTTTATGGTTTCAGAAATGGCATGATTTGTCTGAATCTGAATAAGTAGTTTGTTCTGCAAGAGTTTTACGTTGGGATTAAGATCTGATTCGGTGGGAATGAACTTATATTTGGCTTCTTCCATCCTTAGTTCATAGAGATGAAGAACTTCGAGCATGAATGAAATCTGGAGGTAAAATAATTCATTCATTTTATCAATACTTTGCAGAAGGTTTTTTTCGGCCGATTCGATGCGTGTTTCTCCACCCTGGAAAAATGCATAAAGCGCTTGAAGTACCTTGACACGGAAATGTCTCCTGCCCAACATGATCAATGAATGAAAAAGAACTCGGTTTTGAGATGCTTTATTTGGGCTGCAAATCTAATGAAATTAAAATAAAATTTTGTTTTCAAATAATATTTTTATTTTTGCGTTAGCTGAAAATTGATGAACACATTATAAATTAGGGTTGTATTCATGGAAGATATTGAAAATAAGGATAGAGAGAGGGGAGAAATTTTTTCGCGCGCCATACGTGCCGGAAAACGCACCTATTTTTTTGACGTAAAGGCCACAATAGGCGAAGAATTCTATCTTACTATCACCGAAAGTAAACGAAGGTTTAACAACGAACAAGGTAAATTCTTTTATGAAAAACATAAATTGTTTTTATATAAAGAAGATTTTGAGAAATTCAACAATGGACTTTCTGATGCAATTGAATTCATTAAGACAGGGAAAGCCCCGGTGAGAGCTGAGGTTGAGTTAGAGGAAGCGGTACGACCAGAGGGAAAAGAGCACAAACTCAAACATACGGATATTGAGTTTGAGGATTTCACTACAGAAGCAGAACCTCAATAATTCCTTCTGGTAATATGAACATCTAACCAAGCTGTCTGTCCGGACGGCTTGTTTGCTTTAAAACTTTTCAACATTGTAATCCGAATTATTAATTAGGTGTATTTTTGTGAAATTGGAGTAGATATCTGATGGGAAAAGTAATAGCTATTGCGAATCAAAAGGGTGGAGTGGGTAAGACAACCACCGCAATTAACCTGGCAGCAGGACTTGCTGTTTTAGAGCATAAAACCCTGATCATTGATTCGGATCCACAGGCAAACGCTACATCCGGTGTTGGATTTGATCCCAGAAACATTAAAACAAGTATCTATGAATGTATTATTGATGATGTGGAACCTGCCAACATCATCCTTAATACAACGACCCCTTTTCTGGATCTGATCCCTGCACATATTGATCTCGTTGGCGCTGAAATTGAAATGATCCATTTGCCCAACCGGGAGAAAATGATGCGGAAGGTGATCAGTAAAGTCAGTGATTCTTATGATTTTATTATTATCGACTGTTCTCCTTCACTTGGTCTGATAACCGTGAATGCGCTAACCGCCGCAGATTCTGTCATTATCCCTGTTCAATGCGAATACTTTGCTCTGGAAGGTCTGGGTAAACTTCTGAACACAATAAAAATTGTCCAATCAAGGTTAAATCCTTCACTTGATATTGAGGGGATACTACTTACCATGTTCGATAACCGGTTGAATCTTGCTAAGCAGGTTGTGGAAGAGGTAAAAACACATTTTCAGCAAATGGTATTCAGAACTATCATTAATCGCAACACAAAACTTGGAGAAGCTCCAAGTTTTGGAGTTACAATCATGATGCATGATATAAACAGTGTCGGAGCTATAAATTACCTGAATCTCGCGCGGGAGATTCTCCAAAAAAACAACCTTACCCGATTGAAAAACGAAGAAAAGGAAATCAATGTCTGATACCCATGGAAAGAAAAAAGCCTTAGGACGGGGCTTAAGTGCATTACTTGACAGTCCAGAAACGGAGGTTCAAAGCCGGGAAATCGCATCTGAATATCTTTCGGGTTCCATTATCCAGCTTAAAATCGACCAGATCGAGTCAAATCCTTTTCAACCGCGAAATCATTTTAATGAATCTGAGCTTGCTGAACTTGCGCTTTCCATACAGCAGCAGGGAATCATCCAGCCTGTCACAGTCCGTAAACTTGGTTACGAAAAATATCAACTTATTGCAGGCGAAAGAAGAGTAAAAGCTGCCAAACTCTCGGGTTTGGAGACGGTACCTGCCTTTATTCGCCTGGCAAACGATGAGCAAATGCTGGAAATGGCCCTCGTCGAAAATATCCAGCGTGAAGAGCTCAATCCATTGGAAATAGCAATGAGTTTCCAGCGACTTATCGAGGAGTGCAAAATACACCAGGAAGAATTAAGTCAAAAAGTCGGGAAGGACCGCACGACAATATCCAACTACATACGGTTGCTTAAACTCCCATCGGAAATTCAGGTTGCACTTCGTGACGAGTTGATAACTATGGGTCATGCACGGGCAATAATTAACGTTGAGAACGAAAAAGATCAGCTGCTGATCTTACAAAAGATCCTGGTCAGAAAATTGTCGGTACGTCAGGTAGAAGAAATAGTGAGGGATCTTCAATCAGGGAAAAAACTCACGAAAAAAAAATCAGAATCACTCCTTCCTGCAAAATTTGAAATCGCCAAAGTTTCCTTGAACTCAAAACTTCAGTCGAAGGTTGAGGTAAAGGTGAACCGTAAAGGAGCCGGATCAATCACTATTTTGTTCGACTCTGATGAAGATTTCAACAGAATTTTATCCAAACTTGAATCATAGATGAGAGTATTTTCCATTTTGGTTTTCTTTCTCTCCCTTGCATTGTTTTTCCCAGAACCAATTTATTCACAACTAAACAGTAATCAAACAGAGGTACCTGATTCGATCAAAGAGAAAGAACACTCTCCTACCAAGGCTACACTTATGTCGGCTTTTATTCCCGGATTAGGACAGATTTATAATAAAAAATATTGGAAAGTGCCCATAATATATGCCGGATTTGGCATTATGACTTATTTTATCGTTTTCAATACCAACCTTTACATTGATTACAAATGCGCCTATATAGAATCTTCCTATGGTAACATGAATGGATCATACAGCGATCTTGTTAACAAGTATACGAAAGATGAATTGTTATCGGCGAGGGAGTATTACCGAAGGAATCTTGAAATAAGTTGTCTCATTACAGCTTTATGGTATATTTTAAATATAGTAGATGCTACTGTAGATGCCCACCTATACACGTATAATATAACCGATAAATTATCATTAAAGATCGAACCCGCTATTCAACCGGTCGGATTCCGGGATCAAACTTCCGCGGGTTTAAAAATTAAATTAAATTTTTAAGTAATAATCAAAGTTCAGCTCATATGCAACTCGCAATCTTAGGATATGGTAAGATGGGACAGGAGATCGAAAAAACAGCCAGGAAACGGGGTCATGAGATCGCCTTAATAATTGATAACCTTGAGGATTGGGAAAAGAAAGGTAATTCCCTGAAAGAATGTGACCTGGGAATAGATTTTTCAACGCAAGATAGTGTCGTTGATAATATCAACCGCTGTTTCGACGTCGATATCCCTGTAGTTACAGGTACAACCGGCTGGCATGACGAACAAGAAAGGGTATTTCAGGATTGCCTGGATAAGGGAAAATGCCTCTTCTATGCTCCAAACTTTAGTATCGGAGTAAATATTTTTTTTGACCTGAATCGGTTTCTTGCCTCTCAGATGTCGGAATGGGGAGAATATGAAATCTCGATAGAGGAGACACATCATATACATAAACAGGATGCTCCAAGCGGAACTGCCATTGTACTTGCCAACGATATTATAAGGAATATAGAAAGAAAAGAGAAATGGGTAAACGAGATCTCTGAAAACCCGGAAGAAATAGAAATTAAATCATACCGAACCGAAAACGTTCCCGGAACCCATATTGTTCGTTATGATTCGGAAGTTGATACCATCAAGATCATACATTCTGCAAAAAACAGGAAAGGGTTTGCATTGGGTGCAATACTGGCAGCTGAGTGGGTTATCGATAAAAAGGGTGTTTTCACCATGAAGGATATGCTTCAATCTCAAAAAAAATCGGGACAGCAATAAGAAACTGCCTGAAATATCGTTTATTTACTTAATACAAATGTGATAACATGAATTTATACTTAGTAATTTCTGTCCTTTTTTTCCTATTTTCCATCGTTGGACTTTGGGGGATTTTTGAAAAAGCCGGTTACAAAGGTTGGTATATCCTTATACCATTTTATGATCTTTATATCTGGCTGAAAATCATTAAACGGCCACTCTGGTGGTATATTTTCCTTCTTGTTCCTTTCATCAATGTTTTCGTTATACTTCTGATGATTGTAGAAATTGCCAAATGCTTTAAAAAGTATGGACTTGGCCAACAAGCGCTTGCCGTTATTTTTCCGTTTTGTTATCTTCCATACCTTGCCTTTTCCTCTAAAGAGAAGTATTTTGATCCCTCAAAACTACCTCCCGTAAAGAAAACTGCCATTCGCGAGTGGGTCGATGCCATCATTTTCGCTGTTATTGCCGCTAGTATTATCCGGATTTTTCTTATCGAAGCATATACAATTCCAACCTCCTCAATGGAAAAGACGTTACTCGTTGGTGATTACCTTTTTGTCAGTAAGGTGAGTTTCGGTCCGAAAGTGCCAAACACACCACTATCGTTTCCATTTGTTCATCACACTTTACCCCTGACGGAATCCACAAAATCGTATCTTGAATGGATCAAACTGCCGTATTACCGTTTCCCAGGTTTATCGAAAATCCACAATATGGATGTAGTGGTTTTCAACTATCCTGATGGAGACACCTTATCAACCAAATTCCAGAGCAATGTCAGTTATTATCAGTTTGTCAGGCAATTTGGACGGGATGCTGTCTGGAATAATAAGGAGTATTTCGGCGAAATTATCGCACGTCCGGTTGATAAAAGGGAAAATTTTATTAAAAGATGTATAGGGATATCAGGGGATACAGTACAAATTATTGATCGGAAAGTAATTATCAACGGACGTGAGGAACAAAATCCAGGAAACAAACAGTATAAATATCTTGTTAAAACCGACGGCAGTCCGATCAATCTGAAGAACCTTACTAAATTGGACATTACTGAAAATGTCTCCACCGATAACAATGGCACCTATGAGATGACTTTGTCGGATGCCTCCCTGGAGAAAATACATCAATTCACCAATATTGTATCGGTCGTTCCCGAAATTATTCCTAACGGAACCTGGGAACCTAACATATTCCCTTTTGACTCAAATTATAAATGGAACCTGGATAATTTTGGTCCCATCGTTGTCCCTAAAAAGGGTACAACGGTCGACCTCACTCTCAAAAATATTTGCCTCTACAAAAGGATCATCAAGGTGTTCGAAGGAAATGATTTACAGGTCCGGGATGGAAAGATTTTCATCAACGGGAAGGAGGCTAATCAATATACCTTTTCTATGAACTATTTCTGGATGATGGGTGATAACCGTCACAATTCAGCCGATTCAAGATACTGGGGATTTGTTCCTGAGGACCATGTGGTCGGGAAAGCAGTATTCGTGTGGCTTTCCCTTGATCCAAACAAATCGCTTTTCGATGGGAAAATCCGGTTTAACAAGCTCTTCCGATTCGTAAAATAACTACTTTTGTCAAACAACTCAAATCTTTCGATATGAAAAAAACAACAGCTTTTATAATAATCTTCACATTTGCTATAGTGTTCACTTCTTTTCAGGTATGGTCAGGCAAAACGTTTGAAGGTGTAATTACATACAAAATCACGTATCCCGATAGTAAATTTACCGAAAGTCAGCTGGCAATGTTTCCTAAACTGATGACAATAAGTGTTAAAGGAAACAAAGCAATGACGGAAATAAGTACCGGGATGGGCAATCAAAAAGAGATCATCGATTATGTTGAAAAAACGAAAGTTGGATTGATCGATATGATGGGTCAGAAATTTGCTGTTAAACAGACCTCGGAGCAAATTGAAAAAGAAAATGCAGGTGGAGCAACACCAAAGGTTGAATTAAGCAGCGAAACTAAGGTCATTGCCGGTTATACATGCAACAAGGCCATAGTAACGGTTGATGATAAAGGCACAATATCAACCTACGAGGTTTTTTATACTGAGGAATTTGGGAATAAGGCCGCCAACTTTGACAATCCACTTTATAAGGATATTGACGGAGTCCTCATGGAATTTACAATGAAAACACAGCAATTTACAATGAAATTTTCGGTTTCAAACATCGAAAAGAAAGTCATATCTTCGAAACTTTTTGAAATTCCGCCGGACTATAAGTTAACTACCCAGGAAGAATTGAAATCCAAATTTGGAGGAATGGAAAAATGATCCATGGCCAAGTATAACAACCCAATAAAAACCAACACCTTTAGAGAAGAGCAGAAGGACGAGGGAAACCAGTTTCAGACAGCTCCTGTTAAAGAACTAAAACCGAAAAGGAAAAAAGAAAAAAAAGAAGAAAAACCAAAAAAGGGAAAACGAAAACTTTCGGACCACGACCTTGCCAAACAGGAACAACGTTTTCGGGTTATCGGACTTTTTTTTCTTCTAACAGCGGTTTTTTTATTATTTTCCTTTGTTTCCTACGTGCAGACATGGAAAGTCGATTTTAGTTTTACCGATACCGTATATAAACATTTTTCATTTGATAATCTTTTTGATAATAAAATCCCGGTAGGAAACTGGATGGGGAAGGTGGGTGCACTATGCGCTTTTCTTTTTATTTCCAAATGGTTCGGAATTGCCGCTTTTTTATTCATCGTCCTGCTCTTTAATTCAGGGATGAAATTGTTCTTCAATATTACCATCCTTCCTATCTGGAAAACCCTGGAGTATTGTTTTTTCGGCATTTTATGGATACCAATCCTTTTTGGATTAGTTGTCCCGGAAAATGACCTGCTTTCCGGGATGTATGGTTTTCAAATGAATATTTGGCTAATTGAATTCCTTGGTATAATGGGTCTCGGGTTATTACTTGGATTTACTTTTATCAGTTTCTTCATTCTTGCTTTCAACATTCCTTTCCGCTGGTTGAAATCCAGGACATTACCGGAATCACACTCTGATGAAACACTGAAAATGGCTCCTGCAGCCGAAACAGATTTTGACGATCCCGCTCAAGATCATCAAAATATGGTTATAGCTGAAAACAGTTTTAAAGAACCACCCGGGCTGGAAAATGAAGTTGATCTTGAATTAGCTCCAGAACATGAAATCCAGATCGAAAATCAATCCGGTATAGAACTTCTAATTGAAAAACCAGTAGAAGAAATTCCCGGAAACGGAAAAATTGAACATTATACACTTGACACCCCTTTTGACCCCACTCTTGATTTGCCAAAATACAAGTTTCCCACTCTTGACCTGCTAAATGATTATGGGAGTGATTCCGTAAATGTGAGAAAAGAAGAGCTGGAGGCAAATAAAGATAAAATTGTTCAGACACTGAGTAATTACGATATTAAAATTCAGAAGATCAAAGCCACTATTGGTCCTGCCGTAACCCTTTACGAGATTGTTCCTGAGGCGGGTATTCGAATTTCAAGGATAAAAAACCTTGAAGACGATATCGCCTTGAGCCTTGCTGCTCTGGGTATACGGATCATCGCACCTATACCAGGGAAAGGGACCATCGGTATTGAAGTCCCTAACCAACATCCGGAAATTGTTTCTATTAAATCACTTCTTGGGTCGGAAAAATTCAAAACAAGTACTTTCGAATTGCCGTTTGTGATGGGGAAAACCATCTCCAATGAGACTTTCATAGCAGATCTGGCAAGGATGCCACACCTCTTGATGGCAGGAGCAACCGGTCAGGGTAAATCCGTCGGTTTGAATGCCATCATCACATCCCTGTTATATAAGAAACACCCGTCCCAGGTTAAATTCGTGTTAATTGATCCTAAAAAGGTCGAACTTACACTCTATTCCAAGATCGAACGGCATTTCCTTGCCAAACTTCCTGATTCAGAAGAAGCGATCATTACTGACACCAGGAAAGTCATCCGGACTTTAAATTCTCTTAATATTGAGATGGACAACCGTTATGATTTGCTAAGGGATGCTCAAGTCAGGAATATTAAGGAATATAATGATAAGTTTTTTGCGAGGAAACTAAATCCGCAAGACGGACACCGCTTTTTGACCTATATTATTTTGGTAATCGATGAATTTGCCGACCTCATCATGACGGCAGGACGTGAAATTGAAACTCCTCTTACCCGTCTGGCACAATTGGCCAGGGCAACAGGAATTCATCTGATTATTGCCACTCAGCGTCCATCAGTTAATATCATTACCGGAACTATAAAAGCAAACTTCCCAGCCAGAATTGCATTCCGCGTCATTTCAAAAATCGATTCCCGTACTATCCTTGATACCTCCGGAGCAGATCAGCTTATCGGACGGGGCGATATGCTTCTATCGACAGGAAGCGACATCATAAGGCTGCAATGTGCTTTTGTAGATACTCCCGAGATTGACCGCGTCACTGAATATATCGGTTCCCAGCGTGGCTATCCTGAAGCATTTGCATTGCCCGAATATTATGATGAAGAGAATGAGCCGAGCAAGGAATTTGATCCGAATGAAAAAGATGAATTTTTTAATGATGCAGCAAGACTGGTGGTTCAACATCAGCATGGTTCTACTTCACTGATTCAGAGGAAGCTCAAGCTTGGGTACAACCGGGCCGGAAGAATAATTGATCAACTTGAAGCTGCTGGTATTGTCGGATCATTTGAAGGAAGTAAAGCAAGGGAAGTAAAATTCAAAGATATCGGAGCCCTGGAACAATTTCTCAAAGGACTGACCGACAATTGACCTGTTAACAGAATTTATAAAACCATACCTGAAACAATAGATTTATGAAAGGGATGATGACATTTATTTTTTGCATTATTGCGATATTCGCTTATTCACAAGGTAAAGATAATAAATCGAGTGAATTGCTGGATGAGGTTAGTGCAAAAGTAAAATCGTACAAGTCAATAAAAGTTGATTTCTCCTATTCAATGGTAAACATAAAAGCAAAAGTAAATGAAGAGAAAACAGGAAGCCTGCTTGTTTCGGGTGATAAATACAGAATGAATGCTGCAGGCCGTATCATTTTCAGTGATGGAAAAGCTATCTGGACCTACATTGAAAGTTCAAATGAAGTGCAGATCCACTCCAAGGATGATTCCGATGACGCCATGACTCCTTCAAGGCTCCTTACATCCTACAATTCAAATTATAAAAGTAAAATCATCAAAGAAAAAAACCAAGATCCGAATATTGAGTTGATTGAACTAATTCCCATAAAGCAAAAAAATATCACAAAGGCAATCCTGGGCATCGATAAAAGCAAGAAGCAGGTAAAAAGTTTTTCATTGTTTGACAAAAGTGGCAGTACTTACACTTATAAGATCACTAAATACCAAACGGATGTTCCTGTCCAATCCGGTGATTTTATTTTTGAGGCATCAAAATTTCCTGGTGTGGATATCGAAGATATGCGTTAATTAATGGTTGTCAAAGCAATATCAGACCCTTGCCTCTTAAAAAGAGAGGCTGATTCCATTCGTATTTCCATAATTAAAAGTCTTGCCGAGGCCGGTTCTGGACATCTCGGAGGATCCCTTGACCTTGCCGATATATTTTCTCTTCTGTATTTCTCGGTTCTTAATCACGATCCGCTTAATCCCCAATGGGAAGAAAGGGATCGACTCATCTTGTCAATCGGACATGTGGCCCCAGTTCTTTATGCTACTCTCGCACATTCGGGATATTTTCCTGTTGAGGAATTATCAACACTGAGGAAATTGGGAAGCCGGCTTCAGGGACATCCGGACAGGGGGCATGGGCTACCGGGTATTGAATTATCGGCAGGCTCTCTTGGTCAGGGATTATCGGTCTCCGTCGGTTTGGCTATTGCCGCAAAAATGGATAAAAAAGAGTGGAAAGTGTTTTGTATCCTTGGTGACGGCGAACTTCAGGAAGGCTCGGTATGGGAAGCCGC
>Ga0172369_10001907_pt1 | contig 29447 bp, 27 predicted proteins | sample LakKiv25m_FD_114539 | JGI IMG/M metagenome (GOLD analysis project Ga0172369, IMG submission 114539) | Freshwater microbial communities from Kabuno Bay, South-Kivu, Congo - kab_022012_11.25m | ecosystem: Environmental > Aquatic > Freshwater > Lake | place: Democratic Republic of the Congo...
CTCTTTGCCGCCGATGAGCCGGACGGCTCGGGCACCGGCTTCGTGGTGCATGCCGACGGCTACCTGCTCACCTGCTTCCACGTGGTCAAGGGGGCGAAACGGGTGCAGGTAACGGTAGGCGGGGCGTCTTATGACGCCGCCGTGCTGAGCACCGATGAGGCGCGCGACCTGGCGCTGCTGCAGATTCCCGCGAAGGGGCTGACCGCGCTGCCGCTGGCCAATTCCAACGCGGTGGAGGTGGGGCAGGAAGTGCGCGCCTGCGGCTACCCGCTGGCCGGCATGCTCGGCGCCGACTTGAAAGTCACCCGCGGCACCATCGCCGGCGTATCCGTGAAGGAGGCGCAGCGCATCTTCCAGATCGACGCGGCGGTGAACCCGGGCAACAGCGGCGGCCCGCTGGTGAACGAATCCGGCGAGGCGGTCGGCGTTATCAATGCCAAGCTGGCCGGCACCATCGTCGATGCCATCGGCTTCGCGGTTCCCGTCAACTACGCGAAACCGCTGCTGCGCGACGAAGGGGTGGACTATACGCCGGGAACCGCCACGGCAAAGCTGGACGGCCCGGCGCTGGTGAAGAAGGTCACGCCGTCGATGGCATTGCTCCGCGTGTGGGAGAAGAGCGGCAGTGGAACGATCGCGCCCTCCCCGACGCCCGCGCCGAAACCGCCGGTCTCGCCCGACGCCGTGGCGGCGATGAAGGCGGCGCAGGCGGAGGCGCTGCAGACGCTGGCCGGCAAGGGGGTGCGCGCGCCGGAGGGCATGGTGCTGGTGCCGCCGGGCGAGTTCACCATGGGCGCCAACGACGGCAACGCTAATGAAAAGCCGGAACGCAAGCTGGCGCTGTCCGCCTTCTGGATCGACGCGACCGAGGTGACCAATGCGCAATTCGCGAAATTCATACAGGCGGCCGGCTACCGGCCCACCGGCGGATGGAAGGCGGAGCCGGGCATGGAAGGGCTTCCGGCGGTGAACGTTACCTGGCATGACGCCGCCGCCTACGCGAAATGGGCGGGCAAGCGCCTGCCGACGGAAGCGGAATGGGAGAAGGCGGCGCGCGGCACGGACGGGCGCGTCTACCCATGGGGCAACGCGGTGGCGGCGGAACAGGCGAATCTGGCCGGGCTGGCCGACGGCTTCGCGGAGGCGGCGCCCGCCGGCACGTTCAAGGCCGGCGCCGGTGTCTGGGGCGCGCTGGACATGGCCGGCAACGTGTGGGAGTGGTGCGCGGACGGATACGCGCCCTACGACGCGCCGGTCGGCGGTCCCAGCAAGGTCATTCGCGGCGGCTCCTTCACCTCGACGCCCCGCGCCGGTCGCAGCGTGACCCGCGCCGCGCTGTTGCCAACGGTGGCGCTGGCCGAGGTGGGCTTCCGCTGCGTGAAGGACGAACCCGGCCTGCCGCCGGTGGCCGCCGTGGATGCGCCCGCCGCGCCGGTCCAGTATGACGGGGAAGTTACCTTCGCCGGGGAGCCCACCACGCTGAAATGCACCCCCGCCTTCGACAATCTCACCTTCACCACCCCGGAAGGCGCGCTGACCGTGGCGCGCGATAACGTGCTGGCCGTCTCCGCCACGGAAATCACGTTGCTCGGTGGTTCGATATTGAAGGGCAAATTGCGGGAAGCCTCGCTGCCCGTCACCTGGAGCCTGGGCCGGCGCGACATCCCCATGGCGACGGCTACTTACCGCCGCGCCGCTCCGCCGCCGGTGCTGGGGATGAACGTGACAAAGGACGGCGACATCGTGCCGCCCAGCTTTGGCGCGCAAGCCATGCTGGCCGACGAAAGCCTCATCGTCGGCAACCTGCGGGAAAAATCGCTTCATCTGCGCATCGCCGGCGCGGAAACCGATGTCTCCATAGACAAAATCCTGCAGCTCTCCACCGAAGACGGGCGCCTGCAAGTGATATTGAAGGACGGCAATATGCTGCCCGCCGAGCTGATGGGTGATGCGAATCTCGATTTGCTGGAAGGAAACCTGGTGATAAACCGCGCCACGCGGCTGGCGCAACTGACCTTTTCGACATCATCGATAGTCGCCGGCGCGAATCTGACGGGGATGGTCTACATCCCGCCCGGCGAATTTCTCATGGGCAGCAAGGAGGGCGAAGGCGACCCTGATGAGCGCCCGCAACGCCGGGTCTATCTCGACGGCTACTGGATCGATAAAAATCTCGTGACAGTGGCGCAATACCGGAAGTTCTGCCAGGCCACGGAGCGGCAGATGCCCGGGTTGCCGGATTGGTCGAAGGACGATCATCCGATGGTCAACGTTTCCTGGCACGATGCCGCGGCCTATGCGCAATGGGCGGGAAAGAGCCTGCCCACTGAGGCGGAATGGGAGAAGGCCGCGCGGGGGACTGATGGGCGTATCTATCCCTGGGGGAATGCCTGGGATGGCGCAAAGTGCCAGCACAGTGTCGGTCAAACTGCCGGGAAGACCGCCCCGGTCGGCAGTTTTCCCGCCGGCAAAAGTCCGTATGGCTGTCTGGACATGGCGGGGAATGTGTGGGAGTGGTGCGCGGATTGGTATGATGCTGGCTACTACAAGAATGCCCCCGCCCGGAATCCCACCGGACCGGCGACCGGCACACAGCGGGTGCTGCGTGGCGGTTCCTGGATCTATACCGATCCAGTCATCTTCCGCGCCGCCGACCGGGGCAGGGGCGATCCTGTTATCAGGGACGGCGACTTCGGCTTCCGGTGTGTTCTCCGTTCGCCAGGACAATAAATACCCTTGGTGCTTGATCGCTTGATCCCTTGGCCCTTACCACTGGGTCCTTTTCCTTACCGCCGCGCAAGCGGCGGTCGCGCGAAAAACAGAGACCGGTTATGCGAAATGAAGTAAGCGTTGTCGCTCGGGTCTACGATCTGACGCTGTGGCTGTTACCGCATCTGGCGAAATTTTCGCGCGATCACCGGTTTACGCTTGGCGACCGGATCGAGGTGACCGCGCTGGAACTGCTGGAATGCCTGGTGGATGCCAGTTATCGCGCGGATAAACAACCGGCGTTGCAACAGGGGTTACGCGGTCTGGAACGTCTGCGGTATTTGATACGGTTGGCCAAGGATCTTCGCCAAATCAATCTGAAACAATACGAATTCGCCGCACAAGCGATGGAAGTGATCGGGGGTGAAATCGGCGGGTGGGCGAAATCGGTATCTCGGCGAGGCGGGTAACGATTTGCATCGTCATCGGCACCTATTTGAGGCGATTTGCGCGTTCGGCAACCTGCTGCTGGCCGCGCGTAAGGCGCAACGCGGCAAACGGTTCACCCGGACTGTCGCGGCATTCAATCACCGCCTGGAATCGGAATTGCTGACGTTACGCGAAGAACTCCGCTCGCATACCTACCTGCCCGGAGTGTCGCGACAGTTTACAATTTGCGATTCCAAGCCACGTTTGATCACTGCGGCGCCGTATCGCGACCGGGTGGTGCATCATGCCATTTGCAATATCATCGAGCCGATTTTCGAGCGCACCTTCATAAGTGATTCCTATGCTTGCCGGAAAGGGAAAGGCACGCATACGGCGGTGAATCGGCTCACGAGTGCCATTCGGCGAAACAACTACGTATTACAATGTGACATCCGCAAATATTTCCCCAGCATCGACCACGACATTCTGAAGGCTTTGTTGCGGCGGAAGATCGCTTGTCCACAGTCACTGTGGCTGCTCGACTTGATCATCGACAGCAGCCCGCCACAGGAAGAGACGCTCTGCTACTACCCAGGAGATGATCTGTTTACGCCTTACAGACGGCAGCGGGGACTTCCCATCGGCAACCAGACCAGCCAATTCTTCGCCAATGTGTATCTCGATCCGCTGGATCACTTTCTCAAAGAGACGTTACGCGTGCGGGAGTACCTGCGCTACTGCGACGACTTTTTGCTCCTGGCACCTGATAAAGCGACATTATGGCAGCTCAAAGGCGCCATTGACGACTTCCTGGCAAGCCGGTTGCGTCTTACATTACATCCGACCAAGCAGTGGGTGCGCCCGGTGTCGGCGGGTGTCGATTTCCTCGGGTATCGCGTGTTTCCCACGCATCGCCGCTTGCTGCGCGCCAGCGGTTATCGATTGCAACGCAACCTGCGCGCCATGCAACGGACCTATCGACGCGGTGGCGTCTCACCAGGTACTATTACGCAACGTATCGCCGCGTGGATCGGGCATGCCCGTCACGCCGATACGTACAGGCTGCGGACGGCGTTGCTCGGCAAAGCTGTCTTCAGGCGGGTTGTGACGCGCGAACGCGGGTGCTGCGTGGCGGTTCCTGGAACAATACCAATCCAGACAACTTCCGCGCCGCCAACCGGAACAGGAACAATCCTGTTAACAGGAACAACAACAACGGCTTCCGGTGTGTTCTCCGTTCGCCAGGTCCCCCCATCCCGATGAGCATCGGGAATCGCCGGAGTTTCGTGTACTACGGTAGACGAGAGTGTGCAGCGGGGAGTCCATGCGCGTCGCGGCCCGGCCCCGATGCAATCGGGGCGAATATACAATAGCCCGGCGGCGACTGGTAGGTGGAAAGCCATTCGACGGCCGTCGTCGGGCACTCACTGCATGAATCAACGAAGGGGGCAGCCTCCCGGCCGCCCCCCTAATCCCTAACCCCTAGCCCCTACACCTCCATAATCTCCGCCACCTTATGATCGTGCGCCTGGTCGAGTTTCGCGATGTATTCGTCGGTCAGCTTCTGCGTTTTGTCCTGCGCGCGCTTGGAGTCGTCTTCGGAGAATTCGCCGGCTTTTTCCGACTTCTTCAGGTGCTCGATGGCGTCGCGGCGGACGTTGCGGATGGCGATTTTGCCTTCCTCCGTCTTGCGGCCCGCCAGCTTGGCGTATTCCTTGCGACGCTCCTCGGTCAGCGGGGGCAGCACCAGGCGGATGACCTGGCCGTCGTTGTTCGGATTCAGGCTTAAATCCGAGTTCAGGATGGCCTTGCCGATCGGCCCCAGCATGTTCTTGTCCCACGGGCTGATGACCAGCATGCGCGGTTCCGGCACGGAGACGTTGCCCACCTGGGTGATGGGGGTAGGCGTGCCGAAGTAATCCACCATGATGCCGTCCAGCATCATCGGGTTGGCGCGTCCGGTGCGGATATGGCGGAATTCCTCCAGCGTGGCGTCCACCGCGCCCTGCATGCGGTGTTCGGCGTCTTTCAAAATATCGGCGGTAGATGGCATAACACCCTCCTCATTCATGATTCAGTTGGGCCGGCAATCGGCCAATTTGCTTTTTCGACACAGCGGTGGGTTTTCCCTTGTCGGACGGTCGGACCGGTCGGACCGGTCTGACTGGTCTGACTGTCCGACTATCTGATAATCCGACTTCTCCGCTTATTCCGGATCGGCCTCGATGGTGCTGCCCACGGATTCGCCGTAAATGGCCTTCATCAGGTTGCCCTGCTTGCGCATGTTCAGCACCAGCAGCGGGATGCGGTTCTCCTTGCACAGGGTGAAGGCGGTCTCATCCATCACGCGCAGGCACATGGCCAGCGCCTGATCGTAGGTCAATCGGGTCAGCAGTTTCGCTTCGGGATCTGCTTTCGGGTCGCGGTCGTAAACGCCGTCCACATTGGTGGCTTTGATCACCACCTGCGCGCCCACCTCCGCGGCGCGCAGGGCGGCGGCGGTGTCGGTGGTGAAATAGGGATTGCCGGTGCCGGCGGCGAAGATGACGATGCGGCCATTTTCCATGTGGTGCACCGCGCGGCGGCGGATATACGGCTCGGCAATCTCGTTCATGGTGATGGCCGTTTGCACGCGCGTCTGCACGCCGATCTTCTCCAGCGCGTCCTGCATGGCCAGCCCGTTCAGCACGCTCGCCAGCATGCCCATGTAATCGGCGGTGGTGCGCTCGATGCCGGCTGACTTGACGCCGGTGCGCGCGCGAAAGATATTGCCGCCGCCCACCACCACGGCCACCTGGACTCCGCAGTCGAAGATCTGCTTCAACTGCCCGGCCATCTCGACCACTACGTCGGGATCGATGCCGTATCCCAATTCACCAGCCAGCGCCTCGCCGGACAACTTGATCAACACACGAGTATAATGCGGTTTCCGCTTCATCTGCCGCGTCCTTCTTCGATCCAGGTGAACGAACCGGCGGCTTATGCCGCCGGTGGATGCCGGGAGGTATTATACCGGACGGCTCGATGACGCGCAAATATTAACATTTTAGATTTTGGATTTTAGATTTTGGATTGGCCTTCAATCAAACGGCAATCAAAAATCCAAAATCCAAAATGTAATGCGGCGGCTCGAATGAGCCGCCGCATGGTCGTCACGGGCAGAGTCTCTTCACGCCGCCATTTGCTTTGCATCCTGCTCGACTTTTTCGCGCGCCTGATCCAGGGTCAATTCCATGCCATGGATCTGTTTGGAATGCTCCATGACTATCCGCGCGAGCTCCTCCTTGGTCGGCGCCGTCAGAGTGCTCTGATCCGGTTCACAATAGTAACTCCACGCCATAGGCAATCCCCCTTATCGATCCGGAGATGCGTTCATGCTATCATCTATCGTCGAAAAGATAGGTTTATATACAGACAAGAATGTATGATTTTTGACCGGCAAGCGGCAAGGCGCATAGCGGCGGCAGGAATCCCGGTAAAAAGGACGAAATGTAACGGCATGACAACTCAACAGGCTTCAAAGATGAATACCATTCCCGCCGTCATGCGCGCGGCCATGCAGACGGGCGTCGGGCGTATCGAGATCGTCGAACGGCCCGTGCCGCGGCCCGGTCCGGGTCAGGCGCTGGTGCGGCTGCGCGCCATCGGCATCTGCGGCAGCGACGTGCATTATTACGCGGAAGGGCGCATCGGCGACGCGGTGGTGGGGTATCCCTTCGTGCTCGGGCACGAGCCGGCCGGCGAAGTTGCCGCGTTGGGCGAGGGCGTAACCGACCTGGCGGTGGGCGATCGGGTAGCGCTGGAGCCGGCGCTGCCGTGCGGGCAGTGCGAGATATGCCGGACCGGCCATCCGAACTGCTGCCCGTCGGTGAAATTCCTCGGCACGCCGCCGGTACAGGGCACCTTCGAGGAATACCACCTTTATGACGCCCGGCAGTGCCTGAAAATCCCCGATAATGTCAGTTTCGAGGCGGCCGCCACGCTGGAGCCGATGGCGGTGGGCGTGCACGCGGTGAACAATGCCCGCCTGGCAATGGGCGCCCGCGTGGCCATCATGGGCAGCGGGCCTATCGGCATCGTGACGGCGATGGCCGCGCGCGCCGCCGGCGCCTCCTTCATCGCCATGACCGATCTGATTTCCTCGCGCCGCGAGCACGCCGCGCGTTACGCCGATCTGGTACTCGATCCGCGGGCGGTGAACGCGCCGGAAGAGATCAACCGCGCGGCGGGCGCCATCGACGTGGCCTTCGAAGCGGCGGGCGACCAGGCCGCCATCGACGACGCCACCCTTTGCGTCCGCCCGGCCGGCACGGCGGTAATCGTCGGCATCCCCGCGGTCGATCAGATATCGCTGTGGGCGCACCTGCTGCGGCGCAAGGAATTGACTCTCATCATGTCCCGCCGCTCGAACTTCGCGCTGCAGCCGGCCATCCGCATGATGGCCGCCGGCCTCATCCGTCCGGAGGAGATCGTCACCCACCGCTTCCCGCTGGAGCGGCTGGCAGAGGGGATGGACCTAATACATGAAATCGGCGACGGGGTGCTGAAGGCGATGGTGATAATTTAGTGGCGAGTGGTGAGTGTTTTTGGAAGACTCACCACTCGCCACTAACTCAAAACGTCCACGTTGCCGCAATCCCCGCGCCTTTATAGCCCAGCGAGACGTTCGGGACCCATGCCGGCACTTCCTGGCCGAACAGCCGCCAGGCGTCAAGGGCGGCGGGGATGGCTACCAGCAGAGCGAGCTGATCGGTAGAAAGGCCGGTGGCGTTGGAAATGCCGACCAGATCGCCTTCTTCATGATCCTTCAACACGGTCAGGTAAGCGGCGGCGACGGCCAGTTCCGAGACAACCAGGCCGGTTTTGAATGCTCCCGGCGGCTGTTGTTTTTTTTCGGCTCTATGCAATACGTATTCGGAGATGATCCATTGTGTTTCGATGCCGGCGGTGGCGACGCGCAGGTGCTCGGCATCGGTCAATGGACCGAGATAGGTGATAGACAGGTTATGCCATTTTACGTCGATGTCTTCCACCGCGGCGACGGCCAGGTGGCCAGTCTCGTGCGCCAGAATACCGGCCGCCAGGCCGGACAGGAAGGTCGCCGGATGGGAGCGCACCTCCACTTCATCCCATGCCCGCGCGAAGGCGCCGCCAGACAGCAGCAGCAATAACATGGTCGCGAAAACGCCGTAAATGCCTCTCACCTGATGCCCCTGGAAGTTAATGCAGAATGAAAAATGAAAAGTGCAAAATGCAAAATGATTGCCTAATGAGGTAAACCTTGCTTATCTCACGATAAGCTGACCTTAAACGACATCATTTTGAAAATTTGCGTTTTTCATTCTGCCTTTACTCTTCCCGTCCCTCTACTGCCAATCCTTTTCTCGCGATATAATAAACGGGAAGGGAGGCGGCGCATGCGCATCCGGCTGACACGAGGCGTAATCATCGGCATAGCGCTGGCGCTGCTTTTCTACTTCTACCTTACCCCGCAATTCTGGCCCGCGCCGACCGCCGAGCTCCGTCTCCCGCAAAGCGCGCGATCCATCCCGTTCACCATTACTTTGACCGGCAATTGAATTTGAAAGGAGCAACTTGATGACCACAGAGACCCAATTGACCCCCGAGCAACAGGACCGCGAGCGGCGCCTGCGGTGGTTCCGCGCGGCGCGCTTCGGCATGTTCGTCCACTGGGGCCTGTATGCCCAGTTGGGCCGCCAGGAGTGGGCGATGAACCGCGAGCGCATTCCCGTCGAGGAATACGAGAAGCTGGCAAAGACCTGGAAGCCGGCGCCCAACGCAGCCCGCGCCTGGGCGAAGCTGGCGAAACAGGCCGGCATGCGCTACATGGTGATGACCACCAAGCACCATGAAGGCTTCTGCCTGTTCGACTCGAAGCTGACCGACTACTGCGCGCCCAAGAAAGGCCCGGGGCGCGACCTGGTGGCGGAATACGTAGAGGCCGCCCGCGCGGAAGGCCTGCGCGTGGGCTTCTACTACTCGATGATGGACTGGCACCACCCCGACGGCGCCCGCTGTAAGCACGACGAGGCCGCCCGCCGCCGTTTCATCGATTACATCCACGGCCAGGTGCGCGAGCTGTGCACCAATTACGGCAAAGTCGACGTCATGTGGTACGACGTCTCATGGCCGCTGGACGCCGAGGGCTGGGAATCCGCGAAGATGAATGCGATGGTGCGGCAATTGCAGCCGGACATTCTCATCAACAACCGCTCGCAGCTCGAGGAGGACTTCGGCACCCCCGAGGGGCACATCGTCGCGGAAAAGGGCGGCCGCGCATGGGAAGCGTGTATGACCTTCTACGGGAGCTGGGGCTACTCAAACGAAGCCTACAAGCCGATGAACACGCTGGACGTGCTCGGCATGTTGCGCCAGGTGGCGGGCGACGGCGGCGGCAACCTGCTGCTCAACATCGGCCCGAAGGCGGACGGCAGCGTGCCCGAGCCCAGCCGGCAGGCGCTGGAAGAGGTAGGCGCCTGGATGCAAAAATATGGTGAATCCATCTACGACGCTACCACCCCCTTCCAGCAGGAATGGCAGCACGCCGGAACCTTCACCCGCAAGGACAACACCCTCTATTTCCACGTCCACGCCTGGCCGGGCGGTGATTTCTCCATCGGCGGCCTGTTCTGCACCGTCAAATCGGCCAAATTCATGGCCGGCGCCCCCATCCGCTTCACACAGAAGAAGGATCGCCTGCAATTCCAAGGCCTCCCCACCCAGGCGCCGGAGATAGTCACGGTGATTGAGCTGGAAGTGGAAGGCGACATCCGCCAGGTGCTCGGCGCGGGGTGCGTGCTGCTGGAAGACGATCTTTGGAAGTAACCGCTTTACCCATTTCCCGCCGTTAGTCTATACTGTGGTCATGAAGATCGGCAGCGTACCGTATTTGAATGCACGCCCGCTGGTGGACTGGCTCGAACGCTATCCGCGCGAGGATTTTACGCTCCACTACGCCGCTCCCGCCGTGCTGATCGAGCAGTTGTTCGACGGAACGCTGGATGTCGCCATGGCCTCCACCTTTCCCACCCTGGAGCACGCGGAACTGAAACTGCTGCCCTGGGTGGGAGTGACGACGCCCGGACCGGCGTGGAGCGTGCGGCTGTTTTCCCGGACGCCGATCGGAGATATCCGCACGGTAGCGCTGGATGCCGGTTCGCGGTCGTCCTCGGCGCTGGCGCGAATTATCCTGGCGGATCGTTATGGCATAACGCCGAACTATCTCGACCACCCGCCGGAGCTGAACGCGATGCTGATGGTTGCCGACGCGGCGGTGCTGATCGGCGATATCGGCATCACCGCCGGCGACGAATCGTTGATCGAGCTGGACCTGGGTAAGGAATGGCGCGCGCTGACCGGCCTGCCTTTCTACTTTGCCGGCTGGGTGGCGCGGAACCTGGCGACGCTCGATCGCGCGTCGTCGCTGCTCTACATGGCGCTGGAGTTCGGCCTGGCGCGGCTGCATGGTATCGCCGCCGAGGAAGCGGTCCGCCTGGGAATTTCGGAAGAGAGATGCTACGCTTACCTGTCGCAGATCATGCGCTACCGCACCGGCAAAAAGGAAGTTGCCGGCCTGGAGGAATTTCGCCGCCGGGCACAGCGGCTGGGATTGATCCGGTAGGGAACGCCGCGGAGGGCGTTCCTACAGGTTGGATACTGGAACGCCGCGGAGGGCGTTCCCTACAATATCATGTCACACGATATTCTCGAACGAGCGGCAAGCGGCGGGCGGCTGAACCCGGAAGAGGGGCTGGCGCTGTTCAGCGCGCCCCTGCTGGAGCTGGGGCAGGCGGCGGATGAGCGCTGCCGGCAACTGCATCCGGGGCCGCTACGCACCTTCGTCATCGGGCGAAATATAAATTACACGAATGTCTGCGTCTCGCACTGCAGGTTTTGCGCCTTCTCGCGCGGGGCGCGCAGCCGGGACGCATTTCTGCTTTCCACCGGCGAGGTGCTGGCAAAGATCGCGGAGATGGTCGATGCCGGCGGCACCGAGGTGCTGATGCAGGGAGGGCTGCACCCGGAGCTGCGGCTGGAATGGTACGAAGAGCTGTTCCGCGCGATCCGCGCGGTCTTCCCGGCGGTGGACCTGCACGCGTTGTCGCCCAGCGAGATAATGCACCTGTCGGCACTGGAAGGGCTGCCGGCGCCGGAAGTGCTGGCGCGGCTGCGGGATGCGGGCCTATCTTCGCTGCCCGGCGGCGGGGCGGAGATACTGGTGGACCGCGTGCGCCGGCTGGTCAGCCCGCGGAAGTGCATGACCGACGCCTGGCTGGCGGTGATGCGCGCCGCGCACCGGCTGGGCATGCCCACCACCGCGACGATGATGTACGGCCACCTGGAGACGCTGCCCGAGCGCATCGAGCACCTGGAGCGGGTGCGGGCGGCGCAGGACGCGACGGGCGGCTTCCTCGGCTTTATCCCGTGGCCTTTCCAGCCGGGTAAAACCGCGCTGGCGCGCCGATACCGAATTCCGGCGGGCGACGCAGCGGAATTCATACGCATGCTGGCCGTCAGCCGCCTGTACCTGGACAATGTTCCCAATATACAATCATCCTGGGTCACTCAGGGGCTGAAGGTAGGGCAACTGGGCCTGTGCTTCGGCGCCAACGACCTGGGCAGCACCATGATGGAGGAGAACGTGGTAAGCGCCGCCGGCATAACGTTCCGCGGCAACGCGATCGAGTTAGCCGCGCTGATCGCAGATCTGGGCTGGCAGCCGGCGCAGCGCAATACGCGGTATGAGACAGTGGTTAGCGGTTAGTGACGAGTGGCCTGTAATATGCAGCCCGGGAATCTGCGGGATTGTTCGATCCAACCCGGATTATTTACGCATTTAAAAGGCTTGAAAACCGGGGATCTGCGGGATTACCTTGACTTTCGAACTTAGCGTGCGTGATACAAGTCTGGCAGGTAATTCGTTTCATTTGGGGTATACAAATAAGGATTATCTCTTAGAGAAAGAACGATTTGAGGATTGCCTGATGGTGGAATTTCATGATTTGCCGCGCTTTCCGCGCCGCAATCCGCTCTGGATATTCATCCTGATCGCCGCGCTGGGCCTGTTCATTATTTTTCCGCTGATTGCCCGCTGGGTGACGGACTTGCTGTGGTACCGTGACGTGCAACGGGCGGATGTGTACTGGACGATGTTCTGGGGGCGTTGGCTGCTGGGCGGGGTGGTCGGGATCGCCTTTTTCGCGGTGGTGTTCGCCAATGTCTACCTGGCGTTGCGCGGCACAGCCGATACCACTTGGATCATGTTCGGCCGGCAACTGCGCGAGCGCGCCATCGGCATGCTGGACCGCACGCTGCGGCGCATCATCTTCTGGGCTGCCGGTCTGCTCACCGCCTTGTTCGCGCTGGGGGTGGGGCGCGGCGCGGCGGACTACTGGCCGCAGTTCCTGCTGTTCGCCAACGCGCAAAAGGTTGGTACGCGGGATCCGATCTTCCACCACGACGTCGGTTTCTATCTTTTCCGGTTGCCGGCGTGGGAATTGCTCAACCGCTGGCTGTTTTTCAGCCTGATACTGGCGTTGATCTTCACCGGACTCGTTTACCTGGCCACCGGCGGCATCCGCAAGCTGCAGGGCGTCACCGTCTCCTCGAAGCTCGCGCGAGTGCACATGTCGGTGCTGCTGGCCTTTGTATTCCTGGCGAAGGCGATGGATTATTTCCTGGATCGCTACGGCGTGCTTTACAGCGACAACGGGATGTTCGTGGGCGCCGGTTACGCGGCAATACATGCCATGCTGCCGGGCCTGGCGGTGATGATCGTCATCACCGTGATCGCGGCGGTATTGGCGCTGGCGGGCATTACCTTCCGCAACATTCGCATACTCGGCTGGTACGTGGCCGGATTGATTATCGCCTCTATCCTGATACTCGGCATCTATCCGGCGTTAGTGCAGCGGTTCAGCGTGGTGCCGAACCAACGCGAGATGGAAAAGCCGTTCATCCAGAACCATATCGATATGACGCGCAAGGCTTACGGACTGGACGCGGTACGCGAAATACCGTTTACACCGGCATCTACCATCTCGAAGGCGGCGCTGCAGGCTTCCGCGGGAACGATCAATAACATCCGGCTGTGGGATCCCGACACATTGCTGGAAGTCTATCGCCAGCGACAGGAGATTCGCAGCTATTACCAGATTCTCAACATCGACATCGACCGGTATCACCTCGGCGGCCAATTACGACAGGTGATGCTCGCCGCGCGCGAGATGAATTACGATCAGATTCCCGGTCAAAAAACCTGGGTCAACCGGCATCTGAACTACACCCATGGTTATGGGGTGGTGATGTCGCCGGTCAACACCTTCGATGAGGACAAACGCGAACCGGTCTACTTTATCAAGGACGTGCCGCCCATGCCGCGGTATCCGGAGCTGAAGATCACGCGGCCGGAGCTGTATTTCGGCGAAGGCGCGGATAATTACGCCGTCATCTTCACCCGGGAAAAGGAATTCGACTACCAGCGCGGCGAAAATGAAAACGTCGATACGACATATCAGGAATCCTCGGTGGGCGTGCCGCTGCGCAATCCGCTGGTGCGCGCGTTGCTGGCCTCGCGCTTCGGCTCACTCGATCTGCTGATCTCCAATACCATCACGCCGAAGAGCCGCATCATTTTCCGGCGGCAGGTCGTCGAACGCGCGAAGGCAATCGCGCCCTTCCTGGCCTTCGACCGCGATCCGTATATCGTCATCGGCGATGACGGGCGGCTCTACTGGATCCTCGATGCCTACACGCGCAGCATCCGCTACCCTTACGCGCAATCCACCGACCTGGAGATTGCCGGCGGGAAAATGCTGCGCAGTAATTATGTGCGCAATCCGGTAAAAGTGGTGATCGACGCGTATAATGGCACGGCCCGATGCTACGTCATCGACGAAAAGGAGCCGTTCATCCTCGCCTGGCGCAGGATATTCCCGCGCCTCTTTCAGCCGATCTCCGCCATGCCGGCCGGGCTGACGCAGCACATGCGCGTGCCCGAAGGCCTGTTCAACGCCGTTTCAGGTATTTACCGGAAATACCACATGAAACGGGCCAACGATTTCTACCTGTCGGTCGATCTCTGGGAAATACCACTTAATCCCGAACAGCCCAACTCGCCCGAAGCGCAGTTGACGCCGGTGGCGTTGCCTGCCTACTACACCATCATGAGCCTGCCCGGGGAGACCAAACCGGAATACCTGCTCATCAGACCGTATACGCCGGTTAAGAAACCCAACATGATTGCCTGGCTCAGCGCTAACAGCGATCCGAACCACTACGGCGATATACTGGTCTACGCCTTCCCGGCCCAGAGCTCGTTCGAAGCACCCGGTCAGACCGCCGCCCGCATCAACGCGAAACCGGAGATCAGCCAGGCGATCTCGCTCTGGGGACAGCTCGGATCCAAAGTTATCCAGGGTAATCTATTGGTGATCCCCATCGACGATTCGCTCATCTATGTGCGGCCGGTTTTTCTCAAGGCGGAACAGAGCTCGATCCCATCGCTGCAGCGCGTGATTGTCGCCGATCAGGCACGGATCATCATGCGGCCAAGCCTGGAAGAAGCGCTGGCCGCGCTTACCGGCGGCGCGGTCAGCGTGCCGCCCGACGAGGAGATCGCGACACAGACATCGGTCGAGACACCGCCGGTTGCGCGGCAGGATACGTCATTAACCGCGCTCTCTCCCGACGAGCGAGCCCTCGTCAAGGCCGCGAGCGACCATCTGCAGCGCGCGACGGAAGCACAACGGCAAGGAGATTGGGCGACCTACGGCCAGGAAATCGAAAAAGCGCGTGAAACCTTGCGGGAAGTCATCGAAAAGTGATGCATGCCGGGGTTTGCCATGTTGATGCTGACTATCGAAACCTGCACGGAGACGAGCACATTAGGGATAGTGCGCGATGGGGCGGTGCTGGTGGAGGCGGCGTTTCCCAGCCGCTACACACTGGCAAAGCGCCTGCAACTGCGTATCGACTGGCTGCTGGCGGAGTGCGAGCTGACCAAGACGTCGCTGGATGCCGTCGCCGTGTCGCGAGGGCCGGGCTCCTTCACCGGGGTACGCATCGGGGTGACCGCGGCCAAGGCGATGGCCTACTGGCTGCGCATCCCACTGGCGGCGGTATCTACGCTGGAGGCGCTGGCGTATCCATTCCGTCACGTGCCGGGGGGCATACTGGCGCCGCTGATCAATGCCCGTCGCCAGCAGGCATACACGGCGCTGTTCAGTGCGGAGAACGGTGTTTTACGCAGGCAGTCGCCGGACCGATTGCTCTCCGCCGAATCGTTTGCCGAATTGCTGCGCTCGCAGGCGGATGGGGACGGACCGCTGCTGTTCATCGGGCAGACGGACGGATTGCCGGAGGCCTTTCTACGCAATGCGCCGCGGCCGCCCGCGCCGGTGCGCGGCCTGGTGACGCCGCACGCGCTGGCCGCGCTGGCGCAGGCCCGCCTGGAACGCGGCGAGCAGGACGATCCACTTACGTTGGCGCCTATCTACCTGCGCGGCGCGGCGGAATGATTTGGTGTTGGGTGTTGGGGATTGGGTGTTGGTCTATATGCATCTTACCACCACTCAACACCCAAGAAACGATATGCATAATCTAGAGAACAGTATCCAGCTTGATATCATGCGGGGTGGGGACGTGCCGGCGGTGCACGGGCTGGAGGAGGAGTGTTTTTCCAGTCCGTGGGATATGGATTCTTATTATCGCGAGTTGCGGAACTCGAATGCCTATTACATCGTGGCGCGCAAGGGGGAGGACGTGATCGGGTGCGGCGGCATGTGGACGGTGGGTGATGAGGCGCACATCGTAACACTGGCCGTGCAACCGAATTTCCGCCGGCAGGGCATGGGCCGCCGCCTGCTGAATGCATTGATCAGGGAAGCCCGCCGGCGGCGGGCGGAGCGCGTTACGCTGGAGGTGCGGGTGAGAAACCAGGCCGCGCAAGCCCTTTACACCACGTTCGGTTTCCGCACGGTCGCCTTCCGCCGTGAATATTACCCGGACAACGGCGAGGATGCGGCGGTAATGGCGTTGGAGTTGAAGTAAGTTCAAAGCTCGAAGTTGCCGTTTATTGTTCAGTTTGCAGATAAGGTGAGTAATTGCTCGGAGTTCGAAGCGAGTGTTCCGGCAGTTGAAACAGGAACTCGAACACCGATCTTTGAACTTTGAACTCTCATGAATTTGACGAGTACCCTCGGAATTTCGGATAATTCAGGACTACAGCGGGTGCGGTCAAAACCGCACCCGTTCCATGAGGTGAACATGACACACGACGCGACGGACACGACTTTGCGGCGCACGGACGGCTGCGGTGCATTGCGGGCGGCGGATATCGGCCGCACGGTAACGCTGATGGGCTGGGTGCAGACTAACCGCGATCACGGCGGGTTGATCTTCATCGACTTGCGAGACCGCTCGGGGATCGCGCAGATAGTTTTCAATCCGGAGGAGGCGCCCGACGCCCACCGCACAGCGCAGTATCTGCGTTCGGAATACGTGATCGCCGCGCAAGGCAAGGTGGCGCCGCGGCCCGAAGGCACCGTCAACTCGAAGCTGCCCACCGGCGAGATCGAAGTGCATGTCAACCGGATCGAGGTGCTTAATTCTTCAAAAACACCGCCTTTCCCTATCAACGATGATAACGCGCCGGAAGTAGACGAAAATGTCCGGCTCAAATATCGCTATCTGGACCTGCGCAATACGCGCATGCTGCGCAATCTGACGCTGCGGCATAAAGCACTGCAGGCGGCGCGCGCTTTTCTCGATGCGCAGGATTTTCTCGAGGTAGAGACGCCTTTCCTCATCAAATCGACGCCGGAAGGCGCGCGCGACTTCCTGGTGCCGGCGCGGCTGCGTCCGGGTGAATTCTACGCGCTGCCGCAAAGCCCACAGTTGCTCAAGCAGACGCTGATGGTGGCGGGCATAGAAAAATATTACCAGATCGCCCGCTGCATACGCGACGAGGACTTGCGCGGCGACCGGCAGTTCGAATTCACGCAGATCGACCTGGAGATGTCCTTTGTGCAGCGCGACGACGTGCTGACCGTAACCGAGGGCATATTTCAGGCCATCATGCGCGTAATCGGCATGGAGATTCCGGCGCCCTTCCCGCGCATGAGTTACCGTGAAGCGATGGAGCGCTTCGGCAGCGACAAGCCGGACACCCGCTTCGGTTTGGAGTTCGTCGATCTGTCGTCCGTATTTGATGGAACGGAGTTCAAGGCATTCGCCGGCGTGCTGGAAAGCGGCGGGCAGATCAAGGGGATCAACGCGAAAGGCGCCGCCGGCCTTTCCCGCCGCGAACTGGACGAACTGGTGGAATTCGCGAAGGAATTCGGCGCGAAGGGGCTGGCCTACTTCCAGCTCACGCCGGAAGGGCTGAAGTCGCCCATCACGAAATTCCTTTCCAAGGAAGCGCAGACTGACCTGAAGAGCGCCATGGATGCGCGGGAGGGCGATCTGCTGCTGCTGGTGGCCGACACGCCGGAGATCGTGGCGCGGGCGCTGGGCCGGCTGCGGCTGCGGCTGGGTGAACAACTCGACCTTATCTCGGAAGGGCAATGGAACTTCCTCTGGGTAATCGATTTTCCGCTTTTCGAATGGAACGAGGAGACGCAGCAGATAGACATGATGCACCATCCATTCACCATGCCGAAGGCGGAGGACATAGATAAGCTGGAGACAGAGCCGCTGCAGGTGCGCGGCGACCTCTACGACCTGGTGTTGAACGGCAACGAGCTGGTGAGCGGCAGCATCCGCTCGCACCGGCGCGATATTCAGGAGCGTGTGCTGCGGACGATCAATATGCCCATCGAGCAGATTCAGGAGCGCTTCGGCTTCCTGGTGGAGGCATTCGAATACGGCGCGCCGCCCCACGGCGGCATGGCTATCGGCTTCGATCGCCTGATTATGCTGATGGCGGGCGAGAAGTCGCTCCGCGAAGTAATCGCTTTCCCGAAAACGGCCTCCGGCATGGACCTGATGATGGACGCGCCTACGACGGTGGATCCGATCCAGTTGCGCGACCTTGGGTTGGCGTTGCGAAAGAAATCGTAGGGAACGGTATCGATTTATGTCAGAAACCGAGCCGACAGACCGGATAGACGAGTTGCAACGGCGGTTGGGCATTACCTTCGTCCGGCGAGACTTGCTGGTGCAGGCGCTGACGCACCGTTCCTACCTGTCGGAGGCGGTGGAGGCGGTAGCGAACGAGCGGCTGGAATTTCTCGGCGACACGGTGCTGGATCTGGTGGTGGCCGAGGAGGTGTTCCGCAGGCACCCGGAATGGCCGGAGGGCGAGCTGACCAAGGCGAAGGCATCTGCGGTGGGCGAGCGGGCGCTCGAGCAGGTGGCGCGCGAGTGGGACCTGGGGGCGTATGTGCTGATCTCGCGCGGAGAAGAGCAATCGGGTGGGCGGGAACGGCGCGCGATGCTGGCCGATTCGGTGGAGGCGCTGATCGGGGCGTATTATCTGGATCGGGGATTGGAGACTTGCCGGGCATTCGTGCTGCGCGCGCTGGCGCCCGCGCTGGAGATTATCGAGCGCGGCGAACACGAACACGATTTTAAGACGCTACTGCAGGAGCTGTTTCAGGCGCGCTATCAGACGGCGCCCGTATATGAAGTTTTGCAGGAGAGCGGCCCGCCGCATGACCGCACATTCGAGGTAGGGGTGATATTCGATAGCCAGGTGCTGGGACGCGGGGAAGGCAAGAGCAAAAAGGAAGCCGCGCAGAAAGCTGCCGCGGAAACCTTGCAAGTCATCTCCGAACGGGAAAATTCGACATAAAAGCGATTCCACACCCTCCTATTCTTCTGCAGGCTCTTCCCCTCTTCGCGCGTAATTGTTAGAATGAAGTGAAGATTGTGTTAATCACTGCTTCTCGACTTCAATTCCTCGCAACGATCCGTATAATATAGTGGAGGTAACACCGTGGCCAGATTGCGACTGCTGCCGCGCGACGAAAAATTTTTCGAACTTTTCGAGAAGGCTTCCGGCGTCGTCCTCGCCGGCGCGGAAACGCTATTGCGGATGCTGAACGACTTCGAGAACGCCGATCAGTACCGCAAGCAGATCGGAGATCTCGAGCACGAAGGCGACGCCGTTATCCACGCGGTGATGGACAAGCTAAACCGTACCTTCGTGACTCCCTTCGACCATGAGGACATCCGCGCCATCGCCAGTCGGCTTGACGACATCATCGACTTTACCCAGGCGGCCGCCGAGCGCCTGGTGCTCTACCGGGTCAAGGCGCCATATCCCGACAGTGTGGAGCTGGCAAGCGTGCTGGTGCAGACGGTACGCCAGGTTGACGCCGTCGTGGGCATGCTGCGGGACCTCAGCCAGCGGCGACCGATTATTGAGAATTGTATCGAAATTAACCGGCTGGAGAATTCCGGCGACCGGTTGTACCGAGAAGCGCTAGGGCGCCTGTTTGCCGACGGTAATCTGCTCGAGCTGATCCGCTGGAAAGAAATTTTCGAGCAGATAGAACAGGCAATCGATGAATGCGAAGATCTGGCCGACGTGATCGAAAGTATCGTCGTGAAACACGCCTGACCGCGAATGTGCCGTGTGAATTGACGGCAACAGATTATTCAGAGGACGTCACGATAAATCACGAAATGAATATAGCAACCGAGGCGACACCCCGGACGATCTGCTCTTCCTGCCAGGCCGCGATCGGTGCGGAGGAAGAGAGCATCACCTGCTCCAATTGCGGCGGTCGAACCCATCAGAACTGCTGGGAGCACGACGGCCGGTTATGCATGTCACCGGAGTGCATCTCCGCGCGATTGAAATATTACGCGGCTCCCGCGGAAGCACACGCGCTGCCACTGCCGGCAGCGGCAACCCCCGAAAACGACCGAGCACTCTGGTTCTCGGTCACCATCGGCATTATCGTACTCGTTGCCACGGCGGTGCTCGCCTTTAAGCTCGGTGTGCCGTCCAATACAATTATGGTCCTCGCCGTCGTTATCGCGGCGCTCTCGTTCGATTACGTTAATGGTATGCATGATGCCGGCAACGCTATCGCCACCGTCATTTCCACCCGAGTACTTACACCATTTGCCGCGCTGCTGATGGCAGCGATCCTCAACCTTGTCGGCGCATTGTTCTTCTCCGGAGTAGCGAAGAGCATTGCCACTAAGTTCGCCGATATGCAGCAGGTTGCGACATTGAACTTGCACATCGCGCCGGTGATGATCCTCTGTGGCTTGATCGGCGCCAGCGCATGGAGCTTTCTCACCGCCCGCTGGGGCGTGCCGGTCAGCACCTCGCACTCGCTGTTCGGTGGATTGATCGGCGTATTCCTGATCAGCGGCATCCCATTGAACCATCCGTATATGATCCTGCTTGCAACCTTCATGGTGGCAGCGCCGCTGACTGCCTTCATTGCCGGATATATCGTGATGATCCTGATCACCTGGATATTCCGCCACGCCGCGCCGCATCGGCTGAACAAGGGGTTCCGCATTGCCCAATTCATATCTTCAGCATCAGTGGCGTTCTCGCATGGGGCCAACGATGCGCAGAAGGCGATGGGGATTATCACCCTGGCGCTCGTGAGTGGGGGATTCATCGACGTCGCTGATATCAGCCACGTCGAAGTACCAATCTGGGTAAAGGTCGCCTGCGCGCTGGTCATCGCGCTGGGCACCGGTTTCGGCGGCATGCGTGTTATCCGCACCCTCGGTCATAAGATCATCAAGCTGGCGCCCGTGCACGGCTTCGCCGCGGAGTCGGTGGCAGCCGCTACCATCCAGGTAGTCACCCACCTCGGCGTTCCGGTCAGCACCACCCACATCATTTCATCCTCGATTCTAGGAATCGGCGCCTCGCGCCGCCTTTCTTCAGTCCGCTGGGGGCTGGCGATGAATATCGTGCTGGCATGGATCGTCACCATCCCAACTGCCGCGGCTGCTTCGGCATTACTCTACTGGATTGTGAAAATCGTTTTTCACCTGCATTAGACCCCTTTAAGGTTGGAAAATCGCAAAGAATCATAAGTTTTGGATAACAATTACGCTAAACCCGGCAAGCTGAGTCTGATGGTTGGGTAGGCAGGAAAGCTGATCGATTCTTTTCATAGCTCTTTTACCGTATCGAAACCACTCATGCGGCGGTAATCTTCCGCATGAGTGGTAAGCCTAATGGAAAGCCTGAATTGTTGAGTTGCGGGCAAGGCCTACGTTAGTAACAGACCAGCCTGATCGTGGTCCGTGATAGACGCACTTCTGCACGAAAACAGGTATAATAGCCCCTGCATGATCGATGCCCACTCACACCTGAACGATCCACAATTGAGCGTGCAAATCGACGCCGTGCTGGCGCGCATGCGCGAAGCCGGCGTTTCGGGCGCGCTGGTTATCGGCGCCGACGTACCCTCCAGCCGCCTTGCCGTAGAACTCGCCCGCGTCTATCCGGAGCTGCGCGCCGCCGTCGCCATGCATCCCCACGACAGTAAAGACCTTGATGACGAAGCGCTGGCGGCGCTGGCGGCGCTGGCGCGCCAGCCGGAGGTGGTCGCTTATGGCGAGATCGGGTTGGATTTCCACTACGACTTTTCGCCGCGCGAAATTCAGCGGGATGCATTCCGGCGGCAATTGCGACTGGCGCGCGAACTTGACTTGCCGATCGTCATCCACGAACGCGAAGCGGCGGACGAAGTGATGAGCATGCTGGACGCCGAGAACGGCTGGGCGCACGGGGGTGAATGGCACTGCTGCAGCGTGGAGCCGGAGCGGGCGGCGCGCATTGCGGAGCGCCTGTATGTGGGCATTGCCGGCTGGATCACCTTCTCGAAGGCGGAGAATATCCGGGCGCTGGCGCGCGCGGTTCCCCTAGAACGCATCGTACTGGAGACTGATGCGCCTTACCTGGCGCCGGCGCCGCACCGCGGCAAGACGAATGAGCCGGCCTTTGTGCCTATTATCGCACAGACGCTGGCGGAGCTGAAGGGAGTTTCATTCGCCGAAGTCGAACGAGTAACCGATGAGAACGTCGCGCGGGCCTTTCCGCGGTGGACAGGAGGGTGATTTTTGATGCGTTATTCATTGTCGGACATGTCCGACTGATCGGACATGTCCGATATTTCAGACATGTCGGACTGTTGTCTGACTGGATAGAGTATGAATATTGAGCAAAGGAGTAACAGTTATGCCCGATGACTGCATCTTCTGTAAGATAGCCAATCAGGACATTCCCGTCGAGTTGGTTTACCAGGACTATCTACTGGCTGCTTTTCGCGACATCAATCCGGCGGCGCCCGTGCATATCCTCATCGTGCCGAGGAAGCACATCGGCGGCGTGCTGGAACTGATGGACATCGACGCCGAAATGCTGGGGAAGATATTCGAGGTAGCCGCCGGCCTTGCTCGCCGTGAAGGCATCGCGGAAAGCGGTTTCCGCATCGTGGTAAATTCCGGCCCGGACGCCGGCCAGAGCGTGCGGCACATTCACTTCCACCTGCTCGGCGGCCGCGAAATGGCCTGGCCGCCCGGATGAGAGGCCGTTGGTGACTGTCTTTGCCGCTGGGGGCTGAGACAGTCCCCAACAGAACTTCGAACTATTCCAGGGCGAACAGCTCGAGCTGCGGGGTGACGATCGTCTGTTTCGCCGACGCCGGGGCCTGCTTTGCGGGAGTAGTTTTAGCAACGGCGGGCGGAGATGGCGCGGCCGCGGCGCGTTTCGGTATGACCGCCGCGCGTTTCTTTTCGGTGTCGGCTTTTACTTCGAGCTGCAGCGTGGGGGCGGCGTCCGGTTTGGCCACCGGACCATGTTTGGCCTGACAATGCGCCGCATCCATCGGCAAGGCAGTAGCTTTGCCGGCGCGCGGCTGCGCGGCTACCGTCGGCGGGGTAGGTATCTCCGGCGTCTTCCCGCGAATTTTACTCTCTTCGGAAACTGCCGCGGTTTCAACGGCCAGCTTGAGCGCGGGCGCCGGTTTGACGGCCCGCGGCGGCGTTTTCGTCACCGGTTTGGCTGAAACCGCCGTGGGTTTCGCGCGGGCGCCGGCCGGCTTCGTGGTTTGTACCGGTTCGGCGGTGATGTCAAGGTTCGGCGAGCCGGCCTGCCGCCGCTTGCGCACTACCTTGGCGTTGGGATCGAGGGCCAGCTTCACCTTCGCCTCGCGGGAATAACGCTGAGCAAATTCGGGTGTATCGAGCAGGGGTCGCACATAATCGTCGAAATATTTGCAAGCCTCGCCGCCGATCACCGCGCAAGGCATGCGACCCTGGCAACCATTGCGAAAATTCGCGCACTCCCCCTTTGCCAAACGAGCATGAATATCCGAGCTGGTCACCTTCACACGCGCCATTATTGCCTGCCTTATCAATACATCGAGCCAATATCGCTTATTTTACAACAACAAACACCGGTTTTTGCCTTCCGAACCATCTGCTGAATGAAGTGGATGGCGCCGGCGATAGTAATGGAGTGTAGAGCATGCGCCGCGGTATGACGGCTTAATCGTTATTATATTCGCGTTTCGGCGGTTCTACTCCTGCCGTTGCGATGAATTCATCACGCAGCTTATTGCTCGGGCCGCGCCCGTAGTGTGCCATCGTTGAAGCGGATATCCAGCGCCTCTTCCCGCGCTGCTCGCGCGGCGGTGGGAAGGAGGGCGCCGTCGGAGGGGCGTGTGACCAGGGCGTAGCCGCGCGAGAGGATGTTGCGCGGGTCCAGCGCCTCCAGGCGGCCTTCCACGAGCTGCAGGCGTCTGGTCACCGATTCCAGCCGTTTGCGGACACGTTCGTCAATGCGCTCGCCCAGGTAATCCAGGTCCTGCCGGCGCTGGCGAATGAGAACTTCGGGATTGCGAAGCGCGGGGTGGGCCAGCGCGCGCTGCAAATCTCGCCGGCCATGGGCGATCAGGCCGCGCGCGCAGGTGAAGATACGCCCTTGCAGTTGCATCAGGTAATCGGACACCCCGTGGAGATCGGGCACGACCATTTCGGCGGCGGCGCTGGGGGTGGGGGCGCGCAGGTCGGCGGCGAAATCGGCGATGGTGAAATCAGTTTCGTGCCCGACGGCGCTCACTACCGGGATGGGGGAGGCGGCGATGGCGTGCGCCACCGTTTCGTTATTGAAGGCGTTCAATTCCTCGAAGGACCCGCCGCCGCGCGCCAGCACGATCACATCCACGCCGGGAATGCGCCTGGCCAATTGCAGCGAGCGAACGATACCCGCCGGCGCCCCCGATCCCTGTACCGGTGTCGGCACCAGCACGACATGCCGCCCTGGCCAACGACGGCCGCTGACGGTGACGAAATCGTGCATCACCGCGCCGGTGGGCGAAGTGAGCAGGGCGATGCCGCGCGGGACGAAAGGCAGCGGGCGCTTGCGCTCCGGCGCGAACAGGCCCTCCGCCTCCAGCTTCCGCTTGAGCTGCTCGAAGGCCATGAAGAGATTGCCCACGCCTTCCGCCTGCAGCGTATGCGCGTAAAGCTGGTATTGCCCGGAGCGCTCGTAGACGGCAATGGAACCTTCCGCGATAACCTTCATGCCATCCGTGCAGCGGAATCCCAACTCCTGCACCCGATCACGCCACATCACGCAGCGCAGCTCGCTGGCGTCGTCTTTCAGCGTGAAGTAGAAGTGCCCGGAGGAGTGGTACTTACAGTTGCTGATCTCCCCGCGAACCATCACCCGCTGCAGTGTATTATCGCGCTCCAGCAGCGTTTTAATATAGCGGGTCAGCTCTTTGACGGAGAATACATACAGGCCGGACTGCATAAGGCTATTGTGCGTAAGGCGGCGGAAAGTGTCAAGGGTAGATTATATTCCATCCTATTTCCGCGACTTCCACGCAGCCAGCATGAATTTGGGGAGGGCGGCCATGCGGGGGAGGCGGGAGGGTTGCTGTACTAGTCGGTAGAGCCACTCCAGGCCGGAGCGCTGCATCCAGGCGGGGGCGCGCTTGAGCTGGCCGGAGGTGACGTCGAAGCTGCCGCCCACGCCGATCATTACCGGCACGTCCAATTCGACGAAGTGCCGGCGGATGAACAGCTCCTGCCTGGGTATTCCCAGCGCGACGAAGAGCACGTCCGGCCTGGCGGTGGCGATATCCCGCGTCACACGAAGCTCCTCCTCCGGCTTGAAATACCCGTGGTGGATGCCGGCGATAATCAGGCCGGGATAACGCGAAGCGAGCACGCCCGCGGTCGCCTGCACCACCATTTCCGAAGCGCCCAGCAGGTAGATGCGGAACCCCTTGCGCGCGGCAAGCCCGCTGATGCGGTCCACCAGGTCAACGCCGGACACGCGCTCGGGCAGGCGCATGCCCTTCATGCGGGTGGCAAGGAGCACGCCGGCGCCGTCCGGAGTGACGAGATCGGCATGGCGCACAGCATCCAGCAGCTCCGGCTCCGATCGCGCGCGCATGATGCCGGAGGCATCGGCGGTGAAAATGTGGTGTGGCTGCCGCGAGCGGATGAACTCTTCGATCCGCTCCAGCACCTCGTCCATGGTCAGCGGGTCCACCGGAACGTCGAGCAATTCGAGACGGCGGTCGGCGACCGGCATGCGCCGCCACCGCCCGACCGCCACCGCGCTCCCGACGATCACCGCGGTTGCCGCCAATCCCCCGAACAGGCACCCGATTCGCGATCGCTTCGACATTACAACTCATCCTTTCAACAGAAAGGCAATTGTGATGATTGATAAGTAATAAGTGATAAGAGATAAGTTGCCAGGGTTATTTCGTGACTGCGCTCCATATTTCCAACGTAATCATGAATCCGGACTATAAATAGCCACGTGTAAAGAGATACAGTGCCGTTATGATAGTTACTGCCGTGGGGGCTTCTCCGGGAAAGCCTGGATACTTATCACTTATCCCCTATCACTTATCACTCCTATGTCCCTGTCTGCCAGGAAGCCAGGTAAACCTGCTGCTCCTCGGTCAGTTCATCGATGGCAATGCCCATGGCGGCCAGCTTCAGGCGCGCTATCTCGGCATCGATGTCCTCGGGCACCGGGTAGACGGTTTTCTTCAGGTTGGCGTGTTCCAGAATCAGATATTCGCTGCACAGCGCCTGGTTGGCAAAGCTCATATCCATCACGCCGGAGGGATGGCCTTCCGCGGCGGACAGGTTCACCAGCCGGCCATCCGCCAGCAGGTACAGGCGCCGCCCGTCACGCAGCGCGTATTCCACCACCATGGGGCGCACTTCGCGTTTCGACACGCTCATGTCCTCGAGGGCCGCGATGTCGATTTCGTCGTTGAAATGGCCGCTGTTGCAGAGGATGGCGCCGTCCGGCATCACTTCGAAGTGTTCGCGCCGCAGGACGTTGATGTTTCCGGTAAGCGTGCAGAAAAAATTGCCGATGCTCGCCGCTTCCTGGTGGCTCATCACCTCGAAACCGTCCATCATAGCTTCCAGCGCCTTGAGCGGATCGACTTCGATGACGATAACGCGCGCGCCCATGCCGGCGGCGCGCGACGCCAGCCCGCGGCCGCACCAGCCATAACCGGCGACCACGAACGCGCGCCCGGCCAGCAGGCGGTTGGTGGCGCGGATGATGCCGTCGATGGTGCTTTGCCCGGTGCCGTAGCGGTTGTCGAACATGTGCTTGGTCAATGCATCATTGACCGCGACGATGGGATAGGTGAGCACGCCTTCGCGCGCCATGCTGTGCAGGCGGATGACGCCGGTGGTGGTCTCTTCGGTGCCGCCGATCACGTTGCCGAGCAGCTCTTTCCGCTGGGTATGCAGCGTGGAGACCAGGTCGGCGCCGTCGTCCATGGTCATGGTGGGCCTGTTATCCAGCACGGCGTTGATGTGCTGATAATAGGTGTTCTCGTCCTCTCCCTTGATGGCGAAGGTGGGTATGCCCATGTCCACCGCCAGATAGGCGGCGACGTCATCCTGGGTGGAGAGCGGATTGGAGGCACACAGATATACTTCAGCGCCACCCGCCTGCAGGGTCAGCGCCAGGTTGGCGGTTTCCGTGGTTACGTGCAGGCAGGCGCCGATGGTCTGGCCTTTCAGCGGTTGCTTTTCCGCGAAGGAGTTGCGAATCCGCCGGAGCACCGGCATCTCCTGCTCGGCCCACTCCACGCGCAGGCGACCGGCTGCCGCGAGTGCGGGGTCTTTCACGTCATATTTTGCCATAACAACCTCTACTATTGGGATAATATATAGTTTAGCGTTTTCCGCAAGATTCCTCCAGGATTACCGCTTACTATTTTCTTCTTTTGGACCGCGCAGCAGCAGATCGTCCCAATGCCAGAGCACTACCACCAGCAGCGGCGTCAACAGCAGCAGCAGGATGTGCGCCAGGCAGGGGTTGGCGATGTCGTCGAGGATGGATGCCAGCAGGGGGTGCTGCTCGGCCAGCACCACCACCGCTTCGCTGGCGATATGCCGCTCATTTCCTGACAACAGCATGCTCTGCTCCACCACCGGCTCGCCCGTATCGGCCCAGCGGGCCGCGGCGCCCCCCGGCATGGTGTAATACCGGAGCACGCTGACCAGCAGCCACAGGCACGCAGCGATCAGTACGCTGACCTGAATGGCCCAGAGCAGGCGGGCAAAAGACCGCACCTCTTCCCGAACAATATCTCCGGCGCTCATGATAACCCTCGCAAGGCAGGATGTATTATGAGCGTATACCATGGTTGTGACAGGGCTGTGACGGGGGTGTTACCGGGAGATTAAATGTGGGAATGGAGAATGGTGAGTGGTGAATGGTGAATGGTGAGTTCTCTAATAAGAAAGCTCGCGGAACTGGCTTGACAACCGGTCGAAAGCGCGAGATAATCTGTATATCACTGATGCTATGATGGAGCGCGCAATGCGTTTCTATTTCGCGAGTGAGGATCTGGTAGAGTTGTATGAAACGGGGGAGAGTGCTCGATTTGCCCTCACCGTTATCAACGCCTTCTTCCGCGTGATGGCGCTCATCGCCCAGGCGCGCGACGAGCGGGATATACGCGCCGTGAAAGGACGCCGTCTGGAGCGATTACGCGGCAATCGAGAAGGACAATACTCCCTGCGACTGACAGATCAATACCGCCTGATCTTCACTGGTGAGCAGGATGAAGCCGGGCGCTATCTGTCGATTATTGAGATCGTTGATTATCACTAGGAGCAAAACGAGATGTCACACAGCCACAACCAGTTGCTGCCCGCCGTCGCGGTGCATCCCGGCGAAATATTGAAAGAAACATTGGAAGAACGCGGCATGACACAGCGAGAATTGGCTGAGAAGATCGGTCGCCCGCCGCAGCTCGTCAGCGGCATCATCAACGGACATAAAGGCATCACCGCCGAAACGGCCCTTGACCTGGCCGACGTCTTCGGCACCAGCCCCGAACTCTGGCTCAAACTGGATACGGCCTATCGGCTTACCCGCGCACAGCAGGAGCGTCAGCGCCGGAAAGCGAGATAGCGCCAGTACTCCAACTGACCCAGTTCTCTTCAGCTTTGATCCTCCGTATATGCCAGATATGCCGCTGGAAATGGCTTCAATACGCGCTCGATGACGCCGTGGACGTAGGAGAGGAAAACGCCATAATTCACCATGGGCACGCCGGCGGCCTGCGCTCGCTGACCGCGCGAGAGCATCTCCTGGCGGTTGATCATGCAGCCGCCGCAGTGAATGACCAGGTCGTAACTGGCGAGATCGGATGGAAATTCGGGACCGCTGCTGAAGTGGAAGTTTATATCACCGCCGGCGAGCTGGCGCAGCCAGCGCGGAATCTGCACCTTGCCGATATCGTCGGCCTGGCGGTGATGGGTGCAGGCCTCCGCGATGAGCACCTTCGCTCCGGGTTGCAGCCGCTCTACCGCGCGCGCGCCGCGCGCGAGCTGCTCCAGGTCGCCTTTCAGCCGCGCCATCAGGATGGAGAAGGTGGTGAAGTGAATATCCTCGGGAGTATCCGCGGCGGCCTTCAACACCGCCTGCGAGTCGGTCACCACCAGTTTCGGGCATGACTTCAGGTTCGCCAGCGCCATTTTCAACTCCCGCTCCTTAACCACCAGCGCGAAGGCATCGTGGTCGAGAGCGTCGCGGATAGCCATCACCTGCGGCATGATCAGGCGATCCTTCGGCGCGGCTTTGTCGATAGGCGTCACCAGCACCACGCAGTCGCCGGGACGCACCAGGCCGCTCAATACCGTCGCCGGCATCCGCTCCGCGGGCGCCGCATCGATGAGCAGGCGTTTGAACTCATCCATGCCTTGCCCGGTAACCGTGCTTACCCGCGCGACGGGAAAGCCGCGTCTTTCCGCCCATTGTCGTCCGATTGAAGAATCGATATCCAGGTCCGCTC
>Ga0172369_10001912_pt1 | contig 29388 bp, 25 predicted proteins | sample LakKiv25m_FD_114539 | JGI IMG/M metagenome (GOLD analysis project Ga0172369, IMG submission 114539) | Freshwater microbial communities from Kabuno Bay, South-Kivu, Congo - kab_022012_11.25m | ecosystem: Environmental > Aquatic > Freshwater > Lake | place: Democratic Republic of the Congo...
CATTTGTCCGACGCGTATTTAATTGTAAACAAAAGGTTTTTTTCCTTGACATCGGAGAAGTGGATAGTTTAGGATGGTATTACACGAACAGGGTTTTTCTAAACATGTTGTTTTTTTGGGTGACTTAGGAGGTAGTCATATGTCTAGGAGTCGTCATACATTAACGTTGTCCATCGCGACGCTCCTCGTACTCCTGATGGCAGCAGCAGGATGGTGCGGGGGACCTGTAGGTCCGTCCGGGTCGGCCGCCAACCAGATTGCTCCTCGTGGATTCGGAGGCGGGGCCACGGGAGACGGTACAGGGGGCGGTAGCTCATTTAACGCGAGCGGTGGAGCTGGAAGTGGGGGCAGCAACGGAGTTGATTCCGGAAGCCCGTGGGTGAACTTCTCGTCTCTTGGTATAAGCCGTGCATTTGCATACAACTTTAGAGGTGTTTATACTCCGGTCCGAGTTCTTCCGAATTTCAATATCAGCCTAGATTACGCCAATATGCATTTTTCTGGATCCACGAACAGTTATAGCGGTGGCTGGCATCCGATCCTCGTAAACGGGCAAGGTGCCGATGCAACCCTCGATGTCGGGCTGTGGTCAGTGACGGGCGATTATCTGCCGGTAGTCGGGAACAGCGGCATGACCGTAGGGCCGAGATTGCAGTGGCTTTTATTGACAGATACTTTCTCGCTCACCAATACCACTACCAACGTATCTGGCACTGATAATAAGTCTAACTCTATGTATGGCTTCGGCTTCGCAGCCAAAATGGATTTTAGTCGAATTGCCGGCGGGGGCAGGGGCGTCATCGACCCGTATGTGAAGTTTGCAGCCGCAATTGGACAAGGCGCGAACGTACGATACTTTACTTACGAGATATTCGTCAGCCTTTTCAAAGGTGATGGCATTTACGATACCACAGGTTCCGGTTTCTGGAGATTCCCGAGGCTCGGAGCCGGAGTGGACTTAGGGTGGATACACTATGGTTTTGCGTCCTTCGGTAAGGACGATGAAACGTTTGTGCCTCCTCCACCGCCTGGTTCAGTTATCCGCTCCCAGAACATGAACTATCATTTAGATATTCCCTATGTGAGAGGTACCGTAACCTTCTAGACCTGTCTGATAAGGGATATAATAAGAAGCAAGAGTTAAAGCCCTCTGCATCCAGCAGGGGGCTTTTTTTATCGTGGAGATCCGATATACTTCACAGGTTCTTATCAGTGATTGCTGTGGAAAGAATACAGTTCACCCTCTCGGGTGGCATCGTGTATGTAGCTGTTTGAGCCGTTTTTGAGCGATGTGCGTGTAGATCTCCGTGGTTGCTATGTCTGAGTGCCCCAGCATAATTTGCACCGAACGGAGATCTGCGTCATTCTGTACGAGATGAGTTGCAAATGAGTGGCGGAGGGTGTGGGGCGATAAATGCTTCTTGATCCCACCTGCCAAAGCCGTTTTTTTGATAATCTTCCAAAAAGCCTGACGTGTCATGGACCTGCCTCGCCGAGTGACGAAGACAGCATTGGAAGACTGAGCCCGCAAGAGCCTAGGTCTTACGTCTTCGAGGTATCTGCGAAGAGCCTTTGAGGCCGGTACTCCCATAGGAACTACCCGCTCCTTAGATCCTTTCCCCATCACTGTGACGCATCCTATTTCTAAGTCAATGCTACTCATGCGAAGATTGACTAATTCTGAAACTCGCAGGCCGGTTGCGTAGCAGAGTTCCAGCATGGCTTGATCTCTGATACCCTCCAGTGTGGACGTATCTGTAGAGGCAAGTAGTGTTTCCACTTCGCCTTGGCGGAGATACTCGGGCACACGTTTCATCGTTCGGGGAAGGTCTATTTGGTCAGTTGGGTTGACCTCGATAAAACTCTGATCCATCAAGAAGGCGAAAAAGCTTTTCAAGCACGACATCTTTCTGGCCCGGGTACGGGCAGAGAACTGCCTACAGTCAAGGTGTTCGAGAAACTCTAGCAAATCTGGTCGAGTCAGTTCAGCCAAAGGTTTTTTGAGTTTCTGTGTTACAAATTCAGAAAAGCCTTTCAAATCTGATGCGTAAGACGCAATGGTCAAGCGGGCAAGTCCCTTGTCCACAAGTAAGAAGCTCAAGAACTTTCTCACACACGATTCCATGTCTGTACCCAGGTTCCTGAAAGGCCACGTGAATTGGTTTGTCGGCCATTTTACATCGGCTTGCCTCATGATGTGGTTAATCCTCTGGATTGAAGTATTCTTCCTCCACGGAAGCCAGGTGCGAGCGAAGCTCGGACTGAATGGCATGAAAGGTTTCAAAATCCACAATCTTGGACCCGTCGGGGCCCTGAACGTAAAATATATCGGCTACCTGATCGATTTCTGTAGTGATTTTGGTAAGAATAATATTGAGATCTAGTGAGGTGAGCTTTCTTGTTATGTCGTAAAGAAGTCCCGGCCTGTCATGGGCATAGACCTCTATGATAGTGGCCCGGCCACTAGCGGCATTGTCTATTTCTATCCTGACAGGAAACCGCGGCTTCGATGCAACCAGGAAAGGACCAGCTTTTGGCCTATTTTGTCTCACCAGGTCATCGGCATTGAGTCTATCTCCGAGTACTTCTTTGAGATCGGCCAGAAAATGTCTCCATCGCTCAGGGTCGTCCAATGGGCCATCTGGGATAGCGTTGACGTGATAGGTTCCCACCGTGATAGCTCCTATGGAGTGAGTCCAAGCGCTGAGGATATTTATTCTATTAGCGGCGAGGGTACCCGCAATGCGAAAGAAAAGACCTTTTCTGTCTTGTGTGATAATGGTTATCGAACTGTAACCCGGCTTATAATGATCTACCTTTCTCGCTATTACATCATCTGATCCCAGAGACGTCTTATTGTGGGCGGTCAAGAAAGATCTTAAATCGGTGTAGTGTTCAGCGATAACTCCTGGATAGAAGTCAAGGAAGTAACGCGATCCTGCTTGATTAAGAAAAGAGTTCAACGATGATCCACGATGCTCGACAGGTATCAGTTCGCGTACTACCGCTTTGATTTGGTCGATCCACTCCCCAAGGTCTTCGCCCTCAAGTCCTTCACCTTGGACAACGTCAAGTGTTCGATAATACAGCTCTTCCAGAAGCATTTTTCGCCAGGAATTCAAAGCTGTTGGTCCCACACCACGCAAGTCAGCGTAGGTAAGAAGAAAGAGTAAGTCCAATCGTCTCTTGTGGACGATATTCTCTGCAAATCTATTGATAAGGGCCGCGTCATGAAGGTCCTTTTTGAATGCAAGGTGAGTCATGGCGAGATGGTTGCGTATGAGAAAGCACACTTCTTCAGAGCACTCAGGGGTCGCGCCCAATCTTTCGAGTATGGGCTTTACAATGTGTTCTCCCCTCACTTCATGACCCGGACCTCGACCTTTGGCAATATCGTGCAGCAATGCAGCCAGATAGAGGCTCTCGGTCTGCTCCAGCTTGGAAAAGATTGTCTGAAGAAGCTGATCCTCGGGATCAACCCGCTGCCTCGCGAACCGGTCTATGTTTTCCAACACCTCCACGGTATGCAAGTCCACTGTGTACTGATGATAAACGTCGTGCTGAGGGAGAAATCTTATCCATGCAAACTCGGGAATGAAATGCTCCAAAAAACCAATCTTCATCATCGAATTTACTGCTCGAGCTACCGATCCCCTTGTGCGAAATATCTCGAGAAAGGTCTGATTTATGATACGATCGTCGATAAATCGGTCGTCGATAATGCTAAGTTTGCTTCTAACCAAGTCAACGAGACGGATATCCAGATCGCAGCCAGAGTCTGCTACTTTCCGAAATGCAAGGAGCAGTTCTTTGGGGTCCGAGGCAAAGCGATAGTCATAATAGTGATTGATGCCACCGGCCCCCACGTAAAAGTGATCGTCAAGTCTTAAGCGTTTTGTATCAGGAGAGACCGCGGGTCTTAAGAAAAGACGCACTTTGGCTCGAATCATTCTGCCGAAGAAATCGAGGTTTGACGCGTGCCGGTAATATTCGCGCATAAATGCCTCGACGGAACGCTTCTCAGGGGTATCGGGAAACCCCATCTCCTGGGCAAGAATAGCTTGGGCTTCGAACTTGAGGCGGTCGTCTCTGCGGCCGCTGAAAAAATGCAGACTTGTCCGAAGCTTTGAAAGAAAAGTTGCATCTCTACGGGCTTCTTCAACCTCTTGGCGGCTGCAGATACCGCCGACAGCTAGGTCCTCGAGGTTGGGGCACCCGAATATAAGGTTGCCCAGCCATGTGATGAGCTGAACGTATCTGAGGGAGCCTGGTCCCTCCTTCAAATGCGGTTCAAGAAGATATATCGTTTGCCCGAATTTGCTGGACGATTTTAGGATCTCGCTCTCAATCCTGAAATATAGCTCGTATGCATCCGTGTCGTTTACAAGACTCTTTACTTGGCTGAGCAACCGTCGCAAGAGGCCCTCGGAGCCCCAAACGAGCCGCAAATCGAGCATAGATGTCAGAACCGCGAGGTCTTGTTCAGCCTCTTTTATACATTCTGAGACGGTTCGCACTGAGTGGCCGAATTCGACCCTAGCATCCCAGAGCAGATACAATATGCTCCTGATACCTCGATAGATGCCTTCAGGCGCATCATCTGATTTCAAGAACAAGAGGTCTATGTCTGAATAGGGGCTCATCTCCATACGGCCGTATCCACCTAATCCGACGAGAGCGACCTGATCCTTCCAATAACCCAGAAAGTGTTCTCCCAATTGACTAAGAATGTCGTCATAAACTGGGTGCATATGAAAATGCGCGGGGTCTGCCCTGCCGCTCTGACGAAAGTGGTCAATGCCATCGCGTATTCTTTGAATATGCGCTGACCGGTCATGGTCGGCGAATATAAACCTCATGAAAACCCACTTGACCCGAAGGCCTTATTCGATATAGTTGCACTCGAGTGCGAATACTAACACAGTAGTGCTATTTTATGATGCGCCTCGTGAATCCAGGGACGTTGTCAAAGAAGGGCTGCCAGTCTTATCTCTGTTATGGACGATGTAGTTCATGGTACCCATAGCGATGCCGTCGGCTATGTCATTGAGCTTGTTTTCAGCCAACAAGTTTCTTCTGTCGTTGACGCTCGTCAAGAAGACGCACTCGACGAGTATGGCTGGCATCTTGGCTCCAAGGAGGACATAAAAAGGCGCTGTTTTTACTCCACGATCACGCGTAGAATGCCCTCTACTCTTAATGGTCGAGATTAGAGAGTTGTGAACCTCGTGGGCAAGGAACTCTGACTCTTCTTTCTTTCCTCTAACCACGAGGTCAACGACCGTAGCCTGTAGGTCGGTCATCTTTGCCAGCGATATTCCGTTTTCCCGTGCTGCAACTCGCATGGCGCCTCTAGAGTTGGCAGCACTGAGGTAAAAAGTCTCGACCCCTCCTGCACGAGAATCTGGATAAGCGTTCCCATGAATGGACATAAAAAGATCGGCGTCTAAACAGTTCGCTATTTCGGCGCGTTCTACGAGAGCCAAATTGGCGTCTTCAGTTCGTGTGAGCTTCACCTGGGCGTCCGGTAGCAGTTCCAGTAGGCGCTTTTGGATTCTGAGACACAGATCGAGCGTAAAGTCCTTTTCTTTCATGGTACCGTCCGGAGATACGGCGCCGGGATCTCTTCCTCCATGGCCGGGGTCAACAACAATGACAAACGGACGGTTTTTCTTTTCATTAGCAGGGGGCAGCCCCACCCCAGCAGGGGTCACCCCCCCACGAGTTATGGGAGCATCGATATGTCGGTGAAAGGCCACAGCCGTGGAAGCCCGTTCCTTGGTAAGGTCGGAGCTAATACCGTCATAATAAGGATTGCCGACGCGATTTGTCCACAATGGAAGGGGTGACTGTGCAGCCTGTTGATGCCCCGCCCTTTGTTCCTGCGCCGTCTGTGGCGAAGCCAACCGTGCTATTTCAGCGACCCTCTCCTGATCCGGTCCAGGAAGCCGTTCAGAAAGATCGGCTGGCCCTTTGTTTACCTGCTTAGGGAGCGGCACTGAGGGGCTGAGAGAAGCCTTTTGCAGCAACCGCAACTTCAGCTCATGCGCCCGCTTCAGCTCTTTCAGCCCATCGATAAAATACGGACTCTTCTCATATTGCCGCACGAGAATGTTAAGAAGTTCAACGGCGTTGTCTAAATCCTCTCTTTTATGACTCTTGTCATATAAGACAAGAGCGCCCCTTCCGGCAAACAGAAGGGCTCGGGGGGCCTGTTCTCGCTGCCCCTTTTCGTGGATTTTCAACAATCCGGATATAACTTTTTGCCAATTCTCTCTGGTGGCCTTGGGATCCTTGAGGAGATTGCCATAACGGCTAAACACGGCCGGCTGTGTCAAAGGCGTAGTTCTGGCGCCGCAGTACCCGTATTCCAGGTACGCCATGGCCACTACTATGGCATAACCGAGAAAAAGGGTCAGGACGTATTTCTTGGCCATGGGGGCGTGGGTTTTCAACACAATGACAGCACGATTCATGGGAGATTATATCTGGCGCAGAATACCGGTTAGGGTGTCTTGAATCGCCCTAAGAATAGCTTGGTTAGACTGATTTTTGGGGCGAGGTCGGTGCCACTCTCTGGAATTCCTTTTTCGCGTGTTGTCTCACACTTACCACTGCGCTGGGGATTTGGGCTATGGGCTGACAAGATTGCGCGAGTTTCTCGTGGAGTTTCACGGGTATGGTGATACTCGTCTTGCGAATTTTCCAGAACACGAGGACCTCCGTAAAAGTGTTTCATATATATATATCAAATATAATCAAATAACTCAATTAAATATCTATAAATGACATTAAGTAAAATCCTTTGACCTACTCCTCCGACATTGTTAGACTTGAAGTCAAGAAATGGAATCCATCGTTGAAGAGCGGAGACATGACAGAAACACAGGACCGGAAAGGTGGACTTTTCTCGAGGTTTTTTCGACGGCCTAAGCATGAAGCCCAAGAGACGAGCGTAGGAGCCCGAGACCTTGCAAGAGCGGCTGCAGAACCAGCCGCAAGCCATGAAAACATTGGCCTTGAATCTGAGGAGGAGGAAGAGCGAGGGCTTTTTAGGCTACGACTTGGATTGGATAAGACTCGGAGAGGGTTCGTGAGAAGTCTTGATGAAATATTCCTGGGAGAGAGACAGCTTGATGAACAGGTGGTAAACCGATTAGAAGAGGTTCTTGTCACCGCTGATATTGGGGTCCAGACGGCATACAAACTGTTGGAAGGCGTAAAAGAGCGTGTGGGACGTCGGGAACTGGACGAACCGGATAAAGTCCTAGCTCATCTCAAGGCCATGATTAGAGAGATGCTTTCAGAGGTGGAATCCCCTTTGAGGGTTGGGTACGCCGCGGAACCTTTCGTCATAATGTTTGTGGGAGTGAACGGATCTGGCAAGACTACGACCATAGCGAAGATAGCGGCTCGACACCAAGCCGCTGGAAGAAACGTAATGATGGTAGCTGGTGATACCTTTCGAGCGGCAGCCGTACAGCAGTTGGAGGTATGGGCAGAGAGGGTTGGATGTACGCTCGTGAAGGGTAAAGACAAAGCCGATCCGTCTTCAGTAGCCTTTGAGGCAATCCAAAGGGCGGTTTCTGAAGGTTTTGATTTAGTGCTGATCGACACGGCCGGTCGGTTGCACACGAGAGTGCCACTCATGGAGGAACTGAAGAAGGTTCACCGTACGATTGAGCGAAAACTGCCAAGCGCGCCCCATGAGACGCTGCTGGTCATCGATGCATCTATGGGCCAAAATGCTATCATTCAGGCGAGGTCTTTTCGTGAAGCCATTCCCGTGACCGGCATTTGTCTTACCAAGTTAGATGGAACAGCGAAAGGAGGTGTTATCATTGGTATATCGAACGAGCTGAAAATTCCCATACGCTTTATCGGTATCGGAGAAAAGATGGACGATCTCAAGGATTTTGACGCTGGGAGTTTTGTAGAGGCTCTGTTCACCGAAGAGAACACGAGCTGAATGTGGAAGGTTTCATAATGGAGTCTATTCAAGTAAAAACCGGCGCTCGCGAGCATTTTTTGGACATCACGCGGGTGGTGGCTGACGCGGTTCATAGAAGCGGGTTGAAAGAAGGTGTGGCGACAGTGTTTGTCCCTCACACCACAGCAGGTATTACGATAAACGAGTCCGCAGATCCATCGGTTGCGTCTGACATCGAGCAAAAGCTGGCGGAACTGGTACCCCACGCAAGCCGGTATCAACATGCGGAAGGTAACTCAGATGCCCATATAAAGGCCTCCATAATGGGCAGTTCCGTGCATCTTATTATCGCTGATGGACAGCTGGTTTTGGGAACTTGGCAAGGGATCTTCTTCTGCGAATTCGATGGCCCAAGGAGCAGAAGAGTGTTTATTCAGGCCGTGGGAAAGTGAGAGTCCCTTAGAATCCACAAATCAAATCCTGAAACCAGGAAGGACTGGCCAGTGGGTTCGATTGTGAACATATTTACAGACGGCTCTTGCAAAGGTAATCCGGGGCCAGGGGGATGGGCTGCCATCCTGAGATACAACCGTGCACAAAGGGCAATCAGCGGCGGCGAGGCCTACACCACGAATAACCGGATGGAATTGACAGCGGCCATAAAAGCGCTGTCCGCGCTCACGCGGCCCTGCAAAGTTCGCCTCGTGACTGATTCCCAATACTTGCAGAAGGGGGTGTCCGAATGGATGAGGAACTGGAAACGCAGGGGATGGAAGACTGCTGGAAATAAGCCTATAAAAAACGTTGACCTCTGGAAGAAACTGGATGAGCTTGTCTCGATCCACGAGGTGCAGTGGCAGTGGGTCAGGGGGCATGCACAGCATAGAGAAAATCAATTGGTGGATAAAATGGCTCGAGAAGCCACAGAGCGAATGGCAGGCGGTGAATAGTGCTGGTACGGTCGTTGCCGAATTTATAGGAGTTTTCTAAAGTAGCTACTCATTCAGCTACCTGATCTTATTTTGTGCCATTCTAGCAGAAGCGAGAATCCAATGAGACTTTTCTGGATGCCGGATCAATGCCGACATCACAACACCTCGCTTTTGTTGGCAATAATCTACCCCATCTCGATATACGAAACGGGATGCGACAATCATGGTCGAATGCGTCAGCGGTGCTTATTCAAAGCGAAATTCCCACTGTTGGCATTACTTGGTGAAATGGTCCAATGTTGCCTTTCTTGAAAGGCGGTGGGGATTGAGTGGAACTGTGGCCGCGCTGCACCTGCATCAGCGCCGTGTTGCTGAATTGTAGAGCGCAGCTTTCTTGGTTGGTGCACTGGCAATCCCGTTAACGTGTATGCAATTCCTTACTCCCTGGGTAGTCAAGGAAAAGGATTGCGCCGACAGGACAGCCAATATGAAGCGTCATGACATTGCATTTTGCCTTAAAAAGGAAAAAGATTCGTTGATTCAGATGTTCAAGGGTCTCGTAATTACCTTGCCCTTTGGCGATAACGACATCTGTTTGGTAAAATCGCTTCCGAAACGAATCTGAGCAGCTACGAAGCAAAGTGCCAGGCACCGCCGCTCCATTGGTTATCACTTCCACAATCTCGCACAAGCCGGACATCTCGGCGTCTTCTATGGTGACATCGTTTACGACAGGATGACCCTTAACAACGTAGCAAACCTTTTCCCTAGGCAATTCTTCTATGAGGAGTCGATCGAAAACAATTTCTCCTGCGTTGTCGCCAAGGTATAAGATTGTGTTGGCCTTGGATACCGCCTCCTGAAACCGTCCGAAAACACTTTTTTCAATGGGTGCCCGCAGCGCCTCGTTAACAACTGATGCGAGGTCTATTTGTTCGGCATGCGGGTCTGCCACGTAATCAATGTTATTGCCGGCTATGGCCACTCTGATCGCTGTCTCCATGGGGTCATCAGAGGATTGAACAACATGTCTAAGACGAGGATATAATTCGAGGGCCTTCTTGTTACATACCGCTTTGAGCTCACGATAAGGGTCGGTATCTCCGGTTATTCTCCGAACTAGCTCATGCATGGCGCCGATAAGGGCTGGGGAAGGATCCTCAACACTCGCGGCGCTAACCATTCGGGCCGTTTCTTTGAGGATATCCCATTCTTTGGCGGAGTCTCCTGAGCATTGATGTGCAGCCTCGACAGCCTGACGCATAACGCAGGGAAGGCACTCGACATAAAGCTTCATAATTACAACCCTTTGGCGTGGTCTGCATAAACGATCCGGCTGTCTATGCTTCGGTATCCAATCTTAAAGGACAGCTTAAACTACATTGATCGATCGTCACAGGCAAGAGGGCAGGATAAGATTTGACAGCGAGTGCAATGCACACAACACAACCCTGAAGCGAATGCCCATTGATTTTAATGCGCTTATCGACAGTAGTCACTAATTTGGCTGCCGATTTTATTCTTCATCCCCGCCAAAATTGGTGGAGAGATTACTTGTCTTTGGTCGCGATAACGCCAACCGGCGTCCCCTGCTTGCAGGGAGTAGAAGGCGACGTGCCAATCTCAGTTGATACAGCTTGCCAATCTGTTGGTAATATTAGGACCTGCCTCTGTCTATGAAGATGGCTTCAAGCATCATAACAGAACGCCCCGTAGCTCTCATTTCACCTGAAATCTCGAGAATTGGTGTAGTGAGGGTTTCGTACTAGCGTGGGAAGGTATGACTCGGTGCCTCGGTCTCTCGATTTACGCGAGGCATGGTCCAATTACAACCGAGATAACAATTAATGATATAATTACTAGAAGGGAAAGCCATGTGCGGCAGATTTTTTCTCATAAGTCAAAGTAGAGAGGTATCGGCTTCCTTCGGTCTTGAAGAAGCCCCGTACATCGAGCCGCGCTACAACATCGCGCCCACCCAGAGCATAGCAGTGGTGCGGCTCGCTTCAGAGAACGACGACGTTCGCATCCTGACGTATATGAGATGGGGGCTGGTTCCGCCTTGGACGAAAGATTTGTCTAAGCTGCCTACATTGATTAACGCTCGGTCTGAAAGTGCGAACGAGAAGCCGGTCTTTAGAGGTGCGTTCAAGAAAAGGCATTGCGTGATTCCTGCGAATGGTTTTTTTGAATGGTCACGGCGGGGGAGCACAAAAGAACCCTATGTTTTTCAGCTTAGCCGGCAACGTCTGTTCGCGTTCGCAGGATTGTGGGAGTCGTGGGAAAACCTGGACGGCGCGGTTCTAGAATCTTGCACCATTCTCACCACCGAGGCAAATGACGTGGTGAGAGTTCTTCATGACCGAATGCCTGTGATCCTAGATCATGACGGCGTGGACTTGTGGCTCAAACCTGCCTCGAAAGATCAGGGAGTAAGGCGAAAACTTTTTCGATCGGCTAACAGCAATGATATGGAGTGCTATCAGGTGTCCACAAGGGTCAATAACCCTAAGTATGATGATCACCATTGCATTGAACCGATTATAAGTTTCTGACGGGAAGTCAGACTGATATTTGCACCAAAATCTTGTGCGCGTTGGAAAATTCTGGTATCAAGTACATATCACCCCACGAAATGGTCGGTTGGGTCGTCGCGCAAGCGGCATGCTCATTTTATGAGCGCCTGACTCGTATCTCAATCTGAGAACCGGCTAAACAGAGTCGAATAATCTCAATAACGAACAGCGAGGAGGCCGCTGTAAATGAAAGACAAACACGTATTTTTCAATCCCCTCAGAATGCTCAGCCCGAAACTCGATACTGAAGCTATAGAGATCGAGGCGTTGTATCAAAGTCCTGTATCCGAATCTATGACGTTAGAAGAGGGTTTGCTGGTGATGCTCAGCAAACTCATAGAGATGACCAAACTGTTGAAACATAGTTTCTCGAAGGTTTCAGACGAAACCCTGACTGCTGCATCTGATCTAGGGAACGAAGTTCATGCTATCGAGAAAATCCTCACGGAAGGACTAGCCTGTACGCTTACCGAGCCGCCCGAAATTTGCAGATTGGTTATAATGTTTCCTGTTCATCTCGAACGCATGGGTGATTTTCTGGAAAGTATTGCCAATTGCTGCAAAATCAGGTGCAGGGATGGAGTGCCCTTCACGGACAAAGTTGTGGCCGAAGTGGACGGTATGTTTGGCGCGCTGCTGGACATCATGAATAATTTCAGAGATGCCCTCATACGCCCCAACAAGGTGATACTCGAATACGTGGTGACGGAAAGCAACAACCTCGATCACGTGTGTCAAGACTTGCAGCTCTCGCACGTCGAGCGACTGCTCAGCGGGTCAACTGCTCCTCGTTCTTCTTCGTTGTACCTCGATATCATCGAATCTACACAATCTGTTAACCGACACGTAAAGAGCATGGCTCAGGAGATGCTAACGCTGGTAACAAACCACAGGGCATCGTAGTTGCTGCCCTAAGACGATCCTCATCGAGGCGAGTGCTCACGTCTGTGACGAGGGCTGGCCTCTGTTCAGAGGAGATCGAGACGATGCTTCCCAAGAAAATACTGATTTGCACAGATTTCTCGGAAAATTCTATTCCCGCGAGACAGTATGCTATTGAATTGGCAAAAGCATTCGGGGCAGAATTGTACGTACTTCATGTGGTAAACTCTCGACTGCTGGGGTATCCAGGGTTTGCAGCCAGCGCCCTAGGCGAAACGACTATTATGATCGAAGAACAAATCCGCAAAGGTGTTGAGGAAGAACTTGAGACCATCGCAGATGAGTGTAAAGCCCAGTGGGAAAAAATACGAGTCTTTTCTCAGACCGGTTCCCCTGCAGAAGAAATCGTATCCTTTGCAAGAGAAAAAGGCATAGACCTCATTGTCATGGGCACTCACGGCTGGACAGGCGCAAAGCACCTGATCTTGGGAAGCACCGCCGAGAACGTAGTACGAACCTCTCAGTGCCCCGTACTCACGGTGCGAATTTCTCCACCAAAAGCTTAGGGGTACGTGTATTCCGGTCTAGAAAGTGGGCACGAATGAGGACCCGCTCAGCGTTGCCATGTCATTCACGCGCAAGGGGAAATATAAGAAAACAGAACTCGGGTGCCGGATAAAGCCCAAGGGGGCGTTTCCAGCTCTGTAATGGTAATAATGGATGCGGTTTCCATGCCACACAACCTCGTTCAGCGGCGAGGTTCTTAAGGGCATTCTGTAGCGGTAGTCGAGCGTATTGTCGGATATCGCTTATGCTTTCTCAGTGGAGGGAACAATATGGCCATGGCCGAGTTACCTCCGGCTCTGCGCAATCACAGGATATCCATGTGCGTCATTGGGGGCGAAGGTAAGCAATTTGGTCATTATTTTTGCAACGGGCATAACCTCCTCTTCTGCCTGAAATTTCGGGAAGTGATGCATTTCTTGTTGCGCTGTTCCACCATGATTTGAATTACTTTAGCCTCCCCTGCTCTCGCAACCTTTAAAGCTAAACTCATTCTATTGAGTCAAGACAGGAAAATGATATGCTGGAGTCGCTACGAATTGATATGGGGATGTGTGCCTTCACTGCGCACGTCGGAGATGGTTATCAGATTGGCAATGGAAGACAAGATTAAGAGAATCCTCGAAAATCGTAAGGCCATGATCGTAGGGCTGGTGGTGAGTATTTGCCTGATGGGGGTAAAATTTCTAGCCTATGCCATAACGTCATCCTCTGCTATTCTTTCGGACGCGTTGGAATCGATCATCAATGTCGTTGCCGGCGCATTTGCGTTGTTTAGCGTGTGGCTTTCAGAAAAGCCTCCAGACGAGACGCATCCCTATGGGCACGGTAAGATCGAGTATTTTTCGGCGGGTTTTGAAGGCGCTCTTATCGTGCTGGCTGCCGTCGGAATCTTTTTTGAGGGCATCACACAGTTTCTGAGTCCTAGGGCGCTTCCCACTCTGGACAAGGGGCTGATGTTGGTTTTAGGCGCAGCCTTGGTAAATCTTCTTCTGGGGTTCATGCTTTTGAGGATCGGTCGAAGGAGCGGCTCTCTTGTACTGATCGCGGATGGACAGCATATTCTTACTGATTTCTACACGTCCATAGGGGTGGTCCTCGGCCTGTTCCTTGTGCATGCAACAGGGTGGTATCGAGTTGACGGCATTGTGGCATGTTTCGTTGGCGTTCACATTGTCTATGCGGGCGCCCGGCTCGTCAGGGACGCGTTTAGCGGCTTGATGAATCGGTCTGATCCTGGCCTGTTACAACAGATCTGTGGGCTGCTAGAGACTTATCGAAAAACAGCATGGATCGACGTTCATCGATTACGAGTGTGGAGATCAGGAGTCAGAGTCCACATCGACTTTCATCTCATTCTCCCAAGAGATATTTCCCTTGCTCAAGCACACGAAGAGGTTAAGGAATTGGAACGGATATTTGGGCAACATTTTCGGGGCAAGGCCGATGTTCTCATCCATCTTGATCCATGCGAAGATCCTGAGTGTCCAGTTTGCGCAAATGAACCTTGTGAGTTTCGAAATTTAGGACCGTCCCGTCAGTCTGATTGGCGAAGAATGTGGACTGAGTGTGTAAGAGAAAGGGCTCTGGATGGCAGCTCTACTGAGAAGAACAAAAGCCCTTGATGCCTCGTGTCTTACTGCTTTAGCGACACCCGAAAGACGTTACATTGGCGTTCAGAGACGCGGAAATGTCAATCAGTTTTCAACCCTTTCAGCATAATCTTGAGATGTTTTTCTGGCAAAGACCAAGTATGGCAACTAGAATCAGATCGTGCTAAATTAGCTGACCTAACCGAGTATTAAAGAGCAAGGCTAGGCAATCGACAGGCCAAGATAATCTTACGGGAACCTAAATCGAGGAGGTTAATTGTATGCATCAGCACGCCGTGGAAATTTACCCTTCGCAGGGGCTTTCACGCGCTCAAAGGGAGGAATTACTAGGACATAAAGGATGTGTGGTGTGGCTTACAGGCCTCAGCGCTTCCGGCAAGACCACCATTGCCCAGGCATTGGAGAGACTGCTTCTTAACAATGGTATTCCGGCATTTGTACTGGATGGAGACAGCGTTAGAAAAGGACTCTGTAAAGATTTGGGATTTTCGGAATCTGATCGACATGAAAACATAAGAAGAGTGGGCGAGGTAGCGGCCTTGATGGCTGAGGCGGGAGTCATAGTTATTGCCGCATTCATTTCTCCTTTTCGGAAAGGCAGAGAAACTGCTCGCGAAGGCGCGGGCAAGAATAGATTCGTCGAGGTTTTCCTTGATGCCCCCTTGTCGGTGTGCGAAAAACGGGATCCGAAAAATCTGTATAAGAAAGCCCGAGCAGGAGAAGTCCTTAATTTCACAGGAGTTACCTCGCCTTATGAGGCTCCGGAACGTGCGGACATCACCCTCCGTACTGGCGAGCAAAATGTTGAACAGTGCGTACATACCATAGAGGCTTATTTACTTGAGAAGGGTTTTTTGGGGTGACAGCGTGTTAGTTGATCAAGCGAAGACAAAGGTCCCGCTCTTAAGCAGTACGAGGAAACTTAAACTCTAGTGTTGTGACAACTTGGCAGCCTGTTTATCGATCGGAAAGCGACGGTAATATGGCCGACAATCAAACGGCCGAAAACCTGAAAACAAAGTTTCACAGGCCACCACCTTCTCTTTTCAAAACATCATAGGAGGGGCGATGTTGATCAAGGACTGGATGACGAAGAATGTAATTACTGTAAACGTAAACGATAGTCTTCAGCATGCCATCGACACCATGATAGACAACCAGGTCAGCATACTTCCGGTCTTGGAAGAGGGCAGGATTGTGGGAATCCTTACTGATCGAGACGTGAAGAGGGCTTCGCCATCCAGCGCAACGCTTATCGATATACAACAGGCCCTCTACCAACTGGCGCGTCTTGAGGTGGGGGCAGTCATGAGTCCCCATCCGATAACTGTGCCCCCGGACTTCACCCTAGAGGAAACTGCGTCGATCCTCCTGGAACGAAGGATTTCAGGCATGCCGGTAGTATCGAAGGAAGGACGCATCGTAGGTATTATTACCAAGAGTGATGTGTTCAAGGCACTGTTGTCTCTGAGTGGCTCCAAAAATAAAGGGTACATGTTTGGGTTCATGATTGAGGACCGTCCTGGCTCCATAAAGGAAGTAACGGATGTGGTGAGGAGCTACGGCGCACGCCTTGTCAGTATTCTGACCGCGTATGAGCAGGCCCCGCGGGGATACCGCTACCTATATGTGAGGCTTTTTAATGTGGACAGGAGCTCTCTGGAGGAAATGAAACGGGGTCTCCGCTCTCGTTTCAAGGTTCTTTATTTCATTGACCAGATCGAGGATACCCGCGAGATCTATTCTGTGTAGGCCGGCTATCCAGCAGCACAGCTTGTGATGTTTTGATTAGGGCGCTTCCTGGCTTTGAAAAAAACCGCGATAGGGGACGTAACCATGGAAGACAAGATACAATTATTACAGGGAGACATCACCAGGGTGGATGCGGATGCCGTCGTGAATGCAGCAAATCGTTCGCTGCTGGGGGGCGGTGGTGTTGACGGGGCCATTCACCGCGCTGCCGGTCCAGAATTGCTCGCTGAGTGTCGAACTCTCGGCGGGTGCGATACGGGGGATGCAAAGATCACCAAAGGTTATAGGCTGAAGGCCCGTCATGTTATCCATACTGTAGGGCCTGTATATCGGGGAGGCGCATCCGGCGAGGCTCGACTCCTCAAGAAATGCTACATTAGGTGTTTCGAAGTGGCACACGACAGCAACCTACGATCCATTGCGTTTCCGTCCATTAGTACAGGCGCTTATGGATATCCCATTGAAGAAGCGGCTAAAATAGCTCTAGAAACTGTCGCCCAGCAGCTTAAACGATTCCCTTCGATCGAAAGGGTTGTCTTTGTCCTTTTCTCGCAACGAGATTTGGATATTTACAGGCAGAACCTAACATTGTTGGGAGTGCGAGCAGTTGGGAAAGAATGATCAGGATTGCGCTCAGGAAAACCGCAAAACCGAACAGGGCTATGGCACAGCCTGAAACCTTATTGATGAGTCTCAGCTTTTTGGGGGTGATCCTGTTGCGGCACCAACCCACAATCGTACTCAACATCACCCACCAAAGGGCCGATCCAGTAAACACCCCTGTTACGAGAATAAGAGGCACAAGATGTTTCCTGGCTGCTCCTTCCACGCCGAGGGTGGCAAAACCGGCTGCAAATGCCAGTATGGTGAGAGGATTGGTGAGCGTAAGGAAAAAGGCAGAGACGTAGTCTCCTATAAGACCTTTATCTCTCAAATCGCCGGTCCCACTGGGTGGCTCGGTAAGCGCTATATGAAATCCCAAGAAGACTAACACAGCCCCCCCTGCAAGTCTCAGCGGCATCTGGTGGCTCACCAAGAAGCTTGAAATAAAAGTAATTCCGAACCCTGCGACTGCTCCCAAAACAGCGTCGGCAGTTGCCGCTCCTAGGCCGGAACAGACCCCTGAAATGCGCCCTTTAGCGAGTGATCGGCCAATACAAAGGAGTCCGATAGGTCCAACCGGTATAGCGAGCATGAAGCCTACCAAGAGCCCCTTGACAAAGAGCATTAATGCCATGCGATGCCCGACAGCCTTTGTTCCCAGAGAAGTTTCTCAATCGAGTCCATGAAAAAGCATAGACCCAAAGCCCTTGGTGCTGCAGTAAGTTGTCAGCAAGCCCGAGAAGAAAGTTTGCTAACCGCTGGTTCACCATACAAGCATTGTATTATCGCTACTATGGTGAGGTCACGCGAAAACAATGGTAACGGCAGCCCGCACGCATTCCTCTCCGTCGGCGTAAATGGAGCATGCCAGGGTTCTACTGGTTTTTCCTCTTGCCGTGATCTTGGCTATCAGCTTAATCTCTGAGTTCAATGGCGTTGGGCGAAGGAATTCAATGTGCATCGCACGTGTCCAACCGGTTTTGGCGTCTGGACTGGTTTCCATGGACACCCCCTGATCTCTACATTCCAGGGCAAACGCGGTCCAGGCGCTGTGGCAATCAATTAGGGTGCATGCAATACCCCCATTTAGGTATCCCGGGTATGAACAATGATGCTCCTGAGCTCGCCAGGTGCTAACGCCCTCGTCCCCAGTGAGGAAACTCTTGATCTTCAGTCCCTTTTCATTGTCTGCACCACATCCGTAGCAATGCCGTATGCCTGCTTCTGGGTTAAGACGATCTTGCAGAGGAATTTGTTCAATTTCCGACAACTGGTTTAGCCCTCTCTTCGAAATAGCCCGGCGCTTCATGCGGGAATATAGCATGAATCAGAATTTCTTCGTCGCTTAGCCCAGGGAATTTTTTCTCCAGTTCAGGCCATAAGGGTGGCAAGAGTTCCGCTGGTCGTACTGTAACAGGAGGCTGCCCCTTTAATACCCTGTCCTGTAGCTCCTTGTTTACTGACGCTGGCGTCTCGCCATAGAGGCCTTTCAGCAAGTTCGCTGTGTGATTTGCTATTATTTTGTACCTCCCGAGCAGGACGTTGAACGTTGCCTGAGACACGACGATCTGCGAAGTAGGCGTCACCAAAGGTATCCATCCAAGGTCTTCTCGCACTCTAGGAATCTCTTCAATGATCTCGTCAAGCCGATCCAAAGCATTCTGAAGCTTTAGTTGACTAGTGAGGTTTGACATCACGCCTCCTGGGATCTGCGTTATCAGCATGCGACAATCCACTCCAGCATATGGCGCTTCAAATGCTTCGTATGATTTGAGTACAACTTTTGCCTCTTCCGCAGCTTCTGTAAGCCTTTTTAGATCGCAGCCGGTTTGGTACCCTAGCCGATGGAGAGAAAAGACAAGCGCCTCCGTGCACGGATGACCCGTTCCTCCAGAAAAAGGACTGAGCACTGAATCTATCATATCGCAGCCGGCTTCCACGGCCTTTAGCGCCGACATCATGGCCATGCCGCAGTTGTCATGGGTGTGAAGATGAATAGGAATGCTCACGGATTTTTTCAGACTGCTGACTAGCTCGAACGTGGTTTGAGGGTCGATAAGACCAGCCATATCTTTGATGGCAATCTGGTCCACTCCCATGTCTTCCAATCGCTTAGCCTTTGAGACGAATTTCCCTATGGTGTGCACAGGGCTAATTGTGTAACAAACCGCGCCTTCTGCTATTTTACCTGATTCTTTGACTGCCTTGATGACCGCCTTATGGTTTCTTATGTCATCAAGGGCGTCGAAAATTCTGAATACGTCAATACCATTTCGGGATGCGGCTGCAACGAATTTCGCTACTACATCATCAGGAAAGTTGGTATAAGCCACGAGGTTTTGACCTCTTATAAGCATCATATTTTTTACATTGGGCATGGCCTCTTTCAATCTTCGCGCACGTAGCCACGGGTCTTCTCGAAGGAACCTCACGCAAACGTCAAACGTAGCGCCGCCCCACGTTTCTGCCCCATAAATACCCGTCTCTCCCAGTTTCTGGGCTATTTTGATCAAATCGTCGAGTTTGATTCTTGTCGCCACCTTACTCTGTGAACCGTCTCTGAGAGTGATGTCGAAGATCTTGATGTGCTTGCCAGATTCTGATGTCATAATTTCCTCCATCGTAGTCACGCCCCTGATCACGCAAAGTCTAAACAGATACTGCAATCATGGGACCTGTTTCTCTTTCCTTTGACGCCTGGAACAGGCATTCAGTACTTACCAAGATTTCTGGGCAGACTGCGCGTCCCTAACTCGCAACTCTACAATCGCCCCCTGCCATATGTTAGGCCTCGCAGATGACGCTGCAATCTCATATGATAAGAGTGCACATCTGTGGCCGAACCTCCCGTAGAATCATTCTTTCGGCAGACAGTGCTTAGTGTCCTATGGTGCTTGACCTGGACGCAGAAATCAAGCTGTTTGATTATTTACTGTAGCCGTCTTGTCTGTAACCGGGTAGGTCGTCCGTATGAGTCTCATTTCATCCTCAGCGCTGGCAGCTTCTCCGTTGAGCCGTGCATCGCGCAGCATAGAGAGAATAGTAGAGAATAAAGGACCCGGCTGGAAACCCATTTCCTTGAGGTTATTTCCCGTAAGAAACGGTTTGATATATCGGAGCGAGGTGATGTATTCCGAAATCCACATTCGCGTCAAGTCCCTGCTGGTCTTAGCCATCATGAACAGGAGAGATTCAAGACAAAATGACTTTAATACATTGACCACAACGCTGGGAAGAATGACGTGGTTGGACGCAAAAAACGCCAGTGTTTTTCTAATCTCTGCTCGCTCCGTGAGCGCTTTCAGGCGCGCACTGGTAGGGAAAGCCAGTCGTTCCAGTATATTCGCATAATCGTCGTGAGAGACCCCGTCCGTCAGGGCAAGCAGGTACACCCGCCATGCATCCATCTTGTCCTTTCTAAAGAGATACTTCCACCAAGAGAGGACTCCGGCTACCGAATCGAATAGGTTTCTCGTCCGGTCGTCAAAGCCGAGAGCGTGATGTATGGCCGACAGAACCCCGTACCCCGCCATGACATTGAGACATGATGTGGGCGAACGTCCCTCCAGGATATGGATCAATTCATTCGCAATTCTTTTGCCTTCCACATTTTCAAAGACCTGCATTTTCAGTGCGCCTCTCATCAGGGTCGTCGTATGCTTCGAAATGACGAAGCCAAACCGACTGCTGAATCGGATTGCCCTCATAATCCGCGTTGGGTCTTCGACAAACGCAAGGTTATGCAGCACTCTGATTATCTTCTCTTTAATATCACGAGATCCGCCAAAGAAGTCGAGCACTTGACCGAACCGAGATGGATTCAGGCACACTGCAAGGGTGTTAATCGTGAAGTCCCGACGATATAGATCTCGTTTGATAGAGCTAGTTTCCACCGTGGGTAGAGCGCCGGGTCTCTCGTAGTACTCGAGACGCGCTGTAGCGATGTCTATCTTGAAACCATCTGGGAAAAGCACCACTGCTGTGCCGAATTTCTCATGACTGCGCACCCGGCAGCCTGGGAACTTTTCGGCTAGCCTGCGTGAGAATGGTATGCCGTCTCCCTCTACCACCAAGTCTATGTCGAGGTTAGTATCTCTCAGCAAGAGATCTCGAACCGTCCCCCCTACGAGATATATGGTCTCTTGGCTTTGTTCCGCAATCTCTCCGGCCTTCTTGAGAATGGTCAGAACCTCTTTAGGCAGCCTCTCCTCTAACAACTTCCGTACGCTCTTGGTACGCGGCCTGCCTGAAGGAAATTCTTCCGGATTGGATGAATCGCTGCGCTGGGGAAGCTTTAAGTGGCCAAGCAAGTCGCTCCGGGATATCACACCCACAAGCCGGCCCTCGTCCACCACTGGAACAAGCCTCTGTCGTCCTTCGACGGTAAGCCTAACCACATTTTCTATAGGAGTGTTCGAGGTTACCGACGGCGCTCCTGGGTTCATGTAGTCCGTCACTGGATGATCATCCAGACCGTGATGCACTGCCTTATCAACGGCCGCCCTATGCAATATCCCTAATATACCCTGAGGCCGTGCAACCGGGAGCGAACTCACTTGATACCGGCTCAAGAAAACAGCGGCCTCCGCAATCGTTTGATGTGGTTCCAAGGCAATGACAGGCTTGCTCATAATTTCTCCGGCGGTTCGTTTCGGCTGAACGCGTTCGTGCAGCAGGTTCAATAGTTTTTCGCGGGCGGTATGGATCGACATATCTCTTATGGTGGCGCTTGCTGCCTGAGCATGTCCTCCCCCACCGAATTCACCAGCGAGGTCGCCGGCGTTCACCTCATTCATGGTACTGCGAGCAATAAGATGCACCCTATCTTCCATGCGAACGAGCGCAAAAAGAGCATCGATGTTTTCCATATCCTTAAATTTGTGGACGAGCAGGGCCAGGTCTCCCACATAGTTCTCTGCCGTTGCAGTGGTAACCACGATTTCAATCCCCCCGATATTCAACGTCTCGGCTTCGTGGATAAGTTGGTAGAGCAACTCTATCTGATCTTTGTTCAGATCGGCCGTCATCATATTGGATATGATGTTGAGATTGGCCCCTTTCGAGAGGAGCCAAGCCGCTGCCTCCATGTCTGCGCTTGTAGTGGATGGGAAGGTAAATGAGCCTGTATCTTCGTACAGCCCCAGTGCAAGCACTGTGGCTTCCTCAGCATTCAATTCGATACCACGTTTCCTTATCTCTCGGATAAGGAGGGTTACGGTGGCCCCGACTTCTTCTATGGTCTCAAAATCGCCCCTTACATCATCGTCGGATGCTGGATGATGATCATAAATGTGAATCTCGACCTTGCCTGCTTCTGCCACGGCCGCAAATCTACCGATCCGACTCTTTTGCCTCGTGTCAACCAAAATAAGTCGGTCGATCATCTCTAGATCAATATCCTTGGCCCGCTCGATGGAGAGTATGTACAAAGTGGATTCAATAAAGAAATCTCTCACATTCTTGCCCTGGGAACCAGGGAAGCAAACCGATGCATCGGGATAAAGCCTCTTTGCCGCTACCATAGAGGCAAACGCGTCAAAATCTGCATTGAGATGCGTCGTAATAACTTCCATGCAAACTCCAAGGGGCCGTCCCTTATCGTACGAGGTCGAATTTAATCTGCATACAGCCTGCCGTCATGTCACTCAACTTATAGGGCCTCCGGTCCGTCTCTAGGATCCTATTTTCTCTCACGAAAAGAATGTGGTAGTAATGCGCTCTCGATCATGTAAGCAGCCTACCTACAAATCTGGTCCCCATACGGTTCCGCATGCGGCTAATTCTGCTATGTTCCGCTCGTCATAACCGAGCTCGATCAATATCTCTCCGGTATGTTCGCCGAATTTATATTCAGATGTAGTGATTCTGCCAGGAGTCGACGTGAGTTTCAGCGCTATGCCCGGTTGCGGCGCGCCATCCGGACTGAGGTAGAGCATCTCGCGTGCCTTGACATGGCTTTCTTCCAAGAGTTCAGATCCCGATAACACGGGCGCGACGCAGTCGTCTGCATCGTTAAACGTGGCCATCCATTCGTCGAGACTCCGACGTCCAAAGGTATGCTCCAAGTATTGACCAATTTCCTCGGCAGCATCTTCGTCGTGCTGTCTCTGGGCATAGGAAGGACACCCGAGCTTGTGACAAAGCTGCTCCCACAAGTGTTTCTCTAATGCGCCTACGGTGAGGTAGCGATTATCCTTGGTCCTATAGCTCCGGTAGAATGGACGGACTCGCGAACGCTCCCTATTTCCTGTGGAGTCTATATTCGACGCAGCTTTGTACAAGTTTGCCAGAGGCAGAGCCAGCAGCGAAATCAGAGCGTCGCTCATCGATACGTCGATGTATTGACCGCTGCCTGTGGTGTGTCTCGCTTGTAACGCGATTAATATTCCAACTGTTGCGGAGAGACTACCTACCAGACCGGCGAAAGGGATCCCGGGTTCGATCGGCGCGTCCTGAGCATCTCTCAAGAGGTCCAGGACGCCTGAGAAAGCCATGCAATTAAGGTCGTGAACCGCCTTTTTTGCCAGAGGTCCATACTGTCCGTAGCCGGATAAGGAACAATAGATGATTCTGGGATTCAGGCTTTTTACCTCCTCATAATCCACTCCAAGTCCTCGGACCACGCCAGGTCTAAATGCTTCGATGATCACGTCTGCCTTGGCAGCCAATTTCATAAAAATTCTGCGGCCAGCATCTTGTTTGAGGTCCAGGGCGATATGCCGCTTGTTCCTCTGAACCATGGGTATGGCAGCGATTACCGACCCGTTGCGAAACCACGGCGCTTCGATGACCGTGACTGATGCCCCATGGTCGGCCAAGATCGTACTGCAAAAAGGACCGGGCAATAGCCGACTCAAATCAAGTACTTGTATGCCTTCAAGAGCGCTCGGGGCATCAGGGGAGGGAACCGAAGGTCGGTGTTCATTCATTTTACGTATCGACACCCTGTAAATCTCCTAACTGACTCTCCAGTCTTCATATTACGCTGTTCCAACATATAGGACAAAAAGCACATTGCCAACTCCGTAAAAAATAAAATTGCTTCGGGCTGGACAAACAGTTTTCCAATAAGTATATGATCGTGCATTGCCGAGGCAAATCATCAGGCGCAAGTAAGACAAAGGATCAGTCCGTGCTGGCTCAAGAAAATAATAATGTAGTAGATATTGCCCCAGAATGGTGTAGCCCCATTAAGCAAACCCCTTTAGTTAGTTTCCTATTTACTATGACGGCCATTTTGGCAGTCTTATTTTTTATGGCCGTATGGACGGCCAAGGGGGCTGATGGCGAAGCTGGCGACAAGACTCAGACCGCAACCGGATACAAAGTGAAACCTCGGCAAAACCCCCAAGGTTCCAGTGACCCGGACACCCCCAGGGCTGCGGATAGGGCTGGCGAAAGAGGTTCACCTTCAAAAAAGAAAGACACACAAAGCCAAACCCCTCCAAAAATTCCGTATGTATATGGGCCGAACGCTGGTGCAAGTCAATCGAACTATCGTGAGGCGCAGAAACTAGAGAAAGACGTGGGGCGAAATATGAGAGGCATAGACAACGCAATAAGGCAAATGAACATTGACATTAATAGAATACGCACCCTTGAGAGAAGATTCTAAACATCGAGGTCAAATGGATGGGAAAGACTCTGGTTGTGGTTGAATCGCCGGCCAAGGCGAAAACCATAAAAAAATATCTCGGCAAAGGCTATGATGTAAAGGCCTCTGTGGGACACATCAAAGATCTGCCCGACGGATCGGGTAGGACAAAAAGGAGTTCTCGAAACCAAAGCGTCCTCCATGATTCACCCGTAGTAGGCGTCGATGTGAACAACAACTTCAAGCCTCATTACGAAATCATCCCTGGAAAGGAAAAAATTCTCAAAGAGCTTCGCGAGGCTGCGGCAAAAAACGACAAGCTGTTCCTCGCAACAGACCCCGACAGGGAAGGAGAGGCTATAGCATGGCACTTGAAAGAAGAACTTGGGAAGTCGGATAACAAAACCTATAGGATTTTGTTTAACGAATTGACGGAGAGAAGAATCAAAGAAGCCATTGCCTCGCCGAAGAGGCTGAACGCAGACAAATACAATGCACAGCAGGCGAGACGCATCCTAGATAGGATTGTGGGATACCAACTCAGCCCTTTGTTGTGGGAGAAAGTTCAGTCTGGTCTAAGTGCGGGTCGGGTTCAGTCGGTGGCTCTCCGCATCATTGTGGATCGTCAAGAATCAATCGACAAATTTGTGCCTCAGGAATTCTGGTCTATCACTGCATTGCTGGAAGGTAAAAAGCCTCCTGCGTTCGAGGCCAAGCTTTTTGAGATCGATGGAGAGAAAGCCGATATAAGAGATGTGCATGCGGCTCGGGCAGCCTTCGTCCAGGCGCAGTCCGAGATGTTCGTGGTTTCGGATGTTCAGAAGAAAGAGAGAATTCGGAAACCACAACCGCCTTTCATAACCTCTACACTTCAGCAAGAAGGGTCTAAGAAGCTTCGATTCGCCGGTACTCGGACGATGCGGATTGCCCAACAGCTGTACGAGGGCATCGAATTAGGCGCCGAAGGCTCAGTTGGCCTCATCACGTATATGAGGACAGACTCGACAAGGGTCGCGCCAGAAGCGATCGAAGCTGTCCGCCACTACATAATGACTAACTATGGGCCAGATTACTTACCCGTCAAGCCTAATACATACAAGGTGGGGAAATCGGCTCAAGAGGCCCATGAAGCTATTAGACCCGCATCAATGGATCGAACCCCTGAAAAGGTCGCTCCCTATCTTGATAAGGCACAACTGGCCTTGTACACCCTTGTCTGGAACCGTTTTGTGGCATCTCAGGCAGCGCCGGCCGTATTTGACATGACCACGCTAATTATTGCTGCTGGCCGGTTGCGATTCAAAACCACTGGAGCCGTGATGCGATTTGATGGATATACTCGAATTTATTTTATTGAGTCTGATGAGGAAAACAGCAGCCAGAAAAATGCAAACGACGAATCGGCAAAGTCTTTGCCTCTCCTTGAGGTTGGGGAACTACTTACAGTCCTCAAAATAGAGCCCAGGCAGCACTTCACCCAGCCGCCCCCGATGTTCAACGAGGCCTCTCTCATAAAGGAGCTCGAGGAGCTTGGGATCGGTCGGCCGTCCACGTACGCTGAAATTATCTCCACTATACAAAAGCGCAAGTACGTCGAAATCGAAGACAAGAAGTTTCGCCCTACCTTGCTGGGCCGCATCATATCTGGACTCCTCGTGGACAACTTCCCCCGTCTTCTAGACACCCAGTTTACGGCGCAGATGGAATCGTCTCTGGACCGCATAGAAGATGGAGCGATTTCCTGGACTGATACGTTGCGAGATTTTTACCAGCCATTTGAAAATGATATGAAACTGGCAAAGCAAGGTATGCATAACATCAAGAAGACAGGGCTGCCAATTAATGAGTCCTGCCCTAAGTGTGGACGTCCGCTATTGATAAGATCAGGGCGTTTCGGACTATTCCTCGGGTGTTCTGGCTATCCGGACTGCGGCTACACGTCTAACATCCAGGCCAATAAGTCCGAGCCTCCTGAGCCTATCCAGTCCGATCAAGTCTGCGAGTGCGGCGCCCCCATGGTGGTAAAAAGAAGCGGCAGGGGGCCGTTCTTGGCATGTTCACGGTATCCAGAATGCAAGGTGACCAAACCAATAGGTATTGGAGTTGGTTGCCCTAAATGCGGCAAAGGGGAACTGATTCGTCGCCGTTCAAAAAAAGGTTGGTTTTTCTACGGATGCAGTCGGTACCCTGATTGTGATTACATCCAACGGAAGCAGCCAGGAAAATCAGCGGATGAGAAGGCTCCCAAATCAAAGCTGGAGTGAATCATCCTCATCGATTACTGTGCTCGGAGGTGGGTATGGCAGTGCATATATGCCCGTGGTGGATGGGTTACTTATTGGCTAGTCCTATCCGCAGATTTTTCGAGAAACCTGAAGAACTGGTTAGCCCGTTCCTCCATGAAGGCATGACCGCGGTGGACTACGGGTGCGGCATGGGATTCTTCAGTCTTCCTATGGCTAGAATAGTAGGGCCTAGCGGGAGAGTAATAGCCGTGGACATCCAGGAGAAGATGCTCAAAGCCTTACAGCGGAGAGCTCGGCGGGCTAACTTGTCCAATATAGAACCTTTGAAGCCCGATGCTTTGGACCAGATCCCTGACCGAGTCGTTGATTTTGTAGCTGCGATCCACGTGGTACACGAACTCCCTGATCCTAAAGCTTTCTTCCGGGAGATAAAGCGTATTATGAGGCTAAACTCCAGAGTGCTCGTGATCGAGCCCAAGTTTCATGTTACCGAGACAGAGTTCCGCAACTCCATCGGGCTGGCGAAGTCGGAGGGATTCTCCCCCACCCAAGACTACGTACCTGCAACGCGAGCCCAGATACTTCAATCGTAGGAAGGCTCTAGCTAATATCGAGAGTATCGTGATGGCGGAAAGGAACTTCCTATTGAAAGCATGCCCTTATTGACGAGTTGTATGAGCCGAGATTGCCATGACTCCTCCAACTCCCCTCAATGACAGGATGTCCGTCTGTGTCCTTGCCAGCAAGGGGAGCAATCTCGGCTGCAAATTTGGCGATGAGCGGTTTCCTCCTCACCTAATAAGATCAGTAGATGTAATTGAGGCAACTGTGCACCCAGAGCTATAGGCGAGATAGGGCATTAAAAACGTGGTTGTCTTGAGTAAATATAGTCACGGTTGCTGATGCCCCGACTCGTGGAGGACTCGTTTGAGCCTGTTTGGCATCTAAGACTAGCCGTACGGGGAACCTTTGGAAGGGTTTTACCCAGAATCTGGGGACCTCCACATCGGCAATCGAGCCCGATGGTTCACCCGGGCCTAACCGAATTCCCCCGATCTACGTTCAGGACCCGAGTGGTGAAGAGTTTGCCTGGTACATGGCCAGGCTCATCTTTCCAGGCTGACCAGGTCGGATGCGGTTGAGTAAATTTTATTTGAAATTGGCCACCACCCACCATCTCTCTGATCCCACGATCGTCATAACTGGTTCGCCACCCTTTACTTACGATCCAACGCTGAGTTGGAGATTTGTGACATAGCCCTGCGTTGGGCAATAAACACTTGTGTGGCGAAGATCAAATTCCGCTCTCTGTAATCGAGACTTGGCCTCTCTTACACTGGCATGTTCTCCTTCCAGTCGCGCTTGCAAGGTTTCCTCGATCTCTGCTAGACTCAAGTTCTGGGGTGTATTTGGATAATTGTGAGATATGGTGGTGGGTTGGGTGTTATTATTGGGAAACCTGTAGCCACTAAATGATCATATTTTCCCTTGGCAGGGAGGTAATATTGTGAGCATAGCTCTCCCATGCCTACGAGAACGGGTCCTGTGCATGTAGCGGTAACAAGGCGGCTCTACAAGGGCAAGGTGTATGAGTCTTACTTGCTTAGGCGTACCTATCGGGTGGGGAAACAGGTGAAGCATGAGACCTTGGGCAACATTTCCCATCTGCCTCTTTCTGTAATAGAGATCATCAGGCGCGCCTTGAAAGGGGAGACCTTTCACTCCGCAGATGAGAGTTTTGGGATTCTTCGATCGTTTCCCCATGGCCATGTGGCAGCGGTACTTGGAACGATGGCCCGATTGGGGTTGGACAGGATTCTCGGTACGGGGGACCGGGGGATGATCACCGAGGCCCGCATCCGGGAAGAGTTGCGAGGGGAAGAAGGGTTGGACTGGATCACTGCCCTGAAGGCCCCCTCCATACGCAGGCTTATGGATTCGGGATCGTTGCAGTTGTCGTTGTTCGATACCACGGATATGGGGGAGATCCGAGACCCTTCGTATCCAAATGAGCGCCTCATTGTATGCCGGAATCCCCTGCTTGCGGCAGAGCGGGCCAGGAAGCGGGAAGACCTGCTGAGATCTACGGAGGAGGAACTGGACAAGATTGTTCAGGCAACCATGCATACTGTACGAAGAGTCAAGGACGAGGGTTCCATACTACGCCGCGCGGAAAAGGCCCTGGATCGTTTTCGCATGCGGAAACACTTTCATATTGAGATAGGTTACCAAGGGTTCCGATACAGCCGCAACCAAGCAAGCATCGCAAAAGAGTCTGCTCTTGATGGTGTATACGTGGTCCGTACCAGCGTATCCTCCGACGTCTTGTCCGGTCCTGAGACGGTGGAAACATACAAGGGACTCTCCACGACCCAGAGGGCCTTTAAGACCCTGAAGTCCATCGACCTCAGCGTCCGGCCCATCTACCACCGTCTGGCGGAGAGGGTGAGGGCCCACGTCTTCCTCTGCATGCTGGCCTACCATGTGGAATGGCATATGAGAAGATCCTTGGCACCCCTCTTGTTTGAAGATCACGATAGAGGAAAGGCCCCCAGGGCATCGGTGGTGGCTCCCGCACAACGTTCACCGGCAGCCCTGGACAAGGTCAAAACCGAGCGCACACAAGAAGGATTACCGGTGCATAGCTTCCGCACCCTGCTCAGAGATCTCGCCACCTTGACCAGGAATACCGTTTC
>Ga0172369_10001915_pt1 | contig 29320 bp, 27 predicted proteins | sample LakKiv25m_FD_114539 | JGI IMG/M metagenome (GOLD analysis project Ga0172369, IMG submission 114539) | Freshwater microbial communities from Kabuno Bay, South-Kivu, Congo - kab_022012_11.25m | ecosystem: Environmental > Aquatic > Freshwater > Lake | place: Democratic Republic of the Congo...
GAAGAAAATATAAAACAACGTGCCCAGTCTGGCCAGTCTGACAATGCTCCTGCCATCCGCCATCAGTACAGCGCCAAGTGCGAAAAGCCAAATCGCTATTCCCAGCGTCACCTGCGGTTGCAGCCTTATCCAGTCGACGGCCGTCATGTTGGAGCTGATTTTGAAACCCGACATCAATACAAGTCCCATGATCAAATAAAAGAAGCCCGTGATAAAAAAATAAAACGCACATTCCTGAGGATTGCAAGCCGGAAGCGTGGTCATCACCTTCCCGGTAAACCCCTCCGGCGCCTGCGCCTTCGGCGCCGCCCGCATCAGTTCGACGAGGTCTTTATATGCTTCGAAATTGTCGTTCATGTTTCTTTTCCGGTGTCTCAATTCGCCGTGAAATTTTGGAAACCTTTACAATATATACAACCCCGGCCGGGGAAAAGTCACATGCAACAAAGATAAACAGCACCGTTTGTCCTTCATCCCTCGGGAAATCGCAGCAAGGGGAAAAGGGGGGACAGCTCCCGATTATTCCAGGCTTTTCCGAAAAGCCGGAAGGAGGGGCTGTAAATGTGCCAATCCTGAGGTCAGAAAAATAAATCTGTCCCCTTTTTCTCTTGTCGATCACCCGCGTCTGTCCCGGCATTTGCCGGATGAACCGGAAAAATAGACTCGCCGCCCTGCCCCCCTGCCTCATATCGATCCAGCCACCGCCACAGCGGCAGCAGCCGGATTCGGCGCTCGACGCCCTGCCACTGGAACGTTTCCGTCCGGTCTTCCCGGTCGTTGAGCAGCCACAACTCGTCGCATTGCAGCTCCTGCGAGGCCCTGATCAGCGCCCGCATCTCGCGGTTCAGGGTCTTCGGATTCGAAATATCCGCGCAGACCTGGATCAGCCGCGCCACCCGCGGGCCCTCTTTGACGACAAAATCCACTTCACCACCCGGCGCTCCCTTCCAGTAAAATAGGGAGATCCGGCCGGTGAGTTCCTCATGTTTCAGAGCGGCGGCCGCAAGATTTTCCAGGAGCGCCCCCCTATCGGCGCTCGAACGGAAGCCCGCCGAAACCGCCAGGCCGTTGTCGGTGCAGTAGATCTTCTTGTTGTGGCCCGCCTGGTCCTTCAATTTGAAGGAAAAGCGCGGGAGCGAAAAAACCAGATAGGCCTCCTGAAGATAGCGGATATATTTGTCGATCGTATGGACGCTGCGACACTTCGTCACGCGGGAGAGGGCGTTGAAGGAATATTCCCGGGCGATGTTCGAAAGCAGGTACAGGGCCAGGTCCTCGATCCCCTGCACGGATCGGATATGGAAACGCTTGACGATGTCCTTGTACAGGGTTGCTTGCAGCAGGGTGCGCAGGTAATCGCGCCGGTCGATATTCTTGAGCAGGGGCTCCGGGTAGCCGCCCTGCTCTGCGTAGGCGTCGAGAGCGGCCATCTTCTCGACCGCCGTCCGCTCCTCGCCCGATGCCGCAAGATATTCGCTGAAAGAAAAGGGGAACAGAACGCAGACGGCGTGACGGCCCGTCAGGTGTGTTGCCAGTTCCGAAGAGAGCAGATTGGCGTTGCTCCCGGTGATCAGCAGCCGGAAACCCTGGCGCTGGAGGCGGTTGACGAACAGCTCCCAGCGGGGAAGGTTCTGTATTTCGTCAAAAAGCAGATAACGAGGATTGCCGTAAACGGCGTTCACGGCGCTGACGATTTCATCATAGTCTTCGACGGCGGCCAGCCGTTCATCATCGAAGTTGACGTACCCGTAAGAACCGGTCTGCCGCAGAAGATTGATAGCAAAAAAGGATTTTCCCGCCCGCCTCGGTCCGGAAATGACCTTGATCAGATCATCTCCCAGGTCCCAGCGGACCGGCATCCTTCTCTCAATATAGGTTTCCTGAAGGCGGGTTTCCAGTTCCCTTTTTTGAACGAGAATGACATCCCTGAGCATTATTCACCTACAATGCACAATATATCTGATTTTTGTGCATCATAGATAAAATTCTACCCAGTGTCAACATAAATTAATGAAATGTCAAGGGCGGATGTGCATCATTTCCTGGAGCCTTTCGAGCCCGCGGTAAACCCGCATCTTGGCCGCGCTTAGCGAGATCCCGCAGATGCCGGCGATCTCCTCGAAGGAACGCTCGCCGTAGAACCTAAGGACGACCGCCTCCCGCAGGTCCGCGGGGAGTTTCAGCAGGCAGACCTGAAGCCTTTTCTGCTTCTCGTCCTCCAGGAGGGCCTCCTCCGGCCGGTCCGCCGCGCGCGCATCCGCGCTTCCCCGCGCGATGCTTTCCGCCCAATCGGCGTCGCGAGTTTCCGATCCCCGTCTCTTTTTGAGATGATTCCGGATCAGGTTCAGCCCGATTGTGTAGAGCCAGACGAAAAAACTCCTCTCCGGCCGCCAGCGCCACAGGCCCTCGTAGGCGCGCAGAAAGGCCTCCTGGGCGAGGTCCTCCGCCTCCGGGATGCTGCCGGTCATCCGGTAGGCCAGGTTGAAGACGGGGGTCTTGTAGGCATCGACCAGGCGGGCGTACGCCTCGCGGTCGCCCGCGAGGACGGAAGCGACGATCTCTCTTTCCTGTTCACGATCCATGCGCCGGCCAGTCCGGTATCTGAAGTCCACTGAAAACAGAGAAACAGGGAGGCGGAATTTTTTTAAAATCTAACGCTTAATGAGGCATAGAGCAAGGGAAAAGAGGTGGAATGTCCCAATTTTCACATTTTTACGAAAAACCCCTTGCAATTCTGACGGTCCGATAATAAGTTTCCCGCCCAATGAACGACTATGGATATAGACCGCGATAAATGCATCGGCTGCGGCAACTGCCGTAATCTGCACGATGGGGGCGATCTCCCTCGACGAGGAGGGGATCTCCGTCGTGAACCAGGATGAGTGCGTGAAGTGCTCGACCTGTTATCGGGTGCTCCGGGACGAGGGGTATCGCCCCTGGTTCGTCCGCCCGCTCCGCAATGTCCTTTCCTTCTTCAAACCGGGCTACCTGGCCGATGCGGACCTCTGCCCGCCGGGCGCAGGTCTCCAGCCGGGCGCAGGTCTCCCGACCGCGCCCTGTGGAGGCATGTAGCCCCGCGAGAAATGAGAACCCGTCCCTGATTTCCCCGTTTGCCTTTTCCCGCCTTACTGTGATACAAAATTCCCCATTGAAATAATTGTGAAAAAAGGGAGGTTGCAGATGAGTTATCAGGATCAGTACGGAACGAGGGATGCAATGGAGATGGTGTTGAAGAAGGGGCCCTTGCGGATAATTGCGATCATCGGCGCGATCGTCCTGCTCATCCTCTTTTCCAGGCCGTGGGTTCAGGTGGGGCCGGGCGAAAGGGGCATCGTCATGAACTTCGGGGCGGTGCAGCAGGAGGTCCTCTCCGAGGGGCTCCACGTGCGGATACCGGTCATGCAGGAGATCGTTCTGGTCGACGTGAAGGTCCAGAAGGCAGAGACGGACGCCGCGGCGGCCTCGGCGGATCTCCAGGACGTCAGCTCCCGGGTGGCACTGAACTATCACATCGTCCCCGACAAGGCTAATGTCGTCTATCAGAATATCGGCATCCACTTCAAGGAACGCATCATCGATCCCGCCATCCTTGAGGTCGTCAAGGCGGTCACCGCCAAGTATTCGGCGGAGGAACTCATCACCAAACGCCCGGCCGTGAGCGAGGCCATGCGGGCGGCTCTGTCGGAGCGGCTGATGGTCCACAATATCGCCGTGGACGCCTTTTCCATCGTGATCTTCAGTTTCTCCAAGGTGTTCACCGAGGCCATCGAGGCCAAGCAGACGGCCGAACAGCTCGCCCTGAAGGCCAAACGGGACCTGGACAGGATCAAGATCGAGGCGGAACAGAAGATCACCGCCGCCAGGGCCGAGGCGGAATCCCTCCGGCTGCAGCGTGCCAACATCTCCTCCGATCTGATCGAGCTGAGGAAGATCGAGGCCAACATGAAGGCAATCGACAAGTGGAACGGAATCCTGCCGCAGGTCACCGGCGCGGGGGCCGTGCCCTTCATCGGCGTGGGCGACACAAAAAAATAGTATGAATGCCGGAGCAATTACGCAAGCGCCCCTGCCGGAGCCGGATAAAATTGTCATCTTCGATTATTCCGGCACGCTCAGCCTGGAGGCGCCCCGCTTCGGCCGTCCGGAAAGCCTCGCGCGCGCGCTGGCGGATACGGGGCTGGCCGCCCTGGGCATTGCCACACCGGAGGCGTACTGGGACGAGATCGTCAACCCCACCTGGACCGAGGGGAGCACCACGAGGACAGGATACGGGAAATTGATGGCCAGGCGGATTGCGGCCCTCGGGCTTGCGCCGGGCGTCCCGGCGGAAGAGATCGAGGCGGCCGCCTCCCGCTTCGTCGGACGCTATCTGGCCCACTCCGGGATCGACCCGCGCTGGCATCCCCTCCTCTCGCGTCTGAGCGGCCGCCCGGACGCGGTTACGATCATCGCGACCGATCACTACGCCGAGGCCACGGAGGCCATCATCGGATTTCTGAGGGACTGGAACATCCCGACCTCCCGCGTCGGGGAGGCCGGAGCGTGGCCTGATCTGTTGCGGACTGCGGCGGCGGAGATCCAGGGGCAGCCGCCTCGCGGCCCAAGCCAAAACAATGAGGGGACGGAGCCCCTGCTTTCATCCTCCCTGAAACGAGGCAAAACAGAGCCGCTGTCCCCCTTTTTTGTGGCCAACTCCGCGGAGCTCGGCGCCTGGAAGGGGGACCGCCGCTTCTGGGAAGGCGCTAAAAAGGCGCTCTCCCCCGGTGTTCCCCGGCGGCTCCTTCTCATCGACGATTTCGGCTTCAATGAACAGGCGGGAGACCTCTACGGCGAAGGGGCGGCAATCCGCCGCCGGCGGGAGCGGACCGCGGCCCTCCTGCGGGAGGCATTTCTGATCACGCCCGAGGTCATCCCTTTTTTCCTTGAGGAAGATCCGCGGGCCACGGAAGACGCCGCCGTCCGGCTGATCGCAGAAACAACAGCCCGGATCGAGAATTTTCTGGACCGGGGAGAGGAAAGCTGAAAACCTTCCCCCAAACCCCATCAGTATTTCGACTCGATGGCGGTCCCCCACCATCCCTGTTCTTTGGATTGTTTGACTTCCAGTTCATCCACGCTTTTGTAGCCGCAGATGCTGAATTTGAGATGATCCCAGCTCTTGTACATGGTGCTGTGTTCGTGGAATCCGGACTGGCGAGCCGCGGCCCCGCAGCCGGAGAGAAAAAGAACTGCCATAACAACGACGAAAAAGCGCTTCATACCAATCTCCTTTCACTCGAAAATGCCTTTCACCCCCACCGCTCCCTCCCCCCTCAAAGGGGAAGGGAGAAAGATAATTTTCATCTTCCTTTGTGGCAGGCACCGTCATGAGTGTTTTATTTTGGCACTGTCTATATAGCGATCGGCGGTCCCTGTCAATATTTTATCCCGTTCCCCGGGGCGGCTGTCGCGCGCGGGACTTCCGCGGCGTGGATGCCTGAAGCGATAACAAGTAAAAAATTGATTGCATTTTTGACGATAATTTCTTAGTTTTATCAGGCAGAGCAAGGAAGCCCCGCCACGGACCATTTTCAAATCTGACGGCTTCGTAAAAAGGCCGGATACTGCGTTGCGCTTCACCCTGCCCCTGCTTTCGCAGGGGCAGGCTTATTGCAGCGTACGTTTTCTTAAATCGGCAAGGCTTAAACCAGGGAGGAACGGACGATGGGAGACGGGATATCTGATTACACAAGGTTTATCGTCGATCTGCGGCGCCACATGTGGATGGAAGGCGTCGAGGAGGAACTCCGCCGGCTCATCTGGCAGATCGCGGTGACGGGGAAGTACATCTCCGCCAAGATCCATGAATCGAACCGGAAACTGGCCGGCTACAAGAACATCTACGGGGAGGAGCAGCTCTCCCTCGACCGGAGCGCCGACGAGATCCTCCGGAATCAGCTCCAATATTCGGGCTTCGTCCGGGAGTATGTCTCGGAGGAGCAGGACGATGTCGTTCAGGTCGGGGAAGGCGCGGAGAAGTACTTCATCACGGCGGACCCGTTGGACGGCTCCTCCCTCGTCGACACCAACCTCTCCATCGGGACCATCATCGGCATCCACGACAAGTCCGTATTCACACGGGGCAGGGATTCGCTGGTCGCGGCCCTCTACATCACCTACGGGCCGCTTATCACAATGGTCTATTCCGCGGGCAAGGGGACCCACGAGTTCGTCCTGAACCGGGAAGGGGAGTACGTCCTTTCCCAGGAGAACATCACGCTCGAAGAGAAGGGCTCCATTTACAGCCCGGGCGGGCTCCGGAAGGACTGTATAGAAAGCCACCTGAAGTACCTCGAATATCTCGAAGCGCAGGGCTACAAGCTCCGCTACAGCGGCGGCTTCGTGCCGGACATCAACCAGGTCCTGATCAAGCGGGGAGGGGTTTTCACCTACCCCGCCCTCAAGAAGAGCCCGCGGGGCAAACTCCGGCTTCTGTTCGAACTGCAGCCGATGGCCTTCATTATCGAGCAGGCCGGGGGGATAGCCACGGACGGCAAGGAGGAAATCCTCTCGCTCAACGTGGACAACCTCGATCAGCGCTGTCCGATCTACATCGGAAGCCGCTTCGAGGTGGAAAAGGCCGCGGAGTTCCTGGCCGCCGGCTGAGACATGACTCAGGGGGGAAACCTTTGAATACGTACGTTCATGTCATTGCGAAACATAGGGAACGGTTTGAAACCGTTCCCTGGCGCTCCCATCCCCCCTTGAGAGGGACAAATAATCTTCCCTCCCCTTGGAGGCATAAATAATCTCCTCTCTCGCGGGAGGATAAATGTTTTCTTCCTCCCCCTTGAGGGGATTAAATAATCTCCCCCCCCTTGAGGGGGGAGGGTCAGGGTGGGGGTGAAAAATTCTTTAGATGCGAGGTGATGCCGATGATCTGCAACACTATGGAAATGCTCAAAAAGGCGGGGGAGGGTGTTCTGGCCGGCGAGGGAGGAGACGTCCGGGTGCTGGACGAAAATCGCCTCCGGGGAGAGCTGATCGACTCCCTGATCCGGACGGCGGTCTTTTCGCCGGATGAAGAAACGCGGGCGGCCGCCCGCCGTCTGATCCGGGGGGCCGCGGCGGCCTGCGGGATTCATGCCGCCTCGATCCAGGGGCTCTACGAGGCGATGGGACGCGGGGAGGTCTCCGGCTTTACGGTGCCTGCTATCAATATCCGCGCCCTCGCCTACGACGCCGCCCAGGCGGTCTTCCGGGCCGCTCTGGCCGCCGGGGTCGGGGCGGTGATCTTCGAGATCGCCCGCTCCGAAATCGATTACACCCGCCAGAGGCCGGCGGAGTACGCAAGCGCGGTGACGGCGGCGGCGATCAAGACGGGCTTCCGGGGACCGCTTTTTCTCCAGGGCGACCACTTCCAGGTGGGGGCCAAGAAATACGCGAAGGACCCGGAGGCAGAGGTTAGGGCCGTCAAGGACCTCATCTGGGAGGCGATCGAGGCGGGCTTCTACAACATCGACATCGACACCTCCACCCTCGTGGACCTCGCGAAGGCGACGGTGAAGCAGCAGCAGGAACTCAACTACAGCCTGGCCGCCGAGCTGACGACGATGATCCGGGACCTGGAGCCGGCCGGGACAACGATCTCGGTCGGCGGGGAGATCGGCGAGGTCGGCGGGAAGAACAGCACGGTGGAGGAGCTGCGCGCCTTCATGGAGGGGTATCGGGAAACCCTTGACAAGAGCGGGACGGGCCTGAAGGGGATCAGCAAGATCAGCGTCCAGACGGGAACGACCCACGGCGGCGTCCCCCTGGCCGACGGCACCGTCGCGCGGGTCAAGCTCGACTTTGCGACCCTGGAGGAGATCTCGTGCGCGGCGAGGACCGACTACGGCCTGGCGGGCGCGGTGCAGCACGGCGCCTCGACGCTGCCCGAGGAGGCTTTCGACCGGTTCCCCGCGACAGGAACGGCGGAGGTCCACCTGGCGACGGGATTCCAGAACATCATTTACGACAGCGCGAGTTTCCCGGAGGGGCTGCGGGCGGGGATCTATGATTATCTCAGGCGGGAAGCGGCTTCCGAACGGAAGGAAGGGGATACGGACGAGCAGTTCTTCTACAAGACCCGCAAGAAGGGATGCGGCCCCTTCAAGCGGGAGATGTGGGACCTGCCGGCGGAGATCCGGGCGGCCATCGGCGCCGAACTGGAGGCCCAGTTCGCCCTCCTGTTCAGGAAGCTCAACGTGGGGAACACGAGAGACACGGTAAACCGCTACATTAAACCGGCATAGGTCCTTTTGGAAAGGGGGGAAAGGGGGGACAGCTCCCGATTTTTTCGAGAAAAATCGAAATCGGGAGCTGTCCCCCCTTTTAACGGATTTTCGCGCCTGCTACGGGGGGGCGGTCGAAACCCAGGACGGTGAGGCCGTCCTCCGTATCCGTGGCCAGGAGCATCCCGCGGGACTCGACGCCCATCAGTTTCGCCGGCTTGAGGTTCGCCACTACGACGATCGATTTGCCGACGAGTTCCTCCGGCTTGTAGTGATTCCCTATCCCCGCGACGATCTGCCTCGCCCCGTCGATCTCGACCGTCAGGCGGATGAGCTTTTTCGACTTGGGAACCATCTCGGCGGCGAGCACCTTCGCCACCCGGAGGTCCACCTTCTCGAACTCTTCGTAGCCGATCTCCGGCTTAAGGGGAGGACAGCTCCCGATTTTTCTCCCGGTTTTTTCACCCCCACCCTGACCCTCTCCCCGCAAGGGGGAGGGAATGTCTTTCATCTCCCGCAATGAGGAAGGGGATTCAGAAACCGGGAGCTGTCCCTCCTTTTCCTCCTTTTCGGAAACCGTGAACGGTTCCCCCTTTTTCTCAACTCGGGGGAAGAGCGGCTCGCCGCGCTTGAGCACGCTTCCCGCCGCCAGGCCGCCCCATTTCCGGATGCTTGTAAAATCCTGTAGAAATCGGGAGCTGTCCCCGCTTTTGAAGCTGTCCCCGCTTTTGATGCTATCAAAATCCTGGGGGGCGGCGACGCCCAACTGCTCCATCATCCGCGCGGCCGAACCGGGCATGAATGGAGAGATTAGGACGGCCGTGACGCGCAGGGCCTCCAGGAGGTTGTAGAGGATCGTGTCCAGGCGGGCGCGGTTCGCGGGCTCCTTCGCCATGACCCAGGGCTCCCGCTCGACGATGTACTTGTTCGCGGCGTTGATGAACTCCCAGACGGCGATCAGCGCCTTGTGGAGGCCGAGTTCCGCGAAACAGGTCTCCACCTCCGCCACGACCCGGGCCGCCGTCTCCGCCAGGATGCGATCCCCGGCGGCGGTCTCCGCCGGCTCCGGGACGCTACCGTTCCCGTATCTGACAGCCATCGTGATCGTCCGGCTGACGAGGTTCCCCAGATCGTTGGCAAGATCGGAATTGATCCGCTGGACGAAGGCCTCCTCGGAGAAGCTCGAATCGAGGCCGAAGACCATGTCCCGGAGCAGAAAATAGCGGAAGGCATCGAGGCCGTACTTGTCCTTCAGGTCGAGCGGCCGGATCACATTGCCGAGGCTCTTGGACATCTTGCTCTGGTCTACGTTCCAGTAGCCGTGGACGTTGAGATGCCTGTAAGGTTCTATGCCGGCGGCCTTGAGCATCGTGGACCAGTAGATCCCGTGGGGCTTGAGGATGTCCTTGGCGATCAGGTGCTCGGCCGCGGGCCAGAAGGTCCGGAAGTTCTCGCCGTCGGGATAGCCGACCGCCGTGACGTAGTTGATCAGGGCGTCGAACCAGACGTAGGTGACGTAGTTCTCGTCGAAGGGCAGCGTGATCCCCCAGGCGAGGCGGCTCTTGGGCCGGGAGATGCAGAGGTCCTCCAGGGGTTCGCGCAGGAACGCCAGGGCCTCGTTGCGGTACCGCTCCGGCCGGATGAAGTCCGGGTTCTCTTCGATGTGGCGGATCAGCCAAGGCTGATATTTGCTCATCCGGAAGAAGTAGTTGCTCTCCTTGCGGTGTTCAAGGGCCGTCTCGTGCTGGAGGCATCTCCCCTCGACGAGCTCCTTTTCCATGTAGAAGCGCTCGCAGCCGACGCAGTAGAATCCCTCGTACTCGCCGAAATAGATGTCGCCCGCGTCGTATACCTTCTGGAGGATGCGCCGGACCGTCTCGACGTGGTTCATGTCGGTAGTCCGGATGAAATAGTCGTTCGCCACCGCCAGCTCCGGCCAGAGGTCCCGGAACTGGGCGCTGATTTTATCGGCGTACTCCTGGGGGGTGACGCCCGCCGCTTTCGCGGCCTCGACGATCTTGTCGCCGTGCTCGTCCGTCCCGGTCGAAAAGAAGGTCCGGCAGCCGCGGAGCCGGTGATAGCGGGCCAGGACATCGGCGACGATGGTCGTGTAGGCGTGCCCGAGGTGGGGCGAGGCGTTGACGTAGTAGATCGGGGTGGTGATGTAAAACGCGCTTTCCATAATAAGTTGCCTTTTTTAATTAGGGACAGAGCCCCTATTTCCCGGGGGCAATAGGGGCTCTGTCCCTAATTATCTCTTTCGCCTTGAAGGTCGCCTCCTTGCCGCTCTCCAGAAAGACGACGACCTCCTCCTTAAGGGCGTTCTGGCGGATAACCTTGCCCCGCCCCTCGGGGGTCTGGACCGTCTTGCCGCACTTCGGCATGTCTTTCTTCATGTCCGCATAGCAGTCGTATTCGTAGCCCAGGCAGCACATCAGCCTCCCGCAGAGACCGGAGATCTTCTCGGGGTTGAGGGACATGTTCTGTTCCTTGGCCATCTTGACCGACACCCGGTCCAGATTGTGCAGGAGGGTCGCGCAGCAGACCTCGCGCCCGCATATCCCCAGCCCCTTGATGATGCGGGCCTCCTGCCTCGCGCCTATCTGCCTGAGCTCGATGCGCATCCTGAACCGCTGCACGAGGTCCTTCACCAGTTCCCGGAAATCCACCCGGTTTTCCGCCGTGAAGTGGAAGATTATCTTGCTTCCATCGAAAAGGCATTCCGCGTCGACGAGCTTCATGGGAAGCATGCGTTCGCCGATCTTGCGGATACAGAACTGGAAGGCCTCCTCCTCCAACTCCCGGTTGTCTTCCCTCGTCCGCAGGTCTTCCTCTGTGGCCAGGCGCAGGACGCTCTTGAGATTGGCGGCCAGCTCCTGATCCGGGACGGACGTCACTTCGGTCACCGCCGTGCCGATGGCCGGGCCGTTGTCGGTGTTGACCACGACAAGATCATGCCGCTTCAGCGGAAGATCGACCGTATCGAAACTGTAGATTTTCCCCTCTTTTTTGAACTTGATGCCGACGATATTTTTCAAGGTTCTCCATAACCTCTGTATCTTTTTCAGTTGAGCTTAACCATCAGGGCTTCCAAAGTCAACGTTTTATTGGCGTTCCGCTCGATGGCGCCCACAGCCGCCTCCACCGCGGCGATGTTGGCCAGCAGTTCACGGCCGGCAAGCCTTCCGGCGATAGCCCGGATGGTCTCCGCCCGGTCCCTGAAGAGCAGCCCTTCCTCTTCCCCGGTCTCCCGGAGGACCAGGGCGTCGCGGTAACAGCTCCGCATGATCCGGAGCCTCTCGATGACTTCCTCCCTCTCCGTCCCGAAACGGCCGGCAAAGGCGAGACGCTTCAGGGGATCGGCCGGATCGTCTTCGGCCAGGCGTTCGAGTATCCCGTTGCGCTCTTCGAGGTAGTCCTCCCTGTTGAGCTCCCGCGCCCGGCCGATGCTGCCGCCTGAGGAAGCGGCCAGGACCTCCGCGGCGGCCGCTTCCAGGCCCTCTTTCTCCCGGAGGTAGCGGGCCACCTCTTGCCGCGGCAGCGGGGTGAAGCGCAGATGCTGGCAGCGGGAGAGGATCGTCATCGGCAGGGCGTGGGGCCGGGAGGTAGTCAGCAGGAGGATGTTCCCCGCCGACGGCTCCTCCAGGGTCTTGAGCAGCGCATTGGCGGCGGGGGAGTTCATCCGGTCCGCCTCGGGCAGGATGAATATTCGCCTGAGCCCCTCGTACGGCCGGAATTTTATCTGTTCCTGGAGTTCCTTGACGGCGCCGATCTTGATGAACTGTCCCTCCGCCCTGACGGTAATGATATCAATATGATTGTCGCGCTTTGCCTTCCGGCAGGAGGGGCAGGCGTCGCAGGGCGGGTCCTTGGCCCCGCAGTTGAGGGCCTGGGCGAAGACCGCCGCCATTGTCCTCTTGCCCACCCCTTCCATCCCGTAGAAGAGATAGGCATGGGCGATGCGGTTTTTCTCCATGGCGCTCTTGAGGATCGCGACGGGTCTCTCGTGGCCGTAGATCTCTCCGAATGTCATGCTTTCCTCTATAACAGCGCAGCCAAATGACGGCAGACCTCGCGCTGGATCGTCTCGACGTCCGCCGCGCCGTCGATGATCCGGAAGCGCTCCGGCGCCCCGGACGCGAGGGCCAGATACCCCTTCCTGATCCTGCCGTGAAACGTCCGATCCTCCTGTTCGAAGCGGTCCTCGGCCGCTTCCGGGCCGATTCCCGCCGTCCGCTTCTCGGCCCGCGCCAGGCCGGCCTCCACGGGGAGGTCGAACAGGAACGTCATGTCCGGCGAAACGGACTGGGCCGAAAACACGTTCAGGGTTCGGATGAAAGCGGCGTCGAGTCCCCGGCCGTATCCCTGGTAGGCAAGCGTCGCGTCGGCAAAGCGGTCGCAGAGGACCCACTTACCCGCCCGGAGGGCCGGGATGATCGCCTGCCGCACGTGCTGGGCGCGCGCGGCCGCAAACAGGAGCAGCTCCGCCTCGGCGCCGACCTCAAAGGCGCCCCGATTCAGCAGGAGATCGCGGATCTTCAGGCCGAGCGGCGTCCCGCCCGGTTCGGCGGTGGCAAAGACGGGGACCCCGCGCCCGGCGAGCCATGCCGCCGCCAGCCTGATCTGGGTGGTCTTGCCGCACCCCTCGATCCCCTCGAACGTTATGAATCGCGCCATCCCGTTGCCCCGATTTCGTATTGAGACCTTTGCGCAACCTGAAAATCATCTCCCGTAAGCGCGCATTGTAGATTTTTCGGAACGAAAAATCTACAGCGCGCGGAGGGAGCATGATTTTCAAAGGTCCTGTATCGGATGTGAAAGAGGGGAAAGCCGCGGCCCGTCTCCGGCACGGCATTTCCCCTCTTTCTTATGTCCCGCTGCGAACCTGCCGGCAACTATTCGCCGGGCGTGATCGCCTCTACCGGGCACTGTTCCGCGCACGTGCCGCAATCCGTACACAGCTTCGGATCGATCGTGTACTTGTCTTCGCCTTCGCTGATCGCTTCCACCGGACACTCATCCTGACAGGAACCGCAAGCAATGCATTCATCGGTGATGATATACGCCATACCTTTTCTCCTTTACTATTATTTTATTCTTCAGGCCGGCTCCAGCCGGCCTTCTTAAACCGATACTACCGAATTCACGGCAGGAACTTCCTTCTTTAGGAATTTTTCGATGCCGTTCTTCAGGGTCATCTGGGCCATCGGACAGCCGTGACAGGCCCCGGTGAGCTTCACCTTCACCACTCCCGCCTCGTCCACGTCGATCAGTTCCACATCGCCGCCGTCCGCCTGGAGATTGGGTCTGATCAGGTCGATCGCCTTTTGCACCTCTTCCCTCATCGCGCTTCCCCCCTTGTCTGTATTGCCTTCCGACCGCAGTCCGTACGCTGCCGGAGCGCCTCGCCCGTATCGAAACTAACGCCCAACTTGAAAATCATGTCCCGGAAGCGCGCATTGTAGATTTTTCGGAACGAAAAATGTACAGCGCGCGGAGGGAGCATGATTTTCAAAGACAGCCCTTTTTCAATGCGGCATATAACCGATCATCTCCCGGATAAGATCCCTCGCCACGTCGGGCAGGTCCGGTTTCAAGATGCGGTATTCGCTTGCCCGGTGGTGGCCCGCCGTCCAGATGATCCTTCCGGTCGCGGCATCGATCAGCCTCAGGCTGAGGCCGACTTTCCCCACCTTGCTGTCCTTCTCCGTCGTGTAGTTCCAGTAATCGACCCGGACGAGCATGATCGCCTCGGCGCCGTTCAACTCCCCTATGCGGCCGCTCAACGCCGGATCGGAAAAGCTGACCTTGTCGAGCTTGGTCAGGTACTCTTCCACTGCCTGTCTGAGCTGTCCGTCCCCCCCCAGTCGGCGTCCGATCTGATCACCCCCGGCGACAGCATCAAACCACTTGCGCTCCCTCAGGGCCTCGGCGAAGAGACGGTCGACGTCCGCCTTCGCCTCTGGAAACATCGTCGCGTCGGCAGGCAGAATCATTATCCGCCGGGGGTGAAAGTCCTTTCCCTCAGGCGACAAAACCGAGTAGCGAAGCCCCCCGCAGCCGCTGAGCGCCAGGAAAATGATTGCAAAAACGATTCTTCGCCATTTGTGCCCGATCACGACGCTCCTGAAAAATCGCCAAATTAAAAAGTCGCAAATTTTCCTTCCTCTCGAGGGGGAGAAAAAGGACCTTTCACGAAGTCGCCACTTATTCGGCCCATGCGGTCAGGCCCACGCCGCAAGCCACAACAGGGTCCCAACCCCGGCTACGATGTAACTGCTCTCTAACAGACCCTCCAGGACGACGCCGGAAAACCCGGACCTTCTATCATAAAGTTTGAAACAAATCCATATATAAAATACCGAACTCAGAAGGACAAAACTCAAAAGGGTCGTCCACCCCGCCGGCGGGGCCGCCGCGAGCAGAACGAACAGCGCCCCGGAAATCGCCTGCAGCAGCAGCAGGGTTCGCTTCTCGCCGATGAGGACTGGGAGGGTCTCCCGGCCGATCAGGCGGTCGCTCTGGACGTCGAGGATGTCCGACAGCGACGAACGGATGAAGACCAATGCGGCAACAAAGAAAAAAGCGACGGCCAGGCCGGGTGCGGGCGCGCCCGCCGTTTCGACCCACGGCAGGAGGGCCGTCACCGCCCCCCAGGCGACGGCGATGGCGACGTTCTTGGAGCCGGGGATGTCCTTGAGGCTCTGAAGACGCCATCCGGACGGCAGGAGGCGCGCATTGTACAGAGCGCCGGCGAGCGAGATGACGAAAAGCAGAATGAACGAAGCCGGCCCCGCGAGCAAGGAGGCGCCCAGCGCCGCGAGCAGGGACAGGACGGCCAGCGTTATGTAGATCCGCTCGTGGAGGAGATAGGATTCTTCCCGGAAGGAGCTGATGCTGCTGGCCTTGCGGTTGATGAACCGGTTGAGGACGTGCATCGCGTAAACGTAGAGGGAAGCGGACAGGATGTGGAGCGGGTTCGCCCGGATTTCCTGGAGGTGCATCGCCGCCAGCGACAGGCAGCCGGCCCCCGCGGCGGAATAGATGTCCGTGCGGACCGTAAATACCCAGAGCTTGAAGAGGCGCCGCAAAAACTCCCCCTTTTCCCCCTGACGGCCGGTCAGGTGGTCCGCCACCCGGTCGATGATCCAGTTGGGGGTCGAGGCCCCGGCGGAGACGCCGATCCGGCGGTAGGGGTCGATGTCTATCCCCTCGAGCTCGGCGGCGGTTTCGATGTGGAAAGCGGGCTTGCCCTGGAGCCTCGCCAGCTCCGCCAGGCGCTGCGTGTTGGCGCTGTTGAGGCCGCCGACGATAAAGACGGCGTCCGTCGCGGCGGCAAGTTCCCTGATCTCCTTCTGCCTTTTTTCCGTGGAGTCGCAGATCGTGTTGAAGACGACCGCCTCCGGAAACCTCGCCCGGATGCGGCGGCAGATGGCGGCGTATTCTTCGATGTTCTGCGTCGTCTGGGCGACGACGCACACCTTCGGCTGCTCCGGGAGAGCCTCCACCTCCGCGGGGGAACCCACGACGATCCCGGCCCCGCCCGCGAAGCCCAGCAGGCCGTTCACCTCCGGATGTCCCCGGTCGCCGGCGATCAGGATCGTGTAGCCCTTGGCCGCATGCTTCCGGATGATCGCCTGGACACGGCCAACCTTGGGACAGGTGGCGTCGATGATCCGGAACCCCTTTTCCTTGATTTTCTTCCTCTCGGCAGGGGGGATCCCGTGGGCGCGGATCACCAGCATCGACCCGGCGGGGATGCCGTCGATCTCCTCGATCCCCTTGATCGGGACGATCCCGCGCCTCCGGAGCAGCTCGACCGTCTGGGGGTTGTGGATCAGGGGACCGTAGGTGTAGATGGTCTCCCCGCTCTTGCGCCGCGCCGTGTCGATGACCATGTCCACGGCCCGCTTCACCCCCATGCAGAAGCCGGCGGTTTTGGCAAGCTTTACGCCCATCGTCTCATCCGAACATGCTTTTCGGCCCGCCCCCGTATCGGCTTAGGAGCAGGCTCTTGCCCCCCTCCCTCAAGCGGGAGGCAGGATTGACACTTTTGCGCAACCTGAAAATCATCTCCCGGAAGCGCGCATTGTAGATTTTTCGGAACGAAAAATGTACAGCGCGCGGAGGGAACATGATTTTCAAAGGTTCCGGATTACCTATCCCTTGATTTCAGGTCCCTGCTCCGGCGGCTTTCTCAGACAGAGGAAAAATTCGCGGTTTCCCGCGGGACCCAGAAGGGGCGAGTCGCAGCTCCCCAGGACCGCCAGCCCCAATCCCCGACAGAAGTCCTCGATCCCGGCCAGGACCTGCCGGTGGAGCTCCGGGTCCCGGACGACGCCGCGTTTCCCGACCTCGCCCCTTCCCACCTCGAACTGCGGCTTGACCAGGACGATCAGGACCGCGCCGCAGTTGATCAGCTTCAGGACAGGAGGGATGATCAGCTTCAGGGAGATGAAGGAGGCATCGATCACGGCAATGTCGATCCCCTCGGCAATGCCGGCGCCGTCGTACCGGCGAATGTTCGTCCTTTCGATGCTGACGACGCGCGGGTCCCGGCGGAGCTTCCAGGCCAACTGTCCATAGCCCACGTCAACGGCATAGACCCGCGCCGCCCCGGCCTGGAGGAGGCAGTCGGTAAAGCCGCCGGTTGAGGCCCCCACATCCAGCGCGATAAGTCCCTGCACCGAGAGGCCGAAGGCGTCGAGCGCCCCCCGGAGCTTGAGACCGCCGCGGCTTACGTAGGGGTTGTCTTCGCCCCTGATCCGGATCTCCGCATCGGCCGCAACCTGGATTCCCGCCTTCTCCGCCGGCCGGTCGCCGACCAGGACCATCCCGGAGAGGATCAGCGCCTGCGCCCGCTGCCGGGTCTCGGCCAGTCCCCGCTCGACGAGCAGGCAATCAAGCCTCACCTTCTTCGGCTTTTCCATTCGCATGATATGGTAATTAGGGAGGGGACAGAGCCCCTATTTCCCAGAGTAATTAAGAGTAATTAGGGACAGCGCCCTATTAAACTAATAGGGCGCTGTCCCTAATTACCTCCCGGGCGGCGGCGGCGATCCCCTCCGCGTCGAGCCCGTATAGACGCCGGAGCTCCTTCTGGGTCGCATGCTGGGCGAACTCGTCCGGGATGCCGAGCCGCCGGACGGCGACGCCGGCCAGCCCCCTCTCCGCGAAGAGTTCGAGCACGGCACTGCCGAACCCCCCCATCAGCACATTCTCCTCGCAGGTTAGCACCCGCCCCGTCTTCTCGGCCGCACCGCAGAGGAGCTCCCTGTCAAGGGGCTTCACGAAGCGGGCGTCGATGACCTGAACGGAGGTCCCTTCGGCCTTCAGGATCTCGGCGGCGGCCAGCGCCGGATGGACGCAGGCGCCGATGGCGATAACCGCGAGCGCCGCCCCCGGCGGATCGAACAGAACCTCGCCCTTTCCAACGGGCAGGGACCGCGGCCGCTCGTCCAGAGTGACGCCCGCCCCCGCCCCCCGCGGATAGCGGAGCGCCACCGGGCGGCCGCAGGCGACGGCGGTCTTGAGCATGTGCTGGAGATCGTTTTCATCCCTGGGCGCCATCACGATGAGGCCGGGAACACTGCGGAGGAAGGAGAAGTCGAATACGCCGTGGTGGGTCGGACCGTCCGCTCCCACGAATCCGCCGCGGTCCATCGCCAGGACCACGGGCAGTTTCTGCAGGCAGACGTCATGGATGATCTGGTCGTAGGCGCGCTGCATGAAGGTCGAATAGATCGCCACAACCGGGACGATCCCCTGCGCGGCGAGCCCCGCGGCAAAGGTGACCCCGTGCTGCTCGGCCATCCCCACGTCGTAGAACCGCGCGGGGAACTCCCGCGCGAACCGGTCGAGACCCGTCCCCTCGGACATGGCCGCCGTGATTGCGACCAGCCGCGGCTCCTCGTGGGCGAGGGCCACGATGGTCCGTCCGAATACCTCCGTGTAAGAGGGGCGGGCCGGCCGGCCGCCGGCGACGGATTCCCCCGTCTCGACGTCGAACGGCGGTATGCCGTGGAACCGGCAGGGATCGTCTTCGGCAAACCGGTAACCCTTGCCCTTCTGCGTCACGACGTGGACGAGGACCGGCCCCTCGAGATTTTTCACGTTTTCCAGGTTCTTGATGAGGTGGTCGAGGCGGTGCCCCTCCAAGGGGCCGACGTAGGTGAAGCCCAGCTCCTCGAAGATGGCCCCGGGGACGAAGAAGGTCTTGAGGGACTCCTCCACCTGGCGGGAGAACTTCAGCATCTGTCCGCCGATGCCCGGTATCGATTTGAGAAATGTCTTGACCTCCGTCTTGATTCTGGTCACCGTCTGGCCGGTCATGATCCGGTTGAGGTAGGAGGAGAGGGCGCCGACGTTGGGAGAGATGCACATCTCGTTGTCGTTGAGGATGATGATCATGTTCTTGCGGCGGTCTCCGGTCCAGTTGAGCCCCTCGAAGGCCATTCCGGCGGATATCGCGCCGTCGCCGATCACGGCGATGATGCGGTAGTTCTCTCCCTTCAGGCAGCGCGCCTCCGCCATTCCCGCCGCGGCGGAAATGGCGGTCCCGCTGTGTCCCACGTCGAAGGTGTCGTAGGGGCTCTCCTCCCGCCTGGGAAAGCCGCTGATCCCGCCTTTCTGCCGGAGGGTGTCGAAGCGCCCCTTCCGGCCGGTGATGATCTTGTGGGCGTAGGCCTGATGCCCCACATCCCAGACGAGCCTGTCCCGCGGCGTGTCGAAGACGTAGTGAACGGCAAGCGTCAACTCCACCGTTCCGAGGGAAGAGGCCAGGTGGCCGCCCCGCCTGGAGACGGTCCCGATCATCACCTCCCGGATCTCCTCGGCGAGGCGATTGAGTTCCTCCAGGCCGAGATGCCGGATATCTTCAGGAAAATTTACTTTTGCCAGTATGCTCTGTTCGGACATCCTTATCTTTTTTTTCTCTCCATTTATAAAATTTTTTGCCCTATACGATTATTCTGCTTGCAATTCAACAGGATTTTAATCGCCGGGGAGTCCCGGCTTTTTTCTCCGGCAGCCTCTTCCCGTCAGGAATCTCTTGCCGTAATGTAACGAGCGATGGCGCGGAGCGGTTCCGCCCGTTCGTCGAAGGTCTCCAGGGAGCCCAGCGCCTCGACCACGAGCGCCTCCGCCCGGGCGCGGGAGGCGTCGAGCCCCAGGAGGGCGGGAAAGGTCGCCTTTCCCCGGGCCGCGTCGCTTCCCGTGCCCTTCCCCAGACTCTCCCGGTCTCCCTCCACGTTCAGGATGTCGTCGGCGATCTGAAAGGCGAGACCGATCCGCCGGCCATAGTCGGACAGGGAGGCGAGTTCCATCTTTGAGGCACCGGCCAGGATCGCCCCCGCCCGGAGGGAGACGCGGATGAGCGCCCCCGTCTTGAGAGAGTGGATCCGGTGGATGGTTTCCAGGTCGATCTGTTGTCCCTCGGACCGGACGTCCAGCGCCTGGCCGCCGACCATTCCGAAAACCCCGGCCGCCCCCGCGATCTCGCCCGCGACCGCCAGAAGCCGTCCCGGCTCGACGCCCGGCATCAGCTCCCGGCGGGTCAGGAGACGAAAGGCCTCCGTCAGGAGGGCGTCGCCGGCCAGAATGGCGATCCCCTCGCCGAAGACCTTGTGCGAGGTGAGCCTGCCGCGGCGGTAATCATCGTCGTCCATGGCGGGCAGGTCGTCGTGGATCAGAGAGTAGGTATGGATCAGCTCCAGGGCGCAGGCGGCAGGCAGGAGATCTTCCATTTCGCCGCCGACCGCCTCCCCGGCGGCCAGGCAGAGGATCGGCCGGAGCCTTTTACCCCCCGCGAAGAGGCTGTAGCGGACGGCCTCGAACAGGACCTGGGGATCGTTCTCCTCGCCGGGAAGAAACCCATCGAGGGCCAGATCGATCAGCGCCCTCCGCTGGGCAAGGTACCCCTTCAGGGAGAAGCCTTCAGCCCTCACGTTCTTCCCCCGTAAACGGCCGGATCGCAAGTTCGCCTTCCTCGCGCAGAAGGAGATCGACGCGGCGGTCGGCCTCGTCAAGTTTTTTCGCGCAGAGGCGGGAGAGCCTGATCCCCTCCTCGAAGGCCTTGAGGGACTCCTCCAGGGTCATCTCCCCCGCTTCCATCCTGCGGACGATCTCTTCGAGTTTTCCCAGGGCCTCTTCAAATCTTTCCTTCGCCATCGGCTTGCTCCTTGAAAATTTTCGTGATTTTTGCCTCCAGGCGCCCCGCGGAAAGCAGGACGGAGATATCCCGGCCGACCGCGGCGCTGTCGGCGCGCCTGAGGATGACGCCCTCCGGAAGCAGCCGCGTGATGCTGTAGCCCCGCCTGAGGACGGCCAGGGGGCTAAGGGAATCCAGAAGCGCCAGCGCGGAGCGGACGCGATCCTTCCGCCGTTGGGCCTGTTTTTCCCAGAGGGCGCCCAGCGACTTTCCGAGGCCTCCCAACAGCGTCCTGTATTCGACGATCCGCCCCCGCGGACTTTTATGCCCCAGGCGGAGGACGAGGTTCTGCCACTCCCGGCGGCGAGCCGCCTGCAGGCGGGCGACGGAGATCCTCATCCGCTCGCCGAAGTCGTCCAGGGCGATCCGGATGTCGGCAAGGCGGCGCTTGGGGTCCCGGAGCCGTTTTAAAAACCCCGCGAGGCGCTCCCGGAGGCGTTCGGTTTCCTGCCGCCGGCGGCGGATCAGACGGAGTCTGAGCGACCCGACGGATTCCATAAGCTCCGCCCTGAGCGGCAAGGCCTGTTCGGCCGCCGCCGAGGGGGTCGGAGCGCGGAGGTCCGCCGTAAAGTCGGCGATGGTGAAGTCCGTTTCATGGCCCACCGCCGAGATGACGGGGATCCGGGAACGGGCTATCGCCCTGGCCACCCCCTCGTCGTTGAACGGGGCAAGGTCCTCCAGCGAGCCGCCGCCCCGGGCCAGGATGATAACATCCACATTCGGGACGGTCTGCAGATCGCCCAGGGCCCGGATGATCTCCGCCGGGGCCTCCGGTCCCTGGACGCGGACCGGCGCGATCAGGATATTCACCGAGGGGAAGCGGCGGCGGGTCACGGTCAGGATGTCCCGGACGACGGCGCCGGTCGGCGAGGTGACTACGCCGATCCTCGCCGGCAGGAAGGGGAGGGGCTTCTTGCGGCCGGCGGCGAAAAGCCCCTCCGCCTCGAGACGGGCCTTGAGCTGTTCAAAAGCCTTCTGGAGCGCCCCCAGCCCTCTGGGCTCCACCGCGTCGATTATAAGCTGGTATTCCCCGCGGGGCGGATAGACGGTCAGGCGCCCCCGGCAGACGACGCTCATCCCCTCTTCGAGGGCGAAGTCGGAGGTACGGCCCCGGGAACGGGCGAAGGGATTCCGGAAGATCACCGCCCGGATCTGGCTTTTGGCGTCCTTTAGGGTGAAGTAGAGATGACCCGAGGCCGGCCGCCGCAGGTTCGAAACCTCCCCCTCCACCCAGACAAGGGCGAAACCTTCCTCGAGAAGCGTCTTGATCCGCTCGTTGAGCGCCGAAACGGTCAGGATATCCCTTATGCCAGCCCTTTCCATGGCGGGGAAGTATCAAATATCGGCCGCCGTGACAAGAATAATTAAAAATCTACAATGCGTGCTTCAGGAATCGGATTTCCTAAAATAAAGGTCTTCCGTTGACTTTTAACCGCCCCTCCCCTTATAATGCCGCTCCGGGGACAGAGCCCCTATTTCCCCGCGGGGAAATAGGGGTTCTGTCCTCAAGAAATATATACCACAGGGGAGATTATGAAAAAGAAAGACTATTTAAAAACGCCGGTCCGGCACATAGACATCACCTCGTTCGACGCCACGCCCATCGTCGAGGCGATGGAGGGGATGTCCTTCACTGCCCGGGACCTGGCGACGGCCGCCGAGATCTACGACCGGATGCTTTCCGAAAGGAAATGCGGCATCATCCTGACCATCGCCGGCAGCACCAGCGCCGCCGGCTGCATGCAGATCTATGTGGAGATGGTGAAGAACAACATGGTTGACGCCATCGTGGCCACGGGGGCGGCGATCGTGGACATGGACTTCTTCGAGGCCCTGGGCTTTCGCCACTATCAGGGGTCGCCGTTCGCGGACGACCGGGAGCTCCGAAGGCTCTATATCGACCGGATTTATGACACCTACATCGACGAGGAGGACCTCCAGGCCTGCGACAAGACGATCCAGGCCATCGCCGACGACCTCCCGCCCCGCCCCTATTCCTCGCGGGAATTCATCCGGGAGATGGGCGGATATCTGACCGAGCACGCCGTGAAGAAGGAATCCCTCGTCCAGACCGCCTTCGAACACGATGTCCCGATCTTCTGTCCTGCCTTCTCCGACAGCAGCGCCGGTTTCGGTCTCGTCCTCCACCAGGTAAAACACCCCCAGGCGCATGTCTCCATCGATTCGGTGCAGGACTTCCGGGAGCTTACCCAGATCAAGATCAAGGCGGGGACGACGGGCCTGCTGATGATCGGCGGCGGAGTGCCGAAGAATTTCGCCCAGGACACGGTGGTCTGCGCCGAGATCCTCGGGAAGAACGTGCCGATGCACAAGTACGCAATCCAGATCACGGTGGCCGACGTCCGCGACGGCGCGTGCTCCAGCTCCACGCTCAAGGAGGCCAACTCCTGGGGCAAGGTGGACAGCGCCTGCGAGCAGATGGTCTTTGCGGAGGCCACCTCCGTCCTGCCGCTTCTGGCGAGCAGCGCCTACCACCGGGGAAAATGGAAGCAACGGAAGCCGTGGCGATTTTCAAAGCTGTTTGAGGATTGATCTGGTGGAGATGAGGGGGATCGAACCCCTAACCTCCGCATTGCGAACGCGGCGCTCTCCCAGTTGAGCTACATCCCCATCCGTCGTTTCCCCGACCTGGCGCGGCAAGGCCCCTCCGCCTCCCGATGGAGGGGCGGATCATATATGATTCCCCGAGAGGCTGTCAAGAAATTGTTGCCCGTAAATTTTATCTTGACAAAAACATCTTCCCTTTCTACTGTCAAGCTGCCTCTATTGCTTGGTTGCTCTTAAAAAACATGATATTCGGCAACGATGGCAGCCCCCACGGAATGCAGAGTCGAACGAAAGTCTCTCGGAATCAAAACCAATCGGCACTTATGAAAGCAAAGGGGGGTTTTCCCCTATTTTTTCTTTTAGAAACCGCAGCAAAGTTTGAAGAATTGTTTCATTTCAAGGGTAAGCCGGCTAACCTATGGGGAGTGCCGTCCTATGGGATTCATCCAGCAGCTGGAATGCGCAATCGTAAAGGGAGATATCAACCGGGCGACCGCCCTCACAGGGAAATGCCTCAGGGAAGGGCTGCACCCCTCTGAAATCATCGAACAGGGCATCCTGCGCGGGCTGGAGATCGTGGGCGAAAAATGGAAGACCTACGAATACTTCATCCCCAATGTCCTGGTGTCGGCGATGGCCTCGAAATTCTCCCTCAATGCCCTCAAACCCACCCTTGCGACAATGAACTCCCGGTCTGCCGGAAAGGCCGTGGCCGGAACCGTGAAGGGGGATGTCCACGACATCGGGAAGAAGATCGTCCTGATGTTCATGGAGGCCAATGGATTCGAGATCATCGATCTCGGAATCGACGTGGCGCCGGAGTTGTTCGTCAAGGCGGTGAAGAAGGAAAAACCGGACCTTCTTCTGCTGTCCTGTCTCTACACGGTCACCATGCACGCCATGGACGATACGATCATTGCCCTGAAGAAGGCCGGTCTCAGGAGCCGGGTCAAAGTCCTCGTCGGCGGCGCCCCGATCACCAAAACCTTTGCCGTCAGCATCGGGGCCGGTGAATTCGGGATGGACGCCATGGACGGAATCCAAAAGGCGAAGGAACTGACGGCCGGAGGAAGAGGGGGGAGGAAGAAATATGGTTATGAATCACGAATCCCTTCACCGGGTGTTTGACGCAGATCCGGCCGAGGCAAACGTGTTCTCCCGGATCCTCGACTCATTCAGGGAAACCACGAAGCTGCAGGTCTGCCTGTTCCCGTTGAACGCGGCGGGAGCGGTCGGCGCGATCGACGGCCCCGGCCATCCCTTCTGCCGGATCATCCGGAGCAGGCCCGCGGGGAGGGAAAACTGCCTGAAGGACATCAACCGCGCCATCCAGATATCCATAAAAACGGGAGAACATTATATCTTCCAATGCCATACCGACGTAATCGAATTCGCGGCGGCCATCCTCGGCGGAGGGGACGCCTATACCGCTTTTGTATGCGGACCGATGCTCTTAAGACCGATGAACCCCTCCATCGAGCAGGCCGTACTCGGCAAGGTGAAAAGGCTATCCCTGAACGAAGCGTCCGTTGCGGGAACCCTTCGTGAGATTCCCGTTTTTCCGGAACGGAGGGTTCAGGCGGCCGCGGACCTGCTGTTCATGATCGCCAATTACTTCTCGAAAACCGACACCTCTCTCCAGAGAAGACGGCACGAAATCGCCAGGCAACAGGCCCTTCTGGCGGAGAGTCTCTTCTTGAGAAAAAGGAGCGAACTCCATGACGCGCCTCCCGCCCCCTTCCGCTTCCGATCCGGAAGCGACCTCTACAAGGAAAGGGAGCTGGTCGACCTCATCAAGATGGGGGACAGAAAGGGGGCGAAAGGTCTCCTGGACGAGTTGCTCGGCACCGCCCTCTTCAGGAGTCACGAGCACATCGGCGTCCTGAAAGCGAGGGCCCTGGAGATCATCTTCATCATTGCCAGAGCGGCGGTGGAGGCGGGGGCCAATCTGGAGGAAATACTGGGGGTGAAATACCAGTGTATTCAGGACCTGACACAAGACGACTCCCAGGAGACCCTCTACTATTTCCTCAAAAAGGCCTTCGACCGGCTTTTTGAGTGCATCTATCAAAACCGCAACATCCGCCACACGAGGGTTTTCATAAGGGCAAAGGATTTCATCTGGAGAAACTACAATCAGAACATCTCGCTCAAACAAATAGCCGATTCAGTCGATATCAATCCCTGCTATCTCAGCCATCTATTCCGAAAAGAGATGGGGATCTCCTTCTTGGATTACCTGACCTCCGTCAGGGTATCGATCGCAAAAAGGCTTCTGCAGCAGACCGACCTGAGCGTCCTGGATGTCTGTCTCGAGGTCGGGTATCAGGACCCGAGCCACTTCGCCAAGATCTTCCGGAAGAAAGAGGGCATCTGTCCGATGAAATATCGGATGAACCTCATCGAGAAGAACACCGGCGGCGTCACTCTCCCCGCGGACTGACCTTCTTCACTTTTTCGCAAGAACGCCTTAGTCGTGACAAAATCGCCATAGACCGACAAGGGCGGTTTGTGTCTAATGGTACTGTCGGGTAAACCCTGCGCCGATCCCGAAGACGAAATCGCCGGAAGCAGGAAACGAGTCGGGTTTATATGCCCGCCTTGAATGCACGGACCCGTTCAATCCCTCGAAATGAATGTCGGTCAAAGGAGGCAACATGGATAACCTGAAGCGCATCGAAGAAGCGGTCGTAAACGGAAAGATCGACGAGGTGAAGAAGCTCACCCGGCAGGCCCTCGACGAGAAGATCCCTCCCAGCGATATTCTCAACAAAGGCCTGATCAAAGGCCTGGAGATCGTCGGCAGCCTCTATGAATGTCAGAAAATCTTCGTTCCCGAACTTCTCATGGCCGGCATGGCGATGAAGGAGGCCCTCGCCCTCCTCAAGCCGACCCTGGAAAAAAGCGACATCCCGCCCGCAGGCAAGATGGTCATCGGCACCGTAAAGGGGGACGTCCATGATATCGGAAAAAACATCGTCTCCATGATATTCACGGGATCGGGATTCCAGGTGACGGACCTGGGGATCGATGTTTCGGCCCAGAAGTACGTCGAAACGGTGGAGAAGGAGCAGCCCGACATTCTCGCCCTCTCCTGCCTTTACACCCCAACCCGTCTCGCCATGATCGACGTGATCAAACTGCTCCAGGAGAAGAACCTTCGAAACAAGGTGAAGGTTATCATCGGCGGCGCCCCGATCGACCAGAATTTTTCGGACATGATCGGGGCCGACGGTTACGCGCCCGATCCCCCTTCCGCGGTCAAGAAGGTGATGGCCTGGCTGGGGAAATAAGGGGCCGAGAGGAGGGAGGAAGCCATGAAAGAAGACAGCGTATTTCAAGAACGAAGATACAGGATCAATGAACTGCGGGCGAAGAGCGAGAAAATGACCTGCCGGGAAAGGGCACTGACGGCTCTGAAACACCGGGAGCCGGACCGGGTCCCCATCGACAACTGGATGGTCCCGGAGATTCAGAAGAAGATGACGGAGTACTTCGGGTGCGACTCCTACGGCGAGCTCCTCGACTTTTTAGGCGTCGATTTCCGGAACAACTACGGCCCGAGCTATGTGGGCCAGTCGTTCAAGAAGCACCCGGACGGAACTGTCGAGGACCTCTGGGGCGTCAAGAGGAAAACGGTCATATACGGGGAGGGGACGGCCCATCAGGGGAGCTACTCCGAGGTGGCCGAATCGCCCCTGGAAAAACTGAAAACCATCGAGGAGATCGAAAAATACGACCACTGGGCCAGTCCCGACTGGTGGGATTACTCCAAGGTCAAGGGCGACTGCGAGGTCTATCATCCCAAGTACTGCGTCATCAACGTGGGAGACCGCCTGGACAGGACCTCCCAGCTCAAGCCGATGATGTACTTAAGGGGGATGGAGCCGACCTTCATCGACATGGTCATGAATCCGAAGATCGTCGAGACGATCCGGGACCACATCATCGACTACTTCGTCGGATACAACCACCGGGTCTTCAAGGCGGTCGAAGGCGAGATCGACATCTTCATGATGGGGGACGATATCGGCGGCCAGACGGGCCCGCTGCTCAGCCTAGAGATGTGGCGGAAATATTTCAAGAAGGGATTCAAGACCTACATCGATATCGCCCATCAGTACGGGATACCGGTGATGTACCATACCTGCGGCGACGTCAAGCAGTTCATTCCGGACTTCATCGAATGCGGCCTCGACATCCTCCAGTCCCTCCAGCCCAAGGCAACCAATATGGACATCAAGAAACTGAAGCAGGAATTCGGCCGGGACATCACCTTCCAGGGGGGGATGGACATCCAGCATGTCTTGCCCCTCGGAAAGCCCGAGGACGTCAAGGCCATGGTGAAGTACGCCATGGATTCGGCGAAACCGGGAGGCGGGTACTTCATCTGCACCGCGCACAACATCCAGGTGGACACCCCGCTCGAGAACGTCGTGGCCCTCTTCGAGGCCTACCATGAGTACGGCAATTACTGACGCGGCTTTTGCCAGGGATGCCGCGAATCAATCAACGGAGGGAGGACAGGTAAATATTTAATGAGGGAAAGGGGGACAGAAAAACGGATGATCAACAAAATTCTGGAATGAGGGAGGAGGAGAAAACATGGCAATAGACATTTCAAAAATGAAGCCGGAGGAACAGGGCCAATGGCGGATATGGGAACAGGATTACAGCCGCTGGCGAACCCGAATTTTTCTCGTCCTGTGGGTCACCTATGGGGCATTCTATCTGTGCCGGGTCAATTTTTCCATCGCCATCCCGGGGATCATGAAGGAGACCGGCTGGTCCAAAACGGAGTTGGGGGCGATCGGGACCGGCCTGTTCTGGGCATATGCCGTGGGGCAGTTCGTTCACGGCCAGCTCGTCGAGCGCTTTTCGTCTAAGCATTACCTATTCGGCGTCATCATGCTGTCCGCCCTGATGAATATCCTGATCGGACCTTCCATTGCCCTGGGAATCTTCGCGATCGGCGTGATCTGGGTTCTCAACGGGTTCTTCCAGGCGGGGGGGTGGTCGAACTGCATCAAGACCCTCTCCCAGTGGTTTCCGCCTAAGGCCCGGGGAAAGCGGATGGGGTGGTACGGGGCGTGTTATCAGGTCGGAAACACCCTTTCCTGGCTCCTGGCGGGATACCTGATCGCCAGATACGGATGGCGCTCAGGCTTCTATGTCCCAGCCGTAATCTTTGCGGCCATCGGATTCCTGCCCTTGTTGTTGTTGAAAAACAGGCCTGAGGAGGTCAATCTCCCCCCGCTCGAGGTCTATGAACAGTACGGGGAGTGCGCGGGGATGTCGTTGGAGGAGTGCCGGGCCACGGTCAAGCCGAAAAAAGAGAAGGAGGAACATGCGGGTTTTGCCTTCACACTGAAACAGACCGTTGGAAACAAGAGGGTATGGGCGGTTTCCTGGGCCTTTTTCTGCGTCGACATCATCCGCTACGGATTCCTGCTGTGGGCCCCGACCTATATGTTCGAGGTCCAGAAGGCGGCCATCGACAAGACGGCCTACCGGGTCATCGCCATCCCGCTTTTCGGCATCGCCGGGGCGATCTTCTCCGGTTGGGCGAGCGACAAGTACTTCCAGTCCCGCCGGGCGCCGATCGCGGCCATTTTGATGGGGATTCTCGGGTTCATGTCCATCTACTTCTACTACGGCGTCCCGAAAGACGCCTGGCTCCTGGGTTTCCTGACGCTGGGGATAATCGGCTTCTGCGTCCTGGGGACCCAGGTGATCCTGATCGGGGCGGTGCCTATGGACTTCGGAACGAGGAAGGCCGCCGGCTCGGCCGCCGGCTTCATCGATTTCTTCGGCTACATAGGCGCCGGGTTGACGGGTATCATCAGTGGCTTCCTGGCCCAACATTACAGCTGGGAATACGCCTTCTGGTTCTGGATCATCGCCGCGTTCATCTCCTCGGCCATCTGTTTCAGCCTCTGGGCGTACAAACCGCCACCCGGGAAATACCTCTAATCCCAAGAGGATTTTCGCGGTCCGGCCGCAGCCGGACCGCGAAAACCAGAGAATCCCCGCCTCCTGCCGGCAAGGGGGGCGGGGATTTTTTTGCGACATCGCCCGCGGACGATTTTCAGCGTTTCAGGGACGCGCTTTGTCCGTCTCACTAAGGTCCCGCCGGAACGCCGGGGGAGAGACATGTTCATCGGCCGGTTCTTTTTCCTTGACAGGCAACACCTTATCCTTTAACCTTCGTTCACCTGCCGGTCAGTTCTCGTAAAATTGAATAACACCATAAAGAAAAGGAGGAGAAAACTATGTTGAGACGTTTGGCTAC
>Ga0172369_10001920_pt1 | contig 29289 bp, 18 predicted proteins | sample LakKiv25m_FD_114539 | JGI IMG/M metagenome (GOLD analysis project Ga0172369, IMG submission 114539) | Freshwater microbial communities from Kabuno Bay, South-Kivu, Congo - kab_022012_11.25m | ecosystem: Environmental > Aquatic > Freshwater > Lake | place: Democratic Republic of the Congo...
ACATTGCCCCTTTCGCTATACAATAGCATAGAGAAGAGTGGCAGGAAACGCCCTTATTGAATACCGAGAGAATTATCTCTCTTATTATCTTAGGTAGTGGCTCAAAAAGTTGGGTCCATTATATAGTGTATTCGCTTCCAGAATCATTGCTGAAGCTCGTGACCTTCGCGAGACCCTGTTCATGGTGCCCCTCTCTGCTTCAAAGGCGCTTCACTTATTCCACATACCTGCCCTTGATCCGATCTAGCCGACTTTCTGTTTCCACTGCAACCTGAACCGTCGGTGTCGTTCAGCCAGTTCAATACCTTCTCGTCGATACTTTGCTGATTCTGCATGCAAGTAGTTTTTAAAGTGCGGATCATGATAGGTCGGTGTATGCTTCTCCTGCCAATGTCTTCGCTCTTCTACCAACTCCGAAGCGCTTGCATCACTGTATGCTAAACGCTCGATTAATTCCAGCACTTGCCATTGCTTACCTTCCAGCACCATCGTTGCCGCCGGACGACCCGGATTACGGATCATCTCCCAGTGGCAGAAATGGATGAACCGGTCGATGAGCATCAATTTGTCTCGCGTTGTCCTGGCTGCCAGGTAGCCATCCATATAGTCACGAACCGCGGGAAAGGCGCCACCCCATATCAGGTGCTTAGCATGATAACTAGCGAAGTATTCACTCCAGAGAACCTGCCAGCCGCATTGCGGGCACTGGATCACCTCAGATTCCCGCGGTGTGATTTCGAGACAGCATGGGCACTCGACCCGGCCTAATGCCGCCGTCGTCGCAATAGTCACGCTTTGTAAACGACAGTAAATCGAGAGTGCCACGTCTTCCAGCAGTTCTTCATCGAGAAGTCCCCTTGCCTCACTTTCGTAAAGCCGTGCAACCTTTTCGCTATCTACGCGAGGTGTCCAGTGTAAGGCGTTAATGCCTTGATCAGATGAAATCATCGTGTCGTCTCCTTTTATTGTGCCGGGCAGATTGAATCTGGTCCAATTGTAATACCGTCCATGCTTCTGCTCCTTTCCTGCCGTAAAACGAAAAACGCGCCGACGGCAATGCAACCCGGAGGTGGGAACTCCGTTGCAAGCCGTCCGCGCGTATGCGGGCGAGCCAGATATTGATGATCAGTAGTATAGTAATGCCGTCGGCTGGTTCTGTCAATAGCAGCTTGCAGAATCGGGGACAGTGGGATGTTGAAAAATATTGTTGCGCGCGAAACCAGGGGTATCGAGCTAATCGAATCGAGCGCAGCAAAATACTATTTATCACATAGATTTACTCTTCTACCTCTCGTTCTGCTGCCTGTAACGGTGTCTCATCGTCTTCTCCCCCGCCCGCCATGAATTCCCAATAATCGGCGTCACTATCGAAAAATCCGGGGATCTGCGGGGATCTACGCATCGATTATCGGCTCAACTCGTCGAATCTCGGCATCTCCCCGCCCGCCAGCCGCGCGACGCCGTCCGCTATCGCTGCTTCCTTCACCGCGCCGGCGACCGAGGAGGCAACCGCCGGGTGGAACACGGACGGAATAATATAATCCGCCTTCAGCTCTTCCTCGCTCACCGTACCGGCAATGGCGTGGGCGGCGGCAAGTTTCATGTTCTCCGTGATGGCGCTCGCCCGGCAGTCCAGCGCGCCGCGAAAGATGCCGGGGAAGGCCAGCACGTTGTTGATCTGGTTGGGGTAATCAGAGCGGCCCGTCGCCATCACCGCCACGTGCGGGCCGGCCTCCTCCGGCATGATCTCCGGCACCGGGTTGGCCATGGCGAAAACGATGGCCTTGTCGGCCATGCGCCGCACGTCCTCCACCTTCAGCGTGCCGGGGCCTGATACGCCCAGGAAGAGGTCGGCGCCGGCGATGGTCTCGGACAGCGAGCCGCTGACCCCTTTGGGATTCGTGTGCTCGGCGTACCACTCCTTCGTGATGTTCATATTCACCATGCGCCCGGTGTAGATCGCGCCCTTCGTGTCGCAGCCGATGATGTTGCGCGCGCCGGCCTCCATCCGCATCTTCGAGCAGGCTACTCCCGCCGCGCCCACGCCGGAAACGACCACCTTCAGCTCCTCCATGCGCTTGCCCACGATCTTCAGCGCGTTGAGCAGCGCCGCCAGCACCACCACTGCGGTGCCGTGCTGGTCGTCGTGGAACACCGGGATGTCCAGCTCCGCCTTCAGCCGGTCTTCGATCGCGAAGCAGCGCGGCGCGGAGATATCCTCCAGGTTGATGCCGCCGAAGGTAGGCGCGATGGCCTTCACCGCCGCCACGATCTCGTCCGGGTCTTTCGTGGAAAGGCAGATGGGGAAGGCATCCACCCCGCCGAACTCCTTGAAAAGCACGGCCTTGCCCTCCATCACCGGCATGGCGCCCAGCGGGCCGATGTCTCCCAACCCGAGCACCGCGGTGCCGTCGGACACCACCGCCACCGTGTTGCACCTGGTCGTCAGGCTGTAGGCGCGCATCGGGTCGTCGTGCACCGCCATGCATACCCGCGCCACCCCCGGCGTGTAGGCCATCGACAGGTCATCCTTCGACGCCAGCGGCGCCTTGCTCCGCACCGCCAGCTTGCCGCGGTCGTGCAGCGCGAAGGTGTTGTCGATGACTTCTTCCACGATTATCCCGGGCAGCGCGCGGACGGCGGCGACGATGGCCTTCTCGTGCTCCAGGCCGCGGGCATTGGCGATCACGGTGGCCGGCGGCTCCGGCAGCGCCGTCTCATCCGCCGGATTGGCGGCAACCACCCGGCCGCCGGCGTCGTTGATAGCGGTGACGATTCGGTCGATGCTTTCCGGTCCGTCCGGCAGGCGGAGGCGCAAGGTAACGCTGTAACTGGCGCTGGGAGCGGTGGCCATGCGTGTGTATCCTTTCACGAGAGGAGACTAATCGATGCGTGAATTGTAGCACAAAGTCACGGCACGGTAAAAGACTGAAGGAGAGAGATAATTTTAAAAGTGGCGAGTGCCATCTTATCTAAGGCAAGCCGTTGTTGAGCAGGAACACTCGTCACTCGCCACCCGTCACTCTTCACCCCGCTAATCACGTATTGTTTCTCGACAAAGCTGCGCGTCTTTTCGTTGAACAGGTATTATTATGTGTTATGCTGGACAATGGTTAAAACTGCCGGACGATTCCGGTGTCAAAGATTGTAACAGCCAACTATAACCGGGCGTAATTCCCATGGACATGTGGATCAATTATATCCGTTTCTGGGTCCCGTGCTCGCTGCTGGCGCACCTGCTGCTTGCGGTGTGGCTGCGCAGCGTGTCGCTGCCCGCCCCGCCTTCGAAACAGACTGTCGTCGTCCTGAATACCTTCGACGAGAGCACCCCCTTGCCGGAAAAAGAAATCGCCGAAGTAAAGCCGGCGGTTGCCGCCAAACCCACGCAAACGCCGATCGAGCCTTCGCCGGAAAAACCTTTGCGCGATAAAATGCCGGATAAGCCGGAGACGCGCAATATCGAGCTGCCGAAGCCGTCGCCCGGCCCGCCGCGCGAAAACGCGACGCGCCCGAACCTGGGCCTGCCCAACGCGCTGCCGGAGACGCCGGCGGCGAGATCGCCGGGATTATGGGCCGATAAGCCGGTCTGGGCGAGCGTCCCGGCCGCCGGCCCGCTGAAGATGGCCGGCCTGCCCGGCGGAACGGGACGCGGCCAGGGCGGCGGAACCGGCAAATCTGCCGGCCCGCGGCCGGGAGCATCCGCGGCCGGCGCGGACGAAGGCGGGCAGCGCGGCGCCTTTTCACCCTTCGGCTCGGGCGTTGGCCTGGGCGGTCTGCCCGGTCTGGGCGGAGGCTTCGGCGCGGGCGGCAGTGGATTGTGGGCCGACCGTCCCGGCAGCGGCGGCGGTTCGGGCAATCTCGGCGGGCTGCGCATGGCGCCCGGCGGCGGGCGCGGTCCGGGCGGAGGCGGCACGGACGGCGCGGGGGTCGCGGTGGCGCTGCAGCCGGGCATGGGCGGCGGCGGTCCCGGCGCGGGCACGGGCGGCGGCTCCGGCTTGCCCTTCGGCGGCGTGATGACGGTTCCCGGCGGAAGCTGGGCGCTGCCGGGCGGAGCCGGCGGCTCGGGCTCGCCCGGCGGAGGAGGCTGGGCGGATCGCCCCGGCGGCGGAGGCGGCGGCGACGGTGGCGCGGGCGGCGGCTCGTTGCTGGTGGCGGGGCGCGGCGGCGGGCGCGGCGGCGGCAGCGGCCAGGGGTATGGCAGCGGCAGCGGCCCCGGCGGGGTGGGCGGCGCCGCGGTGTTGCGACCCGGCGGCATGGGCAGCGGCAGCGGCCCCGGCATCGGCACCGGCGCCGGGGCAGGCATCGGTCCGGGCAGCGTGACTTCGTTCTTCCCCGGTCTGGGCGGGCTGGGATTCGGTTTGCCCGGCGCCGGCACGGGAGCGAGCAGCGGCGCGGGCGGCTGGGCGGACAGACCCGGCAGCGGCGGCATGGGCGGCGGTTCGGGTGGCGGCATGCGCACCGCGGCCGCCGGACGGCCCGGTGGCGGGGGCGGCGCGGGCGGCAGCGGTTCGGGCGGGGTCGGCTCGGGCGCCGCGGCAAGCCCGCGTCCGGGCGGCGGCAGCGGACCCGTGGGCGCCGGCGGAGGTGGAGGCGCGCCTTCCGGCGGAGGAGGCTTGTCCATCGGGCAGCCGGACGGCGCGCCGGGCGGAACCGGCAATTGGGCGGATAAGCCGGGCGGCGGGGGCGGCGCGGGCTCCGGCGGCGCCGGAGCCGCCTCCAAGCCGACCTTCACCGCGAAGGCGATCAAGGGTCCCGCGCCCGAATATCCCATGCAGGCGGAGAAAGAATCGCTGGAAGGCACGGTTATCATCGGCGTCACCGTCGGCGAATACGGCAAGGTGTTGAAAACGAGCATCATCCAGCGCTCCCACGCCGATGTGCTGGACAACGAAGCATTGCGCACCGCGGCGAAGTGGCAATACAGCGGGTCCATGAAGGACGGCAAATGGATTGTCAGCGAGGTGAAGATGCAGGTGACCTTCGTGATGGGGAAGACGCCGGAGATAGTGCAGAGTGATAAGTGATGCCGGATGTAATGCCATGAAAACTGTAATGCGTATAATGCTGGCCGCCTCTTGCGCGGCCTTCATCTTACTGGCGGCCTTGCTGGTCTCCGCCCGCGCGCAGGAGGCGGCGAAGGTGAATCCGAAGGACGGGGCGGAGATGGTATGGGCGCCGGCGGGTGAGTTCCTGATGGGCAGCACGGACGCCGACATCGCCGACGTCGTCCAGCGCCGCGACAAGCTGCGGCCCGAGCTGTTTGACGATGAGAAGCCCCAGCACAAGGTCTACCTCGACGGCTACTGGATCTACAAATACGCGGTTACCGTCGCCCAGTATCGCAAATTCTGCGCGGAGACGGACCGGAAGATGCCGGAGCAGCCCGACTGGTCGAGCGATCGGCATCCGGTGGTCAACGTGACCTGGTACGACGCCGCCGGCTACGCGATGTGGGCGGGCGCGCAGCTCCCCACCGAAGCCCAGTGGGAAAAGGCCGCGCGCGGCGAGGACGGCCGCCGTTATCCCTGGGGGAACGAGTGGGACGTGGAAAAGTGCAATAACTGGTCCGATACCAGTGCCGCCGGCAAGGGCTTGAACGGGAAATGCGCCACGCCGGGCGGCAGCTATCCGCAGTGCGTCAGTCCTTACGGCGTCCACGACATGTCCGGCAACGTATGGGAGTGGTGTCAGGATATCTATGACAAAAATTATTATGCCAGCTCCCCGGCGAAGAATCCGGCCGGTCCGGTGAAAGGCGATTTCCGCGTGCTGCGCGGCGGCGCCTGGGGCAGCACCAGCATCACCGTGCGCTCCGCCTGCCGCCTGGCCGATTCGCCGGACGCCACCTACCATGATGACGGAGGCTTCCGCTGCGTCGTGCCGGGGGAGAAGAAGTAAGTTCGGAGTTCGAAGTTCGGAGTTCGAAGTTCGGAGTTCGAAGATTTCAAAGTCGGAACAGTCAGATATCAAGTCGATATCGGCGCCCTGGGGGTTAAAAAATGCGTGTCAGTGTTTTGCTGTGTTTGTGCCTGTGCTGTATAACCGTTATCAGCTCGTCATCCGCATGGGCGGCGGTCACTCCGGCGGATCTGGCTTTTCTCGCGGCGCGGCAACTTTTCCGCACCGAGAACGACGACCAGGCAGTGGTCGAGCTGAAAAAGTTCATCGCGGATTATCCGAAGGACGCGCGGGTGCACGAGGCAACCTACATGCTCGGCTGCAGTTATCAGCGGCTGGGTCAGCTTCCGCCGGCGATCGCCACGCTCAACCAGGTGGTAGTGAAGGCGATCGGGACGGAATTCACCCGGTTACGCGCCGACGCGCATTTCCAGCTTGGCGATTGCTACCTGCGGCAGAACGATTATCAGCATGCCGCGCTATCCTTCGAAAACGCGCTCAAGCTGGTGACCGACGACGCCGATTTTATCGCGCAGGCCAGCTACTTCCGCGCCTCCTGCCTGTATTCACTGGGACGCGGCAATGATGCCCTGCCGATCTTCCAGCAGGTGTCCGACACGGCGCCGGATCACTCTCTCGCGCCGTGGTCGTTATACTCGGTCGGGGTTATTCAACTGGAGGCCGGCAACCTTGCCGCGGCCATCACCGCGCTGGAAGGCACGCTGGCGCGTTATAAGGATTCCGAGGTCGCCGGCGACGCGAGGTTGAAGCTGGCCGCCGCTTATCTGGAGCGGGCGCGCGCCGCCCAGGACCCCGCCGCCGCCACGGTCGACCGCGGGAAGGCGTATCCGCTGCTGCAGGCGGTTGCGGATGACGCGAAGCAGGCGGATGAAGTCAGGATGCAGGCGGCGAATATGCTCGCGCGCGCCTGGCTGGAGATCGACGACAACGATAAGGTTATCGCGCTGTGCGCGCAGGTGCTGGCGCGGGCGGCCGATCCCTCATCGCCGCCGGCCCTGCTGCTCCGCCTGGCGCGCGCCGACGCTTATTATAACGCAAAGCGCTTTGCCGAAGCGGCGGCGGACTACGCCGCGGTGGCGGGCGACAAAAATTCCACCCAGCCCCTGCAGAGCTTGTACTGGCTGGGCAATGCCCGCTACCAGCTCGGGCTGGAGAAGAAGGACAAAACCGCCTTCAGCGCCGCCATCGACAGCTTCACCGCCTTCCTGAACGGCGATGGGGCGGCGAAGCTGCCGAATGCTCCGCGGGCGCAGTTGCTCATCGGGCTGTGCCACGAAGAGCTGGCAAACCTGGGCGATGACGCCGCGCGCCTGACCGCGGTGAATGCCTTCAAGGTGGTGGCGGACCGCTGGCCGGATTCGCGCGAGGCGACCGAAGCGAGCGCGCGCATCGCGGGCCAGACGGGCGAGATGTCCATCGCCGAGCTGGAGAAGCTGGCGGGCACGCTGCCGCCCGGCGAGCCGCTATGGAACGTGCTGCTGCAATTGGGCAACCGACATTACCGCGCGAAGCAATACGACGAGACGGCTACCCTCGCGCAGCAGGTGCTGGACGGCAAGCCCGCGCCGGCAATCGCCGCCCGCGCCGCCTACCTGAAGGGGCTGGCGCTGCTGCAGGCGCAGCGCGGCAAGGATGCCGTGCCGCTCTTCAAGCAGGTGGCGGCCAGTCCGCAGGCCGGCGAGCTGGCGCTGCCCGCGCGGCACGGGCTGGCGCAGGCTTATCTGCAGGCAAAACAATACAAAGAGGCGCTCGAGGCGGCGAAGGCGCTGCTGGCGCTGCCAAATGAGGCGGAGAAACCGGAGGCGCGCCAATCCGAGCTGGCGAACCGGCTGATGTTGCTGGCGGAAGTATACGCCGGCGCGGGGCAGTTGCCCGACGCCGATGCGGCATACCAGCGGGTAATTAAGGAATGCCCGGCCTCCGAACGCGTGCCTTTCGCGCTGTTGGGCCGCGCCTGGGTGGCGGAGGAGCGCAATGACCTGCCGGCGGCCAATACCCTCTACGCGGAGTTGATCGCAAAATTCCCCAAGCACGAGCAGGCCGCCGAAGCAAACTTCCGCCTGGGAGTAAACCTGAGCGCGCTGAAGGAATACGAAAAGGCCGTTGCCGCGCTGCGGCTGGTGCCCGCGTCCCATGCGCTTGCCGGCGAGGCGGCCTATAAAATCGCCTGGGCGTATCGCGACTGGGGCAAGGCGGAGGAGGCGAACGCGCAATTCAAAGTGATCGTCGAGCAGTTCCCGAAAAGCCCCTTCGCGGGCGCCGGCCTGTTTCACCAGGGAGAATACGCCTTCGAGCAGGGGCAATATAAAGACGCGCAGGCATTATTGCAGCGCGCGCTGGAGATGATGGCCCCTGATTACAACCTGCGCCCCCACGCGCAGCTCAAGCTCGGCGCCTGCCGGTATGAACAGGGTGAATTTGCCGATGCGGCCGTGGCCTTCGGCGCGCTGGCCGCGGACGAGAAGGGCGGCGATTTGGTGGCGGAGGCGCTGTTCTGGCAGGCGAAATCGCAGGAGGGGCAGGGGCAAACCGCGATGGCGCGCGAGACGTTTGGCCGGTATGTCGCGAAATATCCCGCGGGCGGGCTGGTCCTCGATGCCCAGCTTGGCGCTGGCCGCGCCGCGCTGGCCGCGAAGAAGATTGCAGACGCCCGCGCCGACCTGCGCAAGACGCTGGATTTATGCGACAAACTCGCCGTCGGTAATGCCGCGCTGGCCGAGCGCGCGAAATCCGTCGGTCCGGAGGCGCAATTCCTGCTCGGCCAGGCATCGCTGGATGAGAAATCCTACGACGACGCCCTCACCCAGTTCGCGCTGGTCTCCGCCTACAACATGGAGCCCTGGTACTCCCGCTCCCTGCTGCAGATGGCCCGCTGCAGCGCGCTGACGGGCAACACCACCGCCGCGGAAAAGACGCTCGCGCTGTTGAAAAAGAATTTCCCCGACAGTGACGCCGCAAAAGAGATCCCGCGGGTGGCAGAGGAGTTCAAGCTGACAATCGAGTAATGATTTATTAGAGCGGAGTTCAGTTGAAAAAAGATTGAAAAGATATTAAAAGATTGAAAAAGATTTATTCCTTATTTTTGCAAAAAATAAGGAATAAATCTTTTTCAATCTTTTAATATCTTTTCAATCTTAACTGAACTCCGCTCTAAAACAATAAGTATTTTAAGCTTCAAGTATTTTTTCTGCAATCTCTGCCAATTTTAAACGCAGATCTTTACGATGAACCGGATTTAGACAGGTTTGCCGTAATCCTATGATTGCAGCGTGACCAAGAGCACCTGGTCGAGTATCGTCATGTAAAATATGCCAGATGGTATCGATATTCTGAAAATCATCAGGCATTACATCAAGACGAAGATTTCTGATATGCTCTACCTGGAGTGAGCAGGCAGCAAAAAAATCGGAATTCTTATTCATCAACACGAGTGCTTGAGCGCAGGTTGTCAATGAGCAAGCCCAAACAGAAAGTCGATTACCTTCTTTCTTATCAGTCGAACTTAACTCAAATGCATTAGGAGGAATATTTCCTTGAAGCGATTTGAGATAGACACGTAATACCCTTTCCTCATCTTGTAACGGCGTCCCATCAATGACTTCCACGAACCTCTCCTAACGTAAATGTAAAATAGTTCAGAAGAAGGTCGAATACCTTCTCTGGAATAGGATCGCTGATAACAGCGTCCAGATACCATAATACTGCTGTATCTCTGTTCTTATAAAAAAATTCAACCGTGCCATCAGTATGGATTTCGCACTCAAGGTGATGAGGACCATATTCCCAGACATATAACAGATCGCCGTCTGGTCCCGGACTGACGTCAGGAACCTGGAGTTGCAGCCCTTGATCTGCCATCTTTATCTGGAGTTTAATTAATACATTTATATATGCGGGAGCATCGTCCCCTTGAATCAGACCATAATCGATGGCTTGGCTGATGTAGGACACAAGATCGCCGATTTTCTTGCACATGTATTTTTCCATGATCAGAGTTCAGTTAATATTGATTTAAATGATGTAAAAGATTTAATCTTTTCAATCTTTTACATCATTTAAATCTTTGTTTCCTGAACCTCGCTCAAAATTCACATGTTCTACACTTTCACTGCTTCGCCCGCATCCAGTTGCCCTTCTCGCAGGTTCAGGGGCAGCATGGCGGGGCGCTCGACGGTGCTTTCCAGCTCCACCGTTTTACCGGCATTCGAGGCATCGTGCACGGCGTGCATGATATCCAGCACGTGGAAGGCCAGGTCGCCGCTGGCGCGGTGCGGGCGGCCGGTGCGGATGGCGTAGGCCATGTCCGCCACGCCGGTGCTGCGGGCAATCCCCGCGTAGACGTGCGTGTGCGGGATCTCCTGCCAGCTCTCCATGCCCGGGCGGAAGATGCGCGGCTTGCCGCCGGGGCCGTTGGGATCGGGGACGCTCAGCGTGCCGTGGGTGCCGTAGATCTCGATGGGCGGGTGCTCGGCGCGCCACACGTCGAAGCTGGTGACGATGGTGCCGATGGCGCCGCCGGCGAAGTTGAGCACGCCGACGACATGGGTGGGCACGTCAACGGTGATTTTCGTACCGTATTTCGGCTGGCTGGTGATGGTGCGCTCCGGGAAGGTGACGCGCGTGGAGCCGGCCACCGTTTTCACCGGACCCAGCATGTTCACCAGCGCGGTCAGGTAATATGGCCCCATGTCGAACATCGGGCCGCCGCCGGCCTTGTAGTAGAACTCCGGGTCCGGATGCCAGGATTCGTGCCCGTGGCACAGCATGAACGCGGTGGCGGCAATCGGAGCGCCGATCCAGCCGTCGTCGATGAGCTTGCGGCAGGTCTGGTGCCCGGCGCCGAGGAAAGTATCCGGGGCGCAGCCGACGATCACGCCGTTCTTCTTCGCCAGTTCCAGCAATTCGCGGCCTTCGTCGCGGCTGATGGTGAGCGGCTTCTCGTTCCACACGCTCTTGCCCGCCTTTACCGCCGCCATCGCCACCGAGTAATGCGCCTTGGGGATGGTCAGGTTGACGACGATTTCGATTTCCTTATCCGCCAGCAGCTCGTCCACCGTGCACGCCTTCGGTACGTTGAACTCCGCCGCCTTCGCCTTCGCGCGCTCGGAGAACAGGTCGGCGCACGCCGCCGTTTCCAGCATCTCGAACTTCGGGCATTGCGAGAAATACGCCCCGCTGATGGCGCCACAGCCGATCACGCCAATTTTTACCGGTTTCATGGTGACTCCTTGGAGCGCGGATTGCCAATCCGCGCGTATGGTCAACTCGCGCGGATTGGCAATCCGCGCTCCAGATATTACTTGCTCGCCCACAGCATGCCGCGGCGGGTGATTTCGGCGGCTTCGGGGACCTGGAAGTCCTTCGCCACGTGTCCCAACGAGTTGTAGAAGACCCGGCCCGCGCCCCACATGCGCTTCCACACCACGGGCATCACGGTGCCTTTCGTCCACGGGTCGAACTCGCCGCTGATGGTGGTGGTGGCCAGCACTTCGTTGCCCGGATCGGTGTGCATATAATACTGCTCGGATTCCATGTCGAAGTCCGCCAGCCCGGCGACGATGGGGTCGCTCGGCTTGGTGATGTTCACGCGGTATTTGATGATGCCGCCCGGATGCGCCACCCACTGGCCGCCGACCATGTACTGGTAGCCGGTGTTGTTGCGGAAGGCGTCGCCCATGCCGCCGTGCCAGCCGGCCACGCCCACGCCGCCGGCGATGGCCGACAATAGACCTTTTTCTTGCTCGCCGGTGATGCTGCCCATCGTCCAGATCGGCACGATCAGGCTCAACGACTTCATATAGTCTTCGTCGGTATAGACGTCCATCGTATCGGAGATGCGCACGTCATACCCCTGCGCCTGCAAAAATGGCGCGAAAAAATCGACCGTCTGCACGGGCTCGTGGCCATCCCACCCGCCCCGGACCATCAACGCGGACTTCATTATCGACCCCCTCGAAAGGTTAAAATGCCGAAGGGAAGTATAGCAGAGAAGCGCATGGCGGTAAATACAACTTTACTCCGCCCTGGTGTCTAATCGATGAAAGGAAACGAGCGGACGAAACGGAATTCATATACTGAATATTCATCGGAGTTGCTCAATGCGCCATTTTTGCACCGTGTTGCCGGCACTCGCCTGCCTGCTGATCCTCTCGCCGGTCATCGCGGCGGGGAACCTGCTGCGCAACGGCTCGTTTCAGGATGACTGGCAGACCCTGAAACCGGAGTTGAAAAACCACCACTGGAACTACACGACTGAAGTGTATAACCGGCGTGATTACAACCCTGACGGCTGGACTTGCGCCGGTAGTTGGGACTGGCAGAACGCGGACGCATTCTGGGGCGCGCGGCGGATGGTGCTGCGCGGGCCGGGGGCGACCCTCACCCAGGCGGTGAACTGGGTCACCACTTACGGCCAGGCCCCGGGCGGCGGATGGCCGGACGCCGGCGGCTATCCGTCAGTTATCTCCCGCAAATCGAAGATGCCGGACAAGCTGGTGCGCGATTTAATTTTTCACGTGGAGCTCATCGGCAGAGATGTGCCGGAAAACGCCGGCGCGCTGGTCGTCGCTTACGCGAAGAGCTCGCCGGTGGATGATCCGGCGGGCGCTTCGCGCGTGGCGCCCGTTAGCCTGCCGATTCCAACCGGAACCTATAGTAAAGCGGTGAGCGTGACGCTGCCGGCCGCCTCCTGGTTGAACGCGCAGGCGGACGGCACATTGCCCGGCAGTGTGGTGTGCGAAATCAAATATACCGGCGCGGCTGGGGAGGTAACCGTATGGAGCGCATCGCTGGAGGATACCGGTCCGAACGCGAATAACCTGCTGGCGAACGGCAATTTCGAGCGGCTCGACCAAAACGGCTACCCCGTCGGCTGGAGCCAGCCGGAAAAATATTTTTACTTCCCGCCCGGCCTTTACTATAACTTCAACACCTGGTGCAACTCCACTTCGCCCAACCGCGGGCCGGTGGCGGCGGACGGTCTGGTATCGGCCGTTGGTCGCCGGAGCCTGAAGATGATCGTGGCCTCCGGCGATGAAAAGTGCGTCCGCGGCGCCCCGATCACGCTCAACCAGGCGGAACCTTGCCTGATCGAGGTGCAGGCCCTGGTGAAGACCGACCAGCTCGCTATGATGCAGATCGACGCCGAGAACGAGAATGGTCAGCGGCTTGATTGCTTCAACTTCATACACAAGCAGATCATTTCCATCGGCACCGATGACTGGCGCCTGGTGCGGCAGGTCTTTGCCCCCGCTGCGCCGGTGAAGGAGCTGACGATCAAGCTCTGCGCGCGCGGCTTGAACGGCTACACCCTGGACGACACTAGCGAGCAGCCGCAAAACAATGCCGTGGGTATGATCTGGTGGGATGATGTGAAAGTATATGAGCCGGAGAGCACGGCTGCCGAGCTCGCGGCGCGCGGCGTGACCATCCCGGCGGTGGAAGAGGTGAAATCCAATCAGCTCTGTGCATCACTGGTCCTCGGCGATCGCATGGCGGGATCGAATACGCTCATCGCGACGCTCATCGCGCCAGGTAACGGCGCCTTTACCATGACCTGGGAATTCACCTCACCGAGCGGCAAGACCACGAAAGCGGTCAGCCAACCGATGAAGGCGGCAATAAACGCGCGACCGGTCTTGCGGGTACCGTATTCCCTCGCTGAGCAGTGCCCCGCCTATTCGGAATATCACGGCAAGCTGACGCTGGAGCAAGACGGCAAGGCGATCGCCTCCACCGAACTCTGGTTCGCCACCTGGACCACGCCGATCGAGCTGGAGCTGGGCAACCTCTACTCGCAGCCCGACCGCAAGCTCTTCGTGCGCGCCGGCCTGGGCGTGTCGTCGGAAGATCTGAAAAAAGCGCGGACGCTGCGGCTGGAGATTGTCCGCCGCCGCACCGGCGAGGTAGTGAAGGCTTATGATGTTCCCGCCACCCCCGAAGCGATTCAGGCGGGGCGCGCGAAGATACCATCCGGACTGCGTGACGATTTCCGCAACCTGATTCTGACCGATATCGACATCTCCATGCTGCCGCTGCAACCGTTCAACGATCCGCAGCGCAACTGGTTTGTCCGCGCGACGCTGCTGGACAACGCCGGCGCGAAGATGGTCTCCGTCGATTCGCAGCCCTTCTGCCGCCTTGCCCACGAGCCGCCGCAGCCGCCGGTACAGACGGTGCGCATCACCGCCGACGGCGCGCTGGTGAACGGCCGGCCGTGGATGCCATGGGGATTGATTTACGGCCACAACCCGGTCTACGACGGCCCGGCCGATCCCGGCGGCGATATGATGGATCTGCATACCATCGGCTCCTGGGGCATGTATGACCGGCACGGCGGCAATTTACTCCAGCGCGAGCTTTATGACGCCAACTGCCAGCGGCAGATTTCCGGCATCAGCAAGCTGCCGGAAGGCAACGGATTCCCCGCGAATTCCCAGTATTACGCCAGCGCCTATCTCGGCAATCCGGCCTTCTCGCTGGACGAGCTGGCGAGGCAGCATGGCGGCAAAGACAAGCTCGACGCTTTCCTGGCGCTCTGTAAAAATTCTCCCATGGTCGTCTCTACCGCGCCGGGTATCGAAGAGGCCTTCGGCTATTTTGCGGGCGCCACGCCGGAGCAGCTCAAGGCGCAAACCGAACTGGTGGATTACATCCGCAAAGCTACCGGCAAGCCGGTAATGGTCGGCCACGGCGGCTACTGGAACCGTTTCGAGTGGGAAAAGGCGCTGGAATTCGATATCTTCGACCCGGAAACCGAGCCGTTCTACCCGGCGCCGGCGCACACCGACATGCGCCCGCTCATCGAGGGCCAGCCCAAGACGACGTGGCTGCGGCCGCAGATGTATGAGGACGTGCCATATGAGCGCTGGCGCTTTCACGCCTTCGTTGAGATGATGCGCGGCGTGCGGGGCTGGCAGATTGCCCACGGACCGGGCGATCCAACCACCTTCCGCGGCCTGCATGCGGAGATGGAGTATATGAAGCCCATCATCTATTCGCGCGATCCGGCGCCGAAGGTGACCGTCGCCCCATGGATCGAGCATTGGGCCCGTCAGTATAAGGGCAGCACGTATATCGTCGCCGCCACCACTCACGGCATGGATTTCGGCGCCTGGCGCTGGGACGACGGGGCCGCGTGCCCGGCGGGCCGCGCGCGGGTGACCGACACCCCGCACGAATGGCGAGATGAATCGAACGGATATAGCGTGAATGGTCCCGCCCTCGCCGGCCCGAGCGTGCAGGGTCTGCAATCGCTGCCGAACCTTCGCGCGTGGTCGGCGGGTACGAAAGTCGTGCAGTGGGTGAAGTTGGACCCGGGTATGGCGCCGGACGGCTTCACGCTGCTGGTGAAATCCGATGGCCGCTGGACGCACGCCGCCTCCTGGGGCAGGATAGACACCGCGAAGCTGCGCGGAGATGCGACCCTCGCCCACTGGTTCATCCGCGCCTTCTATCGCCACGCTTCCGGCATCATCGGATGGGGCAGCGCCGTCTCGCCGCAAATTGCGCGAGACTGCATTCCCGGCGCCGCCGCCGATATGGGCGCGTTGCCCGCCGCCGGCGCGTGGGTGAAGCTGGAGATACCGTTGGACAAACTCGGCATCACCGACAAAGGCTTGATCGACGGCATCGCCGCGCTGCACGACAACGGCCGCATCTGGTGGGGACCGACGACGATTGTCGCTCCCGACGGCGCCGAACAGGTTGTCTTCGGCGATAACATGGATCGCCCGGCGCCCGCCTCGCTCAAAACGGTGAAGATCAGCGTGCCCGGCCTGCGGAAAGGCGCGAAGGTACAGGTAGTCTTCGAGGATCGCGAGATCATCGCGGACGACGGCGGCTTCATCGACGACTTCACCGGCGCCGATCTGTATCAGCGCTTCGGCGGTCTGCATACCGGTTACGGCGATACCCCGGTAGCGCTGCACGTGTATGAGATACCGTAATAGGATGAGTCGGACTATTGTCTGACTGTCTGATTTGGAAAGGATTGCCATGCGCAGCTTCTCTAATTATATCCTGCTCGGCCTTCTGCTGGCCGTCTCCTGTGCCGGGGCTGCCGACCTGCCGCGCCTGCTCGTCTCCCACCGCGAGACGCCGGGGGAGTGGCGGGCGACGGAGGTTTCCACGCCGTTGACCGCCGGGCCGGACGGGCGGATTTACTTCGTCACCGCCGGCCCGAAGACGAACGCGCGCTTCGGCTGCTTCGATCCGGCGACGCAGCAATTCGAGCAGCTTGCCGAGCTGGGCGCGGGGGCGCGGATCACTGCGCCGGTGGTCTTCGATCAGCAAAGCGCCGCCTGGCTGGCCACCGCCGCTTATCCCAATGCCGCGGGCGGGCAAAGCGCGCGAATTATGCCCTTCTCGCTGGAGAAGCATACTTTCGGCGAAATAATAGAACTGGAGGGCAGCTCCATCCTGGATTTCGGCATCGACGCGAAGCGCGGGCGATTGCTGATGCTGGCGGCGCGGAACCTGAAGGGGCGTTTCCTCCGGTACGATCTCAAGCAAAAGAGGTGGAAGGAATTCGATGTGATGCTGATAGCCGGCCTGTGCCGGATGGCGATGCTTCCCGACGGCGGCGCCGTGCTGGTCAGCGGCAACGACATTTACCGCTATAACCCGAATAAGGATATCCTGGTGAAAGGCGGCGTCCTTCCCGCCGTTCCGTATGGCAACGCCGGATTCTTCGGCGCCGGCGCGCTGGCCCTCGGACCGGACGGCAAGACGGTCTATGGCATCACGCGCGCCGACGATCTGCTCTTCAGCTTCGACACCCGCAAGAGCGAGGTGAAAAGCCTGGGGCCGGCCTTCGCCAATCCCGCCGCCCACGAGCCGCGCATGGCGCTGGCGGTCGTGGACGGGAAGCTGTATTACGCCGGCTTCGAGAAGCATCAGGGGCAGGTGGGCGTATACGACCTGAAGGCCGGCAAAGCGGAGGTCGATGCCATGGCCTCCCCGGACCGAGCATTGCCGGCCATGGCCTCCGGCAGCGCGTGCGTGGGAAACGATAAGCGCGTCTACATCGCCGGCTTCGGCTGGGCGGGTTGCGGGTTGTATGCCTTTCCGCCGCTGCCGGAGGAGGCGCCGTGGAGCACCACCGACCGGTCGTATGACTGCCGCCATATTCCCGCGGACGCCGTCGCGCTGGACGGCCGGTTGAACGAGCCCATCTGGAACGAGCTCACTCCGCTAGAAGGCTTCGTCACCGCCGGACCCGACCCGCGGCCCGTGACGCGCGCCACAACCGCTTGTCTGGCGTGGAGCGACACTCACCTCTACCTCGCTTTCCGCTGCGCCTCCGACGGCTTCAAAACCGCCGGCGCGGAGCGTGACGACGATATCTGGAACGCGGAGTGCGCCGAGCTGTTCGTCTGCCCGCGCGGGGCCGACGCGCCGTATTACGAGATCGACGCCAATCCCGATGGGGTGATCTACGATAGCCGGGTGCAGAGTTACTCCTATTTAGAGATGGAAAAGGGATATAAGACATGGGCGAAATCGTGGAACGGGATGGAGGCCCGAACGCATCTCGAGCATGACGCGGACGGCAAGGTGACCGGCTGGACGCTGGAAGCGGCCGTGCCTTTCACCGCCTTCGAGGGCGGCGCGCCCAAAGCGGGTGATGTCTGGCTGTTCAACGCCATCCGCATCGCCATGCCGCCGGAAGGCAACGGCGAATGGTCGTCCTGGCACCCGACCCATGCGGATTTCCACCGCCCGCACCAGTTTCCAAAGATGAAGTTCGAACGGTAACTCGAAAGGATAATAGTGCATATAATAGCGGTTTTTCTCGCCCTCCTGGTTATCGCGACAGCGGGATTGGTTCAAGCGGATGAAGTAAAGATTACGCCTTTAGCAGCTTCTCATCGCGCGCTGCCCACAATGTGGGGAGCGACGGACATTGCCAGCGGCCCGGTTGCCGGGCCGGACGGCTGTATCTATTTCGTGACCGGCGGTTATCGCGGGGCGCGCTTCGCCCGCTTCGATCCGGCGGCGCAGCGTTTCGAGCACCTGGCCGAGCTGGGAATGCTCAGCGCCAACCGGCGCGTTTCGCGCTCCTTTCGCGTGACCGCTCCGGTAGTCTTCGACCGGCGCGGAGATGCCTGGCTGGGCACGCTGGCGGTTCCGGCGGAGACCGGCAACACCCGCAACGGGCTGCTGCTGCGCTTCTCGCCGCGCGAGATGGCCTTCGGCGACAACATCCAGGTGGAGGGCCGCGCGGTTATCGGGCTGGGATATGACGCGGGGAACGACCGGCTGCTGGTATTGGCCGCCGGGCCGGATACGCGGCTGCTCGGTTATCGCATCGCGGGCGGGGAGTGGACGGATTACGGCGTCGTGGCCGCCGGATCGCTCGACGCGCCGGCGATGGCGGCGCTGGATGGCGGAGGGGCGGTCATCTTCGGCGGCGCCGGCGCCGTTTACCGGTTCGACGCGGCGGTGGAAACGCTGACAAAGACGGACGCCGTCCTTCCCGGCGGCAACGGCGCGCTCGCGCTGGAGGTCATCGACGGCGCCGTGTGCGGCGTCACCCACGCGCGGACGCTCTTCCGGTACGATCTGCAATCAGGCGCGCTGCGCGAGCTGGGGTCGATCTTCCCCGGCATGCCGGAGACGGGTCATGAGCCGGCTCCCGGTGAGGAAGCTCCGCACTACGGCGATCGGATGGCCGTCTTTCCCGGTGCGGATGGAACGATCTGTTACGCCGGTTTCGAGCCGCATCAGAACCTGGTGGTCTCCTGCGATCCGCCGACGGGGGAGCAGGCGCTGCTGGGCATCTTGTCTTCACCCGCAAACCGAATGTGCCTGATGACGGTTACCGGCGCGTGCCGGGACGCGGGCGGGCGCGTTTACCTCGCCGGCTTCGGCGCGCCCGGGTGCGGGTTGTATGCCTTCCCGCCGCTGCCCGAGGCGACGCCATGGAGCACGGCCGAGCGCGCTTATCAATGCCGGCTTATCGCCGATAACAACGCGCGGATCGACGGCGATCTTTCGGATACGGTCTGGCTGCGCCTTCCCCCGCTGGATAACTTCACTATCGCCCAGACGGGGGACGCGGCAAGGTACGCCACCACCGCCTGGCTGGCGTGGAGCGACACCCGGCTTTACTTCGCCTACCGTTGCGAGATCGACGCAATTAAGGCAACCGGCAAAGAGCGTGACGACGATATCTGGCGCGGCGAGTGCATCGAGCTTTTCCTGGCCCCGCAAGGGGGCGACATGCCCTATTACGAGATCGAGATCGGGCCAACCGGACTGGTGTTCGACAGCCGCGTGCAGTGGTACTCCTGGCTCGAGCAGGGGCCCATGTATATGGACTGGGCGCGAGCGTGGAATCCGGACATCCGCCACGCGACGCAGATTCAACGCGACGACACGGGGAAGGTGACCGGCTGGACGGTGGAAGCCTCCTATCCCTACGCGGCCTTCGACGTCGGCGCTCCGCGCGCGGGCGATGTCTGGCTGTTCGACGCCTTCCGCATCGCCCACCCGGCGGAAGGCCGGGAGGAATACCAGGCCTGGCGCCCGACCTACGCCGATTATCACAAACCGCACCAGTTTCCGAAGCTGGAGTTCGTGAAATAGTGGCGGCGCCAGGTCGAGCAGCCAATCAGACGAAATGAAGCACGCCGCACGTCGGTGAGCGCGCGGGTGCTTCGTTTGCCGATGCAGTCGAAGGAGCTACGCCTGCGCTTTGTCCCAGTCGTCTTTGCTCACGAATTTCGTCAGCATGCGCCCGTCAGCGGTCTTGCCGCGCAAGGCATAGCGCTTGCGTCCTTCTTCGCCGTAGACTACCTTGTCAGTCACGTCGGCTTCGACTTTCTTGCGCTCTTTCACGTCGTAGAACGTCGTCTTCACGTATGCACCTCCATCATTCGCACATCTGCCTGATACCAGGCAGGCGTTTCCATCGTAAAGGATATTTGACTGCCCGCGTGTATGATTTTCCTTACCAATACCGGCGTGAAAAGCTACTTTCATGAGCTTGATTGAACGATAAAGCCTCACCAGTATGATAAATCGAAAGGTTTATCCGAATACGAGACAGATTTTTACCAGCACGAGCAAGAGCATCTGCAAGAGCATGAAAAGGATTTCAGCGCGGCAATGGCATAAAAATCGACAAACAACGGCGTTGAACGCGCCTGATTGCTGGAAAACTTAATGTGATTATGGAGGAATCAAGATGATATATATTATGGTAGGATTGTTATTCGCGGCGTTACTGGCGGCGTTTTTAGTCAGATCGACGTGGGCGTTCAGCTTGCCCGGATTGCTGCTGCTGCTGCTGATCTTCTGGTTGCTCTTCGGCTTTTAGCGCCAGTTCGATCTCTTCCCTCACCCCATGATCTGCTTCGTCTTTCAACGCCTGGGTCAGTGCTTCTCGATCTCCCAGACGTCCCAGCGCCCATGCCGCATGGCCGCGGACCAGCGGTTCGGCGTCGTGCAATGCCTGCCGCAGGGTGAGAATATTTGCCGGATCGCCGAGATTCCCCAGCGCCACGCAGGCATTACGCAGCACGCCCCGCCGTTTGGCGCGCCGCAGCGCCGTGCCGCGGAAACGCCGGTTGAAGTCTTCCGGCGACATCAGCAGCAATGCCGGCAGGTCGGGCGCGAGCAGATGCGCCGCCGGCGCGAGCGGAGAGTCGAAGGCATCGCGCGCGCCGTTGTGCGGGCAGGCGTCCTGGCAGGCGTCGCAGCCGAACAGCCGCGTGCCCAGCAGCGGGCGCAGCTCGCGCGGCAGCGGGCCCTTGTGCTCGATGGTCAGGTAGGAAAGGCAGCGCCGCGCATCGACCGTGCCGGGAGCAACCAGGGCGCCGGTCGGGCAGGCGTCCAGGCAGCGCCGGCACTCGCCGCAGCTTCCGCTGATCGACGGCGTCGGTTCCAGCGCCAGCGTGGTGAGAATCTCACCCAGCACGAAACGCGAACCCAGCTCCGGATGAAGCAGGCACCCGTGCTTGCCGATCCATCCCAGACCCGCGCGGCGCGCCAACTCGCGCTCCGGCAGCGGGCCGCTGTCAACGAACACGCGCCCTTCCGCGCCGGGGTGCTCTCGCCGCAGCTCATCCCACAAGAGGGTCAGCCGCTCGCGAACCACGTCATGATAATCCGCACCGCGCGCGAATTTCGCCACCGCGCCGACCGCGGATTCCTCGGCTTGCGGGCCGGGATACGGCAGCGCGACGCTGATAACCGAGCGGGCGCCCGGCAGCACGGCGCGCAGATCGGCGCGCAGCGGCAGGTGCTGTCCGAGATAGGTCATCTCGGCGGCATAACCGGCGGCCAACCAGGAGCGAAACGGCGCGGGATCCATCGGCTCCACCGCGGTAATGCCCGCCGCGATGAAACCCAGCTCACGCGCCTGTTCGACGATCCGCGCTGTCTCCGGTGTGTTCACGAAGTCATTATACGCAGCGTGCAGCGTTATAAACAATCGTTAGATTTGACAGAGATCGCTAAACCTTCGCCAGGCTTTCGCGCAGCCGCTCCGCCGCGATTCCGGCGCCGATGAGGCCGACGTTTTCGCCGAGGGAGGAGAGCGACAGTGGGATGCCGCGCTCATAAGATGCCAGCACCGAAGCAATGGAGGGATGGATATACTGCCAGAGTTCCGTCATCAGGTAGCCTTTGAAGACGATTTCGCAGGGATCGACCACGCGGATGATGTGCATCACGCCGGCGCCGATCCACTTCCCAGCCTCTTCGACCAGCCGATGCGCCATACCGTCGCACTGGGCGAGCAATTGTGGCAGGTCGCGCAGCTCCACTTCCCGCTCGAACTGGGTCCAGTGCCCTTCGCGCCAGAACTGTTTCAACCGGTTGTTTACCGCGCGGCCGCTGGCCAGCGCATCCAGGCAGCCGCGATGTCCCAGCCGGCAATAGGCATTCTGTCCGCGGTCGATTATCATGTGGCCGACTTCGCCCGCGACGCCGGTGTGCCCCTCGTATAACTCGCCGTTGATGACTACGCCGCCGCCGATTCCCGCGGACACGGTCATCAGCACGAAGCTCGATTTTTCCCGCAAGTTGGGATTGAAGCGCGATTCCGCGAGAGCGGCCGCCTTGGCGTCGTTGAGCACCACCACGGGGTAGCGCAGTTGCAGCCGCTCCAGCAGCGGAAACTCGAACATGTTCATCGCCCCCGAGGTGACGCCTCCATTCGTCTCTACCATTCCCCCGATGGCGATGCCGACGATCGGATCGCGGGCAATCAGCGCGTTGCTCTCGACGATGCGGGTGATGTGCTCGACTATCTCCTTCGGAAGAGTGTGCGACTCGAAGGCAACCTGGTTAGTGAGGCGGCCTTCGTCATCGACGATTCCGCTGCGGAAGCGCATGCCGCCGATGTCGAAGACGATGTTGTGGGTGCTCATGCTCATTCCCCCTGGATGGATTAGGTGATCAAGCGTTCACGGGATAGTTGGATGAATGGATGGGAGGAGGTAAGATTAGTTTTGAGTTTTGAGTTTTGAGTTGCCGCTATATGTTCAGTCTGGCTTAGGCTTTCAACGCGGTGGTTTCGATACGGCAAACGAGCTGTGGAAAGAATCGATCAGCTTTCTTGCCTACTCAACCACCGGACTAACCTTGCCTGATGGTCAATACAATATTCCACCAAATGAATTTCTTCGTAATTCCACTGAACTAGGGGCTTGACAAATAATAAGCAACTCAAAACTCAAAACTCAAAACTACCTTCCCCATCTACTCATCCAACCCTTCTTACCCCTCGGCCGTGAGGGGGTCTTCTTCGCGGGCAATGCGCGCTACGGTGTTGTCTTCATTGACGAAGACGACCGTCGGATGCCAGTCGCGGGCTTCCTCCGGCGTCAGTTGGGCATAGGAGATGACGATAACCATGTCATCCGGCTTGGCATGGTAGGCGGCCGGTCCGTTCAGGCAGATTACTCCGCTGCCGCGCTCGCCTTTGATGACATAGGTCTCCAGGCGGGCGCCGTTGTTAATGTTCAGCACCTGCACGCGCTCATACGGCACCAGCCCGGCCTGCTCCAGCAAAACGGCATCGATGGTGATGCTGCCGATGTAATGCAGGTTCGCCTCGGTCACCCGCGCGCGATGTATCTTCGATTTGCACAGTGTCAGTAGCATAATTTATGGAGCGCGGACCTCCGAGTCCGCGCGTGCTATATTGTACCGTGTGTGAAAGGTGACGACAAGCCCGGTCCGAGCTGGAACTGATTGGTTGGGTGACGAGAGCGAGGCGCAGGGGATAAAGATTGAAAGATATTAGAAGATTGGAATGATGATTTATTTTTTATGGAAAACTAAAATCATCATTCCAATCTTTTAATATTTTTTCAATCTTTATCTCCTGCGCTTCGCTCTCGTATCCCACCCGTACCCGGCGGCGGGGCTTTGGGTTCGAGGGGGGTGTTGTCGATCAGGCGCGTTTTGCCGATGTAGATTGCCACCAGCAGGCGCGCGTCGCGGGTGAGGATGCGCATCGGCGCCAGTGTGTCCGGCTCGACCACCACCGCGTATTGTAATTTTGCCAGCGGCTGCTTCTCCACCGCCGCCTCGATGGCGGCAACGAGGTTGGCCGCCTCCAGCTCGCCGCGCTCGACCATCTCCCGCGCGAGCTGCAGCGAGCGCGGCGCCACACGGGCGGCCTGCCGCTCGGTGGGGGTCAGGTAGCTGTTGCGCGAGCTCATCGCCAGCCCGTCCTGCTCGCGCACGGTAGGCACGCCCACGATGGTCAGCGGCATGAACAGGTCGCGAACCATGCGGCGGATGACCTGCAATTGCTGGAAATCCTTCTCGCCGAAATAGGCGCGGTCGGGGCGCACTATGTTGAACAGTTTGGCGCAGACCGTGGTGACGCCGCGGAAATGGCCGGGGCGCATGGCGCCGCAGGCAACGTCGGTCATCCCCTCGACTTCCACCCAGGTGGCCGCGCCGCGCGGATATATCTCGCGCGGCTCCGGGTGGAAGATCAACTCGACGCCCGCCCGCCGGCACAGCTCCTGGTCGCGCGCCAGGTCGCGGGGGTATTTGTCCAGGTCCTCGCTGGGCCCGAACTGGGTGGGATTGACGAAGATGGAGACCACTACCAGGTCGCACTCTTCGCGCGCCTTCCGCATCAGCGCCTCGTGTCCGGCGTGCAGATAGCCCATGGTCGGCACGAATCCGATGCGCTTCTGATGCGGCCTTCGCGCGCGGATGGCGTCGCGCAAGTCGGCGACGGTAGCCAGCGTCTCCAATCCATGTTCTTCGGGGGTAGTTGACATGTGTTTATTGTATCTTCTTCGTCTGGGGGAGGCAAATGGTATATCGACCGGTAAGGTTCTTATCATTCCGCCGCTAATGCGCTATCATTAAGCCATGTCCATGTTATCCGAGCTCGTGTTATCCGACGTATTGCAGCGCCTGGAGCTGGTGCTGGAGAAGGCCGATCGCCTGCTCTCCGCGCAGTTGCCCGCCAGAGATGAGGACCCGTTCGACACCGCCATCGCCTTCGTCTGGCAGCGCCGCGGCGAGATGGGCCGCTTCCGCCCGGTGCGCCACATCGATCAAATCCGGCTGGGCGATCTGATCGGCATCGACGGGCAGTTGCAAAAACTGATCCGCAACACCAGACAATTCCTGCGCGGCGCGCCGGCCAACCACGTGCTGCTCTGGGGCGAGCGCGGAACGGGAAAATCCTCCGCGGTGAAGGCGCTGCTGCATGAATTCGCGCCGGAAGGCCTGCGCCTGGCGCAGGTTCACCGCCAGGACCTGCTCGACCTGCCGGAGATCACCGAGCGCCTGTGGGACCGCCCCGAGAAGTTCATCCTCTTCTGCGACGACCTTTCCTTCGAGGCCGACGACCTGGAATACAAGGAGCTGAAGGCGATGCTGGAGGGCGGCCTGCACGCGCAGCCGGAGAACATGCTCATCTACGCCACCTCGAACCGCCGCCACCTCATCCCCGAGCGCATGGCCGACCGGCAGGTAGTGGTCACCAACGGGGAAATTCACGCCAACGACGCCCTCTCCGAGCAGCTTTCCCTCGCCGACCGCTTCGGCCTGCGCATCGGCTTTTATGCCATCGACCAGCAAATTTATTTGAAGATCGTCCGCCACCTCGCCGCCGCGCGCGAATTGCCGGTGGATGATGAAACGCTGGAGCGCGAAGCCCTGCGCTGGGCGATGGCCTACTCGGGACGGTCGGGCCGCAGTGCCCGGCAGTTTGTGGATGATCTGGAAGGGCGAATGGCGCTGGAGGAATTGAACCCTAAAGGCACGATCACGGATACCGTATCACCGCACGGTTCATAAATTCGGTAACGGCGCGCCACGGCGGGCGCGCGCTACAGAAGGATACGACAAGCCGATCTTTTCAACTTCCCGTAACCTTCCCGTAATCGATCCGTGATATCGCCGGAGTAATATGTAGCAGGCTCCCTGGCCGGCAGGAGGTTGCTGTGAAAAAATGGCTGCTTATTCTCCTGGTAGTAGTGGTGGTCTTCGCCGCGGCGGTGCTGTTAACGCCCGGGGGCCGGGTGCGCAAGGCGCCGTGGGTAGATACCGGCTCGGGGCTCGTCAATGAACCGCGCTTCAAGCAGCGAAACATCGACCGGTTGTTGACGGCGGAGGCCGGTAGGTATCGCAAAGTACACGTCTTCGTCGCGCTGTGCGACAACCGGCAAGGCATCGTACCGGTGAATCCACGCATCGGCAACGGGCAGGATCCGGGCAATAACCTCTATTGGGGCGCAATGTACGGCATCAAAACCGCCTTCACCCGCGATAAGGATTGGCGGCTGATCGCGAGCCAACAAAACCCGTTTCCGCACCTGCTGGAGCGGTTGATCTTCCGCCACGCGACGGCGAAGGTCTACCTGGTGGCCGATGCCTACGACGGCCTGTTCATCAAGGAGGCGACCACCGCGGCGGTGCTGTCCTGCGCCGGCATGCTGCCCGAACCTATCGTAATTGCCGGGCATACCTACGTCTTCGGCGGCGGGGCGGACCTGATTACCTTCGTCGGTCACAACGGTTTGGGGTCCTTCTCCATCGATGAAGAGGTGAAGCGCCGGGACGAGCGGAAACGGGATGCCGTCTTCCTGTGTTGCGTCAGCCGCCCGCATTTCGACCCATACCTGAAGCAGGCAGGCGCGTACCCGCTGCTGATGACCACACAGCCGATGTGCCCGGAAGCCTACAGCCTGCAGGCGGCGCTGGCCGGCTGGGTCAGGCGCGAACCGCCAACGCAGATACACGAACGCGCGGCAAAGGCATACAGCCATTACCAGAAATGCAGCGCGCGGGCGGCAAAAGGTCTTTTCGCAACCGGATATCCGCGCTGACATGTTCCGGGTAAAACAGAACTCACTCAAACCTTAAACCTTATCCCCCCTCTCCCACGCCTCTCCTCCCGCCCGCGCCCGCAGCTCCACCAACACCCCGTTTTCCAGCCGCGCGTGACTGATGTAGATCCGCTGCCCGTAAAATTCGATGAAGGCGTTCGGATACGGGTAAACCACGCTGCGGATGAGGCGGTAGGTCTCCTCGATGGGCGCGGCGGGGTCGATGCGGTTGTCGTCGGCGTGGATGGGCTTCATATACGGCTGGGTGTTCTCCAGCTCCTGCGGCAAGCGCGGCGGGTTGCCCGCCAGCAGCGCCGGCAGGTTGGCGCGCAGCAGCTTCCCCGTCGTCTCCCCCATCTTTCGCAGCAGCGTCGCCGCCGTCTCGTGCTCCACGTCCAGCTCCACCTCCCCGCGCGCGAACACCTCCCCCGCGTCGATCTGCGCCTTCGCCCAGAACAGCGTCATCCCCGTCTTCCGGTACCCCCCGCGGATGGCGTACTGCAGCGGCTCGTTCCCCGCCGCCGACAGCACCGCCGGGTCGGGCCGCTCCCCCCGCAGCGGCAGATACGCCGGATGCCCTCCGATCCACCCCAGCCGCGGAATACCCAGCACGCGCTCCTTCACGATCTGCTTCCACCCCAGCGTGAAGCAGTAATCCGGCTCCAGCGCCCGCAGCAGCCGCTCCGCCTCCGCGTCGTTGATGCTCCCCACCTTGACGAGCGGAATGCCGAACCGCTCCGCCAGGTCGGTGAAGTCGGCCACATCCATGAAATGCCTCCCCCGCTCCCGCACGGTAAACACCCCCGCCACCTCGACATATTCCGCCAGCGCCTCCAGCGCGTACCGCCCGATATCGTTCATGCTGATCAACACCACCCGCATGGCTCGCCTCCCCCGATGATGAATGGGGAAGGTATTCTACGGAGAGGAGGGACAGCCCTTTCGACAGGGCAGATCACCGCAGATCGGCGGTTTTCGGGGGAGTTTGGAGTTCGAAGTTCGGAGTTCGGTGTTCGGAGTTCGGAGTTCAGAGTTCAGAGTTCGAAGTTCCAGGTTCCAGGTTCCAGGTTCCAAGTTCGGAGTTCCAAGTTCAGAGTTCGGAGTTCGAGAAGTTCCAGGTTCGGAGTTCGGAGTTTTGAGTTATTGAGTTGGGGAGGCACGTTTGTTTCACGTGAAACAGTTATAATCGCTATCAGGTAATAATGATTATCAGGTAATAGCCGTTATAAGTGTTTCACGTGAAACACTTACGGGGGGCTAATATGCTTATTAGGTTATGCTAACGAACATAATTGCTATACGGCTGGGCGGTGTGCAAAGTATAAAAATTGGAGGAATTTGGCCGTCTGTTCCGAATAGCAGGTAATAATACTTGTTTGTTCTCACGTCTTGTTTAATTACCACTCGGTAGGATAGCCGTATGCCGAATATCTTGGATAACATCGACCTGCGCCTGGTCGATTCCCTCCGCGAGATGCTGGCCGTATCTTACGGCGCCGATTTCTGCGTCGGTTACCTGCACTTGCGCGGGTGGCGGAAAATCGATGACTTAATCGAGAAGTTCTCCGGTGAGTCGGGGCAGGAGGCGCGGGTATTGGTGGGCATGTTCCGCGCACCGACTGAAGAACTGCTCGAGTCCCTCTCGGTGCTCGATCCGGCGCAGGTAGATCCGAAACTGCTGAAACAGCGGGAAACGCGGCTGGTCGAATCATTCAGATATCAGCTCACCCTTGGCATGCCGGATAATGCTTCGGAATTCGGCCTGCGCCGGCTGGCGCAGCAGCTTCGCGCCGGAAAAGTGAAGGTGAAGGTTTTCCTGCCGTACCCGCTGCATGCCAAGCTTTATCTCACCTACAACGACCACCCCTCGGCGCCCATCAAAGCATTCGTCGGCAGCAGCAACCTGACCGGACCTGGTCTTTCCGAGCAAGGCGAGCTTAACGTCGATGTCACCGACAGCGACGCTACCGCCAAGCTCAGAGAGTGGTTCGAGGAACGCTGGAACGACCAATATTGCCGCGATATCAGCGAATTGCTCGTCCGCATTATCGAAGAAAGCTGGGCGAAGCAGGAACCGGTGAGTCCCTACCTGGTCTACTTGAAGATAGCCTTTCACCTGGCCTTTGAGGCGCTGGAAGCGCCGCGGGAATACCGGCTCCCGCGGCTTTTCGAAGATATCGTGCTGCCGTTTCAGCGGGACGCCATCCTGCGCGTGCGACGGATGCTGCGCACCGATCCGACAAATCCCTACGCTCACCGCGTGGCAATCGTCGGGGATGTAGTCGGCATGGGTAAGACGCTAACCGCCACCGCCGTGGCGAAGATGTATCAGGATGACGAAGGCGGGCGCTGCATCGTCTGCTGCCCGCCGAAGCTGAAGGAGATGTGGGAAGGATATATCCGGCAATACGAGATCACCGGCGAGGTTATCCCCTACAGCCGGACAAAACAGCTCGCAAAATTGCAGGGCCGCTGCCGCATGCTCATTCTCGATGAAAGCCACAACCTGCGCAACCGCGAGATGCTTGCCTGGACGGATATCCGCGACTTCATCCGCGATCAGGATGCCAGGGTGCTGCTGCTTTCGGCGACACCATACAACAAGCGTTACGAAGATCTGAGCAATCAGCTTCGCCTGGTGCTGGATGAAAAGGCCGACCTGGGCGTGCGTCCGGAGATGCTTTTCCGCACCATGACGGAAGACCAGTTCTTCATGCGCTACCAGGCGTCTCCCCGCTCGCTGGTCGCCTTCGAGCACAGCGTCAGCCCGGATGACTGGCGCGATCTGCTGAAGCTGTTCATGGTGCGCCGCACCCGCGGCTATATCATCAAAAACTATGCCGGATACGACGAGGAGCATGGCCGGCACTACCTGACCATGCCTGCTACCGGATTACGAAGCTACTTCCCGAAGCGCATTCCAAAAACGGTGGTCTTCCCTATCACGCCGGGGGACCAGTACAGCAAGCTATTCAACACCGACGTGGTCGATATCATCAACCAATTGAAGCTTCCCCGTTATGGCCTGGGCGGATATGTCGAAGAAGCAAATTAT
>Ga0172369_10001921_pt1 | contig 29284 bp, 26 predicted proteins | sample LakKiv25m_FD_114539 | JGI IMG/M metagenome (GOLD analysis project Ga0172369, IMG submission 114539) | Freshwater microbial communities from Kabuno Bay, South-Kivu, Congo - kab_022012_11.25m | ecosystem: Environmental > Aquatic > Freshwater > Lake | place: Democratic Republic of the Congo...
GTTTTGGTTCGCCTCGCTTCGCTCGGCGACTAATTTGTATTCAATTTTGGGGGTAAAAACGAATTGGCGGTTTTGCAAAATATGGTTCGAGCCGATGTTTTTCAGAAATGTTGTCATTTCTGTTTTGTTTTGAGGGGAAAGCAGATTTGCGGCTTGATTTAAGGATTTTACGAACTCACGAGCCGGTTCGAGCCAAGACACTCCCTTTTTTTCAAAGTCAGTAACTTTCTCTGCAAGTGCAACTTTTTCGGAAAGTAAACTCTGTTTTTTGGCGGCGTATTCTTCTGTGGATAAAGCGTCTGCTAAATAGATATCAAGAAGTTTTGCTAACTTGGTTTCTATGTTCGCTAACTGTTCTTTCAAAACGCTGACTTCTGCTTGTGCGGCCTCCCTCGCTTTATCCTGTTCACTATCCAACGCCGCCAAAACTTTTTTAGTGTCTTGGCTCGACAAAGAAACTTTTTGAAGATAAGAAGTGATTTGCTCGTTGAGTGCTTCCTCGCGGAGATAATGCTTTTCTTGGCAAAGACCTTTCTTTTTCGTACATCGGTAGTAAATATGACCTTTTTGTTTTTCAGCAGTTATTGAACAACCACAAGAAGCACATTCTAAGAGGCCAAGAAAAGCAAAATCATTTTTTCTCACATGGTGAAATTTTCCACGCTTACTCATCACTTCTTGGCAAATATCAAAAAGTTTCTTTGTAATTAACGGCTCGTGCTGTCCCTCATGAATTTCCCCACCATACTTCATCAATCCGATGTAGAAAATATTTTGTAGAATACTTTGCACATTGCTCAACGCTATCTCTTTGCCGAGGTTGCCTCGTAAGCCGTGTTCTTTGCACCAATTTGCGAGAGAATGGAGCGTATATGCTCCGGTGGCATACATTTCAAATAACTTCTTTACTTTAGGGGCTTTCTCATTATCAACATCAATACCACGAGTTTTGGCGTTGTTTAGGTAGCCCACCGGAGCCCAGCCGGGCCAAACACCATTACGTATTTTCTGTCTCAATCCTCTTTTCACATTCTCTCGCAAATTATCTACAAAATATTTTGATTGGCCGAAGGCGATATTCAACATGAATAATCCTTGTGGTGTAGGTTCAAACCAGAAAGTGGAAAATTTGAGGGATTTAATCAAGCCGTGATCTACAAAGTGGATAATCTTTCCACCATCAACGCTGTTTCTCGCCAATCTATCCGGGTGCCATGAAATTATCCCGTCTGCTTTCCCTCTCTCAATCAATGACAACATTTCTGCGAATTTTATTCGGCCGGGTTCTTTTGCGGTTTTGGCCTCGCAAAGCGAGGCAACAATTTCAAGTTTTTCTTTGGCGGCATACTCTTGCAACTCTACGAGTTGCGCTTCAATCGAAAGCACTTGTCGGTCATCTTCTTCAGTAGATTTTCTTGCATAAAGTATGTATCTCATATTGTTTTAGGATTAAGGATTAAAAAATTTTCTTCCCCCAAAATGCAGAACCGCCAATTCGCTTTTGCCCCCAAAATTGAATACAAATTAGTCGCCGAGCGAAGCGAGGCGAACCAAAACTCTTTGACTTTTCCTTTCTGGTGCAGTATTCTTGAATTAGTCCGAACGCATTTCGCCGCCGTGGGCGGCGAGGAAATCCCCTCGCGAAAATTCGGAAAGGCGGCGGAGCCGCACCGCTCAAAACCGCAAAAGAACCCGGAGAAAAACATCGGCTCGAACCATATTTTGTAGAAGCAGAAAAGAAAAATTTTGATCATAGGAGTTAGGAGTGAAAAATGGCCTGAAATAGGGCTGTTTTTCTTATCTTCGCACAAACCTTGACAAACTGACATAAATTTGCTATATTAATAATGTAAAAATTGAGTTAAATTTAGGTCAATTTTTACTCTTGTACTTTGCAAATTTGCGAGCGAATCTCCTTGAGATTTTGAAATGAGCAGCGCATTGAGTGTCTGAAAGACCACTTGTTGCGCTAACAGGTATTCAATGCGCTGCTCATAACGAGCTAGACCTCGTCGCGTAGGACACGCGATTCAAAATCTCAAACCAAAGGAGGACGCGGTGAAAGAGACACTCTCTATTCTCGCTGGTCTGCTGTTCGTTGCCGCTTTCGTCCCTTACATCCGCGCCATCCTGCGGAAAGAGACGAAGCCAGCGAAAGCGTCGTGGCTCATCTGGGCGAGCTTGGACACAATCACTCTCGCCGGAATGTTTTTCAAGGATACGGTCAACGGACAAATCCTTGGAGCCGTTCTCGGCGCGTGGGTGGTCGCTGTGCTCGCTCTTAAGTACGGAACTCCGGGCTGGACAAAGCTCGACAAGTTCTGCCTCGGTGGTGCAGTTCTCGGAATCGTGCTCTGGCAAGTCTTCAGCGATCCGATTTTCGGAATCGTGACGAGTCTGAGCGTGGTATTTCTCGGTTCCATTCCGACGTTCACGTCGGCGTGGAAAGATCCGAGTCGCGAGAACAAGTTGGCGTGGACGATCTTCTGGGTTTCGTGTGTGTGTGCGGTCATCGCAATCCCACACTGGACTCTGGCAGACGCCACCCAACCGATCACGTTCTTCGCGATCGAGACCATCATGATGTACATCCTGTTCGTTCGCCCACTGATGGTTCTGAAGCGACCCATCCGAACCCTGAGGGCCGCCCTGAAGTACTGGCGACCGAGAAGGCTAACGCTGGATCACAATCCGCGTATCCACGCTTGGCTCTGGTGGAACTTCTGATCGCTCGCTCTCAACTCAAGGCCCCCGTGGTAGCAACATCACCACGCGGGGCCTTTTTCATTTTTACAAAGAACGAAGAATTTGCCGCCAAGACTGAAATTCGTTAGAATTTCAGTAAATCCGAATGCCGCCAAAGAAAAACTTGAAATTGTCATTCGTGCGACTCCGCCGCTTTCTCTGATTTTCGCGGGGGGAATTCCTCGCCGCCGTGGGCGGCGAAATGCGTTCGGACTAATTCAAGAATACTGCACAAGTTATAAATTACCAACAAGATTATGGAGGGGTGGCTGAGTGGTCGAAGGCACACGACTCGAAATCGTGCAGGGGTGAAAGCCCCTCGAGGGTTCAAATCCCTCCCCCTCCGCAAATTGAAAAATGAACAACAGAAAACCCTTATTTTACGGCACATTTTAAAAACGAAATTTACAAAAACGGCTAAACCCTAAAGGGATTCGAACTTACATTAGCGATATGCAAAACAAAGTAATTTTAATAACAGGCGGATCAAGTGGTATTGGTAAAACCACAGCTGTTTTGTTTGCAAAGCTAGGCGCGAATGTGGCGATTACATATAAAAGCAATAAAAATGGTGCGGAAGAGACAGTATCTCAGATTAAAAAACTTGGTAGGAAAACACTTTCTATTCGAGCTAATTTAACGAACGATGAAGATGCAGAAAAAGTTGTTAGAGATGTTATAAAAGAATTTGGAAGAATTGATGTCCTTGTAAATAGCGCTGGGAGATATGTCGAGGGAGATGAGTGGAATCTTAAAGCAGAAACTTGGATAGAATCCATAAAACAAAATCTCATATCGGTAATGAGTGTTTCAAAATATGTGATTGAAACTTTTAAAAAACAGGGCAGTGGTGTAATTGTGAATGTTGCGTCTAAACACGGCGTTTTTGGTCATGCGGATTCTATATCATATGGTGCGGCAAAAGCAGGAATAATAAATATTACTCAAGCATACTCAAAATTACTATCTTCTTTTGGTGGACGAGCTAATTCTGTATCTCCAAGCGCGGTCAATGCTGGATATTGGTTAACAGCTCCAAAAGAAGAGTTGGAAGAAAGGTTATCAAGAAGACCTGATCATAAGTTGATTGATCCAAATGAAGTGGCTGAAAAAATAGTTTTTTTAGCATCTGATGATGCTGAGGATATTAATGGGCAGAATTTTATTATTCAATAATAGCTATGTAGTATATAGCGGATTACAACGAATTATAGCGGCAAATTAATAAACCTTCTGAGCGAACTTAGGAATTTCAAAATGCGCAGGATTTTTTTGTAAAACAACCCTAATCGACGTATGATTTTATCAATATGACCATAAGATAAGGCTCTTAAGGCGAATACCGGTTCAAACTTCCAGAAATCGCCACCGCAGATTGATACTTCGCGATTTGAAGGGTATCCGAGCGCGCAAATGCGGGACGAAAGCGAGGAACCCAGGATTCCGAAGGAAGAGCGAAAACGATTGGGGAGGAAAAATCCCTCCCCCTCCGCAAACAAAGACCGCCATTGTGGCGGATTTTTTATTGCCTCTCATTCTTCACAATATTTCCATCAAATAATGTAACCACTCGATCGGTATATTGCACATATTCGGGTTCATGAGTCACCATAATTATTGTCTGCCCGTCTGCGTGTAATTCTTTGAATGTTTTTAGGATAGAAATAGATGTATCATTGTCCAAGTTTGCGGTTGGTTCATCGGCAAATAATATTTTTGGATTATGCCCCATCGCTCGAGCAATGGACACGCGTTGCTGCTCTCCTCCCGATAATTGATTGGGAAGATTGTTAAACTTTTCCTTTAATTCAACACGCTCCAATACTCCTGCTGATATTTTCTTTGCATCAATTTTATTTACTCCTTGTTCCAAGAGCGGAATCATCACGTTTTCAATCGCGCTTAATTCAGGAATGAGCGCATAATCTTGAAATACGTACCCAAGCTCAAATAATCGCAATATAGTTCGCTCCCTGTCAGTCAAAATATCAGTGTTTCTCCCTCCAATTTCAATCGTTCCTGACGTTGGTCTATCAAGAAGACTCAACTGATACATCAGCGTGCTTTTTCCAGAACCCGAACGCCCAATAATAGAAATAAATTCTCCATCATCAACGTCAAAATCAACTCCTTTCAAAACAGTGAGCTCTGAGTTTCCATTTTTAAATTTTTTTACTAGTTGCCTTGCTCGTATCATAATTATCGATTTAATATTGCATCAAGCGTGTTTTGCCTCGTAATGATTTTTACCGGAATATATCCCGCAACAAGTGTCGCTAAAAATAACACCGCAATTCTTATAATCGTTCCGCTTGCAGTAGCAACCAGTATTCCATCGCTAAATGGAAAATTTATTGGATGAACATCAAAATATGGCTTCAAAAATCCAAATACCAACAGTAATCCTATGAGCGTCCCTGCAATTGCATAAAAAAATGCTTGAAAAATATATGCCCACTCAATAGTTGCGGGCCGAATCCCAATTCCCTTTAATATACCAATAAATTTCCTCCTTGTTACGGCATTAATAAAGATGACAATAAAAATCGTTATTGCGGCAACAATTAATCCGATTGAGCTGATCGCAGTGCCAAGCATTGAAAATGTGTTTCTTAAATCTTGAATAAATTTTGGCTCTGCCTCATTCCCCGCTTTTATCACTGCATATTGATCAAAATTATTCGCGATGAGCGCCTGTTTTACGAGTGCGGGAGAAAATCCAGGTTTTACTTTTATAGAAACCTCCCCCAAATTGTAATCATCCCGTCCCGCAAGTCCACGAAACTGAGAATCTACAAAAAACACTCTCCTATCAATCTCATCAACCTTACTCTTTACAATGCCCTTAACAAATACTTCCCGAACATTCCCATTCACCGTTATGCGAATCTTGTCCCCAATGCCAATGTCAGCGAGCGCAGGAAATGTCGTCGAATCAAAATTTAAATACTTTTTTAATAACATCCCGCCAATAACCACTTGGTCATAATCATTTCGATTTAAATACTCACCATCAACGATCAGCTTCGATAATCCAGTGACTCTGTCTTCATCAATTGGATCTATTCCTGCAAATAATGTGCTGACCTCATTTCCTTTGTCATTTGCATTCTTTTTTGCCCTTTTATAATCGGCCTCAACATTTCCCGAACTTAAATATCTTCCAGAAACCGACTCAACACCAGGAATATTTCGAATAGTACTCATCATAATTGCGCTCCGCTCAATATTATTTTTTTCTTTAAGTGGCGTTATAAACACGTCACCAATATAATGTTTATAGACTGCCTGTGTTGCACCCTCAATAAGTCCAACAAGAACACCGCTTACTACCACAAGATTGAGAAAAGTAAGCACCATCACGCACACCACAAGAGCATTGGTCCAAATACTTGTACGTCTAATCTGTCGTACTGCCAAAAAAAATCCAACATACGCGGCAGACCCGAGGTCTTCTTTGTGCTTTCTTCTCAACATATAGTACTTCTAGTATATCCGAGAGAAAGATCTTTGAGAACCGCTTATATTTCTTCCGGACAATCAGAAAACACTCCGTCAACACCCAATTCTTTCATTTTTTGTGCATCTTCTTTTGTGTTAACGGTATATACATACACTTTCAGTCCTTTTTTGTGAGCGCGATCAACGAATCGCTTCTTTACATAGTTGCTATTCAGATTAATTGAATAAGCATTTATTTTTTTTGCAAAATGAAGAGACCCAAATATATTTATATAGATAAGATATCCAACAGGTGTTCTTGTATCAATTTTTCTAAATTTGCGAAGCTCCCTTCTTGAGAAAGAAGAGACAACAAAATCACCATGTCGCCATCCCATTCCATAATACATCTGAAGCATCATAGCGACCGCCCATCCAGTTCCCTTTCCTTTCAGTTCAATATTAAGCCGTATTTTGCGATCAATAAGTTCAATTACGTCTTGTAATTTAGGAATATGTTCCCCTTTTCCATCGTCTAACTTTTTCAGTTCTTTGAAAGTTTTTTTATATATTTTTCCCTTTCCATTCGTAGTTCTATTTACTGTATTGTCATGCATTACTACCAACTCGCCTGTTTTACACAAGTGAGCGTCGCACTCAATCATTGAAACATTGAGTGCGAGTGCTCGCCGAAATGAGCGAAGAGTATTTTCCGGCTCCTGCTTTGATGCTCCGCGATGAGCAATTTTTAGAAACATATCATATTCATTATACATTTAGTTATCAAACTAAATGAATTTAATCCTGCCGTCTGATACAATAAAGAAAGATGTGGAAAGAACATAATCGAGTTACACGGACAATAAAAAAGGTGATGCCGTCAGTTGTTTCAATAGCGCTCAAAAAACCACGAACGCTTGTTATTGAGCAATTAATGGACGAGCAAAAAATGATACATGGAAAATCACATATCGATATTCCTGAAGACAAAATAGACGAACGAGGATTGGTGGATGTTGGTGGAGGAAGTGGGTTTATTATTGATACATCGGGGATCATTCTTACCAATCGACACGTTATTGAAGAAAAAGATGTTTTGTATTTCGTTTCCACACACGACAACCATACCTACGAAGCAGAGCTCCTCGCAAAAGACCCAGTAGACGATATCGCAATTCTTCGAATAAGCCCGGCACGAAAATTGAGCGCAACAAAACTTGGAGATTCTTCGAAGGTAGAGCTCGGACAAACCGCAATTGCATTTGGAAACGCGCTTGGGCTTTTTAAAGATACCGTTTCTCTAGGAATCATATCCGGACTCTCTCGTGCGGTGTCTGCTCGCGAAAATGAAGGGTCGCCCGTTCAAGAAATGCGCGGACTCATACAAACTGACGCAGCAATTAATACAGGAAATTCTGGAGGGCCGCTCGTAAATATATACGGAAGAGTTATCGGAATAAATGCGGCAGTAGTTGCAAGCGCGGAAAGCATAAGCTTTGCCATCCCAATTAACGTTGCAAAAAGAGACATCAAAGACTTGAGAAAGTATGGGAAAATTAAACGTCCCCTCTTTGGCGTTCGCTATCTTGTGCTAAACCAGACGCTCAAAGAAAAATTAAAGACGCCAGTAGACTATGGAGCGCTCATAACAAAGGAGCATACGATTGATGTAGCGGTTGCATCAGGAAGCCCAGCAGATAAAGCAGGAATAAAAGAAAATGACATACTTCTTCGATGGAACGGAATTCCCATTACTGAAACAAAAAGTATTCAGGATCTTCTTGAATCCCACGGCGTTGGAGACAAAGTGACGCTTGCAGTACTCCGTAATGGAATAGAAATTGAACGATGTGTAACTCTTGAGGAGAGGAAATAAACTAAAAACATCCTTTAAAAGGATGTTTTTAGTTTATTAATACACGTATTCATCTACTACCAAACCTTGTTTGTCATAAAGAATAAGGCGATCATGTTTTGGATCGAACCGCATCCCACCATTTAGCCAAACTCTCCACTCATTTGAATAAAAATCTGCCCTCGTCTTGTTAGAGTCATAACAATTTCCAAATGTATATTGATCAGCTATTCTTCTGCACTCCAAATCATTTGTTCCTGTATACCGATTCAAATCATTTGCCAAAGGAACTCTACACGAAGGGAGGGAGCGGAGAAAATCCTGACACGCACCAGTAAATGTGATAATTCTCTTATCCTGGACAATCGAAGGACAGTCTTCGGGAAGTGACGGGGAAAAAGAAATTTGTTGGTTTAAGAACCCCGTACACTTATTCAAGCGAAAATTTCTCCCATTTGCACTCTTCCATGAGTACATTCGAATATATTGACCTGGCACAAGCACAATGTCGCTTTCTTGATTCACTCCATACGGACTAAAATCTGCCACTGCCCGCGGGATCTCAACAGATCCGCCAAGATTTGCGCGAATTAACCATCCAGAAACAATCACCGATGATTCTAAATTGTTCGTTGATAAAGTGAGTTCCGATGTCATATCACCGAAATAATCTGGATGATTCACCCCAGTAATACGAATTTGTTTATAAAATGGAGAAAGTTGCGACTCAGCAAAACCAAGCGGTGGCTCTATTTTTGGTTTTTCTGGTTCCTTTGGTTTTTCTTGCTGTGTAGTATTTCCTCCAGTTGAACCAACTGAAACGGGTTTTTGGCCGACATTGGTCCCAGAAAAATCCAGATATCCAGGTTGGAAAAAAGAGGCAACAGACCCAGGTCTCGCCTTACCCGAAAAAATTTGTGACGCCCCAAAAAGAATGAGACTAAGAACAAAGAGAATAATTAAAATATTCTTCATATAGTTATATTACAAGATTTATGAGCCGATTGGGAACAAAAATAATTTTTTTGACTTCAACCCCTTGTATCATCTTTTTTACTCCTTCTTGATTTATTGCAATTTCTTTAGCAACATCTTGAGAAATTCCCCTCGGGGCCTCTGTAGTCGCGCGCGTTTTTCCATTTATCTGAATCACCAATACAAAATTTTCTTCAATTATTTTTTTTGGATCATAATTTGGCCACTCGGAAAGATGAATTGACTTCTTATTCCCAAGCTGAAACCACAATTCTTCTGTTATGTATGGAGCAAATGGAGCTAATAACTGTAAAAATATTTGAAACTCTGTTATTGATATTTGTTCTTTTTCTATTTCATTCAAACAAATCATCAGTGCGCTGATTGCAGTATTATATTGGAGCAGTTTAATATCCTCAGTTACTTTTTTTATCGTTTTATGTATTACTCGTTCACACGTTAATTTCTTACTCCGTTTTTCAACTACTGACTGTCCCAAACGCCATATACGTTCAATGAATCGGGCAACTCCAACAATGCCCGCATCACGGAAATCACCACCTTGCTCAAATGGAGCCAAAAACATTAAATTGGTCCGAAGTGTATCTGCACCAAATCGTTTTATATATTCATCAGGATTTACCACATTTCCTTTTGATTTTGACATTTTTGCCCCTTCTTTTATGAGAAGCCCGTGCGCGCGGAATCGAGTGAACGGCTCTTCAAAATTAATGAGCCCCGCATCTTTAAAGACCATCGTTATAAAACGTGAATATAGCAAATGAAGTACCGAATGTTCTGCTCCACCAATATACATATGAACCGGAAGCCATTGTTTTGTTATTGAATCGCTCCACGCATGTTTTTTATCTCCCACACTTGGATATCTCAGGAAATACCACGCAGAATCAAGAAACGTATCCGATACGTCCGTTTCTCTTCGCGCCTCTCCCTTACACGCGGGGCACCCTATTTTATAAAATGACTTTACTGATGCAAGTGGTGACTCGTCTTTTCCTTTAGGGCGAAATTCTTTTACCAATGGAAGCAAAACAGGAAGGTTCTTCTCCTTTTCTGCATACCATCCCGGCATTTCTTTTTGCTCACCCTTCCCCGCTTTGGCACATGCCTCGCAATAAATCATTGGAATTGGTGGGCTCCAATACCGCTGACGAGAAACGATCCAATCTCTTAAACGGAACTGAGTGGTAAACTTTCCTCCAACATACTTAGTTATTTTTTTCTTTGCCTCCTCAACTGAAAGTCCATTCAATAACTCGGAATTTATCAATTCTCCATCTCCAATATATGCCTCAGTAAGTGGCTCCGCCATTTTTCCATTTGAAATAACAACTACAATTGGAAGTTTAAAATTTTTTGCAAAATCAAAATCTCTTTCATCGTGAGCGGGAACTGCCATAATTGCCCCCGTTCCATATCCAGAGAGAACATAATCAGCGGCAAAAATTGGAATTTCTTTTTTATTTGCAGGATTGATTGCCTTAATTCCCTTCAATTCAATTCCCGTCTTTTCTTTATTTTCAATACGCTCCTCTTCGCTTTTCTTTTTTGACATCTCGACATATCGCTTCACCTCGTCATAATTTGAAATTTGAAATTTGAAATTTGAAATTATCTCATGTTCTGGGGCCACCACCATATATGTCGCCCCAAACAATGTATCAGGCCGAGTGGTGAATACTTTGAGTGTGCCTTTTGAATTTGTGATCTTAAATTCTATTTCTGCGCCCTCAGATTTACCAATCCAATTTCGTTGTGCGATTTTTACGCGCTCTGACCAATCAATGTGATCAAGATTTTTTAACAATTTATCAGCATATCGCGTAATGCGAAATGACCACTGTTCTAATTCTTTTTTGATCACTACGCTCGAACACCGCTCGCATGCTCCCCCAGCCACCTGTTCGTCTGCAAGCACTGTTTTGCATGACGGACACCAATTCACCGCCTGCCTCTTTCGGTATGCAAGCCCCCGTTTCCACATTTCGATAAATACCCACTGAGTCCACCGATAATACTCGGGATTATATGTTTCTAAGCGTTCATTCCATGCAAATCCATTCCCAATCATTTCCAATTGTTTATAGAAACGTTTTTCGGAAAGTTTTGATTGCCTTAGCGGGTGAACCCCAACCTTGATCGCATAATTTTCTGAATGAATTCCAAACCCATCAAGTCCAATTGGCTCAAACACATCATATCCCTCCATTCGCTTAAATCTTCCATATATGTCACTCCCAACAAACGCGTACATATTTCCCACATGAAGTCCCTCCGCAGATGGATAGGGAAACATCATAAGGTTATAAAAAGGTTTTCGTTTTGCACTTTTTCCCGATTTTAGATCTGGTTCATATATCCCCCTTTTTTTCCACTCTCCCTGCCAATATTTTTCTATTTTTGAAAAGTTGTATTTCTTCATACACGATTAACTCAATTGTAATGCCAAATTGAAGAAAATAAAATCCCGCCAAATATGGCGGGATTATTCAAAAAATAACATAAGCAACTGTTGGAAAAATACTCCCCTCAGATGCGCCAGCTTTTTTTAACTCGTCTTTATCCTTAATCCCCGAGGTGACGCCGAACGTGTGCAATCCGGCACCTATTCCACACTCGATATCAAAAACTTCGTCACCAATATAAGCAATATTATCTTTTTGAATTCCATAATTCTCCGCAATAAATTGCAATAAATTATCAAGAGAGTGCGGATCTGGCTTTCTAAATCCTGAAGCAGGAACTGCTGCACCACCCTCAACACCAACAACGTCTTCAAACAGATCAATAATCTCGAATTGTTGGAGAACATTATGCGCATCTTGCGTGTGGCGCGAGGTGAATACAAAGTTTACAATTCCTTTTTGCAAATTCCGTTGTAATATTTCAACAGCATTATCTACCAGCGGAATTGGATCCAACGTATCTATCTGAATCCACTGCTTATAGATATCCTCTGCAAAATCTTTATCTACATTAAACCCTATTTCGATAAGTTCAATAGGAGAAAGTCCCCAATTTTCTCTCAATCGCTTTTGAATTTCTGCGGTAAAAACTATGCCATTTTTTTCCGCAAGAATTCCAAGACGAGCAAATCCTTTTTTGCCAGAATTTAAAAGGGTGCCGTCTAAATCATAAATAGCCACTTGTATATTCAATTTCATTGAAACCTCTTTTTTATATTATTTATGTACTTTGCTCTACACTACTGTATATTTGCAAATTACACAATATGAGTAATTCTCTTATTATGGCAAATTCTTTTAACATCAGAGTAAGCCAAATAAGTCCACATCTTTTTAAACTAAATCATTCACATCAAAGGCACCTCATATTCTAAATATTGCCCGTGCATTTTTCATAATTATATCCGCGACTTCTTCTTGTGAAATACCTTTTATTTCCGCAATCTTTTTCTCAACTTCTATCACATACAACGGTTCATTGCGCTTACCGCGATATGGTGCTGGTGCGACATCGGGTGCGTCCGTCTCTGAAAGAATGCGGCCAATTGGAATATATTTAACCACCTCATCATACATTGGCAACATATTCTTTTTTGGTGGGAAAGTAATCACGCCACCAAACGTGAAATAAAATCCAAGATTGAGAAATTCACGCGCAACACCCACATCCCCAGCAAAAAAATGTATAACAGGAGGGAGTAAAAAATTTTGTTTATTATCCTTCGCTATCTCTATCAAATCGCTATATGCATCCCGACAATGAATAACGAGTGTCTTTTTTATTTCTTGAGCAAGATTAATTTGCTGAATAAAAACTTCTCTCTGTGTTTTTTTTATTTTTTCAACATCCCCTTCAAGTTTAAAATAATCGAGCCCGCATTCTCCAATCCCAACGACGGAGTTGGACTGAGCGAGCATTTTATAGTATTTATAATTAAAACTTTCCGCACTACTTCCTTCATATTGTGATATATAGGTATTCCCCGGATGAAGCCCAACACACGCAAAAACATTTCCTTTATTTTTCTCGGCAAGCAGCACCGCGTTCCTCGAATCGTCGGCATTACTGCCCGCATTAATAATAATTATCCCCGCATTCTGTGCGCGCATAATAACCTCCTCCCTATCAGCATCAAAATCCTTGAACTGCAGATGGGCATGAGCATCTATGTGTGTTTTTTTAAATTCGCTTGCATTCATAAATATTCAACGGTATTATGCCAGCATACATTAAAAATAAAATATGGAGAAGATATGAAGAAAAAATACAACATTATTTAACCCCCTATTTAGGGGGGTTATTTTTATGCAAGTCGTGGAAATAATGGGGGTATTGGGTCGCTCGGGTTTTTGAGAATAGTATAAATTTTTTCCGCAGTTTCAGGAAGAAATGGGCGGAGCATTAACTCAATATTCCATAGTTCGCTTACTAATTCGGAGAGAATCCTTTTTGCTTTTATTTCATCGGTCTTTATTAACTTGAATGGTTCGGTTTCTTGAATTTTTTTATTGCATAGAGAAATTCTACTCCAAATCTCCTCTGCTGCTTTTTTTATCTCATATCTATCAAGTAATTCGCGATAATTAGCAAACACTTCATCAGAAATGGAAGTATTTTTCTGTATATTTAAGCCGGCACTTTGTGCCATCTTCATTGTCCTACTCACTAAATTCCCGAGACCGTTTGAAAGTCCGCTCGTGTAGTTCTCTGCACATTTTTCATCAGTAAAATCGCCATCCTCGAATGTATTCATTTCCTTTGTTAGCCAAAATCGCAATCCGTCAGTCCCAAACTTTTCAATTACTTCATATGGGTCAATTACGTTCCCGAGAGATTTTGCCATTTTCTGACCTCCGCTCACAATAAATCCATGAATAATAACCTGTTTTGAGGTTGGAACGCCCGCAGACATAAGCATAGCCTGCCACATTGCAGACTGTTGCCTTAGATTATCTTTTCCTGCAATTTGTACCGCGTTCAACCCCTGCCTAGTTCCCCAATATTTATCAAACTGCTCGCTATCTTCCGGCCACCCAAGCGTCGAAACATAATTTATAAGTGCATCAAACCATACGTACATCACCTGACTTTCGTCATCTGGAACCTGAATTCCCCACGGCATTTTTGATTTAAGTCTTGAAATACTAAAATCTGAAAGCCCCTTTTTTACAAAATTTTTTATCTCATTAAATCGAAAGTCGGGAACAACAAAATCTTGATGTCGTTCATAAAATTCAAGAAGCGATTTTTCATAATTTGAGAATTTAAAAAAATAGTTTTCCTCTTCGCGATCTTCAAGTGTGAGATTCGGATGATCTGGACATACACCATCTCGCAATTCAGAATCAGTTTTTTCAAGTTCACACCCAACACAATATTTCACTTTATACGTTTTTTTATAAATATCTCCCCGCTTTTTACAAATATTCCAAAAAGATTGTGCTGCCTTTTTATGATGCACGTCGGTAGTCCGAATAAAATGTATATCTTTAGAAATATTTAGTTTGTCAAGAATTATTTTAAATTTTTCTGCATACTCGTCCGCATATACTTGTGGATCCATTCCAACCTCTTTTGCTTTTGTATATATTTTCTGTCCGTGTTCATCTGTGCCTGTATTAAAGAACACTTCTTTTCCTAAAAGTTTTTGATATCGAGCTATAACGTCCGCTTGCACAAATTCGAGTGCGTGCCCCATATGTGGTTTTGCATTTACATATGGCAATGTTGTTGTTATATAAAAATATTTCTGTCCCATATACTTAAATGCTCCGAACCATTCGGAGCACTAGTGTAATACTATTAGTTCTCCAACGATTTTCGTTTCTCTCCCACGTAGGTTACCACCTCTTCCGTCAAAACTGCAATAGGAACTGCTAAGAGGACCCCAACAAATCCCGCGATCTGCCCTCCTGCAAGAATTGAAAGAATTACCATAAGCGGGTGTACCCGCATCGCTCTTCCCATAACAATCGGGATAAAAATGTGATTTTCTAATTGTTGGATAATCATAAAAAACACGAGCGCATATATCCCAAGTGTAAATGATTCCGAAATCGCAATGAAAAATGCCACCGCGCCAACAATAACAGGCCCTATCATAGGAACAAGCTCAAATATTGCCGCAAGAATTCCAATCACAAATGCATAAGGAACCCCGAGTAGCCACATTCCTCCTCCTGCTACGAGCCCCATAACCAAACAAAGGAGTAATTGCGCAGAAAACCATTTTCGAATTCGCATTTTAAAATTATTAAATAATGCGAGAGCTCCTTTCTCTTGCGCGCCAGGAACTAATGCTTTAATAACACGCTCCAAAACTGCTGCATCGAACGTCAAATAAAATGAGGAGACAACGGTTACGACAACAAGAAATCCATGAAAGAAAATTGAACTCACCGCAGAACCAATGGACGCACTAGACAAACCTATTATCCCAAGCGCCTCTTGCCAATGCTGAATCATTGAATCAAAGGGAATTGAAGGAATTTGAATTCCAAACAACGAATAAGAGACAGAGCTAAAATAAGAAGTGAAATTCTGAAATTCACTTAATAGTATCGGAATAACAAAATACGCCGCGCTCACAAGAATAATAACCCCAAACACAAAGACCACGAATGTCCCGAGAATTCTTGGAATTCCTATTTTTTCAAGATAGGAGACAAACGGATCAAGTCCGAGAGAGATAACCGCGGAAACGAGAAAGACAGCAACTGCCGAACGTGCAATAAAGAGCGAATAAATAATTGCAACAAACGCAGCAACACGCCATAACGTACCCCAACCAATTTCAAGTTTTCTTGTATCCACCATTATATCTTTAGTATATCACTAAAGGTCGCATCTTTATAAGGACCAATGAGTGCTAAATTGAGAGTTTTATTAACAAAAAGTTCTCGCGCGAGCGCCTGAACTTCACTTGCTTTCACTGCTTTGATCTTTTTTGCGAACATCTCTGGTGTTTGCATCCCCGATTTCATAAGCGCCTGTAGACCATAATACATACTCAGTTGATCCGAAGTTTCTAGTGAGAGATGAAAACTTCCGATAAGATGATCCTTGGTATGCTCTAACTCATTCTTTGAAACAGGCTCCTTTTTCATTCGGCTAAATTCTTCAAGCGACGCAGACAATACAGCTCTTAATTTTTCGTTATTTACGCCAGCCACCATCGCAATATAGCCATGATCAGTAAACAAATTCGGAAATGCACTTACGTAATATGCGGCACCAAGTTCTTCGCGAATTCGAGAAAACAATCGGGACGCCATGCCTCCACCCAAAATATCTGCAAGCACCTGAAGTGTAAAGCGTCGCCTGTCATACATATCAAATGCGCGAAATCCCATCATAAAATGAGTTTGATCAGATTCCTTAAATACAATTTTTTCTTTTGGTTTTCCCTGTAATTCAATTACTGGCTTTTTTTCTTTCTTTTTTGCTTTTTTCATCCCGCTAAATATCAATTCAAGTTTTTTTTCGATATTTTTGAAATCTGCCCCACCAGCTATTACTATGGTAGTTGTGGCCGGAATATAATGCTGTCCCCTAAAAGAAATAAAATCTTCGCGAGTTATTTTTTGAACAATCTCCCTTTCTCCCGCAACCGACCATCCTGCCGGTTGGTTTCCATAAAGTATTTCCATAAATATATTAGGAACTTTCCTTGGAGGAATATCTTCATACATATTTATTTCTTCGATAATCACTCCCTTCTCTCTCTCTAGTTCTTCCGCGTCAATAATTGGATTAAGGTACATATCTGAAATGATGTCCAACGCCACATCAAACGATTCATTTTTTACTTTTGCATAATATCCGGTATATTCCTCGGTAGTAAATGCATTATATTCGGCACCAAGTTGCTCAAGTTCTCGAGCAATAATAATTGGCTTTGGCCGTTTTGTGGTTCCTTTAAAACACATGTGCTCCAAAAAATGAGAGATTCCATTTAAAGTCTTTTCTTCATATTTTGACCCCGCCTCAACAAGCACCGCAACCGTTGTCGCCATATTTCCTTTTTGAGGGACCACTACTAAACGAATTCCATTTGAAAGTTTTTTCTGAATTACATTATGTATCATAATGGTAAGTATATAGATGTTGGCGATTATGGTCTAGGTTTTTACAAAAACTTATTTTGTGCGTTAAAAGTTACACGCGCCAACAAAGTTCATTCTCAATTACTAATCACGAATTAAGTAAAAAGCCTCTGTCTTCGCAGAGGTTTTTATTATGCCAAGCAAGCCATAAAGGTGAAGTAGATAGCGCGAGTTGCTTATTGTAATTTATTTTTAATAAAATCGTGAATTTCTGAAATTTTTATTCGTTCCTGAGTCATCGCGTCTCTATCACGAACGGTTACCGTGTCATCTTCCAATGTTTGAAAATCAACAGTAAAACAGTATGGAGTTCCTACCTCATCTTGCGCTCGATAGCGCTTCCCGATATTTCCTCGTTCATCCCACGCAATCATCCACTCTTTTCGAAGCTCGCTATAAATCCCCCGTGCCTTTTCTACTAGCTCTGGCTTATTTGCAAGCAATGGAAACACTGCTGCTTTTAATGGCGTAAGTTTTGGATGAAGTTTTAATACAATTCGCGTATCTCCTTCTTTTATCTCCTCCTCTCTATATGCATCCATTAAAAAGAAGAGGGTTGCTCGATCAATCCCACCAGAGGTTTCAATAACCATCGGCGTATATCGTTCTTTTGCCTCCTCATCAAAATAAGTAAGATCTTCTTTTGAAAACTGTCCATGTCGCGAAAGATCCCATACTCCACGGTGATGAATCCCCTCCATCTCCCACCACTCATCGCGCGCCCTATATTCAATATCAAATGCAGCTTTTGCATAATGCGCCAACTTTACATGTTCCTTAAATTGAATATTTTCCTCACGCATACCAAGTGACAAATACCATTTCTTGCGCACCTCTTTCCAATATTCAAACCATTTCATTGATTCCTCGTCATTTGGTTTTACGTAAAATTGTAATTCCATTTGTTCAAATTCGCGCGAACGAAAAGTAAAATCCCCAGGGGTAATCTCGTTTCTAAATGCCTTTCCAATCTGTGCAATACCAAATGGAATCTTCACGCGTGACGATGAAACAACATTTTTAAAATTTACATGCACCCCTTGTGTGATTTCTCCGCGTAAATACGTTTTTAGTTTTTCTCCCTCGATAACTCCGAGATATGTCTCAACTAATGTGCTAAAACGTTTTGGCTCAGTAATATCTCCTCCACAATCTGGACATTTATAGTCTGCAATATTAAACTTTTCCGAATTAAAAATTTCTTCAGGAATTATTTTGTCCGCGCGAAATCTATGGTGGCATTTTTTACACTCTGAAAGTGGATCAGCAAATGACTCTGTGTGTCCAGATGCCTCCCACACTTTTGGATTCATAACAATTGCAGCATCTACCCCCACCACGTCATCACGCAACTGCACCATAGTTTTCCAATATTCATTTTTGATATTTTTTTTTAGTTCAACACCAAGTGGCCCATAATCCCAGGTTCCCGAAAGACCTCCATATATCTCAGATCCTTGATAGATAAAACCCCGTCGCTTTGCGAGTGATGAAATTTTCTCAAAAATATCCATAAAAATAGTATAGAGGGTTTAGAATTTAGGGTCTAGTCATTAATCAAAGGAAGAGACTGATTGTAGTCAGTCTCTTAAATATTCCTCCGACCATACGAACCCGATCAGATAAGACCTCAAAGCATTCAAGAAATTACTGAGTCACTCTTCCCCCACTCACCCCAACAGTGGAGTCATCAGGAAGCGAAGTTGAGAGCGCAACATCACGAGCTATTAATTCCATATCAGTAAATTCATCAATTCCTTTCGCAATCGTTTCTTTCATAATTGGCATAAATTGTTTTGCTTGGTCTTGTGTGGGTGTCGCGCGAACTTGAAATGTCGCTTCTAGCATATCGCTGATAACTCCCCGCCCCGATGGAATTCGTGGAATTTTCCATTTCATTGATTTTGAAAGAGGGTCATATTCAGGTTTTGTCTCAATATTTGATTTCGAAACTCCGGAAAATTGAACGCCATCTTCCAATTCACCGACGATCTCGACATCTTTAATATCTGTTGCTCCTGTCTCTAATATCCAATGAATAGTGTATTCGGTTGGTTGTCCTGCCTTTGGAGGGAACGGACCACTATTTCCAATGCCAGAATCAGGATCTCTATATCGAAGTTCTGAGGCAACGCCAAGTGATCCACCGATTTTTGTTTCTCTATTCGCTGCTACCGAGGTCTTAAGTGTGTTCATATATGGAGGCACTGATGGCGATTCGATTTTTGCGCGCGCAACTACTGAAAAATTTTTGTCGCTCGCCTTTTTTATAGGGAATACATCTTTTAACTTTAACGTTGTAGAAAATTCTCCGCTTGCACCCGCACCCAATAACGCAAGTGTCGGAGTATTTTGTGCGTTCCATTCAATGCTTCGATCGCGCTTGTTTATCACTCCATCTCCTGAAAGAGTTGCAACATCCGCCATTACCCCAGAAAACGATAAGGAAATGACTGTATTCTTTAATGCTATACCGGAACGATTTTCATATTGAACAGAATAAGTAAGTGTATCTCCTAGCTTTGCAACATAATCTTGCGTGCCATTCACCAATATATTCACCGTCACCGGAGATGGTTGTGGGTCCTTTGACGATTTTGATGACGCAATCACATAATCTCTATCTCCTAAAGAGAGCACGAGAGATGTCGGAATAGTAAGTGGAGACCGATCATCTCCTTCGTATGTCCCTTTTATTTCAATACTCCCCACTTCTCCCTTTTTTAGTTTTAAAATTCTCCATCGATTATTTAATAAGTCGGGGTCCTGGGACGCGCTATCAAAATGGAATGTATTCGGATATTCTACAACAAGCCAGATATTGCTTATATCAACAGGAGAAGAATTTGAATACTGTAGTTCAAGTGAAAAAGGAGAACCTCGAACAATCGAATCTGGAAGCACAACTGCGACACTTAATGGTTCATTACTCGTTTCAATTGGATACTTTGTCCCCGTTGGTTCAAATCGACTATCACCGGCCCCAACATACGAAATTTTTGCTTCAATGTCTTTTTTGTTTCCTCCTTCATTTGTTGATACAAGTGAAAATGTTTTTTTAACCGACGTTCCCCCTTGAATTATCCCAATCGGCTCAGTAATAAGTGAACCACCAGTGTTTGCCTCTCTTATTCCATCAGGAAGTGAAAGAGAAAGCTTTGCATCGGAAATTGCGATATCTTGGTCGTTTGAGACAACGGCAGTAATGGTAAACGGAATTCCTCGCATAACAGTTTTTTCCGCTTGCATTTCAACTCCAACAAAATTTGATTCTTTAAAGAGAAGCGACCAGATAAGAAAGCCTCCCCCAATAATCACCATGCAAAAACAGGTAATAAAAAAAATGAGTATCCATTTTATTATCGGATGTCCCTCATGTTTGGTATTTTTTTGTGCTGACTCATTAAGTTCTTTCTCTAATTGCTCGAGTGCCATATATCTATTCTACAATACTATGACATGCGATTCTTGCGTTCTCTTTCCACATTCAATGCATATAAACGAATGAGTCCTAATATCAAATCCAGCAACAAAAGGAGCAAAACATATGTCGCACTTCGCATGATGAATATCATATCCCAACCGAGCAAGTGTTTCTCGCGGAGAAATATCCCCTGTACGAGACATCACTTCAAGCATGCTCCATAATTCTTCATCTCGAATTTCTTTTGGGGAGAGCGTATAAATAAGAGAAAGAGAGCGCATTCCCAAACTCCACAATGAAGGATTTTTGCGCACAAGAGAGCAATGTGTGTGAGTAAGTACGTCAGTAACAGTAAATCCATTTCGCTTTGCAAGGCGTACCGTGACTTTTTCTAATGGTTCAAGGTGTGGTGAAAATTTTGAAAGCGGTTTTCTTCCACTTACCACGCGCGCCTCTATTCTTCCAAATTCTTCAGTAAATAAATGCGCGGTTTTATCAAAATCCCGCGAAGGAGTCACGCGAAGTGTATATGCATTTGTTACAAAATCTTTCATTTGTACTCTTATATCAATTGTAATACGATTTGCATATGAGCGCATCAATTGTAATCAAAGCAAAAAATGAAGCGAACAAACTTTCTATATTACTTCCCATACTAAAAAATCAGACCGAAAAAGATTTTGAAATTATTGTTATTGATAACGAATCAATCGATGACACAAAAAAATTATGTGAACAATTTGATATACAATTTACAACAATATCAGACAAAGATTTCTCATATCCAAAAGCGGCGAATCTTGGTGTGTCACAAGCAAAAGGAAAATTTATTGTTTTTCTCTCTGCTCATTCATTTCCCCCAACAAAAACCTGGCTCGCTGATGGGTTAAAACATTTTGAAGATAAAAGTGTTGCTGGTGTATATGGGCCTACGTTTTTTTACAAAGATTCACCCTTCATAGAAAAAATTGTTTGGTTCAAAAATTGGATACAATGGAAGTTTCATTTCTTTATAAAACCAAAGCGTATAACCAAACGAGGATCTATGGGCGTGCTTGGTATGACTAATGCAATCATACGAAAAGATTTATGGAATCAACACCATTTTAACGAAGCATATGGGGCCGGAGGAGAAGATGGAGAATGGGCACAATATTTTTTTAACAAAGGATATGAAGTAGTATGGGATCCGAAATTTGCCGTTCGCCACGCACACTACATAAGAACATGGGGATCAATGAAAGAACAATTTACAGAATGGGGAAAGATGGGAAGCCCAAAACCATTTCAAAAGACAAACCTTGAATTTCGTGGCGACAAAAATACATTTAAAAAATAGGCACTTAGGCCTATTTTTCTTTCTTTGCGACACCTTTTGGAGTCACCCAAAAACCAAGTTTGAATTTGCCTCCTAACATCATACGCGTTTGGGCTTCAAGCGCTGGAATTGCACTGAAGAAGATAAAAGTAACAGGAATCAAAAACCATTGTGCAAGATAATAGATGACCTCATACCATTTATGTTTTTTTTCATCTTTTGGTGGTAATAAACGAACGCTTAAAAATGCTGAGGTAATAATACCAAATGTACTCAAATTAATAATAAACCCAGTAACCTTCGGTAAATTATATGAAGCCACCGTCTGATGAAAGAGTGCGCCACCCATCACATTAGGCAAAAATCCAAAAAGAAAAATGATAAACGAACTCGTTGCCCACGAATGAAATCCATCAAAAAGCGTAAATGACCAAAATAATTTCTGCCTAAATGTTATTTTTCTGCTCTTCCAAAAATTTTTTAAAACATATGGAACATTTTCAATACCCCACGCCCACCTACGCTGTTGTTTATACAGGTTCTTCATCGCTTGAAAAATGGTCTCTCCCTCTACCAGATCCATATAGACTGGATATAAAAGCGGGACCACACGCCAATCACCTTGATAGTGCTCAAAACACTGAAAAAAAATGCGCGAGTCTTCGGAAACAATATCAGTGTGCCAGTATCCAATTTCTTTAAGCGCTTTGAGTGGCATACTATGTGACGAAAAAGTTACCAACTGTTCTGGACGCGCCTGTTGCATTAATTGCCAAAATGTCGAACTAAATCCAATAAGACGAGCGAAAATTGGAACTTTATAAATATTACTAACAAACACCGGAATTGGCTGATAACTCGAGCGATCGGGATGTGGCGCCACACAATATGAATAAGTGAGTATTCCTAGATACTCTTTTCCCGGACGCGTGTCAATATCAAATACAGTAACCAAAAAATTTTCAATCGGTATTCCTGATGGAATAATTATTGTTTCCATTGCAGTGCGCACTGCATATGTTTCATTTGATCCCTTCCCCGGCAATTCTCCTGGCAAGTTTGCGGGGTGTTCCACCACCGCAAATCCACCGAATAAATTACCAAATTCATTTTGTACTCTCCTCGCATCTTCTGCCCGCCCTCCTCGTTCCTCTGGGGCAAGAAGAATAAATATTTTTTTGGTCGGATAATTTGTTTGTGAAAATGAAATAATTGTTTCACGAATTATTTCATAGGATTCCTTATAAATAGGAAGCACTATTAAATGGTGAAGATGTTGCCAATTCTTTCCTTCTTTTGTAAGACGCCCTATCCAGTTTTCCGCCATATTCTCCTTCATTTGCTTAAACGAATGATGAAGATGGAAAAACAGATACAGCGTTTTTAGGAACCAGAACAAATCATAAAGCACAATAAACACCGCAACAAAAAATGGCAATTTCCATGACAAAAATAGGAGCCCAAACAGAGTCCCCCACGAAAGAATACCCATTAACATCTCCAAAAACCGATTCATGTGTATTCGCCCATACTACTCTCTGTTCGCTTTTTTTTCAATAAACAATATAATGCAAAAGATGCGAATATTGGCAATCGAAACATCGTGTGACGAGACTGCGTTTTCTCTTGTTGAAGCAAGCGGTGGACTTTCGCGTCCCTCGTTCTCCGTTCTTGAAAATCTTGTAACATCCCAAATTGCAATTCACCGTCCATTCGGTGGAGTTGTTCCCAATCTTGCAAAACGCGAGCACCTAACCAATCTTCCAATTCTTTTTAAACAAATAAACGAGAAGATTGGAAAAAAGAAAATTGATATTGTTGCAGTAACTGTCGGGCCTGGACTTGAACCAGCACTTTGGACTGGAGTTGGTTTCGCAAAGGAAATACATAAAAAATATTTTCCAAAATCAAAACTCATCGGAGTAAATCATATGGAGGGACACTTATACAGTTTTCTTTTGTCAGAACAAAAGAAAACTGTAAATTCCAATTTTCAATTTTCAATTTTCAATTTGAAATCCCTATTTCCTGCAATCGCGCTTGTAGTAAGTGGTGGACACACAATGATTATTCGAATGGATTCGCTTACCAAAAGAAAAAAACTCGGAGAAACTCGTGACGATGCGGTTGGCGAAGCATTCGACAAAGTCGCTCGATTGTTAAGCCTCCCCTACCCAGGCGGACCAGAAATCGAACGATGTTCAAAAAAAGGAGATCCCCACTCAATAGAATTTCCTCGCCCGATGATGCGCGATAAAAACTATGAATTCAGTTTTTCGGGACTCAAAACTTCTGTACTCTATTATATGAGAGATCACAAAACCGCAAATATCAATGATGTCGCGGCAAGTTTTCAAGAAGCAGCAATTGATGTCTTAAGACATAAAGCAACGCGCGCAATAAAAGAATACAACGCCCGTTCCCTTCTTCTTTCTGGTGGTGTCGCCGCAAGCAAAGCACTCCGCACTGCACTTGAAGAACGAAGCAAGGAACTCAATGTAAAATTTTTTGCTCCATCCACTCAATATAATACCGATAATGCAACAATGATTGCCGTTGCGGCATATATAAACTTTCTTGAAAAGAAAAATCGCTCACTCCGCGCGAACGGAAATATGACGCTATAAAAAAATCACGGGCATAAGCCCGTGGAAATTTATTTCAAAAAATATGAAACCAGTCAAGGCATCGGTTAACTAAGACTTTAACCTTGACGTCCACTTTTTCAAGAAACCAGTAAAGTGACGGATTTTCGTTGAAGAAAATAGGAAGAAGACAGAGCACCAATGTCCAGCCGGTCGATCCAATGAATAACGAATGATCAAACGATTTAACCCCTATTACATAGTAAAAAATCAATGTAATTACGAGCACTTCAAACAAAAACCCAAAAAGAATCACAGAGAGAACAAAAAGAATGTTTCCTATGACGATTCTTTTCCCACTTTCTTTGCTATCCATATAAACTCCAATTTTTAAATGTTAGAAATATTATACAGCAAATATTGGGGATGTCAATATTCACAAAAATAATAAATATGATATACTTTTTTTGTTAGGTTCCGTGACCGTCCCCCGAAAGGACGGACCATTTTTTAAAAGGGCCTAATAAAAAACAACTAAATATGATGAACCTAAAAGAATTAGGGACGGCAGTTGAACAAATAGCCAAGGAAAAGGGGTTGCAACCAGAACGAGTACTTCTCGCAATTGAGACCGCAATTGCAGCAGCATATAAAAAAGAATATCGAAAGAGAACCGAAGTAGTTCGGGCTCAGTTTGATATAAAAACAGGCGATATTAAATTTGTACAAGTAAAAACGGTAGTTGATCCAAATGAAGTAAGAATCGTTGAAGAAGTTCCCGAAGAAGAAAGAGAAGAAAAAAAACATGAGCTTCGAGGACCTCGGCGTGAGGAAGAACAAGTCGAAGAAGAAGGACTTCTCCCACGATATAATCCAGATAGACATATCTTCATTGAGGAGGCAAAAATGATAAAACCAGATGCAGTTATTGGTGAAGAACTTGAATTTCCTCTTGAGCTACACTCTGATTTTGGACGCATTGCAGCACAGACCGCAAAACAGGTAGTGTTACAAGGATTAAGAGATGCAGAGCGCGCCTCAGTACACGAAGAGTATGCGGATAAGGCCGGAGAAATCGTAAGTGGTATTATTCAACGTTTTGATCGGGGAAATGTATTTATTGATCTCAGTCGCGCAATTGGAGTGATGTTTAGAAACGAAAGCATTCCCGGAGAACATTATCGAACAGGAGAAAGAATGCGTTTCTATGTTCTTGCAGTGCAAGATGATCCGCGACACCCTGGAATTATGCTCTCACGCTCGCATCCAAAATTTGTTCAAAAATTATTTGAGCTCGAAGTTCCTGAAATTGCTGACGGAACAGTTGAAATAAAAGGAGTTGCGCGAGAAGCAGGGAGCAGAACAAAAATCGCGGTATATTCAAAAGAAGAGGGAGTTGACCCAGTCGGATCGGCGGTAGGACAACGAGGAACTCGTGTTGTGGCAGTTACCAATGAACTCGGAAATGAAAAAATTGATATCATTGAATGGTCAGAAAAACCAGAAGAGTTTCTTGCTCACGCAATTTCTCCAGCAAAAGCAACTCGTGTAGAAATAAATGAATATCATGAAGCAAAAATTCTTGTTGCTGATGATCAACTTTCATTGGCAATTGGAAAAGGAGGGCAAAATGTCCGACTCGCAGTGCGACTCACTGGATGGAAAATTGATATACGCGCCGAATCAAATCCTGAAGCGATACAAGAGCATGGAACCGCAGAGACAGAGCCAGAAGAAAAAATTGAAAATTAAAAAATCCCCCAAAAGGGGATTTTTTAATTAAAATGAGTTGGTATATACACAAATGCATCAATATCACTCTCTAGACGTACTCGCTTTCGCTCGTACCTTCCTCCCTCGTGTTGATCAAGCAATGTAAGCTCTTCTGGATATACATCGTACACTACTCCCTCAACTGACAATTCACCGCATTCCTCTATTCCTGGATATGTTTCTCCTCCAGAAACAACTACTTCGTCTTTATATTCATATCCCAATAATTTGTCAGGAGTTGCGATAGCAACCCTCCCAATAATTGATGCCAGCAATTTCGAATCAACAAGTGTCCCATACAAAAAGAGGTGTTCCATACAGATAGTATAAATTATTTTATTGATATAAAAAATTATCAAAACCAGATTCTTCGGCTTCGCCTCAGAATGACCATTTGAAATCCCGAGGTTTAACCTCCGGCTGGAGGTTAACCTCGGGAGTCTCAAAAATATGCAATTAAAAATCCCCAAAAGTGGGGATTTTCCTAATCTGCTTTTACTTTTACCTTTTTTCCTTTTTGACGATTGAGTCTAGGCATTCGGACAGTAAGCACTCCATTTTTTACTATTGCGGTTGATTTCTCCGGATCTACTTCAACGGGTAAAATCACCGAACGAGAAAATCTTCCCCAAAAACACTCCTGATAAAAATATTCCTTGTCCTCAATTTTCTGTGATTTCTCTCGTGAACCCTTCACCGTTACCGATTCTGGAGTTATATGAATGTCCAAATCATCGGGGGAAACTCCCGCAACAGTAGATTGCACCACAATGTCATCACCATCTTGATACACGTCAACAGTCAATTGTCCCTCGATCTCATCTACTTGTTCATCCATCGCGGCAGATTTTGGATCGTTCTCAATAACAATTTTTGCTGGCGAAGATTTTACTTTCGCAAGTTCTACAAAAATATCCTCCGGCTCATTCTGTGTTTCCTTCTCTTCAAAATATGCAGTCATATATCTATAGTATATCAAATTTTATTTAAGTTGTTCAAAATCTCTAAATACAAAGAAGGAGACCCCTATTAAGAACAGCGTGGGAATAAGAAAATTTATTTCTTGAAATTTATATACCAGCAGATTAAATACCCCATGAATAATTGTCCCCACTACAATTCCTAAAAATATAAATCGGTACGATGTGCCACGAACTAAACCCTTTGCCCAAAAATATCCGATAATTGCCGACGCAAGCGTGTGTAACAGTGTTGCTCCAATAAATCGCAAAATAAGTGCAGAACCAACTGCAGTCAAAGTAGAAAATGATTTATACTGAAGCACCACCGAGGCAATTACAAAAAAATTTTCAATTGTTGCAAATCCAAGACCTGCAACCACCATATACACCATTGCATCAACTGGCTCGTCAAATTCTGGAGCATTATGAACTGCAAAATATGCACCAAAAAATTTGAACAATTCTTCAAATACCGCAAGTATTATCGCCATTAAAAAGAAGCTTGAAACATAAGGAGAAAATAATTTTTCCGAAATCATTTGAAGCGCTAAAACGGGAATGCTCACAAGGGCTCCAAATATGAATGTTTTAAGAATAAGTCGTGGTGGCGCTGGCTTCTTATCTTCGTGCAAGAAAAAAAGCAACCACACAATAGCGGGTAAAAGGGCAAGCACCATATATCCAGTAAATGCTGCGGTTACCATGGCTCAATAATGAGAGGTGACTGCTTTCTGCTCACCTCCTTCCATATTGTTTCGGTGATAAATGGAATAAACGGATGCAACATGATAAGGGATTCCTTTAAAACATATCGAAGTATTTTTTGAGTCTCTCCTTTTTGTTTGTCGTTCTGCAATTGAATTTTTGCTTTTTCGATATACTCATCACAAAAAGAATGCCAAAAGAATTCGTATAAATCATGAATTGCTTTTGAAAATTCAAATACTTCGATGTTTTCTGTTACACTCTTTTTTAACAAACTGATATCTTCTATAATCTTTTTATCCGCACTCGTTTCTCCGGTCGGTATAGTCTTCCATTCTTTGTTGTTTGTTTCGGACTGCTGATTGTTCACAACAAATTTTGCGGCATTCCAAAGCTTATTAAGAAACTTTTTCCCTCCCACCACTGCAGTTTCATCCCATCGTATATCTTGTCCTGTTGCCTGCCACACAACCGCAAAACGGGTAACGTCTGCACCATATTGTTCAATATACTTAAGTGGGTCAATTCCTGTGCCTAAACTTTTTGACATCCGCTTCCCATCCTTTGTCATTATTGTTCCATGTATTAACACATCTTTAAATGGAACTTCACCCATAAATTCCAACCCCGAGTAAATCATGCGCGCCACCCAGAGATTTAGAATATCACGCGCGGTAATTAAAATGTTTCCCGGATAATAATTTTTCTTATCGCCCTCACTCATTCCCGCAAACGGCCAAAGCGCAGAAGAAAACCACGTATCAAGCACATCAGGAGATTGCTCCATTTCACATTGTTTACAAAATGAACATTCATTTGGTTTTTCTTTTGCAACAATAAAATGCTCCTGTCCCTCATCATTTTTACAAAACCAAACAGGAAGGCGGTGTCCCCACCAAATCTGACGAGAAACAGTCCAATCACGAATATTTGAAAGCCAATCAAAATATGGCTTTTCAAATCGATCGGGGTGGATCTTGACTCGCTTTGCTCTTGCGGCTTCAATTGCAGAGTCTGCAAGTCCTTTCATTTTTAGAAACCATTGCACCGATGGAATTGGCTCAATGGTGGTATTGCATCGATAACATACCGCAACATTGTGCGTATACGGTTCAATTTTTACAACAAGTCCCAACCGTTCTAATTCCTTTACAATTTCTTCGCGAGCTTCAATTGCTTTTTTCCCTTCAAAAATACCAGCTTCTTTTGTCATCTTTCCGCGCGCATCAATCACCTGAATCATTGGAAGTTTGTGTCGCTCCCCTATTTCAAAATCAAGACCATCATGTGCGGGGGTAACCTTCACCGCCCCAGTTCCAAAACCAATATCAATCATTTCATCTGCAACAATAGGAATCTCTCGATTTACAATTGGAACAACTACTGTCTTTCCGATAAGTTTTTTAAA
>Ga0172369_10001922_pt1 | contig 29281 bp, 23 predicted proteins | sample LakKiv25m_FD_114539 | JGI IMG/M metagenome (GOLD analysis project Ga0172369, IMG submission 114539) | Freshwater microbial communities from Kabuno Bay, South-Kivu, Congo - kab_022012_11.25m | ecosystem: Environmental > Aquatic > Freshwater > Lake | place: Democratic Republic of the Congo...
AGATCAGCAAAGTATAAATTTTTGTGATAAAATCAGTCTTCATTTCCATAATTATGTGGCAGGACATTACCGAAAACTGGTAATGTGGGGAGGCATCTTTGACGAATTCATTTATATAGATATTGATACCATTGTTTTACAAAACCTTGATTTTGCTTTCAATTTACTGCCACATTTTGAAATAATAACTTCTTATTCCAACCACAAAGCAATAGAAAAATGGGTTTGGAAAGAATCAGTTTATGAGACAGGAATTTTAACCAATGAACAAATTGAATATGCCGCAAATACCGGTTTTATTGTTTCCAAAAAAGGAATATTATCATTAAAAGATGTAGAAAATAATTTGCAGAAAGCACTGAAATTAAAGCCATATATGGAGTTAAGTTGTATGGAACAACCTTTTCTGAATTATTTAATGGTTACATCTGGAAAGAAAATCACCAGCTTGTTTTCTTTGCTCAATTCAGATTTATATCCTGAAAAATATCTTGAAAGCTGGGGAGGCGGGAAGATTAAAAAGAAAAACGGGAAATTATTTAAAGTTGAAAACCAAAATCTGTATCAAGTCTTTTTTATCCATTGGGCTGGTTTAACACAACTGAAAAAGTTTGACTATTTCTTATTTAAACTGTTGAAACGCGCAGGAATTTGCAGGAAAATATGGCCTGTAAGCTTGTTGATACCTAATAAAAGATACTGGAAATTATTTCGAAATATTATTTAGACTTAATTTGTTGAGATAACAATAGATTAAGTCTGATTAAAAGGGTACGCTATTAATTTGAAGAATCAAAAACGAAGGATTAATAAATAATTGAGATTATTAAAATCTAAAAAGAGAATTCTGTGTAGTTTTTGTCGTGAATAAATTGTTAATAAATTAATTTGGCGTATTATTATTATTATTATTATTATTATTATTGCGCTATCAATTTATTCATAATTCAACTCTTAAATTATCTTTATGAAAAAATTAGCAGTACTGGTTATTTTTTTAGTATGTTTTGTAGTAACTACATTTGCAGATTTACCAATTGTTGTGAGCTATCACAAGCATGGTTGTTTCCCTGGATGTGGTGATGTTCAGGTAACAACTGAGGAATGTTGGATTTGTGGTGAATGTCGACTATGTAAAAAGATTTCGTGTTCAGGAATGGGATTTCAAGGTTGTCCAAGTTCAATTGTCCAAGGTTCTGGTGTTTCAGGTTTTCAAGCAAATGCTTCAAATGACATGCTTGAATATGCATTAAATCAAATTGAAGCCGGAAATTATCAAGGTACTTATGGTGTTCAGTACTACAATACTGATACTGAAGAACTTTCTGTTTTTACAGTTGAGTGGAACAAAGTAGGAGTAGATGAGGATGAAGATGTTACAATTACTGTAACACAAGAAATTCTTTAATCTTGTTACATTTCATTTAATCGGAAGGAATGAAGATTTATATTCTTATCCTTCCGTTTTTTTTACAATTTTTATTAACCTAAATATGAAAGGAATTATTAGAAAATCATTTATTATATTTGTATGCTTTTGCCTTACGTTAGTATTCTCTTGTAATAGCCAAAATTTATCTCTTAAAGAAATAATTAATTTTAAAACGCATAATATTGAAACAGTCTCGAACCAAAAACTTTCATGTTTTGCGAATACTCTTTATTATTTAGATTATATTTCGCAAAGTACAAGCGATACTTTTTTAACATTTTCGCCAAAGAAGTTAAATTCAAAGATAACAATTGATTGGTATTTATTTATTTTGCCAATTAAAAATCCTCAAAATATTGATTCAATATTATTGTCTGACCTCAATTATTTTGACCTATCTCAAATCAGAAAGATTTGTTTGAATGATAAATATTTAGTTATTCTATCTAATGATAAAATTGAGGTATATAATATTCAGAATAATTTTCATCACATTAAATCACTTAATACAAGTGATTTGAATAATAATAAATTTACTGATTGTTCAATAATTGGTGACAATTTGTTTTTGTATCGATATTTTATGATTAAGAGAAATGATTCACCTGATATATGTATCTTTAAATATAACATTTTATCTGAGGAAAGCAAACTATGTTTAAAATATCCAATAAATAGAGATTACGCAATACAATCATTTTCAATGATATCAAACTCTCAATATATTGATTTCAATGAAGACGAAGAGGTTATTATTGGCAATCCAATTTATAATGAAGTAAAACTAATAGATCTAAGAAAAGAAAACGAAATTGATTTTGAGATATTCGATGAAAATAATGAAGAAAGAATTTCTATTTTACGTGAAGCAGACATCAAATATACACTATTTAATACTTATTCAGATCTTGAAATCGTTTTAAATGCCCAAACTGAGATGAATTCATTGAATAAAATTTTCATTGAAAATGCTTATATTTATGTATTCTATTTTATTTATGATTCAGGTTATAAACAACAAAGAATGGCATATAGAATATTTTTTAAAGAAAGTGATAAGTGGAAACAAATTATAAATGAAATTTTATATCCAGTTGACAGTGCAATAATCTTAGATTACAATAATTTTCCCAAAAGATTTTTTTCAAGTTCACCTGTTTTAACAAATAATGAGTTTGTTATTTCAATAGTAAACAATGTACCATTATCAATTTTTGGGATGCCTTATAATAATGCAATGGAGATTTTATTTTCTCCTATAAGTGGAGAGCAATTGAAAAAACGATCCATATTAATTTATCAGGTATTAAAATAGTTTTTTGATTAAATATCTAATTCGGAATCAATAATATTAGTCATAATCAGAAAGCCCGTTATTGTTTTGTACAAAAATAAATCACTTCATCCCTGAGAATACCAATCCTTTTCGCATTTTCAGATGAAAAAGATGCCGCATATTGATCTTCTATTACCTGAAAACCTGCTTTTTCCAGCCTCAATTTATAATCCCTGCCATACAATCTCGCATGGTCTTCCTGTCCGAATGCTTTCATTCTTTCTTCAGGTGTTGTAATTGAAAAATCCTCAAAAGTATTTTCTAATGAATAATCAATTGGCACCTGAATAATTCCCCATCCTCCTTTTTTCATCACCCTGAAAAGCTCAGATATGGCTTTATTATCGTCAGGCACATGTTCAAGGATATGTGAGCAAAAAATTACATCAAATTCATGATCTTTAAAAGGAAGTATAGTTATATCAGCTTCAATGATTTCGCCCCCATAGTTTTTTTCATATTTATCAGGATGCAGGTCGCAAGGCACATAGTCAAGCTTTGACATTTTATTGAAAAATTTATAAAAATATCTTTCCGGGGCAAAATGCAACAGTTTTTTAGGTCTAAAATCAAAAAAGTCAGTTTTTTCGTGCAGATAAATCCACATTAGCCGATGTCTTTCCATTGATTCACAGTTGGGGCATCTTGCATTTTCAATGATTTCAGAACCAAAATATGGAGCAAAACTTCTGAATTCATATTGACAGACAGGACATACTACTCCTTGACCTTTATAAACCTCAATTTCTTTTTGCTTTAGTTTTTGCCTGTTTTTCAGGTATAAGTTTAATGCATGATTTTTAATATGATCGTTATGCGTCATAAATATTTTTCTATATCTGGCGGGTTAAATCATTGGATTTCTTAGCATCATGAGGTGTATTCCCTCTTTTACCAAGTTTGTCAATGGTTTCCAAAACTTTTTGATAGCGCTGGTTTCGGATATATGGGGTATTGTCACCATTGTTTGTGCACCAGTCGCTCCAGTGAGGACCATTGGCAACAATATCCGGCATGGTATCAATCTTTTCATGTTTGGGATCAACTGCCAAAACCTTATTGCCTTTCACGCGTAATTCAAATTTTACTGGATACATACCCAGAGGTGCCTGACCATCAACATAGCATTTACTGACATTAAAAATCTCAACCATAGCAAAAGTCTTTTCAATGAAGCTGATAGTATCTTGAAGGTCTTTTTCTGTTTCTCCCGGAAATCCGACTATCAGGTTTACTGCGACTTGTATTCCAAAGCTATGACAATTTTTTACAATTTCAGATGCTGTGGCAACATCTGTATTTTTATTCATCAGATGTAAAACACGATCTGAACCACTCTCCAGTCCAAAATCAAGATTATAACAACCTGCAGACGACATCAATAACAGCATTTCAGCATCAAGTGTTCTATCGGGGCGGGCGTTACCACCCCATTTAATTTTAATTTTTTGGGAAATAAGAGTCTTACAAAATTCAGTAAGATGTTTTTTATCTCCATTTAAAGCAGAACATATAAAATTGATGTATTTTGCCTGGTATTTATCCATGGCAATTTTTATATTTCTTATCAGGTCATCAATAGTTCTGTTTCGATATGGCCGGTATCTGATTGTTTCCGAGCAAAATGCACATGCTCCCACACAACCCCGACTGAATTCTATCGGGATACCTCCTGATTTATACAGGCTCAGATTCAGGTTGTCAAAATTAATGTCTGGAATTAATGACAAATTTGTTTTTTGCCTGTAAGGTGTATAAATCAGGTAATAATTATCACCAGTATTTTCCCCGATAATTTTTTTTGTAATTCTCTTTAAATTAGCGACAGTAAAAAATTTTCTACGTTGTAAAAAGGCAGTACCGGGAAATCTTTTATCATTTAAATGTTCCTTAAAATTTCTGATAAATTCAGGAAGTGTTGCTTCAATTTCCCTGTAAAAAATATAATCAACCTTTGCCAGCCATTTATGATTATATTGATATTCTATAATATTATGTGTTGCCGGTCCTCCCAATAGTATCATTGCTTTTGGAAATATTTTTCTCAGTATTCCAATAATCTGACTGGTAAAGAGATAATTAGATTCAAATACTGAAAAGCCAAAAGTAGTATAATTATTTGCAATTAAGTCTTTAAGTTTTTGTATTACCAAAGATATTATTTCTTTTCCGGATTTTGTCTGTGATAAATCATTATTTTTCCAGAAAGGTGAAACATAAACGGAATCCCAGAATAATTCATGATCACGATTAAATGATTCTGAATATTTTTTTTCAAACTCATGGAGCAATTCAATATTCCAGTCGAAAGCCTTGCATTCTATTCCGTTTTGTCTGAAAATTTCAGCAACAGTTGTAATTCCCAGAGGTACAATCAGAGGGCTCCAGGGAGGTAAGAGAATTATGGCAGTTTTTCCAATAGTTTTATTCAAGATTCTAATTCAATCTGCAGTTCTAAACATTAAACAAAAAGTGAAGCTGATCGCCATCCTGCACAATATAATCTTTACCTACGACATGAAATTTTGCGTGGTCTTTACAAGCTTGCTCTGAGCCGTATTTGATATAGTCCTCGTATTTAATCATTTCTGCACGAATAAATCCGCGTTCAAAATCGGAGTGAATGACACCGGCAGCCTGTGGGGCTGTGCTGTTTTTAGACGTAGTCCAGGCTCTGACTTCTTTTTTACCTACTGTAAAAAAGGTAATCAGGTCGAGCAATTGAAAAGCAGAATGGATCAGACGATTTACACCCGGTTCGGATAGCCTGTACATTTCCATAAATTCATTTCTTTCATTTTCATCTTCAATTTCCCGTATATCTGATTCCAGACTACAATTCAAAATAAGAAGGTCAGCATTTTCTGATTTAATCGCTTCCTGAAGCTGTTGTGTATGCTGATTTCCTGAAATACCTGCTTCGTCAACATTTGCCACATAAAGTACTTTTTTTGAAGTAAGAAAACTGAAACTTTTAAGTGTTTTGTGTTCCTCATCTGTAAACTCCAAATCACGGATGAAGCCACCTGATTCTAAATGTAATTTAATTCTTTCAAGCAATTCAGTATTTTTAAGAATCAATTTATCGCCTCCTTTTGAGTTTTTTTTATTTCTTTCAATTGATTTTTCAACCACTTCCAGGTCTTTAAACTGAAGCTCAATATCTACTTCTTCTTTGTCCTTTACCGGATCAATTCGGTTATTGACATGTAAAACATTATCATCATCGAAGCAGCGGACAACATGTATTAAAGCCTCACAATGCCTTACCGAGTCAAGGAATTTATTGCCTAAACCTTCTCCTGAATGAGCACCACTGGCAATACCTGCGATATCAATGAATTCTATTGTGTTTGGAGTAGTTTTATACGGTTTTTCCATTTCGGAAAGTTTCATCAATCTTTGATCAGGAATATTTACAATGGCAATATTTGATTCAGTGGTGGTATAAGGAAAATTTTCCACAGGTACTCCTTTTCCGGTCAGTGCATTAAAAAGTGTTGATTTTCCGGCATTTGGCAAGCCGATAATTCCGCAAAGCAAGGTCATAACATGATTATTATTTTGGTGCAAAGGTAAGTTACAGAAAACTATCGATCATGAAACTTTTCTATACTGAACGAATCTCCAATAAACAAGTAACCATTCGGACTAAATTACTATTTTATAATTATTGACTGTTTTTCCATTAATTTCCAGTCAGAGCCACTCGAAGAGAACTAAGAACTATATAGATATTGTTGGTGGTGATGCTGAATCCTTTCAAGGGTACTAAGTCGGGAAGAATTGTGACCCATCACAACGGAGACTTGGTCGGAAATAAACGGTATTTTTTTTTGTCTTTTTCTATAATAATTATGAATTTTGTGTGCTCGTAAATTTACTTTTTAACTTAAAATTTATGTCAGAATTATTGCAACTTGAACCAAATCTGGTTTGGAAATATTTCTATGAGATCACCCGTGTACCTCGCCCATCAAAAAAAGAAAAAAAAATTATAGCTTACCTTGAAAATTTTGCTCACAGCAATGGTTTTGCATATAAAAAAGATGAAGCAGGAAACATTGTGATAATAAAAGAAGCAACAAAAGGCTATGAAAATCATAAGACAGTTGTGCTGCAGAGTCACATGGATATGGTTTGCGAGAAAAACACTGATAAAATTTTTGATTTTGAAAACGACCCGATAGAAACTATTGTTGAAGGAGATTGGGTCATGGCAAACGGTACAACTCTGGGAGGTGATGATGGTATTGGAATGGCAGTTGAACTTGCACTTTTAATGGATAACACCATTTCACATCCAAAACTGGAATGCCTGTTTACTGTGGATGAGGAAACAGGCTTAACAGGAGCTTTCGCACTAAAACCTGGCTTTGTAAGCGGTAAAACTTTGATTAATCTTGATTCTGAAGATTGGGGTGATGTGTTTATAGGGTGTGCCGGTGGACGAGATACAAAAGGATGGTTTGAACTAAAAACTGAACATGCGTCAAACTCTTTGAAAACAATAAGAATTGATGTTAAAGGTTTGCTGGGTGGGCATTCAGGCGATGATATTCATAAAGGAAGAGGTAACTCTATTAAAATCATTACACGCTTATTATGGAAACTTAGCAAACAATATAATGTCAGATTAAACAGAATTGAAGGAGGAAATTTAAGGAATGCTATTCCTCGTGAAGCATATGCTGTGATACTATTTAACCCTGAAAATGAAAAAGAAATATTTTCAGAAATTGAGGGTTTTAACAAAGAAATAAAAAATGAATTTTCTGTAACTGCTCCTGATTTGGTTGTTTCCTGCCAGCTATCAGATAATGCACATACCATGCTTGATCATTATCTTCAACTAAGGTTACTGAGTACACTGTATGCCTGCCCTCATGGAGAAATGGTTTGGAGTCAAACAATGCCCGGTTTGGTAGAAACTTCAACAAATCTTGCTTCAGTAAAATTTACAGAAGATAAAATAGAAATTGGTACAAGCCAGAGAAGTTCAATAGATTCAGCTTTATCGGGCATGGTCAATATGGTACAGAGTGTATTTATGCTGGCAGGAGCAAAGTACGAGTCGGGGGATGGTTATCCGGGTTGGGAACCAAAACTGGATAGCCCTTTGCTTGAGGTTACCAAAAAATCGTTTAAAAAACTGTTTGGCAAGGAACCTGTAGTTCGTGCGATACATGCAGGTTTGGAATGCGGTATCATTGGTAAAAACTTTGAAGGGATGGATATGATTTCCATTGGACCTGATGTGAAAGAAGTTCATTCACCAAATGAAAAAATGAGTATTCCGACAGTAAAATATTTCTGGGAACTATTGATTGACATTCTGAAATCTATATAACCAGTATTTCATTTTGCCATTGGCAGTCATGAAGCTGGATAATTGACGAATTTCATTGCTACCAAGCTGCCAGGTTATTATTTCCCTTTGTAGTTATATCAAAATTCCTTTATATTTGAACTTAAAATATTGTATGATGGATAAACAAAAATTGAATATTAACACTTTAAAAGTCATATTTTGGGGACTTTTGTTTTCTCAAGTTATGTTTTATTTGATAGCTAATTTAGTTGTTATAACCAATGATTATCATGTTTCAGCAACAACCGACAAAATTATGAATATTTTAGCTCCTCTTGTTATCATATTATCAGTGTTGGCAGGTTTGTTACTTAATGTTTTCAGTGCACAGAAACTTCGTCAACTCAACGATCCAAATGAAAAAATCAGACGATTTAGCAGTAATAATATCATTGGCTGGGCTTGTATTGAAGGCTCAGTGCTGATGAATATTATAGCATTTCTGATAACAGGACATCATTTTTTTCAGATTTCTGCTTTAATAATGATTTTATTTTTCCTTGTGACAATTCCTACTACAGGTCGTGTGGCTTTTGCATTAAATCTATCTGAGTCTGATTTGGAAACTTTAAAATAAAGCTGTTTATACATTTTCATAAAACCTTTATTTTTGCCTCTGAAAATTTTATTAAAACAGAGGATATGAATTTAAAAGATATTGTTGCCATTAAAGGAAAAGCTGAACTTTTCAGGGTAATGTCAAAATCACCCAAAGGAATCATTGTTGAAACACTTAATGATAATAGAAGTAAATTTAAAGTTCATCCAAACCTTCAGGTACTTGTGTTAAATGATATTACTATTTATCCAAACGATAACAATGATATATATTTACGGGACTTATTTTACAAAATATATCAAAAAGAAAAACTAACTATCACAATTGATCAGAATTCTTCTCCTGAAAGCATAAAACAATATTTCAAAAGTATAGCACCAAATTATGATGAAGAGCGTGTTTACATGTCGGATATGAAGAAAATGCTGAAATGGTATAAAAATATTGCAGAATTTTATCCCCAGATACTTGAAGAACTGAAGCCTGAAACAATAGAGGATGAAAAACAAACTCCGAGTGTACCTGGAATATCAGAAGTTGTTGAAGATGTTAAAGAAGAAAAACCTGTAAAACCTACACCTAAAAAGAAACCTGCAAAACCAAAGCAGGAGAAATGACAATCAATTGGCTTTTTAACCATTTATCATCATGAAAATTATTTGTGTAGGTCGAAATTATGTTAAACATATTCATGAATTGAAGAATACTGTGTTAGATGAGCCTGCTATTTTTTTAAAACCTGAAACATCGCTTCTTACAACTGGTAAATTCTGCATCCCTGATTTTTCTTCTGAGATACATCATGAAGTAGAGCTCGTTTACAGGATTGGTAAGACGATTAAAAATACAATTGTTAAAAATGCTTTAGACTTTGTTGATGCAATAACAGTTGGTCTTGATTTTACGGCACGTGATGTTCAGGACAAGCTGAAAGATAGAAGATTGAGTTGGGAGTTGTCAAAAGCCTTTGACAATGCTGCTTGTCTGGGTGAATTTATTCCTGTTGCTATGTACACTGATTTGAATAATATAAATTTCAGACTTGAAATAAATCAAAAAGTTGTTCAACAGGGTAACTCAAAATATATGATTTTTTCAATTGAACATATTTTGTCATATGTAAGCAAATACATTACAATTTATCCTGGTGACGTTGTTTTTACCGGCACACCGGAAGGTGTTGGTAAAGTAGCCAAAGGTGACTTATTAACAGCATATTTGTTTGATCAAAAGTTAATTGAACTTAATATCGATGCCTGACAAAGTCCTTTTATTCATACTCTTATTATTTACAGGGTTACATTTGAATGGTCAGGTTCCAAAGCTAACTGTTTTAAATCCTCCTGTAACAATCCCTGTATTTGTTTCCGGCAGTTTCAGTGAACTAAGAAATAATCATTTTCATGGAGGGATAGATATACGTACAAACAGTGTTGCTGGATTACCAATAGTAGCACCGGCAGATGGTTATGCCTCTAAAATTACCATCGAAGCAGGAAATTATGGTAAAACGCTCTACATCGAGCATCCTGATGGGCTTACTACCGTTTATGCTCATTTGCAGCATTTCAATAAAGAACTTGATGAATACCTGAAGAATGAACAATACAGGCTTAAAAGCTATGAAGTTGAATTAGATATTCCAAAAGCTAAGTTTAGTTATAAAACAGGTGATACTATTGCATTTAGTGGAAATAGTGGAGCATCACGATCGCCTCACTTACACTTTGAAGTCAGGCAAAGCCAGAGCAACTGGGTTATAAATCCACTTTTATTTGGTATCAGTCCGGAAGATAAAATTGCTCCGGTAGTTACAGGTTTACGCTTATACCCCATTGGTGAACATAGTGCTATACAGATTGAATACAAAGGACAAAAATCAAATTACACTAAAAATTATTTTGAGCCTGTATCACTACGCTTGTATAAGAGCAACGGTATTTATAAACTTTATGGAATAAATATGGTTAAGCTGACAGGAAAAATGGGTGTAGCAATAGAATGTTTCGATCAAATGAATGGTTGTGGAAATGTGCTTGATATTTATAAGGCGATACTTAAAATTGATGGCAATGAAGTTTTTATTCAGGAACGAAAAATGTTTAGCCTTGATGATACTCGCTACATAAATGCTCATTGGGATTATGTTCAGAAACTTTATCATGGCAGAAAATTTCAAAGGTTATTTTTATTACCCAACAACAAAATATCGTTTTATGAAAATGTTAAAAATAATGGTTTAATTGAGATCAACAAAAATGATACAGCGGATATTGAAATTGGTATCTATGACTTTAATTCAAATGGCTCAATAATCAGCTTTAAAGCCTGCAAGGCTGTTATTAAACAAGAATTATTTCCCAAAAATACGGATACTACCTATCAGAAATTGTTTTATTATGATAAAGTTAATTATTATTCAACGTCAAATATCGAATTACTATTTCCTGAAGGTTCATTTTATGAAAACCTGAAATTTCATTATAAACAATTACCCAAAAAGTCAAGGTCATATTCTGAGATTCATAAAATACATCATGCCGATATCCCGTTGCAATATCCTTTCACAATTCGGATAAAAGTTCATAATCTGCCTCAAAGACTTCAGCAAAAAGCATTGCTTGCTGAAAATTTTGGTGAAGGATACAGGTCGATAGGTGGTGAATATAAAAATGGCTGGGTTGAGGCAAAAGCAAAATCATTTGGAAATTATACTGTTGTTGTTGACACTGTAGCACCATCGGTACACCCTGTTAACATTGCTAATGGCTCAAATCTAAGGTATAGCAAGGATATCAGAATTAGCATCGGTGACTATTTATCGGGAATAAAAAATTATAATGCCTGGATTGATGATAAATGGGTATTAATGGAATATGATCAGAAAAAAAATTTACTGACTTACTTTTTCGAATTCGAACCGACACAAACTGAACATTCTTTTAAAATAATTGTTACAGATAAAAAGGATAATTCAAAGGAAATAAATTTAAAATTTTTCAGGTAAAAAGCTATGACACATTTAGAAATAGGAGACAAGGCACCATTGTTCAGTGCTTTTAATCAGGATAATAAGATGGTAAATTTAACAGATTTTTCAGGTAAAAAAATAGTAATTTACTTCTATCCGAAAGATGATACTCCTGGTTGTACAGCTGAAGCATGTAATATCAGGGACAATTATCATTCATTTATTAAAAGGGGATATGTTGTGTTAGGTGTGAGTGTTGATTCAGTAAAAAGCCATAAAAAATTTACTGAAAAATACCAATTACCATTCGATCTGCTTGCCGACACTGAAAAAAGCATTGTAGAAAGTTATGGGGTATGGGGCGAAAAAAAAATGTATGGCAGAAGCTATTTCGGTACGAAAAGAGAAACTTTCATCATTGATGAAAAAGGATTTATTGAAGATATTATTAGACAGGTTGACACTAAAAATCACACATCGCAGATTCTTAAATGATGAGTAGCAGATTTGCTATTTTAAAACGATGTGGATGGTAATTGTACCACTACTTTTACAGTACCCGGAGTAATTCCTTCAAAATAGAAATTTCCCTTAGCATCAGTAACTGTTGCAGCTATTTGCTCATTCATTGTATTATAAAAATGCACATCTGACGATTTCACAGCTTTATTTCCTATCTGTATTTTACCACCAATATTGTTATTTGCAGAACTTACCTGTAATCCTTCAAAAATAATTTCATAGTTATCAGGCTCAATACTTTCAAACACAAAATTACCTTTGATATCGGTTTTAGTATTGGCAACAATCTCACTGCCAGGTACTCTTTTTAATGAAACATCAATGTCTTTAATAGCTGTTCCTGATATAGTTAAAGTCCCTCTGACAGCAGGTTTTTCAGCCGGCATAAATGCCATCAGTGCTATCATCATTACAATACTTAGCTTTTTCATACATCTTTATTTATTTGTTCCTGATAAAAATTTTAAATCTCTGTTGTTCATCACTGCATATAATATTAAGGAAATAGATACCATCTGTTAATTCCGGCAGTTGTATGCTCTGATTTAATAACTGGTCATTGACCATGAATCTTGCAATGATTTTTCCTCTTATATCAGTCAATTGCATCTGGTAGTTTCCTTTGTTTAATCCTGTAATGGTAATTTTACCATCAGAAGGATTAGGATAAATCTTAACCAAGTGTTCACTACTATTTCCTTTAATTGTATTAACAACATTGATTGTTTCGTACTTAAAATTCGAACCACAGGCATTATAGGTACCAAGGGTTACAGTGATAGAACCTGTTTTATTGTACTTGTGAGTAGTATGATAATTTAATGTATCGGTTGTACCATCACCAAATGCCCATATAAACTTATTGTAATTTGATGAAGCGTTGTTGAACTTATAGTACAATCCTGAGTCAGCAAAGGTAAATCCGGATACAGGAGGTCCGTTATCAATGATTGCATAAACAGGTACACGTATGCTTCGGCAACTGTCAAGGTCAGTTAATTCCCAATCGTACAAAAAGTAATAATAACCAAAAGTTCCCGATGTGTTTCCTGTAATGCTCACTATACCTGGTATTTCATAAGGATAAACTGCAGATGAAAAATGCCTGAAAAGGCTGCAATTGTTTGTCAGTACCAATCGATAACCTTCGCCAGCAGGAATATTGAAATCAAGTTCAACTCTGCTTTGACCATTTGGAATGTTAACAGTTTTTGTGGCAATGGTTGTTCCACTACTGTTTTTCAGGTTAATTGTTCTGTCTTTTTGCCCGTTTGCAAAAACAAGGACTGATTTTAATACCAATGGTTGATAGCAATTAAACACCAGTCCATATTCAGATGGATTGTTATAGGTTGAGCCATTTCCGGAAGGATTTTCAATTCCTACATGAAAAACTGAGGCATTTCTTTGAACATAGTAAGTTTTGTTGCAACTGATTGCCGGAGTAATATATCTTTTGCCTTTACCTAACATAACACCATCTGCAATAGTGTCAAACCATTCAGGAGTACCAATGCAATTGGCCTTCAAAATAGCCACTCCATTTTGGCAGGTATGACCGTCAAAGGTTTCAGGCGGGTCTGGAAATACTACTTTTACATACTTTTCTTTTTTGGTAGTGTCAGTGCCAAACGCATTATTTACTATCAGTGATATATCATATTCACCGTTTTTGTTATAATAGTGTGTTGGTTCGTTGGCAGTTGAAGTATCACCGTCACCAAAACGCCATAAAAATGAATTGGGATTGTTTCTTGATATATTAATAAATTTTAAATTTCCACTACAACTTTCCTCAGTCGAAACGAGAAAATCAGCAATGGGAGCTACATTTTGATGATCACAATAAAAATACACTTCAAAACCATCTTTTTGAATACTACTATTTGTACGTTGTCTGATAGTAATTGAACTGCCTGTTGATGTTATTTTTCCTCCATTTGGAAGTTGATTGCCAGAAAATGAGCCTATTACAGGTGATGTTGTTGTTGGACCATCATAAATAATAATGCTGTCTTTTCCACTATCAAAATTAAAATTAAGGAATTGCAGACTTACTGTTTTTGCCCCTGTGGGTGATATCACAGTTTTTCCATCAGTATTATTCGAGTAAACATCTTTTCCACCATTATCGTATAAATAGCCATTGCATATTTTTATAGTAGAGGTGCCACTGGTTAAACTGTTAAACCTGCAATCATTATCTATTATTATATCATGTTGATAGGTGCTTTTACCGGCACTACCATCAACTGTCAGTGTAACAGTTTTTGTTCCTCCTATTGCAAAAATGACCTTGTGCGGGCCTGCGCCAGTTGCTGTTGATGGCAGAGCGTCAGGTCCAAAGTCCCAGCTATAAGTACTAATAGTTCCAATCGATTTATTTGTAAAAGTTATTTGATTATCAACGCAGTAAACTTCGTTGCCAATGCTAAATTTTGCTTTAGGACAACCACCAACAACAGGGATGGATGCAAGATAGGGTGCGTAGTTATGTTTTGAAATAGTAAGTATAGCATTTTGAGCAGCTAAGGGAGGAAAAGTCAATGTGCAGTTACCATTAACAAGATTGCCTTTGGCAATAAATTCACCATCGGCTACCAATGTAACCAATCCATCATTTAAGCTGCAATTTGTTATCTGGAAAGAAGTGGAATTACATATTATTGTATCATCATGTGTTACAGCGGTAATTTTTTGAGGAATACTTGTCCATATCTTCATGGCAGGGTCTCCGAAATAATGAAATAGTTCGTAGGTATATTTGTCAGTTCCCCAGGTTTCTGTCATTCGTAATAATCCCTGGTTTAATACATCACCCATTGTAAATATATCATTGTGTGGTGTTACTTTAGGATTTTTAATACCACCTGTACCTGTAAACTTTGCTACTAAACCAGGATTAGACCAGATAGCATCAAACATGCCTAACGACAGGGCATCATTAAAACCACTATAGCTATAATAAGCTGCCCCCACAACTCCAGCAGCACCACCATTGGTATGACGAAGAAATGCTTCAGCAAAACATTCACTTACCTGAAATTCACCGGTATGACAATTTATGCTGAAAATTATAGGTAATTTGTTTGAATTGCTTAACAAAGATTTTACATCTGAAGTCATAAATTGTGGCATGTGCCATCCAGTACCACCTGCATAACCATGATCGCGATGTAAAACATAAACAACACCGTTATTTATTGATGCTGCAATATCGGTTTTGCTTCCATCCCATTTAAAAACAGGTTTTTTTAGATTTGAATCCAGGGGCTCACCATTAGCAAATAAATCTTTATTCCAGTACAATGGAGTAACTGCTGATTCTGTAGCATAAACACGTTGAACATTAATATCGGTATTATCTTCAATATATTTTTTTACTTCTTCACTGGTCAAAGAAAAGCGTCTGTCAGCATAGCCATCACGATTATCGTCCTGAAACTGGGCACAATTCAGTCCTGTTGTGAAAAATGATGAATCTTTTACAGGAAAACGCTCATAGTTAATGATTTTCTTAACAACATTATCAGCACTTGTAGCTGAATTGACTGAGATACGACCATGGGCAATATCAGGATAATAGTCGCCAGGTCCATCAAAGCAAGCATAATATCTGTCGGAAGCAAATTTTGCACTGGTGGGAGCATAAAGGTTTTCTCCGGGAACATCTTCATTGTCACCAATGATAACAAAGTATTCTGGTTTAGGATTATATCTTTTATATCTATCAGAAATCTCTTTTTTAACCTGCTGGCTTGTCCAACTTGAACGGCTAATAATTTCTACTGAATATCCTAATTGTTGTTTCCACTGTGCTAAACTATCGGCTGCTTTTTGATACTTTGAGTGCGTGATAATCAGATAATTTTTTGATTCGACAGAATCCCGGTAAATATTATTCTCGTATTTGATTTTTTCAATTGCTTCACTAAGTATTTGTTTATTTAGTACAATATTTTGCAATGATTGTAATGCAGTTAAACCACTACCTTTTGATACATTGACTTTTTTCCCGCCAAAACGAATAGAATACTTGATTTTAGTATATGCTTTTAATTCTTTTTTCAAAGGGTTATACTCGAATGGGCAAATCTGGATAACAGCAAGATGATTTCCCCTTATTATCGGAGTTTCAATAAGTGAAACAAGGTTTTCAGGGTATTTAGTGTCTGATGTATAAAATTCTTCATCAAATTCAAATTCAGGTTCCGGGTCACCATAACGGTCTGTTGCAGGCCTGAGGGCTGGCATTACAAGGATATTTTCAAGAATAACAAATTCACTTTCTACAATATTAATTTCTATTTCTGCATCTGAAGGTATAAGAATGATGTCATTGTGAGCAGGAAGGCAGGGTTTTCCAATATTTTTTAAAAAACCAAAATCAGCATACGATACCTGACTAAAAACCTTTTCGTTGATTATTTTTTCAGTAATATTCATTTCAGGGAATAAATATTCTGTTGTTGTTTCTCCACCATATAATTCTGTCAATTCCCTTTCTATTACCTTATCGTTCTGAATGATAAGTTGTGCATTAGAATTTGGTAATAAAAAAAGTATAAACAGAGGTAGTAAAATTAATTTTTTAGCCATAGGTAATAACTTTGAGGTATTTAATTCTGCCTGCTAAATTACAAATTTATTAAACAGAATAATAATATTGATGTTGACGGGTGAAAATAATAATTTCACCTTGTGTTTACCAACAGGGGGTAAATAATTGATAATTTAATAAAAAAGAAAGATTTAAGAAATCTAAAATTCATCATCCTCAATTTCCATCTCTTCAGGGTCATCTTCATGACTTAAGTTTTCAACGTCACTGTGTCCCCTGTCCTGATAGGTTTTTCTGAATTTATTACTGTTGTCGCTTGAGCGTTTGTAATACTTAATAAATCCAAATAATAATTTTTTAGAGGTATTGAGTAATTCAGTCATTTCGTCTAAAATCTGATCAGAAATGTAATCAAGTTTGTGAGCAAGAAAAACATGAGATTCTACTTCATAAATAAGGTCTCTGGCACGAAACAAATGTTTTAACGATTCTTTACCATGTTTGCGACTTGCAGCAACTGAAATGTTAGCGGGAACATTAGCTACTGTTCTTCTGAGTAACACAGCCAATCCTGCATTGCCTTCTTCCCCAAAGTTATTTGCGATTTGAAACGATCGTTTGGCAAGTTCCATGGCTGCTTTCCAAACTTCCAGTTCTGTTATTTGCATCATTACTGTCATAATTGTAGCTTTAATTATTTATTAAAAAAAGGCATTTTAACTACTTTTGCTTTTAAAAGCTTGTTTCTTACAGCTATATTTATTTCTGTGTCTGGTTTCGCATAATCTGAATCAACATATCCCATTGCAATGTTCTTTCCAGTAAAAGGAGAATTTGTTCCTGATGTAATTTCTCCAATAATTTTTTGGTCAGAATTTAATATTTCCATGTGTTGGCGAGGAATTCCCCTGTCAATCATTTCAATGCCGACAAGTTTCTTTTTGGGTCCTTCAGTTTTTATTTTGAGATGATAATTTTTCATTATAAAATCTTTATTAAAGCTGGTGATCCATCCCAGTCCTGCTTCAATAGGGGAGCTTGTATCATTAATATCATTACCATAAAGGCAAAAGCCTGCTTCAAGCCTTAGGGTGTCTCTGGCACCCAGTCCGATAGGTTTTAAACCTGTTTTCCCTGCATCCTTAAAAAATAAATCCCATATTTTGGGCATATCTTCATTTTTTGTATAAATTTCAAATCCCCCTGAACCAGTATAACCTGTGGTTGAAATTATAACATCTTTTATTCCGGCAAATTCAGTAATTATAAAAGTATAATAAACCATATCTGATAAATTTGCCTGAGTATAAGGTTGAAGGACTTTAATTGCTTCAGGACCCTGTACTGCAACCTGTGCTATACCATCGGAAATATTGGTCAGTTTAACATTGAAACTTCCTTTGTTTTTATTCACCCAAGCCCAGTCTTTTTCAATATTGGCTGCATTAACAACCAAAAGATAACTGTTTTCAGCTTTCATATATACCAATAAGTCATCAACAATACCACCTTGATCGTTTGGAAAACAACTGTACTGAACTTTCCCTGGAAAAAGCTTTGCAACATCATTTGATGTTATGTATTGTAAAAAAGAAAGTGCATCAGGGCCTATAACTTCAAATTCACCCATGTGTGAGACATCAAAAATACCGCAATTATTTCTTACGGCATTATGTTCATCTACGATTCCTGAATAATAAACAGGCATGTTGTAGCCAGCAAATTCTATCATTTTTGCTCCTAATTCAATGTGTTTGTCAGTTAATGCTGTCGTTTTCATTTTGAAATTGATATTATTTTTTTGCAAATTTATAATTTTTTGAAAATAGTTAATAAAAATTTTAGTTGTTAGGTTGATTTATTTCTAATCCTCTTTATTTTACTGTATATTAGTTAAAAAAATAAATACATTCTTTTAATTGAAGACATATTGTAGTTGTCATTCAATTCCGTTCCTATTAAAAAGGTTTTAATTTGAATGCTTATTGATTGCTTAATATTTTAAGAAGTACCTGAATGGAATATCCATATTAATTAAATGTAGTAAAAAACCACCTTATGTTAATCGCTTTAATGCCTGCCAGTATTTATCAGGGATATCTCCCTGACTGGCTTGTTCATAATCTTTGAAACTGCAAGGTATTATTTCATTACTTTCAAAATTAGGGTCTTTAATAGGTATTTCCATCCACCAGCGATTTGTTTTTCTGCTTTTATAGAAAGTGATTGGATTTGAATTTAAATTATTTGTAGTGATATATTTAATAAAATTAATGTCATCGCCAATTTGAATTTCATTAAACCGATGAATGACACCATCAGTAAAATACCATATCATTTGAGCAATTAATCGTGCTGTTTGCTCATGATGATCAAAGTGATGAGTGTAGTTATATATTCCTATAGATGATAACTTATCGCTTAAACCCGCAAAACGTGCCAGTTTACAAGCTTCTTCAGAGTAAAATCCACTTGGTGAAGGATTAAATGTGCCTGGAGCATCTCCTTGTCTGACTGATGAAATATCAATACTCAGGAAATCTGTATTTCTTAAAATAGGTTCAGTTTCATCAATAGAATCTCTGATTTTACCTAATCGCATCGTTTCAAAATAGAAATTATCCATCATTTTTAGGGCAGAAGAGTCACATAAATAGTTCTGAATGCCCATAAGGCTTAAGTTAAAAAGATATGAAGGGTCCCGTATAAGTATTCTTGATAAATAGTTATCAGAATAGACTTCTTTATGTTCGTCAAAATATAAATCAATTCGTTGGTCAATACAGGTCATATTAACATATTTTTTTAAATATTCGTATGCCAGATACTGACTAAAAGTGACATCCTGATTGTTTGAAATAATGACAGGAATAATTCCTTGCGAAATCAACTCACTGAGTGCATAACCAAATTTTTCAAAAATCTTGACATCGGTACTCTCAAATAAGAAATTACCAAGGTCAGCGATAATTTTTGCATATTCCTTTTTCGTATAAGAATATAAGTGATTCCTGATTAGATTCGCTTCAAAGTCTGATTTTTCATTAACAACAGAAATAATGGCTATCTTTTTCCCTATCAGGTTAGGAAAATCTCTGTCGTGGATATTCAAATTATGCATCCAGCAATCGTTTGTAAATATATCAACATTGAGTTCTTCTTTAATATTGACAGGCAGAAATAATTCATTGAAATTCATAAGAAATAAAATTATTCAGCAAAGCTACTATCAGTAATATTCTATTGGTTTATTAATTATACACACTACTAATGTCAGTGATAATTGGTTTAATTTTGTTGAAAATTTCAAAATTAAGATATGCTGCTATTGACAGGTTCTACTGGTTTTACAGGTTCGTATTTACTTTATGAACTAATAAAAAACAAGTATCAGGTAAGGGCAATGAAGCGCGAAAAAAGTAATTTCAGGCAAATAGAACTTGCGTATAATGTAATGAATAAAAATTCAGGCTCAGGGTATGAAGAATACTTAAAAAAAATACAATGGATAGATGGTAGTTTTACTGACATATCAAGCCTTGATGAAGTAACAGAAGGTGTTGACGAAATTCTTCATTGCGGTGCTTATGTAAGTTTTAACAGGAAAGAAAAACAGGCGTTGTATAAAACAAATGTAGAAGGCACATCAAATTTGTTAAATCTGGCTATTAAAAAGGGAATTTCAAAGTTCCATTTTGTAAGTTCCATAGCAGCCTTGGACAGAGACCAGAATAATTATTCAAATGAAGAAATGTTTCCAGTAAACAAAAAATTTTCATCAGCATATTCACACAGCAAGTATTTGGCAGAAATGGAGGTTTGGCGTGCTTACAACGAAGGGCTGAAGGGTGTGATTGTAAATCCAGGTGTAATTTTAGGCCCTGTGATTGAAACACATAGTATAAACAAAATAATGCGAATGATTGAAAGAGGATTTAAATTTTATACAGAAGGTGTCAATGGATACGTTGATGTAAGAGATGTAGCCTCATTTACCACAGATTTAATAATGAATGAAAACAATTACTGTCAAAGATATTTGCTTGTTTCAGAAAATATATCTTACAAGGAATTATTTAACATGATGGCTGCATCACTTGGTGTAAAATCTCCGTCTATAAAAGCACCAGTTTCCCTGGCAAAATTAATTGCTGTAATTGACCAACTCAGGTCAGAAATTACTGGCAAAGATCCTATGATTACTAAGGAATTGGTGACTCTTATTAAATCAGTATATCATTATGACAGCACTAAAGTAAAAACAAAATTAAATCGCATGTTTATTCCAATAATAAAATCAATAAATGAGATGGCTGCTTTAAGCAGCAAAGAAGATGGAATTTAAATTATTTTCAACATATTCTCCTCAGGGTGATCAACCTGAAGCCATTGAACAACTTGTAAAAGGAGTGAATAATGGTGAAAAATATCAGGTTTTATTAGGTGTCACAGGTTCTGGTAAAACATTTACTATGGCCAATGTTATTGAGCAGCTTCAAAGACCGGTTTTGGTTTTAAGTCATAATAAAACACTGGTTGCTCAGCTTTTTGGAGAATTTAAACAGTTTTTTCCTGAAAATGCTGTTGAGTATTTTGTCAGTTATTATGACTATTATCAGCCTGAAGCTTACTTGCCTCATTCCGATACTTATATCGAAAAGGATTTAAGCATTAATGCTGAAATAGAAAAACTAAGACTACGTGCCACTTCTTCATTATTGTCGGGCAGGAGAGATGTGATTGTTGTGGCATCGGTATCGTGCATTTATGGCATCGGAAATCCTGAAACATTCAGAAATGCTACTATTTTATTACAAAAAAACCAGTTTATTGATAGAAAGGAATTACTGCATCGCTTGGTTGACAGTTTATATGCCCGTACCAGTGCTGAGTTAAACAATGGTACTTTCAGGGTTTCGGGAGAGGTCATCGATATTTTTCCAACTTATTCTGAAACAGCCTACCGTATCGTGTTTTTCGACAGACAAATAGAAATGATTCAGCACATTGAACCAAAAAGCGGGAGAAGAATTGAAGAACTGGACAGTTTGATTGTTTATCCTGCAAACTTATTTGTCACTCCTCCTGAGATGATGGATATAGCAACAAGAGAGATAAAAGCCGATATGATCAGGCAATGCAATCTGTTTAATCTTGAAGGTAAGTTGCTGGAAGAAAAAAGACTTGAAGAAAGAGTAAACCTTGACCTTGAAATGATAAAGGAACTTGGCTATTGCAATGGTATTGAAAATTATTCACGATATTTTGACAGGCGAAAACCTGGTGAACGCCCTTTTTGTCTGCTTGATTATTTCCCTGACGATTATCTGATGATTATTGACGAAAGTCATGTTACTATGCCACAGGTGAGAGGAATGAGTGGCGGTGACAGGGCACGAAAAAAAGTGTTGGTAGAATATGGTTTCAGGTTACCGGCTGCTTTAGACAACCGTCCTTTGAGCCCCGATGAGTTTGAATTGATGCAGAATCAGGTAATTTTTGTAAGTGCCACCCCTGGAATTTATGAACTGGAAAAAACAGGAGGAGTAATTGTAGAGCAGGTAGTACGCCCTACCGGATTGTTAGACCCTTTGATTGAGATAAGGCCATGCCAGAACCAAATTGATGATCTGCTTGATGAAATTGATGAAAGAGTGAAAGCTGGCGAAAGAGTTTTGGTTACTACATTAACCAAACGAATGTCAGAAGAATTAAGCAAGTATCTTTTAAACCTTAATATAAGAGCAAAATATCTTCATTCAGAGATAGATGTATTGGAACGTATTGAGATTTTACGTGACCTGCGACTTGGCAAATTTGATGTGCTGGTAGGCATTAATTTGCTGCGTGAAGGTCTGGATTTGCCTGAAGTATCGTTGGTAGCCATACTGGATGCTGATAAAGAAGGGTTTTTACGGTCAGAAACCTCAATGACACAAACAGCAGGTCGTGCAGCACGTAATATCAATGGAAAAGTGATTATGTATGCTGATAAAATAACAGGCAGTATGCAACGCACTATTGATGAAACCAACCGAAGACGCGAAAAACAGGTAAATTATAACGCAGCTAATAAAATTACACCTAAATCTATAAAGAAAACGATAGAAGAAATATTGAAACAAACCACTGTAGTTGATTCTTCAAAAGTAACCCGGCTAAATTACGATTTTTCAGAGCAGATCAATCTTGTGGCAGAACCCATAGTTAATGTTATGAATAAAACACAGCTTGAGAATGCTATAACCACTACAGAGAAAAAGATGAAACAGGCAGCCAAACAACTAGATTTTATCCTTGCTGCACAATACAGGGATGAACTGTTTGAATTGAAAAGAATTTTTAAAGAGAAATTCTAATCATTGACCTATAATTACATTTCTGTCAACTGCCTTGTAATGACCAACCCTGTTGCCTCCTGCACTTGTGCCATTTTCAAGTATTGTCCTGAATTCTCTGTTCATGGTCATCAAACCAGCCCCAGTACCAAGTTTTTGTAATTGGTTTAACGGAAAAATGATGCTTTTTGCATACTGATTATTTGTAATAATAGTCTGCAAATCATTTTGTTTGGTGCCTTTTATAAAAACAGTAATTGCTTCATTGGCAGCAAGGCTATCGCCTGTCCAGAACATTTCATAAGCTGCAGTAACAGGCAGCGTATCAAGGTCGGCAGGGAAACCAACGGGAGATAATATTGTAACCTGATTCTTGAAAGTGTCATTATCAAGGTCAATATACTGAAAAATACCCTGATTGGTGTAGCCGGAAATTTGCTTTTCATAATATGCTAAAGCAGGCTTAAATGAAAGCAGCTCTCCTTCAAAACGTACTTCTGCAGGTGTTTTTAATTCTAACAGAGTACCTGTAGCATTGCTGAATTTAAATACTGCACGTGCATAAGTAATATCTTTGTTGGCATCATAATGAAGGGTGTATTCTGCCCATATTTTATCCTGATTGACATTGTCAGAAGTTTCTCGCTGACAATTTGAAATGAATAACATTGTTGAAAATGCTATTAAAATGAGAAAAATATTGGTTTTCATACGCACAAAATTTATTATGTTTAAAAACAAATGTAATAATAAAGTTGCTTTTAATCAAAAATTTGATTACATAATTAAAATGTTGCATTATTAGTTTGATATATCTGATGCACTTTGAGAGCATTTAAAGTAGCTGTTAACTAAATAAACCACTTTAACTTCAGATAATTAGCTCAATGAATCAAATATTAGATCCTGTTTATAAATCAAATTGCACCATTCAGCAATCTTCAATCTTAACTTATCTAACAAATAACAATTCTCTGTACTTTGGTAACGGCCATAACTCATCATCAACGATCAGCTCCAGTTCATCAATATGTTCTCTGATTGAGTCAAGGTAGGGTTTAACTTGCTCGGAATATGATTTAGCTTTTTCAACAATATCTTCCATATTATTGGCAGTTTTGCGTGCTTCAATCATTTCATCGGTCTGTCTTTTAATAGCTGAAATATGATTAGAAATGGCCGCGATAGTTTCTTTTTGAACTTTCGAAAGTTTATCAGATTCTTCAGCACTAAAAGTGTCTTTGATAAGTTTTATGTTTTCGAGCAACATACTTTGGTAACGAAATGCTACAGGAATAATATGGTTATTGGCTATATCACCTAAAACCCTTGCTTCAATCTGAGTCTTTTTAATAAAACGCTCAAGCCTGATTTCATATCTTGCCTGCAACTCCCGCTCAGTCAGCACTTTGTTGCCTTCAAAAAGCTGAATAGTTTTTTCACTGATAAACTCTTTTAAAGCAGTCGGAACATCTTTGATATGGCTCAAACCTCTTTTTTCTGCTTCTTTGATCCACTCTTCGCTGTAGCCATCCCCTTCAAATCTGATATTTTTTGACTCGGTGATGTATCTTCTTAAAACCTGTAAAATAGCTTCATCTTTTTTGATTCGTTTTTTTATAAGCAAATCAACATCTTTTTTAAATTGCAACAATTGATTCGACACCGCCATATTCAGTGCAATCATTGGCCCTGCTGTATTGGCAGATGAGCCTACTGCCCTGAACTCAAAGCGATTTCCTGTAAAAGCAAATGGAGAAGTTCGGTTACGATCTGTATTGTCCAATAAGATGCCAGGTATTTTCCCAATATCCAGCTTTAATTCTGTTTTTTCATCAGGGGACATCTTTTTTTCTGATACTCTGTTTTCAAGTTCATCTAAAACCTTAGTTAAATACTCACCTATAAACACTGAAATAATGGCAGGCGGAGCCTCATGACCACCCAGACGATGTGCATTTCCACTGCTTGCAATGCTTGCACGAATGAGTCGCTCGTGATTATGTACTGCTTTTATAATATTAATCAGGAACGTCAAAAACTGAAGATTACTTTTAGGACTTTTTCCTGGTGAAAGCAAGTTTTTACCTGTATTGGTCATCATACTCCAGTTGCAATGCTTGCCGCTACCATTAATTCCTTTGTAAGGTTTTTCATGAAAAAGTACTCTGAAATGATGATGACGGGCAACCCTGTCCATAATATCCATCAATAGCTGGTTGTGGTCAACAGCCAGATTGGCCTCTTCAAAAACCGGAGCACACTCAAACTGGTTGGGAGCTACTTCATTGTGTCGGGTTTTTAATGGAATACCCAGTTTAAAGGCCTCAATTTCAAATTCTTTCATGAATTTCTTTACCCTTTCAGGGATAGAGCCAAAATAGTGATCTGCTAATTGCTGGTCTTTGGCTGAAGCATGTCCCAACAATGTTCTTTTTGACAGCATTAAATCGGGACGGGCATAATACAATGCTTCGTCAATTAAAAAATATTCCTGTTCCCATCCCAGAGTTGAGATTACTTTATTCACGTTCTTGTCAAAATACTGACAAATCTCGGTAGCTGCTTTATCTAAAATGTTCAGGGTTTTAAGCAATGGTGTTTTATAATCAAGTGCCTCACCAGTATAAGAAATAAAGATGGTAGGGATACATAAAGTATTGCCAATAACAAATGCAGGAGAGGAAGGATCCCATGCAGTATAGCCTCTGGCTTCAAAAGTATTTCTGATGCCACCACTTGGAAAACTAGAGGCATCGGGTTCTTGCTGTGCTAATTTATCTCCTCCGAAATCTTCAATAACGGTTCCATCTCCGGCAGGTTCAAAAAAAGCATCATGTTTTTCAGCTGAAGTTCCTGTTAATGGATGAAACCAATGTGTATAATGAGTAGCACCCCGATCCATAGCCCATGCTTTCATTCCGATGGCAATCTGATCAGCAATTTTACGGTTGATTTTACAGCCTGTGTCAATGGCTTCTTTCACATGCAACCATGCTTCCTTTGATAAATATTGCTGCATCTTCCGTAAATCGAATGTATTTTCACCAAAATATTCCGATGTTTTAACTGAAGGTAAGTTTACTTCAACTGCTTTCCTGTTTTTAATTTCTGCCAATGCTGAAAATCGAATGCTTGTCATAATTTGTTCTTGATTTTAAAATTTGTATATTATTATCAAAGATCAATCCAATATTTAGGGGGTAATATGAAAAAAAATATATTTTTTTCAAGAAATTATGTGAATAATTATGGGGTAGTCAGTTAAAATATAATATTAATAACGATAATGATCAGATTTTTTGTCATGATGGTATGAGATATTATCGATTTTTATCCTTTCATCAAACATACGCTGGTCGATGTACTGTCCGTTTACTGGAATTAAATTCCATTCTTTCTGATAATTTTTTTTCAGAAAAGTGGCAATTTGAAACATATTATTGTCTTTGTTTGCATTTATCATATAAATTCCCGGAAAATAATTCACTGAAGCGACAATTATGCTGCAAGTATCCTCAACAAATGAACAGGAAGGCAACCAATTTATGTTTAATTCAATGCAGGAATGAATATCTTGCATGTTATCAAGCCAGGTAATCAAGGAATTATTCCCATATTCAGCTATTTGCCACCCCAGTCTCAACACAATAGTTTCAGGATTTTGATAAATCACTCTTTTTTCAGCCTGAAGTTTTTCATAACCATAACCAGAAGCTGCATCAGGCGCTGTATCAATATAATATGGTCCTGATTTTTGAAAAACGAGATTGGTGGATATAAAAATGAATTTTATTTTAAGTTCCCTGCAAATCCAGGCAATTTCAGAAGGCCATTCATAATTCACCTGCCAACTATTAATTCTCTTTTCAGAATCAAAAGAGGTTATTGCCGCAAGATGTATAAATGCAACAGGTTTTTGCTTATTAATATAATTAAACATTTGATGGTAGTCATCAATTGCAGTTTCATTTCTATTCCAAACAATTACTTTATAATGCTGATCTGTTAATTGTTTGAGCAAAACCTGTCCAATCGTTCCTGTAGCACCTGTCAGAATGATAGTCTTGTTTGGGTCAGACATGTTAACTAATCCAGGTTGTGAGTCTTTGTTCAACTTTCCAAACTCCTGCTGTTTTTTTCAGGACAACAAAAAATCCTTCAGCACCCAGACAATCGAAATAAATACCATAATCCACTATGGCTGTATCATTTAATATCCCCGGCCTGTTGAATTTAATAAATCCTGTAGATTTTTTGTATTTTTTGTAGTAGGTAGTCCATCCTTCATCGCAACCCACACTGAACATGCAATTGATTTCGTTTTTATGGATTAAATTGAACCCTTTGTTATTAAGTAAATTTAAAGAAACGGTATTGTTCTTGGCATAAATACCAACTAATACAGAATCAATTGTTAAGCTTCTTGATTCAATAATGTCAAACACATAATTTGCATCAGCCGCTGAATCAGGGTCTTCATAAGTCTGCTGAATGATATGAATTTGTGCATTTTTGTGAAAATCTTCAATAATTGCACTATAAATATCCATTTCATCAGAAGTTAAATTCCCATTCTCAAGACTTACTGTCGGACAAACAGGATAATCCTTTTGGCATGAGAAAAAACTTAATGAAAGAACAGAAATAAATAGTATTAGACGAATATAAAATTTCATATCACCTAAAGCAATTTAAGATCGTTTAGCCAGGCTTGTAATAATTGAATTTCTTCCTTCCCAATAACTTCAATTTCAATGAGTTTATTGTAACAAGTCAATAAATTTTCAGCTAAATTTTCAGTTCCATTTTTGAGTTCAATGCTTTCAAGGCTTTTGATAATTTTATCATTGTTTAGATAACCCTGTATTTCATCCTGAAAATCTTTCATCAGGTTGTGTTCATTACGATCCTGCCAAACTGTTGATTCGTGAAACAAGAGATGCCAATTGTTTTCCCACATAATACGTTGGGCAACAAAACTTCTCCAAATGTCCGTCATGCGGAAACTGCAATAGGAGGGCAGGTACATCAAAGGAAACGCTTCTTTAAACCAGCTTGTATTCTGGCTGTTGAAAGGACACCATGTTCCTTTTCCTATGGCCATTCTGGTTTTATTAAAAGATATTGGTAAAGGAAAAGCCAAACGATAGATAGCATCCACATCAGGGTTTTCATCGGCAAGACCTTGCTGAATTGGGCTTACAATTTCCATCTTTTGCATTTTGCTGAGTTCAGGCATAGCTTCCTGCAAGTTCTCCAGTGCAAAGCCACGCGGCCAAATCATTTTATCAGTAAAATACTTGTAAACATTCAGCCATCCATGATTCTCCGAAATTGGAACCTCATGCTTTCTTTTTCTTATTTTCCAGAAATCATCTCCTGGAAAATTGTCATCATCGGTTTCAATAATCAGGTTGGCACCTTCTTTTATGGCGAGCAAATAACCAATGTTTTTACGGGTATAATGCTTTTCAGGACAAATTTTTGCAAATTCAAATGGTAGTTTCCTTTGATTTTCAATACTATAGAAGTTGCATCCATCCAGCTCAAAGTTAGATGGGGACTTTGTGTCGCCTATCACATAAAAAGGGATATTGTTTATTATTGCTCCTTCGGCAAGACTTTTCAATACTGCATTTGGTGATGAAATTGAGGTTACAACCAAGGCTGATTTTTTGTCTTTTATTTCCATTACTATGATTATATTTCTGCAAAGTTCACTCTAAAAAATGAGGTGGAAAAAGAAAATTTGCTTAATCTGGGTTAAAGACTCGGTAGAGCCTCCAACTGAAACATACTTCATCATTATTCATTTATCATTCAGACTTTCATCGTATCAACAAAACATATCCCGAATAAAACACAGACTGACCATTTTGCTTACAGGCTTTGATGATGACAGTATAAACATCTGGTGGACATAGATTGTCCCTGAATTTGCCATCCCAGCCATCGTACAGGCTGTTGCTTTAAAACAGTTTTTCATCCCAGCGGTTGAATATCTGCATATTGAATTCTTTGATGCTGATGCCCTGCAAGGCAAAAGTGTCGTTCAGTCCATCGCCATTGGGGGTAAAGGCTGTCGGAAACCAAAGGGCAGGCTGATAAGGCAGACACAAAACATTACTAATGCTTTGCTGATTGTTTTTGCTCCCCTTTTTTGCTCCCCTCAGCGTCTCCTTAAACCA